>Ga0222676_1000015_pt1 | contig 91182 bp, 102 predicted proteins | sample AntAcemetagen870_FD_179815 | JGI IMG/M metagenome (GOLD analysis project Ga0222676, IMG submission 179815) | Saline water microbial communities from Ace Lake, Antarctica - #870 | ecosystem: Environmental > Aquatic > Non-marine Saline and Alkaline > Saline | place: Antarctica: Ace Lake...
ATATATTATAGTAACATATTATAGTAACATATTGTTAAAAAACAAGTTTAATTATGTTTTTTCTAATTGGCGGCTCTCATCCCACTACCCTAAAGAGGTTTGGGTCGGAGTACCGACCCAAACTTTCGTAGAAAGTTTGGGTTTTCTCGCCGCCGATGGATAAATAATAATGTTACAAGCTCCGTATCGCAATTTAAATAGAGAGGTTTATAGTGTTAGGATTTATGGAATCAATAAATAGAGATAATGATATAATTAATTTTGTAGACAAATTTAATGAATGTGACATAAACATTGAAGAATTTATGGAAGAATTTTATGTACATGCTACAGAACAGAGAAATGACGAAAAATTACATGAAGATATGTATGGCGTTGGTAATGCATTAGGTAAAGGATGGAATGCTATGAAGTCTGGGGTTAATAATTTAAGACAAGGTTTTCAACAAGGTAATGGTGGAGATTCGCAATTTGGTGGTGATCCAAACTATCAAAATCAACTTTCTTCAATGGCACAAGCATATTCAATACTGCAAAAAGCAGGCTTAGATGGTGCTTTTAGAAATGCTTTTGACCAATATTATAATCAGAGAATTAAACCTGTCATGAAAGGTCAAGGTCAAGGTCAAGGTCAAGGTCAAGGTCAAGGTCAAGGACAAGGTCAAGGTCAAGGTCAAGGTCAAGGTCAACCTTCTAATGATCCTATGTTGAGCAAAATGAATAATTGGAATAATAGAGGTAATTATAACGATAAAAATGCCGATCCTATGACAAGATTAGGTAGATGGCAAAATAGAGAAACATAAAATAAGGGGGTTAGAAAAACTCTAACCCCCTTTAGCAACTAATAAGGTCTCGACCAACCTTAAAAGATTTTATAATTATGCATTTCCTAATCTTACAACGGACCACATAACAACGTCGGTAGCACCTGCTCCAGCAACTGCAAACGAAGCTAAATCACCGTCTGAATTATCAGTCATTGCAGTGACAGAAACTTCGTGACCAGCACCAGCAGAAGCCATGACAGTCAATTGAACACTGTATTTTGCAGCACCACCAGCTAATGCCGATGGGAATGTGACAGTGGCAGCACCACCAACTAGGGTGACCTTGCCAGCAGCAACAACGTGTGGGGTAAGTTTAGAAACGTAAAAATTTCTTTTGTTGTGAGGACCTTTAATTCCACCGTAAGAATTTCCAGCACCTGCTCCAGTAGTAGTAGTAACTCCCATTTTATATCTCCTTGTGGTTTGAACCATCAAAATAATTTAAATTACATAAGAATATATGAATCCTAAATGTATAAATATGAATAGTTTGGTTAAAATTTTAAACAAGGTGAACTATGACTCATTTATTTAATCCTAAATTGTCTAATAGACAGTCAAATATTATAAAAGGAGCAATTCTAGGCGGATCTTCCTTAGTTAGACCCAAAAAAGGCAAAAACATCTACTTGTCAATGAGATCAAAAGACTTAGAATGGCTGCAATGGAAAGCATCTGAACTTGAATCCTTATCTACAAAAGGAAACATTACAAATGATGGAACATATAGATGGCACTCAATGTGTTACCCTATTTTCTCAGAATTGAGGACTACCTTCTATGATAAAGATGATAAAAGAAGACTTTTATCAGAAACATTGGATATGCTCCAAGATGTTGCAATCTCTGTATGGTTTGCTGATGCTGCCAAAGTTAAAAATAAGAAAATAATTTTAAATACCCATATCTGGGGTGAAGAAGGAAGTAAGAAAATTGTCAAATATTTTAAAGCAATTGATATCGAAGCAAACCTTAAAATTACTTCACGAGGAACCAAAATTAATTTCGAAATAGAAAATGCGTACAAAATTTATAATTTAGTAACATCACAATTACCACCTTTTAAACATAAAGCGTTTAACTTAAACAGTTAACCAATCTTTGAATGATATTCTCTCTTCAGAAGAAGAAATGTTCATTAATCGCATTTCTTCTTCTTGAGTGTAACCAATCAATAACATGGAAAATATCCATTCAGCAATGTTTCTTTTTACAGAATGACTAAATTGGTAAGTTTGCAAAACCCAGCTATAAGGTGTTTTATTTAAACGAATTCTAATCCAGCCTTTCTTCATTAATTCTATCATGATTTCTTCTCTGGCTTTTCCCTCAGAAGGAATTTTTTCATCATATTTTTTATACACCTCTTCTAAGTACTCTGGCTTTAAGTTAAAATAAGATGGATTTGAAATGACATGTTCAATGTGCCTATATCCATTAGATATACCCGTGACCTTACCAGAAGGTGAAATCCAATACATTGGACTCTTTTCAATGAATAATTTACTTTTCAATTTATAACCATTTTGATTTAAAACATACTAATATAGTATTGATTACCTGGAGAAAAAATGAATAAAATAATAAACCTTGAAACAACCCTTAAATGTGTTTATGGAATAGTTGACGAAGAAGGTAATGTGATCAGTAAACACCCAGTTACCTTAGAAATCCCAAAACATAATATTGAGTTGTTTTCAAATGCCTTAGAAATTTTACAAAATACTAAAAAAGAAATCGTAGACCAACTAAATAAAAATGATAACGTTAAATTGTAAGGTCTGAGATGAAGAAATTCACAGAATGGTATGAAGAAATGACCAAGAAACCACAACTAACACCTCAGCCCAAAAAAGATGATAATTCGTTTATCATCAAAGCAGGTGAAATTAAAAGCGGGGCAGGACATCAAAAACCGTCTTTTCGTACAGGTGCCCATAAACAGAAAAAAGATGGAAAAGGTAATCGTTCTGCAAAAATAGACAAAGCAATTAAAGATTCTTACTAGAAATTATTGTCTAACTCTTGATTGAATTCAATATCTAAAGGCATCTTTTTTTGAGGTTCTTCTTTAGATGGTTCTAAAGATAATTCAGAACCAAACCCTTCGTGATAAAACAACCAAGTCTGTTTTCGAGTAAGATTAGAAGTTTGGGTGAATTTATTAGGCTTGTTTTTGTTTTGCATTATAACCTCTATATTTAACAGTTATCTACTATTAAATAGTTGAAATATAATCATTTTTTTAGATTAATCGGAGTAATAGAGGTGATGACTGGATTCTCCCCGCCAAAATGAACCAATTTTTTCTTATTATTCTTCCCAAGTACCCACATTCGATCTGAATTTTTGAATTCTTTTTGAACTTCTTGTTGTGAAAATCCTTCTAAAAATGTAGTATACACAGAACCAGAGTTACTTTCACTAGGAATAAACCATATTATCTTATAAGTAGTTAACTTCTTCTCTGTTAAGTTATCTATATCCATTAAATATTCTTTGAAATTCATTTTATCGTATTATAAGTGTAGTTTAAAATATATAGTTATAGTATAATATTTTGTGAAATGAATAAAATATTTAAAACCTTTATTTCAAAAAAAAAGCTAGTTTTTATTCCTATATAAAACATGTCCAATAGAGAATTTGTAATAAAATTAAATAAAAAAAAGATTCAAAAACGTTTGTTGCAAAAAAAACAGCAATACGTCCAAGCTCAATCAACCGATTGTTGGGACGAATGCTGTAACTGCTGCTCTGTTCCATGTTGTGGAGGATTATTACCTGATATTCTTACATTTTCATGGACATATAATGGTGTCGCATACTCAGTCGAGGTACCTTGGGTGCCAATCGACAATGAATATCGTCTAGATAATATCCCCCCTGTTAAACTTGTTGATCTAGAAAATTGGGGAGTCGTCGAGATCATTCAGGTCATCATTTATCCATGTAATTTCAACAACAATTGGCATATAGAAATCACTGCGCCCCAATTTTCTGATTTCCCCGCCCCATATGATTATTTCGTTACACTACCGGGCACTAAGTGTATTTTGCCATTCTCGTTTGATGGACGAACAGGATATGATTATACGGTTTCGTAATTTATAAATAATTTGATAGTTACTTAAACATAACTAATTTTTATTATTTTGAATTAATATATAAATTATGATAAACTTTAAAAGATACCTTGAATTTGTTAATTTCGACAAAACCAAAACCATTAAGAAAGGATTGAAAAAATATCAACCAGGAACCTTTGGTGTAGAAATTGAATTTAAGCCAGCAAATAATAATTCAAATGATGATCTAGACCTGCTTCTTCGTAACAGTAGTGATGTATATAAGGATTTTTTAGCATCATTAAAAATAATAGGTAAATCTCCTGATAAAATGGATGAAGAAGAATATGATGAAAAATTGAATGACTTCATAAGTAGAATCTCCAGAGATGTAGCATTAACTAAATACAATATAAAATCAAGTGGTGTAAATAGTAGAGATCACCAAAACAAAATAGATGAATATATTTCATTTATAAAATCTCTTGGTTCATTGATTAAACCTGATGAAGCCACAGCAACAGAATTTGGCATTGGCTTTGATGCAGGATTTATAGAATTAAGAACTCCTATCTGCACTACAAAAGATTTTCCTATACTTAGAAAAATATTTGATAAACTTAAACACGAAACCCTCTCAGGAGAGGGTTCTGCACACGTTCATATAGGGATGCCTAGTAATACAAATGGATTCGATCTACTAGCAATGACTACGTTAGCCGATGAAGAACAGCTAAAAAAAGATGCAGGTCGTAATCGTAATTTTGAAGATTGGGCAGCCCTCAGAACTATGAATCATAAACAAATTTGGTATATGATCGACGAATTAATTAAAAATAAACAAGAAGTAATTGTGGGTGATGAAGATATTAAAAATTTAGCAATTAATACCAAAAAATATCATGGAACCAACCTAAGATCGTTTGGTAAATTAGGAACTGTTGAATTTAGATACCTTTCTTCTGAAATTCTGAAGGATATCAACAAATTCTTTGAATATATTCAGTATTATTTGATATTGCCCAATATTGCACAATCTAGAAAACAAATAAAGATTGAGTTCAAAGGAAATTTCTTTACTCTTACAAGAATGCCAGGAAGCAATGTTAAAATAACAAGAAATAAAAATTCAAAACAATCTCAAGAATCTCCATCCGAATTAAGACAAGCTAATTTACCAGCAGATTTAATAGAAAGAAATTTTTTAAGACGTTATGGACATCAACAGGTAGATGGTTTACTGTGGATTTTATTTATTTCAGGAGACCTTTCAGTTAAGAAACAATTAATGAATAATTTCAATCTTACAAATGATAAGGAATTTAAAAAATACACAGTCAATCAATTATGGTCTTCTTTAAATTCAATATACAAACAAAAGATGTTGAAAGTAATAAAAAAATTAAAACATTAATTCTTCATCAAAATAAAATATCTTAAAACTACCATCATAATATTCAATTAAAGCTGTATTTGACTCTACCCAGTCTCCACAATTATAGTAATCAATTCCATTAATTACTTTGATGTCAGGACAATGGATATGACCTGTCACAACACCATTGCATTTTTTTTCTTTAGCATAATTACTCAAGATTACTTCGTAATCACTAATGAATTTGACAGCCTGTTTAAATTTAAATTTAATACTCTTACTTAAAGACCACTTCTTTAAATGAAAGATATTTCTAATTTTGTTTATAAAATTATTTAAAGAAATTAAAAAATCATAACTGTAATCTCCTAGTAAAAACCAAAATTTATTTCCAATTAAATCATATTGAATTGCAGCATCAAATTGGTCTCCATGTATTACTAATAATCTATCTCCTTTAACTGTTTTATAAATGAACTCGTCATCAATTTTAATGCCAGCAAAATCAGAAATTGAAATCTCATCAATAAAATGACGCAAAAATTCGTCATGATTCCCAGCTACATAAAATATCTTTGATCCATGTTTTGCTAAACTAAATAACTTTCTTAGTATTAAATTTGATTCAGGACTCCAGTACCAATTTCTTTTCAATTTCCATCCATCAATAAAATCTCCGACTATATAAACATTCTCTGGTTTCTGTTTATCAACCCATCTTAAAAAAGTATAAAATTCTTTTGTTTTAGAATATTTAGATCCTAAATGAATATCAGAAACAAATACAGTTTTGATTCTATTCATTTTTAGCCTTTACAAGATAATTCGAGAAAACATCTGTCCATTTTTCCCATGAATGATTAAGTGCAAATTGTCTACTTTTTACTTTGTCACCTTCTTTGATTGCAGTATCTATTGCGATTTTTAAATTATTATTCAAAAAACCAACACCCGACTGATTTTTAAATATGTCTAATGATGCATTAACTGGAAATGCTGCTACAGGAACACCACAAGCTAAAGCCTCTAACATCACTAAACCAAATGTATCCGTCTTGCTAGGGAATACAAACACATCAGCACTACAATATTCCTTCTTTAAATCATATCCTTGTTTATAACCTGTGAAAATTACATCTGGATACTGATTTTCTAATTTATGTCTTAAAGGACCATCACCAATGATTTTCTTTGTGTAATTGCCCTCAATTTTAAGAAATTCTTCTATATTTTTTTCATGGGAAACTCTCCCTACGAACACTAAAACAGGCTTTTCGTTTGGAGGACGATAACAAGGATGAAAAACATCAATATCAACACCTCTTGACCATAAATTTACATTATTAAAACCATACTCATTTAGTTTCTGAATTAATGTATTGTTTGGGACCATGACACATGATGATCTTTGATGAAATCTCTTAAAATAATAATAACTCCATTCAGGAGGTATTCTAAGGATTTTTTGAAGATATTCAGGAAACATTGTATGATATGCAGTCGTATACCTATAATTATTAGTATGACAAAATCTTCTTAATAATCTACCAACATTACCTTCTGTTGCTATATGGAAATAAGTATTATCTATATCTTCAATCACATTATTGATTTTATCAAAATTATAGCATAACGCTATAGGTATTTCTTTATAAAACGGTACAGGAATTGTCTTGAATAAATAAGGATTTATCACAGATACCTTATGACCAATTCTTCGGAGAATGTCTACGGTGTTGTTTAAAGTTCTGACAACACCATTTATTTGAGGCTCCCAAGCATCAGAAGCTATTATTATATGTTTCATTATAATTACGTTAGTTTATGTCAATGAACAAACTATATATGTACAATTAACTGGTAAATGATTATGAATTTTAAGAATTGGATTTTAATAAAAGAATCAAAAGAAATAATAACAGGATTAGGCTACCCAGAAACTATAGCAAGATTATTTTATATCGATTTCCCTAAACACGCAACCTTGATTGCAAGATGGTTTAAAGAATATTATAACGGTAAAAATGACAATTGGTTCAGGCAAATTAGACCAATTAATGGATCTGAAAACTCCTTATATGAACTTGCATATTTCTATGATTCTACATTTAACAAAGACAATTATATTAAAGCCTTAAAATATTTTGATATGGACTATGAAGATGAAGAAAATTACAGTGATTATGACCTAGAAGACCAAAGAAAAGAATTATTAGAAGAACTGAAAGATATGTTTTCAAAAAACACATTCTTTAGAAATGTTGTTATTCAAGACATAAAGAGTGGAAAATTAACTAATTTAGCTCCTTATAAAAAAATGACCTTCCATGAAGCATCTGATAAATATGACAAACAAAGAGTTTTTAAAGAAACTAAACCTCTCAAAACATACCCAAATGGGTATAAATGGATAAATGTAGGACCAAAATGTGGTTTGCTAGGAACACAAATGAAAAATTGTGGAAGTGCGGGTTTAATGTCCTATGATAAAGATAAAACAATTTTAGCTCTTTTCAGCAAAGGTAATAAACCTCATGTTATGGTCACATACTCGCCAAATGAAAAAAGAATTAGTGGTGATCAAGGAGCGGCTTCCACAGAAGTAAAAGAAAAATATCACGATTATATTTTAGATCTTGCAACAGTGCTTAATGCTGAATTTGATTATGTTAAAAGTAAATCTGATTTATTGAAACTAAAATATAAATTCAAAGGATTAATCAGTAACATAGAAATAATAGACTCGGATATTTATAAAAAAATATATAAATTTAATAAACAAACACAAGTATTCTACACAGATGGAAATTGGATTATATCAGAAATTGATGCAAAAAAAGTTGCAGATTTGAAACAAATCAAAAATTTCAAATCTGCATTAAAATCTATGTTTCTCCTACCCATCTACGAAAAAGAAAGTCTACTACAAAATGGAATTCATTTTATTAAATTGAATGATTTTTCGTGATGTCACCAGGATTTGCCTTAAATTGCTTGTTCGTTCCAATAAATTTTTCATGCTTATATGTAAAAAACCATCCTTGGGGTAACTCTATCAACTTATCAAAATCTAAATAATAACGACAGTTCTCATAAGGATTAGCCATATCTCTTAATTCATCACCAATTTTTTCCTCGGATTCACCATTTTCATATGTCACTACATTACAATGTAATGTAGTTGGCAACTTTATAGTTAAAAGATAATCCCCTTTACCAGTAGCATATTCTATTGGATTATAAACTCTAATATATTTATGAGTGAACCACAACAAACCTTGCTCTGATTTAATAGGGTCAAATTCGTAATTAAAAAATTTTGGATCTTGGTTGAATCCATGATAAATTTCAATGAAACTCTTTTTCGATTTCTTTTTTACGCTAACCATTTTGCCTCTTGCTTTTAGTTGTGCCCGTATTTTAGTAATATCGAAGTCATCTCCAAAAATATTTTCATTAAGATATGTTTTAAAATTCATAGAGTTATATATGTTATAAAGAATCTTTCTTGCTTTCTCTAATGCACTTAGGAGAACATGAAATATCTAATGGTAAAATTTTAGATGTGTGTTTTTGATGACCACCTTTCCAAGTAATTGTATCATCTGAAATATACCTAACTCTTCTATCACCCTTTGAATTGTCCCGCAAAGCATTCAAATGATATATCTGAGCTATTTCACTTGGAAGTCTAGCCATCCCATGAACTGCATTAGGTTTGTATTTTTGACTAGAATGATTCACGTATTGATGCAATCGATCTGCTTTTGGATGACATTGAGCACCTTCATACCAACGATACAATCTTGGTTTCCAATCAGGAATCTCAAAACAATGATGAAAATCAGGAAATGGATTAATTGTTTTAATTTCATATCGATCCCATTCAGGATCATTCTTTAAAAATTCCGCCAATTTAACCAAATCGTTTTCATGGTAAACTTCATCAGAGTCTACACAAAGTATCCATTGACAATCCAAAACATTCTTTAAGATTCGATTATTTTTCTCACCACGAATTTCACAGTCGTCACTATATTCATAATGTATCTTTTGTGTAGAAAAAGAATCAACAACTTCTTTAACCGTAGGTTTTTCTGTTTTAAATCCAGGTTTAATGTTACCCAAATGAGGACCATCAGTAACCAAAATGCGATTAATATAATCACATTCCACTAGTTGACCCAAAGTGTATGGCAAAACATCGCCACTTTTGTAAGAACAAATCAATGTATTTATCATACATTTATTTATTCTTATTAATAAAAAAACGCAATGTGGAAATAAATCACACATTGCGTTTCAGCAGAAACCAACTCTTTTTACTCGATTTTTATGTTAATTTTTTTATCTATTCTGTCCTCCGGTCTCCACTGAATCTTCAAAACTCCATTCACCAAACTTGTACTACTAGGTTCTTTGAATTCCCCTAACTTCTCAGATAGTTTAATAGTACGTGTGAATGATTCTGACTTTCTGCCTCTTGTTAAATATTCCCTATTCTCGTATTCAGGCATTGTTCCAGTAATTACTAGTGAACTACCCACGACCCTTTAGGGTCGGGGCTTCCTATCCAACCAATAGCCCACTAAAAGCGGGTCTTACATCAGGACAATAGGCTATCCCCTCTGTTCCAGAGGTTCTTATTCTTAATCCTTCAGCCAAAATGTTCTTTGCTGAATTAAAATCACGATCATTGTGTTCCCAACAATTCCAACAGGTCCATTCTCTGTCTATTGGCTTTAATTCCTTGTTTTGGTAATTGCAATTATTACACAATTGAGAACTTGGAAACCAACGACTGACTTGTATGAACTCTCGTCCATACCATTCAGCCTTGTATTTCAACTTGTTGACAAAACTTGACCAACCACAATCTTGTATGTCTCGATGACGCTTGCGTTCTTTCCAACGTGCTTCATCTCGTTCATCAGGACTCACTTTTGCAAGCATAGACTCTACACTTAGGTCTAAGATTAGTAACAATATTCCGAGCAGCGTTAAGGTCGGCATTCATAGCATTGCTGCATTGATTGAGGACGATTAAGATACAAATGTTGTAATTGTTCCAGAAAATCTTCAAGAATTTATTGATTCAACGAAAAAGCCAATGAGATTTTAACTCATTGGCTTTTAATCTGGACCGCAGCTATAAACCCAAAATGTTAGATTGCTGTTCCTAGACTTAGTGTTTTAATAGTTCCAGCAATATTTATATCGATCAGTATAACGTCTCCGTCTCTTCTGACCGAGTACATGCCTCTTGATAAACTGTCATCTGCTTCACTACCGGCTGTTGATCCACCGTCAGTGTAAGCTGTTGCTCGATTTTGCAGTGTATGAGAAGCCATACCAGTAGCACCATGAAGTCTCATAGCACTGCCACGAGTTGTACTATTACTCCAGTAACCTATTTCGGTTGAATTGGCAATTGTAGTTCTAGCTCGGTAACCAAATGCACTTGAACGGTCACCGCTGGCTGTGTTGAGGTGACCAAATGCACTTGAACGCAAACCGCTGGCTATGTTGTAGGTACCAACTGCACTTGAACGTTCACCGCTGGCTGTATTCTGGTAACCTACTGCACTTAAGTAGTTGCCGCTGGCTGTATTCTGGTGACCAACTGCACTTGAATCAGTACCGCTGGCTGTATTCTGGTAACCTACTGCACTTGATTGGTCACCGCTGGCTGTGTTGTCGTAACCAACTGCACTTGAGTTGTTGCCGCTGGCTGTGTTGAGGTAACCAACTGCACTTGATTGGTTACCCGTAGTGCTGTTTCTGATCCCAACCGCAGTAGTTAACCTACCTTGGGTTGTTAAGGCTGTAATCGAACCGGCTATAACGCCGGTGGTGACATTAAGTGTTCCACCAACGCTGTTGTTCAACACACCAAAATTAACTGAGGCTAGACCAGTAGTATGGGTAAATACACTTCTTCCAACCGCTAGTGAGTTCAAAGCCCCGGCGTTTGCTCGGTAACCAAATGCACTTGATTGGCTACCGCTGGCTGTGTTGAGGCGACCAACCGCACTTGAGTTGTAACCGCTGGCTGTGTTGAGGCGACCAACCGCACTTGATTGGTAACCGCTGGCTGTGTTGGTAACACCAACTGCACTTGAACGGTCACCGCTGGCTGTGTTGCCGTAACCAACTGCACTTGAGTAGTTGCCGCTGGCTGTATTCTGGTGACCAACTGCACTTGAATCAGTACCGCTGGCTGTATTCTGGTAACCTACTGCACTTGAGTAGTTGCCGCTGGCTGTATTCTGGTAACCTACTGCACTTGAGTAGTTGCCGCTGGCTGTATTCTGGTGACCAACTGCACTTGAATCAGTACCGCTGGCTGTGTTGAGGTAACCTACTGCACTTGATTGGTTACCCGTAGTGCTGTTTCTGATCCCAACCGCAGTAGTTAACCTACCTTGGGTTGTTAAGGCTGTAATCGTACCGGTTATATCGCCGGTGCTGCCATTAAGTGTTCCACCAACGCTGTTGTTCAACACACCAAAATTAACTGAGGCTAGACCAGTAGTATGGGTAAATACATTTATTCCAACCGCTAGTGAGTTCAAAGCCCCGGCGTTTGCTCGGTAACCAACTGCACTTGAACGTTCACCGCTGGCTGTGTTGCCGAAACCAAATGCACTTGAACGGTCACCGCTGGCTGTGTTGCTGTAACCAACTGCACTTGAGTAGTTGACGCTGGCTGTGTTGAGGTAACCAACTGCACTTGAACGGTCACCGCTGGCTGTGTTGGAATAACCAACTGCACTTGAGTTTTCACCGCTGGCTGTGTTGGAATAACCAAATGCACTTGAGGTGTTGCCGCTGGCTGAATTACTACGACCCATTGCACTTGAGTAGTCACCGCTGGCTGTGTTACCAATTCCAACAGAAGGATTGACAAATAAATTAGGCGTATCAATATAGAAATCTTGATAAGCACCATTATAGTTCGAAAGCCTACCTGTTTGCCAATTAAGCTCGTAACCTGCCGTGCAAAACAAAGATACGCCGTTTTGACCACCAGTATTCGTATCGAAAGTTCCCCTTCCAATAGACTGTAGGTTAGGATCAGAACCCAGCAGAATCCTTCCGTTATCTAGTTTTATGTTACCAACAACGTGTAAACGCTCAGTAGGGTCATCTGTATCGATTCCTACATTGACTCCAGTATCTTGATGTAGCTTTCCATCAGTTAAAGTCCAATAAGAGTCTGCTGCTACTGCTAATCCTTGTGGACCTTGTGGACCTTGTGGACCTTGTGTTCCTTGTGTTCCTTGTGTTCCTTGTGTTCCTTGTGTTCCTTGTGTTCCTTGTGGACCTTGTGGACCTTGTGTTCCTTGTGGACCTTGTGGACCTTGTGGACCTTGTGGACCTTGATTTCCTTGATTTTCTTGAAATGGCAATTCATTAGGATCTGGGACAACAGTTCTAACTATTTTGTTTTTACAAACGGTTACTGCTGAAACGTAAGCACCTTTTACCAATAACCAATTGTTTTTAGTTAAGGTGCCATCTTTATTTCTTTCACAAACATACATCTCGATTACCTCTTGTTATTGTGTATTCATATATATATATAACAACAAGAGGTGTTTTAATTTTCAAATCCTAGCTGCGGTTACTGTTCCATCTTCATTAATTACAAAAGTCCCTAAAGATGCAACATCAGTCAAAACTTGCGTAGGATTCGCTTCCATAATAGTTAGAGCAAGAAGTCCGTGTAGACGAAACATTTCACTGGCATCGACACCTAATTCATCAGCGATTTCTTGAGGAATAAATCTTGGATGTTGCCAAAAATCTATTAAACCTTTCTCATAAGTTCTTACCATTTGTTGAAAGGCTCTGGTCGCCTCATTCTTTTGTTGAATTGCGGCTCTGCTTACTGAAGGGCCAACATCTTTTATATCATCATTTAAAAAGCTCATTTTTTTGCTCACTGTAAAAGTTATTAAAATACCACTGGAATCTTTCTTGAATTTGTTTACCAGAAAATTCAGATAAGTAAGATTTCCAATTATCTAGTTCTGCTGGAACTAATTGTCTTTGGATATTGTGTTTTCCATATACACCAAAGTGCGAGTCATATTCAACTACTTCTTTCTCTATACAATTAAAGTTGTGATCAAAAAGCTCAATGCCTAGATAATCATAAACATTTTTCATAGTATCGATAGGAAAATTACAAAGGTCTTCATATCTCACAAATAAAACATGTTTGTCTAAATTTCTTTGAAACAAATCGTTTGTTCTTTGGAGAGCCAATCCAATTGGCTGAGTATTCAACCAGTGTTCGACTCTTTGCTCTGTTGTTAAATTTTGCATTGTTGATGGATTATCTGGACCTACAGGGGTGTGCCTGTTTTTACGGAAAATCTTTTCCATAGACGCAACAATTGATCTAAGATCACGAACCATGCAAATCATCTTTGGGTTTGGATTAAATTGCTCTATCCATTCATAATAATGCAAGTATCCTCTATTTTTATCGATTACAATAGGTCTATTTGTAATTGCGGAATAATAACTTTGTTGCATCCCCTGACACATAGAAAGGAAAGATTTCTGCATTAATTCAGGATCTTGGCTTTGAACTTCAGGCAAATTATAATTACTCCTAGCCGCAAACATGTATTCCAGCAGAGGAGAAGTAGTAGAGCCGTAGATTTGAGGATTTTGGTGCAATATTACTTGCAAAAGCTCACTTCCTGATCTCGGAATACTGGAATTGTAGATTATTTTTTTCATTATTGAGAAAATTCCTTAAAAGTATTTAACTAAAACATTATAGTATTGACAAGTGCCTTAAAATAAGATAACATTCCTTTTTGAAAGAAAAAACTAAAAAATGACAAGCCCCGACCTCTTTAGGGTCGGGGTAGTTGACTGACTGAAACATAGTTCTCGGAACATTTGTCTTTGAATTGTTCGTAAAGTGATGGTTGTATCATCACTACAATTTCTTTTGTCAGTTTTTCTTTCTGTGGATTATTCATACATCTTATATAGTATCCACGGATAATTTTTAAGAGAAAGAAACTGATTTTTTATCCGAATTTTAGGGGAAGAAAATTTGGAGGTAGTGAGTCTGATGAGATCAGCTTCATCTTGCGTTAATTTGCGTCATGTTTTATGATAATTTTAGTTCACGGCGTTTCATCCCCTACCCTAAAGAGGTTTGGGTCGGAGTACCGACCCAAACTTTCTACGAAAGTAGGGGTTTTCTCGCCGCCGATGGATAAAAAGCAAAATATGTGCCAATTACATTTAATACGAAATTACTTTTTGTTCTTTTTTCCTTTCTCTTTCTTGTCTTCTTTTTTCTTTGGTTGACAAGAATCATCAGCATAAGCTTTCTTTCCTGGGACTGGTTCGTATCCTTTCCAACATCTACCTTCTAACCATTCTTTAAATTTGATCATAATTATTACCTCAATTACAGCGACATCCCCAAACTCTTAATGATGCATTAATTTTACTCTTGGGATCATTTGCAGTTTTTGATGAAGTGTTTTTCTTTTTGTGACCACACATTCGACTGCAAAAACTTTTTCTTCGACTTTGTGTTTTATCTGATAATTTACCAAAACCGCCTTTTTTCTTAGCTTCATCTTTAGTGTCAATTCCAGCCCGAATCCCTAAACTTTTCGCTTTTTTTCTTGATAATCCACCTTCAGGATGATTATCGTCTTTATCATATCCTTTATATGGTTTTTTATTATCTTTTTTTTCTAACCAAACTTTAAATGATTCCATTTTGATTACCTAAACATGTTTTTATTATTTAGCTGGTTTTGGTTAAAGTTTTAATTTATTTACCGTAATTCCCATTTACTATTTCCACAATCCCATATTCTTGTGTAACTATTAAGTTTCATGATTTTGTTTGCACTTAACTTATCATCATAATATGGCATATGCTCGATTTTATGTTTTTGAAATTTTAATCTATGGAATGTTTTTTTAGAAGGTATGTGATAGTACCTATAACCAGGAGTAGTATCTGTTATAAAAGAAAAACCAAGTTTTCTGTATAAGTTACCACTCGACCATTTTCGGTCGGCATAGGAAACTATAGAGCCGTTATGTTCTCTTGTGAAACGATTTAGTAATTTACTTGCTCCACCCACTACAACTAAATTTGATCGATTGCAATATCTGAGTAATTCATAATTATATGATTTGTCAAATCTGGATTTGCCAAAAGTCATACAAGCAACTAATTTGTTGTTGTGGACTAATCCATAGTACCATGAAGAAAAATCGGTTCCTTGTATGTGGTGGTCATTTAAAAATTCATCTTTTTGCTTTTTATTTAATTTAATTATTGTCGTATTGCGAGCAAAAATACGATTACTTTTTCCAAGAAGATTGTTTAATCTAGACTGAACAATCTTTTTCTTAGAGTCCCACTCATATTCAAATATCTGAATCAATTTTAGCCCAGAGGACTCAGCTATTTCTGTCTTTGTTAAATGATAATTTTTATCTAAAAATAAATCGCTATGCCAATAGTTACCATTAAACTCTATACCCAAAGACTCATTAGGTAAATAGATATCAATCTCTAGAGGAGATATAATCTTTCTATCATTTAATCGTATCTCTCCTTGGTAAATATCACTTACAAAAGATGATAATTCTAATTCTAATTTTGAATTATTGCATTGAGGACAACCATTCTTTAAATTAATATGATTGGAGGCTCTTTGTTCGAATTCTCCATGTTCATTGCAGATAATAATGATTTTATCGTTAACCGATTTGAATTTAACCTTGAAATAATCATATGTATTTCCGTGAACTGAATTAGCTTTGTCGATAAATTGTACTAAAGAATATTTATTTGGTCCTCTTTTGCTACAAAAATTACAGCCGTTTTTTAAATGTAAGGACGGTAATTGTTCTATAACTCCATGTTCTCGACATTCATATTTAATTTTTATTTCTTTTGAAATATACTTAGTAAGATCATATGAATATTTATTTCCCCAAATAGCTTTGGCTTGGCTAATAAATGTGGAATTTGTTTTATTAGTTTTAATCCTATTTTTCATGCCACATTTTGGACACCCCTGTTTTTGGTGTAAGTGTGCATCAGGACGTTGAAGAAAGCTGCCATGCTCCTTACAGATAATTTCAATATTTGTATGTGCATTTGTGTAGTTAGACTTTGAGTAATCATACACATTATCATGAATTTTATGAGCATCTACTATAAAAGAATCAATAGATTTCACTCTTCTGCAAAACACACAACCTGATTGAAACTTTCTCTTTTTAAATGAATTCCAAGTAATAGTATCTTCTTTTCCACATTCACATTTAAATTTTAATGGAGAATTTTGATTAATATAAACATCTTCCAGACAAGTAAATCCAGACAATTTGAAACACTCTTGAATATCTTCTAAATTAATTTTTTTCAATTTAATTCCTTTTCCCAACGAATTTTACCAGCATCATAAATTCTAACCAATCCTCTTAAATTACACCATTCTAATTCAGTCATATTAATAGGACAATTTACGTTGCCTTTTTTCTGACTTTGCTTACTTCTATGTAGGCTGTAATCAGTTTTCAATACATATGAATAATCAGGTCTCAATTGAGTTGGGTTATACCCCAATCTTTCATATACCTCACCACACGTCACACGACTGTCTGAATAAGTGATTAATGTATCACATGATAAATCCCTTGCCTCTTTTTCAATGGCTTTAAAAAGCCTCTCAGAGCCTCCTATGACATAACAATTTGTTTTAAAACACAATCTATCAATAATTAATTTAGAATTATCTCTTGGGTGACCACCTAAAGACACTAGACCTATCAATTCATTATCAAAATACATGCCTAATGCACTTTTAGTCACACCAGAATGACCTTGAATATGATATTCATTTGTAAAGTCTTTACAAATTTGAGACGTTATCCTTTTGATTTCTCCTTTACGACCAAAATAACGTTTGTTGTTTTCGCCAATAATCGAATTATATCTTGAGATTAACTTGTCTTTAAACTTAACCCATTCTCCATAATGTAAATAGAAAGGTTTTTTGTTTTGTTCTAGACACTGTTTAAGTCTTTTAGATAAATAATGTATTTCTGTACATTCTTTAGGCCCGATTAAATATGCATCAATTTTTTCTGAAGTAATCGTTGTGTAAAAATCTTTTTCAATACAAGAAATAATATGATGCTCTGCGGAAATATTAGTATCCCAAGAATTAAAACAGTAATCTGGCAATACTTTAACTCTATTGCAATTTAAACTTTTGTGTAATGGTCTTAGGTTATTAAGATGATTGATTAGTTTCATATCATCTATGTTATTTAAACTGAATTGATTTATAGGGAAAACATGGTCTATTTCAAAATCCCCCTCATTCATTAATGGATGATTATATATCGCTTTATGTAAATCATCTACATTGTACCCAAGAATACTGGACTTAGTCTCATTTTTATCCAAATTGAATTTTTTGAACAATCTGTTGACTAAATTGTATGAACGTTTATTCTGTTCAACCAGATTTCGATCTGGATTCCACATATAACAGTTGTCTCCAGCTTTCTTTTTTTTGCCACATTCCCAGCAGAGTTGATCTTTGTTTTTCTTAAAATTGCTCCATAATACATCTGCAATATTACCACATTCACATTTATATTTTATACGTATTCTAATTCCACTAGCTTCAGTTCGTTTTCTGTAAGCTTCAATTAACTCACAACCTCTATCCTTGCAAGTCTCTTTGATCTTATCTATAGGTAATTCTTTTGTTAAGAGTTTTGATATTTTTTCTCCTTTGCATCTAATACATCGAGTTCCTTTCTTGAATTGATGTAAAGATACTTTTGAATCATTTCCACATTCACAAGTATAATAAACCCAATTATTAGTGCCTTTATAGCTATGATAATGTTCTTTTGAAGATATTATTTTGCAGTTGTTCTTTTCGAAAAGTTCAATAACTTCTTCATAGGTCATTTGGTATTGACCACTACATTTAGCACATCCTTGCCCTTTCTGTAGATTATTTAATGATATTTGTGTCTTATGACCATTTGGGCATATACACTTCATATTTTCTCTTGCACCCTTGTATTCTTTTTCAAGAAGCTGCCAGTTTTTATCAGCATATCTTCTTAATACTTCATCTATCGTCAGTTTGTTTGGCATATTGATCTTCTATTTTTGCTCGATACCATTGATAGTTTATTTTTAATTTTTTGCTCATTCTATAAATAGCATGTTTTAAATCACTTGGAAGTTCTGTTGTATATGGAAATTTACCTTTTTTTAGAGTAATTGTTCTCAAATCTTCTAATATTTTATTTTGTGTCCATTTTATTGTCTTATCTTGTTCAGGAACATTCATTTTTTCTTTGAAATATTTCAATCCGCCATAGTCATACAAAGACATAAATAAACCATTTACCATTTTAATTTTTTTGATATTAGGAAATATACCATTTGTGTCCCACATGATTTGAAGTTCATTTACTATTTTATCTTCAGACCAAAAACTTCCTTTAATTTCATTCAAAACATTAACGTCAAAATTTATTATTTTATCAACACAAAAACCAAGATTTGCAAACATGTCATTTAAAAACAATTCAGCATCATTAAAGCTACGTGTCAGTTGTTCTCTTTCGATAGAAATCAAATCAAGATTATTTTCGTGATAGTATTTTTCTTTTAGTAGTCTTTTGTTGTTATATTCTTTAGCTAGAGGGTGGTTGCTGTTCGTATACCCCCATATTTCTATATAGTATTTGCCTATTTTTTGATCACATCTATAGTTACCTATTTTAACCTCTGGCACATGTTGGATATCTCTGCTATACAAATATTCATCTAGAATTAATTCAGCATAACTTCTAACCGTGTGATGATCTCTAGTTAAATAACTTGATAATATTTTGCAATTCATTTTTTTAGATATAGAAGCTAATGTTCCGTGATTTCTCATTAGCTGTCCATCTATTCCATGCTCTCTTAACATATTAAATGTTGGAAAAATACCTTGATTTATAAGACCAGGAAATCTTTGTTCAAGTTCTTTTTTAACATTATCCCAATTTTTCCAGTAACCCATTCGTTTATTTTGATTATTACTTGGATCTTTTCCGACTTTTTCCCATCTGCAACTTTTACATGTCTCTTTGTATTTTCTTCTACAAAAACTTCCCCATGTTACCTCATCCAAATTACCACAACTACATTCATATTGAAGAGGGACATATTTGCCTAAATATTCTTTTTCAAGAAGTTTCAAGTTATTTTCACTGAACTTTTTTTCGATTTTTTCTATTTTCATTCATAAACACCTGTGAATGCTTTAATATAGTGAATCAACTACACCAATTCAATGATTATTCGAAAATTAAATCAAATTAATTGTAGTAAGCATACAAATGTTTTCGTAAGTACAGTTTTTCTACGAAAAAACCCCGTTAATCCGAAAATCAACGAGGTTTTATTACTATTTATAGAGTACGGTGTACTTATGCACTAATTATATTGAATAATTGTGAATTGATACCCTTGCATAAAATTTTGCACCTTCTCTAAGTAGTTTCTTACCATAACGTGTCAATATACCTTTTCTTGGACAGAACGATTCTGGGTCCAACACAGTAGGTGTTTGAGTTAAAGGAACATAAGGGCAGAAGAAATATCCTGAATCCATATAACTTTCTCCTTTATATCCCATAAGGACTTGTGAAGTCGGGAACAATGGATCTTTGTACAATCTAAACTTCTGATTCACAGTACCGACATACTGGATACCCAATGACGAAGTGAATGTATCACTTGGACTTGGCGCAAATCCGGCGGTTGCGGTCTCAAATATACTTGCCACTTCAGGGCTACAGATAACCCAGTTAGCACCACCACGAAGGGTTTTACGGTGAACAACAGCCGAAACTTCCATAAGTTTCACATATAGAGCTTCATACTTTTCCTTGATGGTATCACCAAGTGAAGTTGAGAAGTCCCATGAGGAGACAGTACCAGCATTTTGGCGAAGGTCACGGATGATTTCACGGTCAATTTCAAGATTAATTTCTTGGGCAAGAACCGAAGTTAATTCAGCTTCTGCATCCAAGTTATGTTGTGATCTCAAATCTTGTTGTGCTTCGTATGACCAAACAGCTTTCAACTTACGAGTTTTAGCTGTGATTGATTCATCTTCGACACCAAGATTGATTTCAGGAATATCTTGATTACATTCCATGTTATACTCATAGCTCATAACAACGTGGTTAGGACCAGGAGCAACATTCCAAGTGAAGGTCATTTCACCATTGGTAAGATCAAGGGTAGCAGCGGTGACCTTAGCTGAAGGAGCCCCAATGTCACTGAAGTTGAAGGCACCATTTTGATCAACGATGAAGTTTTGAACAGCATCGGTTCCATCATAAACAGTACCAGTGATGGTACCAGGAAGGATTGGAGTGTGTTCAAGTGGGCTATAGACTGAGAGTGTGTCATCACCAGCATCAGTGCTAGTGGTTTCATTCTCCACAACTTGTGAAGAGTACATTTCGTGAAGATTTCCATCACCACTTGCAAGTTGTTGCAAGGAATTGGCATCATCTCCAGGATAACCACCATTATTATCACCACCACGTACAGCACCCTTATTCGATGAATAACGGAAGCGTAGGTAGTATACAAGTCCAGTAGGACCTAATAGCGGTTGAACGGAAACAATTTTGTTTGCGATCAATTGTGGATAAATTCTACGAACCATTGGAATGCTGATTCTTTTGAATCCAGCGATATCATCAGTTCCTGTAGCATTCTCCATCAAAAGGTTAGCCAATCTCTGGTTTTCGAGAAGAATTGAGGTGCAGAGTCTTTCGTGTCTGTCTCCAATTCCCTCTAAAAGACCAGTCTGTTTCCAACTGCTTTCAAGCTTAGTAGCTTCATTAAAAAATTCTGCGTTAAAATTAGACATTATTTTCCTCTAGAAAAAATTATTAGTTTTTGTTTGTCACACCGGCAATTCTTCTCATCTGCTCTAAGTCAGCTTGATTGAATGCTTCTGACAATGTAGAATCGGTTCCTTCTACAGTTTCGACTGTAGGACTAACTGATTCCTTGACGATTTCTAAACGATCTTTAGAAACGGTATTACCTCTCCCCGACACATTCTCTGCCAATACTTCTCTTTCTTTCTCTTCATTCACTTTGCTTTCATTGATAACACTTTGAAGACCACGAACAGCTTCATCGAGTTTCTTGTTTCTTGTATCAAGGTTAATATTCTTTGCTTCTAATCTTCTTAAGGTTGAGCGAAGTGTTTCGTTTTCTTTAGTAGCTTCTTCAATCTTATTTGAATTGATAATAGCAAATTGATCATGGTCAATATAATCGGACAATTCATTAGTAATTCTATCAAGAACAACTTTATGTTCGACCAATCTTGGATCATTCAAAATATCTCTTCGAGCATTTTCGTAGATGTCAATATTTTTGAATTCTAGATAGTCAGTGATTTTTTCAACCATATAACTCTTCATTTCGGTGAGATCATTTTCGAATCTTGAATACAAGTCTTCTTCAATGGTTTCATTCTTCTTTCTTTCTTCTTCAATAACTTTGTAAGCTTCTTCATATTCTTCATGCATAGTAGCTTCAAATTCATTTTGTTGTGTTTGAAGTCTTCTACGAAGGTCTTCAATAATTGTGTGGGCTTCTTGATAACCTTTAGTAGCAGTATCTTCTGTTTCTTTAATTTCAGATTGCAATTGCTCGTAAGCTTCATCAAGTTTTGCGTTGTATTCTTTCTCAAGTTCTTCTTTATAAGAAGATAACTCCTGCTCGACGGCTGCTTTAATCTCATCGATTTGTTGCAGTTGATCTTCTGGCAGAAGTTTAGTGAGAGCTTCTATTAATTTTTCCATGTTAACTTAACCTCGACCTAGTTTCGTTAAGATCCTTTTTAAGGATGCCGCCGATTGCAGCTAACAACAATTCTTTTGTAACCCCGCTGGCTACGTTGGATTCTTGTTGTCTATTATTTATACAAGTATTATCATTTTTATTAAAATTATCTTGAAAATTATTAGTTATTATTTGTTGTGGTAGTATATTTTCGTTAGCGTTTATTCTTTTTTGGAATGCTTTATTCGTCGAAGGGTCAGCTACTGCATCAAAAGTTATTAATTTATAACTTTCTCCAATAACTAATATTCCTTGTTCGTTAACTCTTCCGTTTCCTACTCCTCGGCTACTAATTCCGATTCTTACATCATCATTAATAAGTGCCTTGAGTATTTTACCGGCAGGTGTATTTAATATAATTCCTTCACCCATTAAAACTTTTCCTTCCCACCATAGTTTGGTAACTTTATGGGAAGCGTTAGCAAAGTGAATTATACTATCGGTTGGGTGATCTAATTCACCACATAATCCTCCACTTGCAATAGCTTCGTTCAAACCTTTAACATTTGATTCTAAGACTTCGTATGGATAGATTCTTTTATTTTTATTTACGGCTCCAGCTTCTTGGAACTTACCACGGAATTTACAAACTCCCGAATTAGAAGATTCGTGGAAATCCATTTCATTAAAAACGAAACCTCCACTTCCACAAATCAAGCTTTCTTCGTAAGTAGTACCAGGGATGGAACTATGTTCTAATAATATTTTCATAATACCTTCCTTTATTATTGGTCAACTACTAAATCGTCTTCTTTTCCATGATTCATTTTATAGCTTTGTGGAGTTTCTGCATTTGGAGATACTGTATTTTTCAAGCTAGGCCATGTATCATTTCCACCTTTATAAGCTAGGGTATCATTATCGTCTTCCACAGACTTTTCACCTTTCATCTTATAATCACCAAAAGGTTTTGGAACGTATGGATTACTTAATTCTGGATAAGTATCTCCACCCAAGTTACCCCATGAACCAGATCTCATTTCATCTGCTTCACTTCCTCTGTAGCTGCTTCCATCACTAGCTGGTGCATTATCACCCCAATCTCCTGAGAAATCAGAAGCTGGCGAGTATGACTTTCTAGCTTTATTAGCTAATTCTGGGTGATCTCCATTAAGAGTCATGTGAGGTTTATTAGAAACATTCCAAGCTTGGGTTTCCAAGTTAGTTTCTAACAACTCTTTCAACCAATCGGATGCAGCTTCCATTACATCTAGATCAGCGACTGATTCATTTCTGATAATTGGAAGTAATAAATCTAAGTGAGTAGCTGTTTCATATTGAACAACTTCATTTTCATCTTCATAAGCCATTTGATAAACTTCACGAAGTGCTTCGTAGATATCAACAAAAGCTTGTTTTTCTAATTCGGATGCTTCTTCTAGGTGTGAATAAAAATCAGCAACTGTTTTCGAGAAATCTAAATAAGGATCTTCTGCTTCTTCCGACAAGCGACTTCCAGATAATTTTAAAATATCATTTACTTTATCAGTATAAGTGTCATACGCAGTACGCAAGATACCTTCTGCCATAAAATCACAAGAGTTATCATCATAATTAGAAGCTTGAACGAACTCTAAACTTTCTTTAATAACTACGGATAATTCTGATTCAGTCAGATAGATTACTTGTGGGAATTGAACAACAATAGCTTCCAAAGATTCCATCAATTCTTCATTATTGGATAGAGCATTTTGTTTCTTGAGGTTGGCAACTGCATTACAGAATTCGGTATTTTCCGACAACTTCTTAGCTTTTTTTCTTAGGATAATGCAATCAGTATTAATTGTATCCCAATCAAATTGAAGTAATTTTGCTTCGTTAACGATTTGTCTGGTAGGTATTCTTAAACCTACAACATTACCTTTAACGTCGTGTTTGACATTTGTTTCTTTCAAGGTTGGAGTCATAAGTCTAAATTCAACGTAGCTGTTCAAATTTCCAATTAACTTGACCCATTCGTTAATACCATGCCCAGCAGCTTTTCTTTTCAAAGACCGCATTTTCTTTTGACCATCGGTCAATTTTTTATTATTTTTCTTCTTGCTTTTCATTCTCTTGTTGGTAAGAGCAGAAGATTCTTTGTGTTTAGGGTTTACTTCCCACTTAGCTTTCTTATAACCAACAGTTTTGGTTTTGCCATTGACTGTTTTTCTAATAGGAACAACTCTCTGTTTACGAACTTCTTCAAGTGTTCTTTTACTAATTGGCAAATGATTGAATTCGTTGAATTTTTGATCGGCAACTTCTGGTTTGTTAGCCAATAAGGCTTCTAGAAGATCTTTGACAATCTCTTTACGACTTTGAATTTCACTTTCTTCATTCAAAACCAACTCTTCAATGTTTTCGAAATTTACATAACCGTCTTGAATATTGAAAGTTGCATAAATATGATTACCTTCAATGGTTTCATATAATGCTGTTTCATTTCCATAGCTCTTTAATTCAGCTTGTGCTGATCCAAGTGCTTTTGCAACAACTGGGGCAGCAGCTTCTAATTCGGTTCTGTAGTTTGAAAGACTATTTCTTTCAATATTTTCGAACACATTATAATCAATTAGTCTTCTTTTTATTGGCATGACTTTTTAACTCCTGACTACAAATTTGTGTTATTTTATTTTTAATATAGGTAAACCTAAGTTTAAGTGGAATAGTAATAATCCACAATTAATATTATATATCATCTAGATTTTAAAAATATTATTTTTTAATATATAAAATACATTCATTTATTAAAAATCACATAAAAGGAAATAATATGTTAGAATTTACAAATTGGGTTAAATTATATGAAAACGAGCAGTTTTTCCAAGGTAATATGGATAAAGCTTTAGATATATGCAAGGAAAAATACAAAACAGAATTGATGCAATTATTACAAACACTTGCTGATAAAGATGATGAAATTAAAGACGCATTAGAAAATTCTTCGGAAGAAGACGAAGAAACCACGGATCAAGAAGAAAGAGTTTTACAGAATCCAAATGATGTTGAATCAGATCCTTCTATGCAATAATTACAAAAAAAGAGCAGTCTATTTTACTGCTCTTTTCACTAAATTTTCTAGAAGATTATTATTTACAATCCTTCTTCGGTACCAAAATCAATATCTTCAGCATCTTGATATCTGTCATAATCTTGTAATTCTAGATTATATTTTTCAAGATCTTCATCAGATGGTATTGGTAAAGGTTCGACTTTTGAATCCATATTAGGTTGAGAGTCTGTATCTTGATTATTTAAATTATCTTTTTCGGGATTATCGGGATTAATATTTTGTTCATCTGGAGATTCTTTATTTTCTTGGTTACCATCTGGTTGTTTATCAGGTGTAGGTCCTAACATTGGATTTGGCCCATCAGCACCTGTTCCCATTTCGTTTTCATCACCTTCTTGTCCTGGTATTCCCATTCCTAATAATGCTGGATTTTGCCCTAATATTTGAAATTTCATATCTTCCATTTTTTGAGCTTTAGCTCTAGCAATTATATCTTCAGCATCTGTTTCTGTAGCATTCCAATATCTTGTTAATAGATCATAATCACTCATAATCATCATACCTTTTAATTGAGCTATAATATTTAATCTATGATTAATTACCTCCATTTCGCTTATTTCTTTATAAGGAGATGGACGAGTCATTTTTATTTTAATATCTCTGTACATTTCATATGGAAATCCACGCATTTCTAAATGTGTTTCGCATAATTGATGGATGCCATCAGCAACATCTCCTTGTATTCTTTCTATCATCCTTGCAAATCTAGCATCTTGTGAAGAAAGGGTAATTCTCGTTTTGGAGATATCATCAGTATTAAAATAATCTTTTGGAAAATTTAATGCTGTAAATAATTTAGATTGGAAATATTCTAAGTCTCCAATTTCACCTAAATTCGTAGCCCCAGGTAATGTTTCAATTCTAGTATTTGATCCTGGTCGAATTGGCAACCAAATATCTTCATCAATAGCAGGTGGATGCCATCTTTCTTCGACAGCAGAAGCTCCTCCTTTTCCTTTATCTAAAGCAACTTTCTTTTTCTTGAATTGATCTTTAAATCTACTAACAAATGCTTCTGCTTTGAATGGAGGTAATTGTTGAACATCAATATAAAAAACTCTTCTTTCTGGGCTTCTAGCCAATCGATATACCATTACAGCATCTTCCATGAGTCTTAATTGATGAGCAGGACTTCTAGCTGGTTCTACTATTGATTTACCGTATGGATAGAAGAATGATTTTTCGTCACCTAGTTTGAAGTGAATGATTTGTTTTGGATGAAATCTAATAGCAGTACTCTTTTGTAATTCGATATCATCATCTGTCGATTTCATCAAAACATCAATATCGGGTCCATTACCTGATTGTTGGTATTCAACAACTCGATCTTTATTTGTAACAATTTTAAACATTTCTTCTGGTGGTAATTCTGCTAGTTTCAGAACACCTTTTTTCGGCATTTCTGGGGCAGAAAGTAATTCAACAAACAGATCGCCTTTTAGGCAAAGTCGTTTAATCTTCCCTCTTAGGTTTCTATTCAGGTTGAGATATCTTTTCCCAAAGCAAATCGTTTCTAATTCCTTGACCACTTCCTCATTTTTTGATAATATTTTGAATAAATTACCATCATCGTCTTCTTGACAATTGTGCATAACGACTGCATCAGTACAGAAGTTTTGGTGTGTTTTCACTGATAGATCATATACGTCTAATACTTTGTGAGGAAAAACGCCAATAACTTTTCGGGTTTTTTCTTTTTTCCCCAACCATCTAAGTTCTTTATGTGTAAATCCTATATCCTTAACCCATTCATTATGGCTTCTTGTATCTCTTTCGAACATGTGAGCGATTTGTTCACGAGTGAATCCATTTGCGATATAGTTACCATATCTAAGAGTTTCTAATGTTTTTTGATCTGGTTCTTGACCTTTCCATATATCAACAAATTGTCTTTCGTTGACCCAACCATATTTATTTGTACGTATTCTAGAAAATTGATTGTGTTTAATGTTATTTAATTCAGGATGTGGTGGCATTTTGTAAAAAGGGATAAGTTCATCTTTTTCTCTTAGATCACCTGCATGTCTCCATTCTTGATTACTAAGTAATATTCTATGGTCAAGCGTGGTGACAAAATGATTTCCATCATCAAGAGCAACCCATACAGTTTCTTCTGTTTTAACTTTTCTTGGATTATAGGCCCAGTCAAGAGTATAGTCTTCTTTTTCAAAGTCCCAACAATAGGTTAAAAACGGTTTTTGATCTTGTTGCCATCGTTTTTCCAACCAACTTATGGTTCTATATCCATCAAACAGTGTTGATATCATAGTGTTGCCTGCAATACAGGCTTCATCAGCAATGACAGTTAATGCCATTTCGACTTCTGGAACTGATAATAATCTTTCGTATTCTTTATATCTAGATAATCTATCTTCTACAGTTTGAAGGTCGATAAAATCATTAGATTGTCGGAAGTTTGTATCGGTCATACCTCCAACATTTTGGTCACGAATATCAGGAACACCACCGGGAGAGGTTAATCCTCCTCCAATTGCACGATCTTCTATTGATTGTTGATTTAATGGATCTCTACTAAGGTTGTAGTTCCATGTTTTATAAATATCCCACCAAGCCATAATATCACTATGAATAGAGTAACTTTTATTAATTCACATATAGGAAGCAAATTTTCTGAATTAATTCATCAATTGAATCAAAATGAGTTGTTTTCTGTACAAACAACCCATTCATTATATACACATCCTGATGATTTAGATTGGTTGTTTAGTACACATCATACTTGTAAAAACTCTGCTGCTATATATGGTGACATAATACTAAACAATTCCAGCATCAGGTGTAAAGCTCTTTTGGATATAGTATATATGATCAATTTCATTACTAAACCAAGTTTAGCTTTGCCTAGAATCATAGATGCTTTTTCCGAACCTTATGCGACCCAAAGGGCTGTTGATTATTATCAAAGCAGAATACAAAGGATTAAGGAAATTTCAGTTAAATCAATTAATAAAATTTTATTGACTGAGTCGTCATTTTCTAAACCTGAGTTTACTTCAGCAATAAACAATATGTTTAATACCAATGTTAGTTTAAATCCTATTGAAATAGATTCAGTAGAATTTAATGTTAAATCTAGTTTAATTCAAAGTTGTAATAATAGTTATGAAAATTGTCTTTATGTTTGTAAAAAAAATAATGTATTAGTTGTTTGAAGTTTTCTTTAGTTCTATTTCGATCATATTTTCTAAATTATCTAATGCGTTTTGTGCAAGTTCATCACTAATTGGATGCTGTAATTTACCTGTTTCTAAATTAAGTTTCCAACTCTCTAATGGAGTCATTTTTTTGTCATAATTTGATTTAATTTTAGTTTTGGACTCGACGATTTCAATAAGTTTAGATACAGTTTTTCTTATTTCTTTATCTTTATAATCTTTTGTATGTTTTTGAACTTCATTGAGAAGTTTTAAAATTGTTTCATATTTTTTCATATTACCTACCACCCGAACTCTTCAAGAATTTTTGAATGAGGTTGCCCATACATTGGTCTAAGTATATCTATTTCTAAAGATGATTCAAAATCATAGTCTTCATCCTCCCAATCATCTTCTAATATTTCTTTTTTGATTTCTTCGAAAACACTACTACTAATAACATCTTTTGTAGTAGTGCTTACACCACCACCTACAGGCATCCCTCTTATTGCTTCATCTCTTGTATAGATAGCTATTGACATTGCTATAATAGCATCATCGTGTCTTCCTTTACGTGCTTCTGCTCTGTTTTTTTGATTATCAAAAACAAATGTATTTAATTCATGAAGAAACCTTCTACTATAAACTACGAAACTACCGTTTGTTAATCTTTTGGCTAATGATTCTAGATACAACTTTCTATTTTGCGGGGACATTCTTATCCCAGGCTTGCTTTGTCTGTTAGATAATGGTTCATGATAGATGTTTTCGTAATTTACTTCATGTTGTAAAACATTTATAACAGCACCACCAATAGTATTATTTTCAATAACGACACTACATGTATTGTAATACAGTGCTATTTGGTTAATTATTTGGGCAAATATGTGAGGAGGTACATTGTTACTGTAAAATTCAGCTACTTGTTCTACTCGATTAATATCAATAAGCTGAAAACAGGAATTATCTCCATTTTCTCCTATACCTTCTGCGCAGTCACCAGCTAGTAAATATTCATGTCCTTCAATAGGTTCTTGCCATATATGTAATGCTCCTGGTTCCCACTTTAGTTTATCATAATTAGGGTTTTGCCATTTTTCAAATAGCGTTCTGTGTGGTTTGATTTTCTGAGTAAATAAGTCTATAGTTTGAATAACATTTGAAGTAAAATAGGTATTTCCTGAATCTAAGAAATCTCTTAAGACTTCTTGTCTCCACTTCCTTTCACCCATATTTGCTTTTGCAACCTTAGACCATTCAGGGTTTGCATATGTTGGGTGTTCCCAGTAATCTAATTCAATAATATTGAAGAAATTATTACCTTCTAGAGCTTCACTATAAGTTTCTTCATACCAGTTGCCTACACCATTAACTGTAGATATAACTTGAACACTACCACCAGTTGATACCACTGGATACATAGCTTCCCAGTGTTCGTCCATTTTTTCAATAAAAGCTGCTTCGTCAATCATTAGACAGGTGGCGGTTTTGCCCCGAGCGGCTTCGGGTGTATAAAAACAAATTTTAGATGCAGTATCATTAAATTTCTTTTCGTGTTTTGATATTTCTGCTTGTTCTTTGTCATACATCCACTCAGGAAAATTATCCATTGCTTTTTTGACAATATCACCTGCTGCGACGGCTTCACGATCTGTTTTGGAAAGCATATAGATTTGTTGATCATTTCTGAACAAGCATTTGTGCAAACCCCAGAGTGCGCCAATAGTAGTTAATCCACCTTGTCTAAATTTAGAAATCATATTAAATCTATGATTTTCAAAATTATCAATAGCACGTTCTTGATAATTGTACATAATAAAAGGTATTGTGCCATATTTTGCGTGAAGGATCTTCACGTAACGATGACACCAATATTTAAAGTTATTAGTACATTTTATTATTTCTTGGTATTGTTGTTTTGGTTCAAAAACGTTGAGATCATGTACAGTTTCGCCACATGGAATATCCATTTCCTCATCACTAAATCTGTAGAAATTAGAAAATACTTTATCCCATTCAGGATCTTTAATTATATCTTTGACAAATTCAAATTTATGATAATAATCTTCAAAGGCTATAGTGGGGTATTTTAAATCTTTTGGTGGTCCTTCATTGCTTTTGTGTTTAGACATAGTATACTCATTAGTATGCGCAAGAATTTCTCATGAATTCTTGTTTCCATATTTTTTTACTATAGTTCGATTTTACTGTTTCAACCCACTCAGGATTTGAAAACGTAGGATGTTCCCAATAGTCAACTGCAATTGGATTAAATTGATTATTACCTTTAATAGCTTCTTTGTATATTTTGTTATACCAACTATTTATTCCATTAACACTTGAAAAAACTTGTACACTACTGCCATTAGCAATAATTGGATACATAGCTTCCCAATGTTTCTCCATATCTTCAATGAAAGCTGCTTCATTGAAGATTAAGCAAGTACTAGATTGTCCAATTGTAGATAGTGGGGTATTGAAATAAATGCGAGAATTTGTGGTATGGAATTTTTTCTCATATTTTGAAGTATTATTTTGTTTTGGGTCATACATCCATTTAGGCAAATTATCCATAACTTGTTGGGTAATATAACTTGCATCAATGCTTTCACGATCTGTTCTGGATACTATATTGATTTTTTGATCATTTTTGAATAAACAATTATGTATGCTTTTCAACAAACTAAGTGTAGTCAATCCAGCTTGTCTGAATTTTGAAACTATATTAAATTTATTGTTTTCGAAACCTTCTATTACACGATCTTGGTATTTGTAGTTAATAAATGGGATTTGTCCATGTTTGTAATGATAAATTTCAACATAGCGATGACACCAATACTTGAAACTATTTGCGCATTTTGAAAGTTCTTCAGATTGTTTTGCCTCATTGAACATGTTAAGTTCTTGGAGAGATTCACCAATTAGTATTTCTTGCTCTTCTCTGCTAATTTCGTAAAAGTGAGAGAAAAAATCATTCCACTCCAAACCAGCCAGCATATCTTCAACCGTTTCGAACTTGTTGTAATAATCTTGAAATTCTACATTAGGATATTGCAAACTTTTGTTTATTTTATATTCTGACATAATTAACCTTTTATATTATTTAGCACACAATTTGGTAAAAACGCAAAAAAAATAAATGAAAATTAATAATTTGAGTGATGAAGAATTTAACGAAGATAAAGAAAATCACAAAATTGAAAAACAATTTGTTGATCCAGTCACAGCAACATCATTTGGTTGGTGGCTGCTAAGAACAATTGGAGGAATTTGTATTTCTTTTTTGTTCAATAATTATATTTTAGGTTTTTTCTTCAAAGAAAAAGCAAACTCCGAAAAACCAAAAGAGGAACAAGATGAGTCAAGACAAAAAAGTCAAAATAATATTGATGATGTTTAGTTTATTGTTTTTTTCGATTATTATTTTTGTATCAAAATCAAAAAAAACAAGCGATGAAACAATTCCATTACTACAAAGAACTGCTCCAATTGCAGAAAAGCCACAAAACAAGACAGTTCAAGATGTTTTAGAGGAAATTTCTTTAGATAATCTAAAGGATGTGGTTTATAAATTAGCTTCTGATGAATTTGAAGGAAGAATGTCTGGTAAAACAGGGAATAAACTTACTGCTAGTTTTATAGAAGACAAATTTAAGAGTTATGGTTTAAAAACAATTAGGCAAAGAATTCCTATACGAAGAGTCAATCCTGGTCCGAATCGTGAAATGGGTGATTTATGGACAGAAAATATTTATGGTTGGATAGAAGGCAGTAAATCACCTGATAAAGTAGTGATTGTTGGGGCGCACATGGATCACATTGGTTACGGGCCACAGTATTCTAGATCAAGAACAAGTAATAAGATTCATCCTGGTGCTGATGACAATGCAAGTGGAACTGCTGTATTATTAGAAGTTGCTAAAGGTATTTCTCAATTAAAACCAGATAGAACCATTGTTTTCCAAGCGTATTCTGCTGAAGAAATGGGTTTATTAGGTTCTCGTTATTACTGTTCTAAACCTTTATTTCCAATGAATAATCCTGATATTAAATCCCATGTTGCTATGGTTAATATGGATATGGTGGGTTGGTTGGGTAAGGGTATGTTTAGTGTTGGTTTTAATGAAGGAGAATCATCTTTAGATTTGAAAAGAATAATAGAAAATTTGAATCAAAAGTATGATTTTGCTGAGAAAATAACGAGTCGAGGTTCTGGTGGTAGCGATCATGCACCTTTTTACAACAGGGGTATTCCAGTTGCTTTCTTACATACAGGTGGTCACCCCCACTACCACACTCCTAGTGACACGGCAGATAAAATTAATTATGAAGGCATGGAAAAAATTACTAACTATGCACTTGAATTAGCTTGGGAAATTAGTCAAGATGACAAACATCTGGTATTTGATTACAGTAATTTTCAAAGAATGGATTATGTTCATGATCATGGTCACCCAGATGTTCCTTTCCACCAACATTGATTTATTATGAATGATTTAGATTTAAAAAAATTAAATGATATTATACCAATGGATGACTTGAATTGGGTAGAAAAAGACGATAAGTTTTGTTTGATCTCTGAAGAAGAAATTGATTCTGTAATAAAAACGTGTATAGAGTCGGATATAACAGAATTAGATGATATAGAGAAAGTGATTAGATTTGTTGAAGATAAAATAAGTGGTAAGTTGTTGGTAAATGCTATTTTTCAACAACGTGTAAAGCTTGTACTTATAGGAGATGAAATTGGTTTTGCAAAAAAAGACGACTGATGATCCATTAAAAATAATTACAAAAATGATTGATGTGTTAATCGATGATTTTTGTAATGAAATGTCTCACATGAGATTCTATTTAGAGGCAGCTTCTTCTATAGCGGGTCCTGAAAGATTAGAATACAGAGAGTTCTTTTTAGAAGAAGCTAAGAGTGAAATGGGTCATGTGGATGAATTTCGAAATCTTATTTTCAGCTTGTCTATTAGGCATGGTGTTTACGTTAATTTTTCAGGTAAAAATAACATCAATGAAAAATTAAGTAATTGTGATATTCCTAAAAATATTATAGCAAAAAACGATGTTAGTTCCTTGTTACAACAAGCCATTAATCTTGAAGATGAGGTTGTAAATAATTATGTAAAAAGAATTGAAGATACACAATTGTTACAGGAAAGTAACGTTGATAAAGTTAAAGTAGACGGAAAGTATATTGAGATTTTCTTAGAAGATCAAATTATGCATTCTAGATCTGATGCGAATGAAATGTTACGAATGTTAAGAAAATTTTAAATTTTGGAGAATATAATGAATGATATTAATTTAGTTAAGAAGACCCCTATTTGGCGATTTTATTACAAAGGATCGCACTCACATCCTGTGAGGAAAGTGGTTGCTATTATTGAGCGAACAGGCAATGTAGTTACAGGATATGAATTGAGAAGTGGAAAAAGTGTTTATTCTACTTTAGAAACGGCACCCGTTAAAAGTTACCGATTGGATAAAATAGCTAAAATCAAGAGTGTTGATAAGCGTCTTCCCCTTCGAAAGTCTGCTAAAAAATCAGAATTAGAACTAAGTACACTACGAAAATCAGGAATTCTGTCAGTCTTGACCGAAGGTGTTTAAGAATAAATGACACAAAAATAGGGATAATGTTTGATATTATCCCTATTTTTGTGTAATATATAAACTATATTAAAACAAAAACACTACATAATTGTGTGTTTTTAAATTAACTGATAAGGTAATTCAATTATGGCATGGTTTCAAAATCCATTTTTCGCTGACTTTTATGGAAATTTATCATTAGAAGATAGGCAATTAAGCCCTGTTTTTAAATGTCCTATCAATTCAGGAAGATCATTGACATCAGTTGCTAATTGGAGACCAACTGAAGATGGTTATGATTTGAGTGGTACGGATTCAGATGATAATAACAATAATATTTTAAAAATCAGATATGCAATAGATTCAAATTTTTTGAATTGGATGACTTCTGAATATGATTTAACAGAAGATTCAGAATTGACTTACACAATAGATTCATCTAATGTTAAACCTTATCAGATTGTTGATAGTCTTAACAAGAATGATTTATTTGCAACCTTTTTTAAAGCGTCTTTCCAAAATAATAAAATTGTTCTTGAGCAGAAGAGAAGTGCTGATAGAATGAAGTTTTATATCATGAATGGTCAAGCAGAATCAGTTCTTGGTTTTAATGACAGGGCTGGTGTAGCACAATTACCTTCTTACTTTAGGCGGCATACTGTTTTTAATCGCAATTCTAATGGTTTATTAGCGTTTGAAGACGGTAATAACATGCTTGTGGAATTGAGTCCTTCTAATAGTGGAGGAGATTCTGAAGTAGATGATGATGTGATCGAAAATAATCAAGATGAATTTGGTAAATCAAAAAATTATAATTCATCTGTAACTAAGGCAGATTGGGAATTACTTGTAGGTAAATCAACGACATTTATGTTCAAGTCTAGAAGCAATGTTGCATCAGCATCAACAGTTGAAGAAATTGTATATCCTGCTGGTGCTGAAGCTGGCGATTTTTCAATAAAAAATATTACAGAATTAGATGGAAGTGGGAATGTTTTACGGGAATTTTCTGTTCCTCATACATTAGAGGCAGGCGATTTGATTACACCTCCATAATTTAGAAAAATAATTATATTAATTGATGTTTTTAGAATTTTAACAACTATTTTAATATGACTAAGCATCATATAAAAGAAGATCCAATAGTAAAAAAGAGGAATAGAATGAGCAAAGATAAAAGACAATTTCTTTACGAAGATGGTCGTAGAGCAGAAAGACATGTTTTTGATGAAGGTACCGAATGTGACGGTGAAACTATAACTGAGGTTTATGTTGAACCGCCAATTCAGAAAAATTTAGCACAAAGAGTAGTTGAGAAACGCCGTCCTTGTGTATATGAAAGAGAAACAGAATACATTGATGAAGCTACTGGTGAAGTCATTGACAGGGTCAAGGAATCAGCAGATCCAAGTGCTCCTCTAACGGTTGTAGAACATCTTGTTTCTCGTCAAGCACTTAATTCACAAAAAACCATAACATCACAAGATGTTGTACGTAATTCAGAATGTGTTTCTCGTGATGATGTCAGACAAGATATTCGGGATGCTTTTGATGAGTATCTTAATCGAGTTGGTCCTTTAACAGCACCGAAAGAAAAGGTTTCTGTTCAAAGTACTCTTGAAGAAAAATATGATGGCAATTCTGCTAATAATGATTGGGTGGATTGGTTATTGTACGGAGTGATGGCTGCTATTGTTGCAGGAATTATTTATGTATTATTTGTCATGTAATCAAACACCCCAAAAATCTTTTATATGATCTAGGATCTTCTTTTTGCGACCTTCTTGTAAGGTCGCATTTTTTTGTTTGTCTGTCTTAGTAGTTATCTTCTTTTTCTTTGTTGCTAATAGATGAAGTTTATCAATTGCTTCTTCCCAATCTTTGGCAGGCGTGAATCGAATTAAATCCCCAGAAATTTCCTGTAATACAATTCTTCCTTGCCAAGTAACTTCTAGTTTTTCTTCAATTGAATAATATTGTAATTCTATATGCATTCCCATAGATAACCCATCAAAGTATAGTCCAACTATATTAGTATGACCTTGTATAAAATTTGGATTAAAATTTTTCCAAACATCTCCTTCAAACCTTTTGTTATCATTAACACTAGTCCCAGATTCGTACATATCGAACATAGGCATACTTTCTAATAAATTATTAGGGTTAGAATAAACGGTATTGTGGTTAAAATCAATTTCTCCTTGATCGTAAATCTCTTCTCCAAATAAATTCAAAATAAACCTTATTTTGCCTTTGTTTCCAATTAATTTTTTATTATTAGCCTCTATAACTCGTTGTTCTTTTAGTCTATTAAATTTATCTTCGAAGGAAACCATGTAACACCATGTATAAATAATTAGGTTTTTTTAATTAAGGAGAATGAAAATGGAAAATAAACATAATTATTTGATAAATGACCCATCTACACCTGACTTAACACAAGAAGTGGACCTGCCTCGTGAGATAACTGGTAGACTTGCTTATAAAATATTTATAAATCAATTGAATGAAAATAATTTATATAGGAAAAATAATATACAAGTAACTTTGTCAAACGGGATAAATAAATTTCTTGGTATGTCTAATGTTTTTGTAAAAAGCTGGGCAGGAACTAGAAGACTCATGATTCATCCCAATGCAGGATATAATTATAATGCGTATTATGATAGAAGATCGCTTTCTTTCTTTGTTGGTAAAAGTAAGAATCAACCAATCTTATATACAAGTGACTCTCAAGACATTGTTGCTCATGAATTAGGTCATGCATTATTAGATGCTATAAGACCCGACTTGTGGAATACTGTGAGTTTAGAAGTATGGTCATTTCATGAAACATTTGCTGATGCATATGCTATTTTCTCGATTCTGCAATACGAAGCAACTAGAGAATTATTTATAAAACAAACAAAAGATAATATTAGGAACAAAAATATTGCTTCTAGTTTAGCTGAAGAGTTCGGCATTCTTCTTCATAAAATGTCAAATGGACAAAACGGATCTTTGTCTCATTCGTTAAGAGATGCAACTGTCAAGTTTAAATATAAAGACCCTCTTTTATTACCCAAAGAAGGAAAAAACAATCAATTGATTGCTGAATGTCATAGTTTCGGAAGAGTGTTTTTAAGTGCTTGGTATGAGTATTTTATTTTATTGTTCGAGTTAAGGTCTAAAAACAAAATAAACAAAGAAGAAATTTTATTGAAAACAATTGATGAAGCATATTTCGATTTAGTTTCTGCTGCTACTAAAGCTCCAAGACAAATTTTGTTTCTTGGATCTGTCGCAAAAACTATGTTAAGACAAATACAAGACAATCAAGAAAAACACGATATTTTACATAAAGTTTTTCTTGATTGGAAGATTGTTAGACCTAAAGTAAAAATATTCAACAAATTAACTTTAGATCAGGTGATTGATCAGTTGGATGATACTAAATTAAAAATAAAAGAAGAAGGTGATTTAAAATCTATTGTAGTAGATAACGGAAGAGAGATTAAACTTTCTAGTTATATTGATAGTGGTGATATTTCTTCTTTAAGTAATGATTTAGCAAATTATAAATTAGATGTTCCTAGTGACGATGCATACTATTTTAATTCTAACAATGAATTAATCGATATAGAAAAAAGTGATTTTATGTCTATAATTCAAAGTAGTAAATTTTGTATAGATTATATTAATAGAAAGGATCTTTTGGGAGATAAAAACTATTGGAATATAGAAGAAGATAAAATTATTAGGAATAAGATCGCTTAATAGTAAACTATTCTAGGTATTTCTTCGTCTATTTTTTTATAAATAAATTCACTAAATGGTTTATCTCCCATAAAGTCTATCCTTATAGAAACTTTAGATATATTTTTATTGATTTTTTTTATCTTGATATTAAAGTCATTTTTAGAAGTCGCTATTATATTATAATAATAGCGACTTCTAATATTTTTCTTAATTTTTAACCCTAAATCTAAACACGCTCTTTTAGTTGCATTTATTATAATAACATCATTATTTTCGTAGTATTTATGGGCTTCACCATTTTGCCATGTAATGTAGCCATTCACAATTGGAGATACGATTGCTGGTTCACAACTAGCATTAAGTAATAATAAAAATAAAATACTAATTATAATCATTATTTTTTGGAAATGGAACATAGTCTTTGGGTATCTCATAATTGAGGTTTAATCTATCAATAATAGGTATATTCTTGATTCTTTCTCTGAAATGAAAAAGATCATTATCAGTGTATATTACTAAAACCCAACCATTCCACATTTTGTGAAAGTTTGCAATACTAGTTTGTTGAACTTTTAGTGATCTATCACTATTATCTATCCAGCAAAATCTATCTTCTTCTTCTGAGTAATGTACTGCTACCATAACGTGTCCTGGTATAGAAAAAGTACACCCTCTTCCTTCTGATAAGGATTTTTTCAATAAATCCAAAGATAAAGATCTATCATTATATTCTTGTTTAAACTTAACTCCAAGATCTGTTAAAATTTTACCTGCTCTATAAGGATCTGAATAGGATTTACAATTACTTCTAGAAGTAATTGGTGGATCAATTAGTTTTATTTCTCCAGCATGTCTTCCTAAAGTCTCGATAGATGAATAAACACATTGAATTCCTGTATAGTTTGGAACTCTATTTTTGTACTCTATTGATGATTGGGTTCCTACAGGATTAATTACACCTGTTTTTGAAACATATTGATTAGTATATGTATTTCTATATTTTTCAACAGAATATTTCTTTTGTGTTTCTAAAGATAAAAACAATGTAAACATTGCAAATAAAAATAAAGCACCTATGATCTTTGGAAGCTTTTTGGTCATTGTGATACCAAACAGAGTAATTATTTTATTTAGTCTTTACATTATCATAATTTAATAAATCTAACTACTTTAAGTAAGTAGAAATTATTTTGAGGATAAACTAATGTGGAGCGGTCTAGTAACAATTAAAGAATTAAATCATTATAGAGAAAATGAACTTTTGTATAGTTATAAAAACTTAAAAAACATATTGCATGATGAAGGAGAGAAGTTTATGCTTGAAGTATGTTTTGGTTTACAAACAAGACCATTGAATTATTATTTTGGATTAGATGCTAGATCGTCATTAAGTGCAGATGATACGTTATCAACAATACAATCTGAGCCTAGTATAAACGGTTATCAAAGACAATTCGTAACGAGTAGTTCTTTTGAAACAATTGAAGAGCAAAATGGGACTTTTCAGATCAATTCACCAATTATTACATTTAGGTCTGATGGTGGGTCTTGGGGTCCTGTCACCAATTTCTTTCTATCAACATCTCCTTCTTCAGAGGGATTATTGATTTCATCTGTAAGGCTTCCTAATTCAACTATTGTTGCTAATTCAGAATTTATCAGTCTACAATTAGGTTTATCATTAAGAGATAGTACAAGTTAAATAAAACTTTTTACTAGTGATTCCTTGGATTTGATGTCAATAAAGTTGATGTTGTCTATATTTTTATTATTTATTACAAATCTTTTTTTCATTTGAAAATTTAATTTTCCTGGATATTTTTTCTTGTCTTTTAGCATTTCTATATTTGGAGGAATTGGGTTTTCGACAAACCATTTTCTTCTCTTTTTTTCATACAATAATTTGTCTTCAAATGTTAATTGTGTCAATAATTCTATAGAAATTGGTTGGGGGATCTTATAGTCTGAGGGTAATTGCGGGAGAATTAATTTGAAACCATTCTTTTGTTTATTTAGTATAATGTCTGGTTCTGGTTTGGTTGCTATTATTTCATATGTAACAAATGATTCTTCAATTGGCTCAGTGCATAGAAATATTTTAGATTCCATATTATAAATATACCATACAAAAGAATAAACACCTTCAGCTATTAAATCATTTCCGTTAGATAAAATTTTTCGTTCTTTTTTATCTAAGAATATTGTATGAGAACAAAAAAGAATCGTATCTGGTTTTATATTTGATAATTTCATATCTCTATTATAGTGTAATTACTCTTTAAATAATTATCATGAAAGAAAACAAAACGCTCATAGTCTTAATATTAAGCATTATCTTCTTGATAGTTTTCAAGTACCATAAACAATGGAGTAGTGATCCTATTGTTGGTAAAATTGCCGACAAGGGAACAATCGACATGCCGATTGTTGAAAACTCTACTCCACAATTATCATTTTTTCAATCAGCCCCAAAAGAACAAAGAGAAAGTGAATACTGGAAATTTTTATCTGCTTCTCCTAAAGTTCAAGTCCAAAAAGGATCAGGTTCTGGGACAATTTGTTATTATAACTCAAAAAATAATACGGCATACGTTATTTCTTGTGGTCATCTATGGGCAGGTAATAAAACAGCCGTGGAATTGCAAAAAAATCCTCAAAAAGCTCAATTAATATTTTGGTATCAAAACAATAAAAAATTAAGCAGTCCTAAAAAATATGATGCTGATGTTTTATTTTGGAGTAATGATAGAGGTTTTGACGTAAGCTTATTAAGCTTTAAACCAGATTGGGTTCCTAGGTATTTTCCTATTGCAAAAGAAGACTATATTATAAACAAAGGAAATTTATATAATAGTGTTGGTTGTGATGGCGGAAGAGAAGTAGCTAGATATGAAATGGAGTTTGTAGAATATCGTGGTGTTGATGCTATTTTTAGGCGTAATAGTCCACGTCCTGGACGTTCTGGTGGTGGTATGATTACTAATGATAATATTTACATAGGTGTATGTTGGGGTACTTCTGACACCAAAAGTGGATCTGGTATTGGTTATTTTACTCCATTATCTGCAATTTACAGTAAGTTCAAAGAAAACAAATTTAATTATTTACTTGAAATAAATAACCACTTGGCTAGAGATATAAAAATATTAGACAGGGCAACCCCAAATAAGACATATCCCCCTGAATTTATACCCATCCCTCAGGAAGTTCATACGCCTTTGCCCCAATGGAAATCCGATTTTTTCCGTTAGCAACAAACGGACATAAAGATTTATAATCACATCTTTCACATTGGAAGCCAACGTTACCCCAGACTTTATCTGGGTTTTTATCTTGTATGCTATTATAACTTTTTAATAATTCTTCTTTAGTTTTATCTAAATCATCTTCTGTAAATCTAGCACCAATTAAATCAGCCCCTTCAAGATAATACAAAGCTGTATAAATATTCTTTGCAGGGACGTTATAATGTTCCCTTACCATAAGAGCGTATGTTTTTAATTGAATATCATCTTTTACTGTATTGATATTTTTTCTCCAACCACCCTTTTTTGTTGTTTTATAATCTAATACAAAAAAATGATCTTTTTCTTGAATAATTCTGTCAATAAAACCGTATACAAATTTCTCATTAGGTGGATCTAAATCATATTTAAATTCCCATTCAAGTTCTCCTCTTACTCCTACTTGTTTATTAAGTTTCTCAATAGAACGTAGGTGGTCTGGAACCCTTACTTGGAAATCTTTCGGCAAGTTTATACGTTTCCCAGGTTGATCAGATCTTTCTAAAGACATTTCTCCAGTTAAAATACTGAGCAAAATATCTTGCAGACTTTTTTCACCTTTTAGTTCGATAAACTCTTCTGCTACTTTGTGAATCACTTTTCCGTAAGTAAAATGAAATTGCTCTTCTTTTGGAGAAGGCACCTTTAAATGATATTTGAATTTGTATTTTTGCTCGCATTCTTTGTACAGATTATATCTAGAAACAGATAGATGATTAATGTTCATGACCTATTAAAGTCCTTTAACTCGAATAATATCTTGATTTGATTTGACTTTTACTTTAAAATATCTGAAAGAGAAAAAAATGAGCATACCTTTTGAAATATTCCTAGAATGGGCAAACGCTAGGTTCGATCCTGTAAAGATTAAAAATGATGAAATAAAAATTAATTCAGTGTTTTGTGATGATTCTAAACAACACTTGTGGTGTAATCCTAGTGGTGGAAAGAAAAATGTAGAACATGGTGTCTTTCGTTGTTGGAAAACCGACAAAAGAGGGTCATTGATATCTTTAGTAATGCAAGTCGATGGCTGTAATTATTGGGAAGCGTTACAAACCTTAGGTTGTAGAGATGCTACAATAGATGATCTCCAAATTAGATTTCAAGAATTATTAAATCAAGATCAACAAGTCGAAAAAGAAGTAAAAGTACAAAAAGAGTTTAAAGAATGTAAATTGCCACCTGGAACTTGTTTAGTTAGTGATATACCTACTATTAGTCCAATACGAAGGAAATGTGACATATATCTGAAATCTAGAGGCTTTACAGCAAGTTTTTTCTTTGTTTGTACTTCAGGGTTTTATCGGGATAGAATTATTATCCCTTATTATGACAAAAATAAGAAACTTATCTTTTTTAATGGTAGATATTTTGGCTCTTATGAAAAAGCTCCAAAATATTTAGCTGCTGGGGAAGAAAGCGGTGTTACTAAAGAAGATGTCTTATTCTTCCCGGATTGGCCTGAGAAGGGTTCTAAGGTGTATGTGACTGAGGGGGAGTTTGATGCGTTAAGTCTCTTTAGATGCGGTGTGTGGGCTTGTGCGAGTGGAGGAAAATACTTATCTGAAGGTCAACTCAAAATACTAAAAGATTATGATCCTGTTTTAGCATTCGATTTCGATGGTCCTGGTGTTGATGCCTTAATAGAAAATGGTAAAAAAATGCAATCTTTAGGGTTCAATAAAATTGAATATATAAACCCGCCGAAAGGTTACAAAGACTGGAATTCAATTATCAATAAAGTTAATCCAAAGTTGATAAGAGAATATGTTCTTAAAACAAAAAACTTCGATCCCCTTGATATTCAATTAAATCTACTATGAAAAATATATTTGTAAATAAAATCTGTACAATAACAACGCTAGGTATTAATCGAAATTACCGAGAAGAGAATGGTGATAAATTTATAGAAACAATTCATAATTACTTCATGGGCAAAGTCATATCTGTTGACGAAAAAGGCTTGTTGCTAGAAAATGTATTTTCTCCAAAGAAAACTAAATCCTGGTTTAATTTAGATAATATTGTAAGTATTTCTGAAGAAGAATCACTAAACCCTAATGATCCTATGGATGCAAAGATTATTCAACAAGTAAAAGAAGAAATGAATGGTAAAGTAAAAAAAACAGTAGTCGAAAACAATAAATTAAATATTGATGATATAGAAAATGTATTTTGAATTATAAATATGTTTATGGGAAATTTCATCAAAAACATCGTCAATTCATTAGATTTTAATCACCTTAACGAAATGGCAGCGGCGGCTGTTGATTATAGTGACGGAGATGAAATTCATACAGTTCACGAGAAAAGAAAAACTCCTATATTCATTGATCAACATGATATTGATTTTTTACAACAATTCCCGCCAGAATTATGGGCAAAAGCTTTAGTCTATCGTTATGACAAGCTGCTTTATGATATTTTTGAAATATCAAAAAATAATGGTAATATTCCTAAGTATGCAAATCCCAAGTTACCATATAGGCATGGTAGGAAATCTGGAGAGTTAATTTTTCCAAAAGTTAGAACTTATGGAAAGCACTTGCTTCATAAAGTAACTGCTGATGTCGATGATCACATGTATTCTCAACTGAAATCGACAGAGAAAGAGAAATACATTCAGCATGCTAAAAATAATAACTTTGGGTCATTAGGTTATGTACTTGACGGAAATAAAAGAGGAAAAGGTTTAAGTGCAAGTAAAGGAATGGTTGGAATGACCGAAAAAGTGGCACGAGATCGTTTGTCTAGTTTGTATCAAGGTATAAAAGATGGATGGTTGGGTGAACATCCAGAAGACAGTGAAGTTATAGAAAAATTAAAAATAGGTGGTGGTAAGGGTTCTGATAAAGTTGTTCATACAAAGGAAGGTCTTGGTAAACTCCCTGGACATGGTGAAAAGTATGGTAGAACAAAAGATGGAAAAAGAATATGGTATGCTTATTGGGCAGATTCAGGAGAAATGATTCAAATCAAACAGTATTTACCCATCTTGAGACCAGCTAAAATGATTCCTAGTGAATCTATACGAAAACATAACGTAGCAAAAAATATTCATGATGAATTAGATGTAGATATCTCTGATAAAGATATATCAAAGTATAGAAGTATGCTTAATCCAGTAAATCTTTCAAACTTAAACAAAGAAATAGAACAAATTACTTCTTGGTTAGACGATCCATCAAACAAAAAGCCAGTTATTGGGAAAGATCCAAAACATGTCCAAAGAAAAAAATATAAAGAAAAATTAAAGGAATTAAAAATTAAGTTTTCTTTGATTGATATCATTAAAAAGACCACAAAACAAACAGGTTATAATGATCCTCTAGATGTACCAGACGAAACCTTTTCTGAAATTCTAGAATCAATCAGGGATCGTTACAAAGAAGAATATGAAACTGTCTTGAAAAGTGCTCCAAGATATGACGTAGAAGATTGGAACATACATCACTTTAACCCTAAATTAAACAACCCTCACACAAGATGGTCAGGGTTTGGAACAATTAATATTAATTGGCAACAGCAAGAAACAGTTCATGGCGCATTACAACAACTTAAAATTAACCCAAATGAATTTTGGAAAGATGCTAAAGAATTAATTGGAAGCACAGGTGGAATTCCTGACGAAATCACCAGAGGTGTTGATGCATACATCAAGAAGTTGTATACTGCTTCAAAAGTTGCACACCATACCATGCAAATTAAACAAGATGAAATTGTCAAAAATGCAACAACCTATTTTAGAAATCGATTAGGTTCTAGAGCCTTTATGCCATTTATTCAAATCTATAAAGATTATAAAAAAGGTACTGTTCAAAAATCAGCATTGGACAATGCTCGAAGATTAATGAGAAAATCTGCTTTCCAATCTGGATATACCTTTGCAGGAATGGTTTTTCAATTGAAAAACCGAATTCACAAAGGACAATCAATGGAAGATCTAGAACAGTTGTTGTCTGGTGATAAAAGTCTTGAAGATAAAGCAAAGGAATTGGGAATTACATGGGGAAGAAAGTCAAGACCTTTCGACCCTTCTATGTGGAAAGATGGACAACACGGACAGACTTCCCACGGAATTGACGTGATTCATTCTCAGATTCAGGCAGGATGGGATAAATTAACAAATAATCCAGAGTTCTTGAATCAAATTAGAAGTACCGTAACACACGATCATTCTGACAATGATATATCTGCAAAAACATTAGTTGCTGGTAAATATTTTTTAGCAGCAAAACATGCATTACAACAAATAGCACAACAAACTAATCATTCAGTTACAGAAGAAGAAATTGACACGAAGGCAAAAGAAATATCAAAGAAATTATCTTATGAATCAAGTATGATTGAACTGGACCCAAAAATCAAACAATTGATCCAAAATCCAAAATTCTCTAGTTATATTGATCCAAAATCAAAGAAATACAGTAGTTTAATTCATAACTATGTTAAAAAGTACTATACATCACGCTCCCCAGGATGGCAACAACTGGAGAAATGGTTCTAAAAATCTTCAAAAGTGTCTGTGTAATCTTTTTTGGTGGATTTTTTTGATGGGGCAAGATTGCTAAATGTGTTTTTAAGATCATCTAATTCTTGGTCAAATTCATCCTGAGACATGTTATTATTTTTTAATTTTTGCTTTAAATCCTGATAACTATTCTGCCCAGTAAGTTTATGTCTTTCTGGTAACCTGTCTATCAAATCTTCTATACTTACATTGCTAAGATCAATATCATCTTCAATATCATCTTCAATATCATCTTCAATATCATCTAACTCATCTGGCTCTGCATCTTTTCTAGCTTTATCTTCTGCGTCTTTTCTAGCCTTATCTTCTGCGTCTTTTCTAGCTTTATCTTCTGCGTCTTTTCTAGCCTTATCTTCTGCGTCTTTTCTAGCTTTATCTTCTGCGTCTTTTCTAGCTTTATCTTCTGCGTCTTTTCTAGCTTTATCTTCTGCGTCTTTTCTAGCTTTATCTTCTGCATCTTTTCTAGCTTTATCTTCTGCATCTGATGTTTGATTTCGAACAGTTGGAGTAGTGTCTTCATCATCATCGTCTTCTTCATCATCCAAGTAATCATTAATGTTAGGATCTATTCCTAGTTCTCTTTCGATTCCTTTTATTTCATCATCATCATCGTCATCATCTTCAATTTCTACGTCTTGAGATCTACTTGTAGTTGTCGAAGCAGGTGGCATACTTGCAGCGACAGGATGACTTGGTTGTTCAGTGTTGTTATCTTGGTCTTTGAGGAACTTAGTTATTCGGGTATATTGATCTCTCAAGGTTTTTACTAATTCTTGTTTGAAATTTGCTATAATTGGTCCAGCAAGACTCATGTTTTCGTTAAGGTGTTGGAAATCAAAATTATCTTCAAAGAACATATTTGCACATTCTTTCAAATGACTATATTCTTCTAAGGTAATTAAATTTTCATTCTTTCTATTTTGCCAAGGTAATTGATTGTTTAATCTTAAATTATTAAGATAGTCTGGATTATCAAAAGAATTACCTTTCCAAATAGATCGCCACAAGCCCCTGATTCCTTTCCACTTAGGCGATTTAATCACTCCTTGGTTATTTCTCTGTGAAGATCTTTGTTGATCTGTGGAGTTAATTGATCTAGCCATATTATCAGTTGATGTGGTGGGTCGCCCCATACTACTTTGCGTAGGTTGCTGATCAACTTGCGGATTTACTTGTTGCCTTTGTTGATTAATGATTGGTTCCAATTTTGCAATTAACTCTCTATCAATTAATGTTTCAATCTCTTTGTCGAACTTATCTTTTAATTGTTCCATTGGATTTACAAAACTGTTTTGTTCACTCATCTTTTTTTACCATAGTAACTATTATCACTCATTTTCTTTAATGACATTATATATGAATCAAATCTGTGAAATTCGCTAGATAAGTATTCCATCTTTCTTTCTTCGAATTCTCTATCTGCATTTTCACCTTCTACTTCAAACATAATATCTCTGCCTTGTCTTCCAATAACTTTATAGCCATGCATTAACAAATAGGCACCTGCTCCTAAATCTGAAACTTTCTTATCCATATTCTTTCTCTCTTTCTTTTAATTTACTAATTATGCATTTTCAGCAGCAACCAAACAACCTCTTGCTACTGATTTAACTGGTTCTTTGGGCTTGATAATTTCTCCAACTTTAATCGGCAATTTAACTTTATTTAATGCTTCTTTAAACAATTCTTCGAATCCGTTTGGAGTTGCGGTTCCGCCAGCCAAAATAATATCAACGGGTTTATCTGTTCTTGTGTTATGTCCTGCTTTTTCGAATCCTTCAACAATTTTATTAACAGTATTATGAATCATGATTTCATATTGAGTTTTGATTGCTCTGAAAACTAGCTCATCTTGTTGTATTGTGAAGTCGATTTTTTCTTTTTGTCTATTTACATAGGTGGTAGTTGTTTCACCTAATGCTTTTGATGCTTGTTTATCAATCCAATCACCACTATTTACAATAGAAAATTGGAAGACGGGTGCTCCAAATATAGAATAACAAATATTTACCATCCCCGACCCGCATGAGATCCCGATCCCCGTCCAGGCTTTTTCTTCTAGTTCTGCATACACAAGAGCTAATGCTTCATTGATTGGTCTGGCATCAAGTTTAAAACCCTGATCACTTTCATAATCATCAAAAATTTGTTGTAACACTTTCTGATGGTAATCAGCATCAGTTTCTTCATTAAGTGCATTCGCAGGGACACTATAAAAAAGAGTTGTATTGTCTTGTTCGATTTCTCCTATCATTCCGTGAATCATCATACTCATAATTTCTTGAGCATAATGTTCTTTTGGATTAAGACACCCATCTTTCATAGGACGCAACAATTCTACATTAGGTAAAGTGCGTGCCATTTCTACAGCGTTTTTTCCTAGTGCATAAGCCACGTTTTCATCAGGGAATTCTACTAATTTTACGCCTGATTTTTCCATCATGTTAAATATTGCTCTAGATTCAATATTTAACTTGACAAAACCATTTACTTCTCTTTTGTATTCGTAATTGTTTTCTTGTCTTGAACAAGAGATTAAATTGTAAGTACCAACATCGAAACCCAAAACATTCATTTTATCACCTTTCTATTATTTTATTCTTTATCGCCAAAATTTATTTTCTTTTTATTTTTGCTTTTAAAACTTGGTATTACCCAATCAGTTTTATCTTCTTGTTTTTTAATTTCATTAGTATCATTTGCCTGTATCGACAAATTGTTACCATCTAATTTAATATTAAGTTCCAACGATATGTTTACAAAGACTTCCCCATCTTTTGTAATTATCTTTGTATCTCCTGTTTTAATTAAATTTGGCATTAGCCTCACCTTTAAATTAGTAACTTTAGCAATTATTTTAAATTATATTTATCTTTAAATGTATTTATGCCTTCAACCAACTCATATTTACTAATTTCTGTCAAACAAGGTTTTATATTTTGTTTAGTTTTACAGCAATTAGACCAAGAATAACATGGTCCACAATCCCAATTTCCATTTTTTCTATGTTTTTGTATCAATATATGATCATAATACTTGCCATAAATAGTACCATCTGCATATGTAAAAATACCAAGTAAAGGCTTTCCTAAACCACCTGCCATGTGAAAAGCTGCACTATCAACAGATATAACACCTTTTGAAGCAGCGATTATATGCATCCACTCACTTATAGAAGTATTGTTTATTTGTTTAAGATTATTTGGTAAATAATCTATTTTATTCTTATGCAAACATATCAAATTTGTGAAATTATCTAGAAAAACATCTATTTGGTGATTAAGAAGGTTTTTGGTTAATATAGCTGAAACAGGGCAAAAACAAATAAAATCTCCATACTTATTTTTGTATTGATTAATTAGATTTTGGTTTAAGTTAAAATCCATATCATGATATTTAAGTTCTAAACCAAAAGATTGCCCCCAAATATCAGATCTGTGTTTATCCGATTCTGGAGCTATGCATGATTCATATTTATTAGCTTGATGGGTAGTAGTATAAACAACTGCATATTCTGAATCATTTACATTATTTACATCAATTACTTGATCTAAAAACTCAGAATCTTCAACAGCCTTTAAATAGTAAGAAGGACATGCAAAGTGTAATTTGGATTTAGGTATTTGTTTTTTTATGTTTTTGAATAACATTCTATGCATCAAGATATCACCAAGACCACCTGTATGTCTTTTTAACAATATTTTATTGTAATTTTTTATATATGATATAGGTGATAATTTTGTTTTAATTATAGGTGACTTAGATATTACTTTAACCATTATTTTAGTAAAGTACAAAAAAATAAGACTTGCAGACATAATCCACAAGTCTTATAGTATTTGATTAATTAGCTGAAATTAGCTGTTACAACCAGAGGCAATTGAAAGAACAACTTGAACTAATACTGGTCCAACGGCACCTGATTCACTGTTGTCGAATTCAATCTTAGAGATATCCAAATCACCTGCATTGAAAACTTGGACACTGTTAGCAGGAAGATCCAAAATAGCACTTCCATTTAACTTCATCTTTAAATCTTGAGTTTCATGCTTGTTAGTGATTTGTGTAAACATTGCATAACTACCATTATCACCAACGATATCAACGGCATTATCAACATAAGTTGATGTAGCAGTAACCGAAAGATCGTAAACCTTAGGATATACATTACTTCCATCTTCACTGTAAACAGATCCATCATCAGTTACGACTTCAAGATATGCTTCATCCAAAGGCATAGCAGGATAAGCAAACTTCTTCCAGTAATTACAATCGGTGAAGGTTTCACCATCAACCAATTTACGATTAACTTTCCCAGGACCCATTACGTAAACGGTTCTTTGCTTCGAAACGTCAAATGGCTCGTTAGTTCTTGGGTCAATATCTAATCGACCTTGCTTACCAGTACTTAACTTAACTTTAAAAACACTCATCTAATTCTCCAATAGAATTTTAAAAAACTTATTTAATTGTTGCGTCTTCGGTATTATTTATTAAAGATATCAAAATCTTTACGTAAAATATTTACCAAGTTGTCTGTCGGACTTCCTTCTAATACATAAGTGTAGCCAAAATCATTTTTTTTAAAATTTGTTTTTTTTATGTTTTTTTCTTCGGTTTCCAGATCATCTCTTAAACAAACACTAAATACTATATCTTGATGTTTTTTTTCTAGTTCTTTTATAATTTTGAATAATTGTTTTATAATTAAGGCATCATTACCAAAGTAACAAATACAAATTTTATTATAAGTGTGTTGAAAAATGGAAAAAGATATCATTAAGGAATCCCAAAAAGCATTAAATATTTTTCTGTCTAACTTTAATAAAGATGAAAACACCCAAAAAGTATTGGATTACGTCCTGCGAGAAATTTATGAACTACCTATTTCTTTACAGTCTAAAGAGAAACCAAAAAGAAGCTAAATTAATTAAATCTTTTCCTTGTGATAATAATAATACAGGTGTAATAGAAATTAATGGAAGTAATCTACGACTACTTCCTGCGGAAGTTAGCCAATTTATTAACTCTCTTTCAAAAGAAGATTTAAGAAGTAATGAAATAAAACTAGAAATAGGTAAAAACTTAGCTGATTGGGAAAGTTCTCTGAATAAGAAAGGAATCAAATTAGAATCTAGATCACAAAAAAAATTCGCAAACACAAAAATTACGAATGTGGTTGCGAATCAGCTTAATATAAAAAAACCTATGTTGAGAAAAGGTTCCGATCAAATTAATCGTAGGAATCGTTTATGAATAAAGAAGTTTCCTACTTTTGTTTCGATTAAATAATGCTCTCCATTTACTTCCTTGATCACTCCTCCACTACCAGTAAAGTCAATTACCAGTTCTTTTAAAGAATCTGCTTCGCCTTCTTCCATTTCATTGTAAATCTTTTTCGATTTGACTCTACTCTCGACGTATCTCCCAACTAACCGATTCTGTTTTTTACTTGGTTTATTTGGTTGATCTAATTCCCAATCCCTGAAATTACTCATTTTTACCACCTATAAAATCTAATATATTTTCCTCTTCTATGTATTTGGCGTTTTTATACTCATGTCCAGAAGAATGAATTCTGACATCTACATCCTTATCAAGAAGCCAAAACAACATAGTATCTAGTATTTTTTCTGATAAAAAATTTTGTTCATATTGATATAAACCATAAAATGATTGAACCATTCCAGGTTTTTTAATTTCGTGGCAACTATCAGTACATAAAAGACAAATTCTTTCAGGATTCATTAAATACGCATAATGTAATGCAGCAGTAATACTACTTCTATAATCATCTAATTTAACATTATACCAATCATAAACCCCAGAATAAAAAGAATTTTTTGTTGGTTGATATAAAGTAATATTTGACTTAATTTTATTTAAGTAATTAGGATTAGTTCTACATGAAGATAAACAATTTTTAATCTTGCTAGACATATACTTGAGACAATCTTCATATGGATTATTTACCAAATAAATATTATGATTTAATTCCCAATATCTAATAGAATTATTTGTCAATATAACATATGTATTATTATCAATATTGTCTAAAAATAATTGTTTTTCCTTTAAAGCATAACCATCAGAAACAATCAAAACTTTTTTTTGTTCTTTAGGCTTAGTTGCTTTCATTAATCTTTTATTCATTTTTTCGTTTTTTATAAATAAATCCATATCTTCTTTATCAAAGAATTTATTTATATCAATACTTCTATTTTTTATTTGTGTAAAATCCCTAATCCAAAATCCAGATTCATTAACATAACTGTTATTATTAGATTTTTTTATTCTCATTAGTTTTTCCCACAAGGTTGTAGTCTAAAACAAGGTCCATCATCGTCATCATTAAATGATGAAGTGTCGAGCTTAAGAGGAATGGGATCGCCCTTAAATACTAATGGAACCTCTAAATCTTTAGGGAGTTCAAACTTTGCAGTGATTTCACTTGGCATATTTACCTGGATCGAATCAGGAATTCCAGTTACAGGTATGCCTTCTGATAATTTACTTGTATCTATTTGTAACTTTGGAAGTTCCATAGGCATCTCAAGTTTAATAGAAACATTAGAAGAATCTAGTAATATTCCTTTTTCTAATCCATTTGTTAATAATTGGATTGATTTGGGCAGTTTCGAAGAGTTCAATTCAATCGATTTAGGTAAATTGCTTTCTAGTTTCACATTAAGATCTATAGAATCTGGAGCTTTTAATTCGATGAATTCTGGAATATCATGCTGTATTTTTATTTCAGGAAATTTAGGAGCCCTGATAATAATCTCTGACGGTATTCCAATTCCCTCAGTTTCAATTTCCATCGATTCAAAATCATCTACAAAGTCTTCTTCAGTGAAATTTTTATTCGATTGTGCAGCCATGGCAGAGTTTGGGCAAGTAACAGTTACGTTACATTCTAAAGTCGGTGTAGGACCCCAAGTAACAGTAAGCGGTGGAGCAGGACCAAATTGAACAGGTGAAATATTGGCAGGACCAAATTGAACAGGTGAAATATTAGCAGGACCAAATTGAATAGGATCGATTGTAGGTGTAGGACCCCAGACCACCCCTACAGGTGGTATAATTCCCCAATCAACATTAACAGGAATAGCATCTCCCGTGAAACTGATTAATATGGGAGGGATGGGAGGCATTGGATCAAAGGTAACATTTACATGTATAGGATCAATGTGTGTTGGAGTTATAGTAATTATTGGTATAGTCCCCCAATCAACATTCAAATCCATACTATCAGGTATAGTGACACTTATAGATGGTGCTGGACCAAATGAAACAGGTCCAATATCAGGAGCAGGACCGAAGTTAATTTCACTAGGAATACTTACTTCACCGAATGTGATTTCGCTAGGAATGCTCACTTCACCAAAGTTTATAATACTAGGTAGAGTTACCTCGCCAAAGTTAATAACACTAGGAAAAGCTACCTCGCCAAAGTTAATAACACTAGGAATACTTACTTCTCCAAATGTGATTTCACTAGGAATACTTACTTCTCCAAATGTGATTTCGTCTGGAATATCCACAGGACCAAATGTAATTTCACTGGGAAGACTGACAGGACCAAAACCAATTTCACTGGGAATACTGACAGGACCAAAACCAATTTCACTGGGAAGATTAACAGGACCAAAACCAATTTCATCTGGGATATAATCCACAGGACCAAATGTAATTTCATCTGGAATATTCACAGGTCCAAATGTAATAACACTAGGTATGTCAACAGGTCCAAATGTAATAATACTAGGTATATCAACAGGTTCAAATGTAATAATACTAGGTATATCAACAGGTCCAAATATAATAATACTAGGAATATCAACAGGTCCAAATGTAATAACACTAGGTATATTCGTTTCTCCAAATTCGATAATACTAGGTATATCAACAGTTCCAAATTCGATAATACTAGGAACTTCCACAGGTCCAAATGTAATTATATAAGGAATATCAGCAGGCCCAAAGTTAATCATACTAGGGAAATCAACAGGTCCAAATTCTATCAAACTAGGGAAATCTACTGTAGTAAGACTTATTACACTTGGTATATTAAGAGGTCCAAAGCTTATTATACTAGGTATATTCAAAGGTCCAAAACTTATCATACTTGGTATATTCAAAGGTCCAAAACTTATCATACTTGGTACACTTACAGGCCCAAATCCTATTGGACTAAAACTAGGAGCAGGACCAAATCCTATCGGACTAAATTCAGGAGCAGGACCAAAGCCTATTGGACTAAAACTAGGGGCTGGACCAAAGCTTATTATACTTGGTATACTTACAGGACCAAAGCTTATTATACTTGGTATACTTACAGGACCAAATCCTATTGGGCTAAAACTAGGGGCTATACCAAAGTTTATTACACTTGGTATGCTTATAGGACCAAAGCCTATTGGACTAAAACTAGGGGCTGGACCAAAGCTTATTATACTTGGTATATTAAGAGGACTAAAATTTATAATACTAGGAATATTAAGAGAACCAAAGCTTATTATACTAGGTATATTAATTGGATTGATTTCAAATCCATTTAAATTGATACATGGACCAAAAAATTGTGGAAATTCTATTTCCGGTACAGCTACATCTAAATCTCCAACAGTTAAAGCTGGCAAATCTGGTATTTGTGGTATTGGTACTAAATTAACATTATTGACAATTTGTTCTTGAGGTTCATTTGATTCATTTCTTACTAAAGGAGATTGTATTATTGTGCAGTTATTATTAGATATTTTAATGATAGGATCAATTACTGTGTTTTTAGGAAAAGTATAAGATCCAGAAGTAGGATTATTTGTAGATCTTCCGTCTCCAAAATCTAACTCGAAATTAGAAAACCCACCATCTATGTTTATTGTATAATCAATAACAATTCCATCACAATCATTAGTTAATTCTTCATTGATTTCTATATTAAAATTAACATCTGGGCAAAAAGCATCATCTTTACAAGTATTTTCTTCATTTAATAATAATAACTGATCTTCTATTTCTTTTAAGAATCTTTCTGTAGCAATAGTAGATTGAGTTAATTGGTTATGGTGTTCAGCAACGACATAGCTTCGTATATCAGTTCCTTTTTTCTGAAAAACAGTTCGTTTCCCACCTATGTTTCTAGCACAATTTTTTAATTTAATTACTTTGCCAAATTCGTTTTTTTCTACCGTATCATAATATAATAATTCCCCATTTAAATTAGCAAACCCATTGTCTGCCCAAATTTCTAATTGGTCTGGATCAACAGGCTCGATACTTATTTCTAAAGCCCAAGCCGAATTATTTTCAGATAAGACAGATTCGGTAGTATTGTGGACTAGGAACAATGTATAATCATTGTCAAGTCCATTTGGATAATTTATAGATGGTGGAAATATTCTGTTCATGTTAAGTCCTCAAATGTATTTAGAATATTCCCATCATAAACTGTTTACCAATTGGTCTTCCCCCTGCACTAGAAAACGTTTTATTAGTTAAATTAAATTTTATAAAAGAAGATTCGCTATAATCATAACTAAGATAAGCCATTGAATTATTATCAGAAGCTACCAAAAGAGTATTAGATTCATTATCAAAAGATGAAACATTTGAATCTTGTAAAGATCTAAATGCAAGAGTGGCAGAGCTTTGTCGAAGCGTTTCCCAAACATTTGAATTAATATTCCAAGCTGAAACCTGACCAGAGTTATTAAAGAAAAATAAACCGCTATTCATAGGTACTAATTGACCTTCCAGTACGGTTCTGCCAGATAAATCGTTTAGTTTAGTTATTGTGTTAATCTCGTTTACTACAGATCCATTTGTTTTATAAAAACTCGCTAACCTAAAGAAGTTGTTAACACCACTATTTTTTAATATATAGCCAGAATTATCTTTCCATGCACTTCTGTAAGATGAAAAATAACCATTAACAGGAATACCACTTGAGTTAAATACAGATACGTTTCTTAAGAGATCTTCTGCTCCATTTTCAAAATAAGTGCTGTTTAATTGTTTAGGGCTAGTCGCTACTAAGGCAGATAAATTAAATTGTTGCATTTCGTCAACAACATCATTTTCAAAATTATTCGTCGACAATTCCCCAGTTCCAAGCAAAAAATGAGTATTGCTAGCAGAATTTAAAGCTATCCAATTCCAGGGTTTATTGTTAACATCATCTACATTGGAGTAAACATCAGAAAAACCGTTATATTGATTTATTTTAACTTTTTGAGAATTCAAATCACCTCCTGAAGAATACATCATTAAATTAATGCCATTATTGCCTGAACTCAAGCTTCCTTTTCGGGTGAAGTTTGTATTTCTGTCAAATTCATATTTAGCCTTAGCTTCTGTACCATCTTCGTAGGTATTATCACTCAGATAATCTAAAAAAGAGTTATCTCTATTTATTACCAAAGATTGATTTCCTAGAGTCTTGAATGTTTCGCTTGCTAAACCAAATTCATATCCTTTTACGACTCCTGAAGAATTCTCGTTATAATTGGTAAAATTCCACAACCATAGATTAGTATCTTCTATAACATCAATTACATTATCATATTTTGTAATTCTATAACTATTAAATTTAGTATCAACACGTACAGAAACATCATAAATACCGCCAACTGAAAATAAAGCTTTAGTTATTGGCAAGTTTCTGTGATTCACATCATCAGCAATGTCCCATGTATATTCTATGATAGGATCAATTGGATTTTTACTATCATCCAACTTCTCTCCTCTTAAAGAATATCCTAAATTATTAGGATCTTCTCCGTTTTCTAATTCCAAATCTACAAATATATTTGTTTTAGTCCTAATTTTTAGAGGATCGTTATAAGATAATTGTGTAGATCTAGGTTTGATTTTAAATTTAGCTAATTTTGGGGCTTCTACTTTGGCAATAATAAGATTTTTGAATTCTACTATATCTTCCCCATATTCGTTAGAAACTCTTAATTTAACATCAAAAACTCCTGGTTCCGAATAACATTTTGTTATTGTTCCACCATCTTCATCTAATACCTCTATAGGTATATTTGATATATTACTTTCGGGAACAAGGTCTGTTGCAGAAATTACATGAGTAGAGGGGTTATTGTCAAATTCTTCTCCATTACCAAATGACCAATGATATTGAACATCTCCTTCACCTAATCTAAAACTTTCATCTTTGAAAGTGACACAGAAAGGAACAATACCAATTTGGTTATTGACTGAGAACCATGCTTTAGGAGAATACACAAGCTTTTTCAAAAAGTTTAAACGACCTTCTAGTGTGCCACCAAATGGTGCGTTGTCAATTTGACCTTCGATTCCTATAAAGTTCTGTGTGGCAATTAAGGCATCTTTAAGAGAATTATGATGCATGTCATACACATTCATTGTAACAGTAGTATGATCTGCTATTTTTTTTACATCTTTGAATCCTGGGATTAATTGTATTTGATTAAACAATAAATCACCTTTGGATTCATAAAAAAAACTTATTGCTCTTTCTTTGGGTTCGGAGTATTGTTCTGTTAATGTAATAATTCCAGACGAAGGAAATCTATTAAAAATAGCTTCATCGCCAGAAACAGCTATGGAGTTATCTCCAGGAGTATAATCAATTGCTAAATTTAATTTTAGACCATCATGTACTAAAAACAAATTGGTGTCATCATCAATTTGTTTTGGATACTTAGTTTTTCCTATATCTGTCATTATTCTACCAATATGTTGTCTTGTAAAAAAATTCTCTTAGTATTATCTGAAGAAAAAACGAGTAACAAATTAGGTTCATAGTTACCAGGATTTTTATATACATGTGATGTGTAATGAATTGATGGATCATCTACTGTTTCTATTTCTCCATCTCCGAATATCCATATTCTTTGAGTAATATCTCCGTCAGTTTGATCCACAAAATCAAAGATTGCTGGTTCTGCGTTAACATCTTCACCAGATAATATTTTTTCTGAAGCTGTTTTTTCTGAGTATGCTGGCTTTGTTTGATCTTGTTGGATAAGATAGAAAAACTTAAATTTTTCATCATCCGAAACATCAATATAATCTATTTTTTTAGTAATCCCGTTAGCTCCTGTGCTTGTGACTACACTTAGTTTAACTGTAAAGATGCCTTCTGTTCTATATACATGAAAAGGGTTTTTGTCTATTGATTGAGAACCATCGCCAAAATCCCAAAGATAACGAGCAATATCTCCTGAAGAAGTACTTTGAAACCTAACAGTCAGTGGTGGGCTACCTTTTTTAGGAAATGCTCTAAATTGTGCCTTGGGAGCCAAATATTTAATTTCTGCATCTTTTAGTAATTTATTTACAGAACCATCTGCTGGTTTATAACTAGTTCCACTTTTATTTTGGATATTATAGATAGCATCTCTAACAGCATTATGTGTTTCAGCACTTACAGAGTTTTTAACTGGTGTCCCGCTTTGCCATGGATTTTGTCTTGAGCCTGCGAAACCTCTAGTTAGTTCCTTTAATACATTACCTTGTCGTAATTGATAGTGTACTAATTCCCCAGGATGATTTGTTTCCCCTATTTTGATAATTCCATGTGATGGAAAATTACTTCCATTTTCTAGAATTATATATTTTGTATCATAAGAAACACTTTGTTTTAGATTAGATTCAGCGTTATTTCTTACTTCATATAATTCTCTAGTGCTATCTATTTGATCTGGGAAAACAGATAAATCACCTATTGAGTAATCTTTATCTGTTGATGCGATTTTATTTGGCATGATTCTTCTCCATTTTCAATTTTTTTAGCACTTTCTATATCATTGTCTAATGATTTAGCTTTAATTAAAGAATTTAATTCTTTTTTGGTTTTTGATTTATCTGGAAGGGCTAATATACAACGTATTACTTCATTACTTATAGGTTTATTTACTAGGAATGAAAGGCTTAAGTCTTCTTTATATTTATTGTCCCAAAGTTCTAAATTAGAATCAAAATCATCTAAATCACGCAAATCATGTTTTTCGTTCATTTTATTAAAAGCACTTACAAAAAAACTTAATTCTTCTTCACAACTTAATTTTGTGTTATATAAATTTTTTAAATCATCTTTTAATTTTTCAATTTTACGTTTAGTTTTATTATTAATAATTTTGTTAATTTCATCTTGTATAGAGTCTACAGATTTATTATTTTTATTTTGTTGTAGTTCTAATTCAGATAACCTAATATTATCCTGTTGTTCTTCAATTCCCCATTTTAAATTCATGAGTGTTGAATGTCGAGATTTTATTTCTTCTATACATTTCATCATTTTGGCTTGTATAGTAGGTTCTGTTTCTAATATAAAATATCGCAACTGAAATAAAGAGTGTCTATTTTTTTGTTTTGTTTTATCTAATATGGATGTTGCCTGATCAAATATTTCGTTCATATTCTTACCCCTAAAACTCCTTTGAATATACCACCCTTCGATTCAGCTTCCTGACGCCAGACCGTTCTAGATATTTCTAAAGGATTATCTGAGAATTTACCTACTCTATTAAAGATCTGTTTATGAAACATTACTCCATTTAAACTTGAATTTTCAAAACAAGTAGTAATATTGATAGGTTTACCATGTCTATTATGCTGTAAACCTACTGGAAAGAAAATGTCGTTCTCACTAGCTAACCAATTATGATATTTCAGATGAAATGGGCATTTTACTACAGCACCTTCTACTATCCACACAATCCAATCTTTTTTCATACGACTAACACCAGTATTTATTAAAGAAGTTATTGTGTTTTTGCCACGAATTACAGGGCATAATGTTTTGATAAAATTAATATCATTTTTTATAGCAGATTCAGGTACGGAGCAAAGAACTCTAGGGTTTTTATACCTGAATTTTAAAGAACTAACAGTTGTTTTGATTAATCCAGTGTTGATTTCAGGAGAAATAATTAAAAATTGGGGGTCTGTCATAGATAATTTTCGTCAAAATCAATGCAAATTATATCACTTGATTTTAAAGTTCTATTAAAAGAAAATGTACCACTTGTGTTATTTTCTGATTCTATATAAGTCAAAGTCCAAATATTGACATCATCTGCTTCTGGTACTCTAACGGGATCGGTTGAATTTAATCTTATGCCATTTACATATACTCTAAGACTCCCAGCAATATAATCTGAACTGATAGAATTGACTTTATAGTTTTTATAGTCAGGGGTTGACACATTGGCATGAACTGGTTCTTTATTATAGTTATGTATATGAGCAGAATTAACAGGAAAGTTAGTATTAATTTCTAATCCACTTTGAGTGTAATTATAATTAATAGTGTCTGTTGTCTTTAATCTTAACAGCCCAGTGCTTATTAATGGAGTTGATGAAATTGATTCAATTTCTATAGTTAAATTATTTGCACCACTCTCAATTAATGATAATTTAGATCTCTCTTCAAGTTTCATTTTAACATAATCAACACCATCTTTCTCTCCATCTTCATGGAAAGCAATATTATGTAATGAATTATTGACTGCTTCTGTTTTTAAACGTCCATCACCTTCCAATGATTCATTTAACCGAATAGACAAACTGCCTACACTTCCATTTGACCCTCTTAAAATATTAGCATTAATATCAGTTTGAGCATTAATTAATTGAATTTTCTCCAATAAACTTTTTATTGGTAGGTTATCGTAATGAAAATGATAAGGATCTTCTGGCTTATAAAAAGAATCGTCTAAATTAGATAAATCTGGCATTTATTTCCCCTATAAAAGTACTATTTTCCAACCAAATGTGATTTGCATGTTATTTGTTTTAGTAAATCCGCTCCATGTAGTCATACTAAACAAATCGCCATTTTCCATTTGTAATGCTAACTCATCTATATGTATTCCATTTCCATCCTCTTTTCCTAAAGTGGAAGAAAATCTTATTTCTGTAGCATCATTTGGGTTAACCGATGAAGACACTGGTTTCACAACCCTAACAGTTCCATATAGGTTATTATTAGTGGAGTTAATAATACGTGGAACTCCACCATTTCTACCACCATCCCCGAAGAGCATCCTATTTATAAAGAAACTATTTACATCACCTATTTGGTTTAGTAGAATCTTACTAATAGCTAACTTTCCATTAACCATAACTGCATTAGTAAAGTTGGAAACTTCTGTTGTCCCATCATCATATTGGATGGTAACATCTACGAAACCTTTTGTTTCAATTGTTGATATCATTAAATTTCACCTTCTTGTATTTTCCCATCATCATATTCTATTTTAAAACTAATTGATTCATTAAGCTCTAAGTAATCATTTTGACCTTCGACCTTATCATTCTTATTCAGAACATCACTAAGCATACTTACTGTATTGATAGAATCAATTTTAATTACATTACTAGATGATCTATCAACCCCTTTAGGCAAACCTTCTATATCATCAAAGATATGACCTTCAATCGGCGGTTTTTCTCTTTCGAACACTTCTACATCCTCTTTTGTGAATTTATAAATTCTGCAAATAACGTTTTGATTAGAAAGAGTCCAAATTTTATTCGGTCCACCAACTTCAACATCATTATTATCTATATCTTTAATATAGTAATAATCATAAGTTTCATCATTTAAATCAGGACTTTGTGATCCTAGAAGTATCAAATAATTTTCTTTATTAGAATTGCGAATAGGCTGTACTGGGGGATTTGCTCCATTTTGTATATTTAAAATTGATTCTAAATTTAAAGGACTATGAATTTTTTGTCCCTTGTATTCCAATTTCCCAATTAAATTATCGGCTAAACAACGATATACATCAACGGCAACCCCTAAAGCATCACCAGAATTATAGTTAGATACCAACACTTTCTCAGCATCTAAAAATTTGATAATTTTATAATTATTAGAATTATACTTTAATTCATCGTTTAATTTAAGAATATTTTTGACATCTGTGATATTAAAAAAATTATTAGAATCTAGTTCAATTTCTCCGAAAAAATCTACTTTTATTTCTCCTTGTAATCCTTGAAATACTTCTTCATTATTACTATCTAACAAAACCCAAGAAACATTTGTTTGGTTGGAATTAGACAAAACACCAGTATCTTTGATTAATATTTGACCATTTTGATTAACGTTAATTATTTCAAAACTGTTTATACCAATTCTAACTTCCCATACAGAATCTGATGAATGACCTTTATCTATATCCCATTGTGTCACAACTGAATATTTCTCATGATTAAAATTTTTATCACTTAAATTAAATGTTTTTATTTGAGTGATGTTACTAGTACTAGATGAAATAATTTTATTGGAAATTTTAAAAACAAATTGAGACTCATCTACTGGTTCCGCAAAGGTTGGATTAATGATAGTTGCTGTACTATTAATAACATTATCCAATGTGTAACTCCCAGCTAATACACTTGGACTCTTTATTTCTAATATATTAGAATTATTTTGTATTGTAGAATTTGTTGTAGATAAATTTATACCTAATTCTTGCAAATTTTTATAATTACCTTTATTATTAAAAATATCATCTGTTGTGCTAGTTCCAGGACAAACTAATATGATTTCGTTATTTTTTATACTTACATTTATTGGTCCAAGTTCCAATTCCATATTACTAATGATATTTCTTTTGAAGTTGTCGTTAGCCTCTTGGAAAGGTATTGATCTCATGAATTTATATTGAGAGCTTATCAATAAAGTATCTTTAATATTATATTTAAAAATATAATCTAAAGACTTATCTTGAACATTAATAAAATCTTGAAAAGAACTATGAAGTCTAATTGTATGTGGCAAAAGATGAAATGGTACATTTTCTTCCAGTATTTTTGTAAATTCTATAATTTTATCATCTGATAGTTCTTCGATTTCCACTTCTATGTTATATTTACTAGACAAACAGTGATAACAAGGTTCAGTGAAATACTTATCTATGTCACATGCATTAAAAGAATCTCTTAATGAACCATTGTACTCTTCCATGTTATAAGCATTTTCTGAATACGGAAATTTAGTCCTAATTTTACCGAAAGGAAAATAGTCAAAAAAAGGATGTTTTTCATTGATGATAATGTCGAACATTGCATCATTCTCTTCTATAACCCTTGTATTCCAGTCGATAGGAGGAAATTCTTGATCAATACTTGATCGTGTGTCTGATATAGGTAATGACAATGTGTATAAATCAATAGTTTCTTCTTCATAATTTGGATATTCAGTATGTTGATATATTATACGAATATTGTCATTTAGTTTTAATTGTATTGGGTCTTCATTCAATGAATCTCCGATCCATTCGAAAGTCCCATCTGAATTAACATTAATATAATCAGATGTTAATTCGTTCCAAGAACCATCTTCTAATTCAATAAAAAGTTTAAAAACATCTTGATTTAGTGGTAAGATAGGTTCGTATTTGAGTTTAAATTCGTTCGTAAGATACGTGAATTTTTCTTGACAAGAATATTTAGACTTAATTTGCCAAAGATTGGTAAATTTTACTAATCTCATTCCAGCATAATCTAAATTAGATTTAAGACAAGATAATGTACCTTTCTTTTTAAATAGAGGTATAGCTGTTTTTATTTGTGCTTTCCATCTTACAGGATCTTGTGATTTTAATTTAATGTTAAATAAATTAGCTAATAAAGGTAGATATTCTTCATTGGTAGAATTAGGGTCAATCATTCCTAATAATTGATTAGCTTGATTGTCTAAGAATAGAAATAATTTACCAACCGCTTTGTTGTATTCTGTTATTACCTCTGCACTTAAATCGTTAGAAGAAAATTTTTCTAAAATGTGTTTTGGAAGATATCTTTCCATCAACATATCATATTTATCATCAGGTACGGTTTTCTTAGGATTAGAAACTGTAAGTTTATTATCTGGGAAAACTGTGAATTTTTCGTGACCAAATAGAGTATCTCCAGCAATTAAAGGTTGCCATTCCCATGTTAGAAAATAATCTCCTTCTTTTCTAAAATCACTATTCCAGTCAAAGTAAAAAACGCCCACATCTGATTGTGACAACACATTATTATTTGCTACAGAAGATTGTTCTAAACTAGGCACCTGATTCAAATCTAGCCAAGCTGGGTTTTCTAAACCTAAATTGATAACATTTGAAACCGAGTTATAATACCATTCTTGTGTTGATTTACTATCTTCGAGTTTGTTTTTTATTCTTTCTAATTCTGCAATTTTGTCGCTAATGGCTTCTGGAGTATTTTCTTCTAAAGCTTCACAAACTATATCTTTGTAATCATTAAATTCTTTTTCTAAAGTAGGATCATAATAATGGTCTTGATAGGAAGATATATTAATACCCCCAGGTATTCTTTCTATAAAAGATACTTTTAAGTTATTTATTTTATAAGGAGTAATCAAACAGCCATAACTATCAAAAGTTTTAATTTCTAGCCTGATGACATCACTAGTTTTAGGATCATTTTTATGTAATACTGAATTCATTTTACTTGTAAGTTAGAGATATAGTTAAAGATCCTGGTCTAATAATTTGATTAAATTTAGAAGAAACGTAATCTCCTGAATTAGAATCATCGTTAGTTACAAAACTAAGATCAAAATCTTGTACTCTAACTAAGTCTGATAATGCTTTAATTAATTCTGATGATTTCAAATTTTGACCATAATTCCAATTGTTTATATCAAAAAAGGAGTCTACTCTTCTCAATATTTGTTCTCTTATTTCAGGTTCAAATTTACGATAAAAAATATCTGTAATTGCTTCCACAAAAATATCTACTTCAAGAATCTCACCATCTTTAATACAAATTGTTTGATTCAACATCTTATGTTCATCAATATAATCATATAATTTGGTTTTTAAATCATCTGATGCTTTTGCTAAAACCCCATTTTCTTGTTTTGCCAACACATATAAATCAATAATATTTGCAGCACAGCCATGATGTCTTAGAGTAGCAGTAGATTTGCCGATTTGTCCATGGTATGGTGTTACAAATTGATCTGCTAATATCTCGAAATCCTCACCAGTAACTGCTCTGTCTTGGGTTTTAAGATAAACAGGTATTTGCCTTTTTATTGTCTCAATCGTATCACCATCGTAACCATATTCACCTTTAGTGTAATTTCTTAATGTAACAGGAATAGAAAATTCTAATCCTGTTACATTAGCTTGTCTCTGAGTTTCTATATATCCAGAAACAATATTACCTCTTATTCCTCCTCCAATTCTATATTCAATAGATATTTGAGATCCAGAAGAAGGTATCATTCCACCTTTATTATTACCAAATTTGACAAATGCACTATATTCACTATCAAATTCTACCATATATTCTTTCCTTGGTGAAGATTCAGAAAAGAAATCAACTTTATTCCATATGATTCCATCAACCCTTAATCTTATCGAGTCATAAATGACTGGTGAATTAGCTAATTCATAAGACTGATACGTTTCACCATTTGCAGAGAAATCATCAACTCTCGTTTTGCCTTCTAATCCAACAATACTTGTGTTTTCTGAAGAACCTGCTGGAATAACAATATCTCTATCAAAGATAGGATTATTACTAGAATCAGCAGGGTATAATTCGATTGTGATTGGTCCTTCATCAACTGTGATGTCAATAGGTAATCCAGAAATGATGGTTACATCTTGGTCTTGGACACTATTTAACGTAGCTGCCCATAGACTACGTGAAGCAATAGGTGGAGTTGGTTGATAACCAACCAGTTTAGCTAATCTAAAAGCATTTTCAAGTTCTGTCACCGAATCAATGTATATTTCTCCAAATTGTTGATCCATTTTAAAGGATAATAAATCAGCTATAAAAGCATTCATTTCTATTAACATTACTGCAATAGAACCTTCAGAGAAATCATTAAAGGTATTTGGTAACACAGTACCTTCTGAACCAAATCTTTCTTGTAAGAATTGAACAAGTCTGGCTCTAAGAGACCAAAACTCCTGATTAGTATAATTTTGATTGTCGATAGGAGGATTTTTAGAATACTTACTTTGAGCAAATGGGTTTATATAGGAAGGTGTGTTTTCGTTCATATCAATTTCCTGTAGGTAATTCTAAATTAATTTCTTCTACATTTGTAATATTATCAAATGTGGAAAATTTTATACTAATAAACAATACATGTGTATCAGAATCTTCAATTCTATTATCAAAATCATTTACATCTAAAGAGGTGTATATTTCTGTAATAACTATTCTAGGCTCCCATTGATTAACAGCAGCTATTATCATTTCTTTTGCTCGAATAGCAGTGCTTATGTCATTTTGATCAAATAGAAGTTCTTTTAAAGGAGTGCCAAAAGCAGGAATCATTACTCTTTCACCTGGATTAGTGAGTAATAAACATAATAAATCTGACTTTATTTGACTAACACCTTTTTTGGTTCTTAAAAAGCCATTTGGGTGTTTAGTTATTGGGTAAGGTAGTCCTAAAATTTCCATATTAATCCGGTGTACCACATCTGTGGAATGGTAATAAATTCAATATACTTGCACATGACTTGGTTGTGTCTGAAGCTGAAGCAAATACTCTGTCACTTGCAACTATTTGTTCATTTCTCATAACCATAACAGGATATATACAAGGAGATACATCTTTATTGCCATCTTCATCATCACAATCTTGACCAGCAGCTAATATAATATAGTCATCTGCCACAAAGAAATGAGTCTCAGCTTTATTATAATATAACTTACAAGAGTAGTGTAAACTATGTTGAGACACCATTAACATATGGTCAGAAGGACCTAAACAGCCCCCTTCACAGAAATCATCACCTTCACCTGCTCCTACAATAGAATAATGATCTCCAACTGACATACAAATATAATCACCACCTGATCTAATAAATATTTGACCACATGCACTATCTTCTTGCATTCTAATTATATGTGGACCACAGCAAGAGTCTTTTTGTGGAGCGAACAATTGTATGAATTGAGACTCTGTTTCTTTTTGGCTATTATAATCAGCCATCATTATTTCTAGTCCATAACCTGACTTAAGCCTAATAAAAGCATCTGTTGCTTCATTTTCTGGTGTTCCACCGTCTTTTCTGCATTCTCCACAATGTTCATTTCCTTCATCACTCATATCAAATGTATGTCTAGAAGTTGTACCCATGTGAATACCTCTTCTATCCCCTGCCTTTTTATCATTACTAGTCCCGTCACAATCACATAACTCAGTGTGATCGTTTAGTTCAATAAAATTACCAGTAGCAGAAGTTAATTTTATTTTATTCTCTTTGCTTCGAACTTTTGTTGTTTCTTCTTCATCATTTAATTCTATACTATGACCAGTAGCACTTACTAAACGTATTTTTCCTTGAAATAAATCAGTACAACCAAAATCAAATGGTTCGACTCCTCGTTTCCAATCAGGTACTCCTTGGGGTTCCTCTACTTTGTCGTCAAACCATAGCGTGTGACCACTTTGAGATAAAACTTGCCATCCAGTCTGTGGGAGTGTTTTGTCATCACAGCGGTTGTTCTGGGGCGTCCCAGGACCCTTATATGGTCTACAGTCACTTTGATGCTTACAAAATGGATTAGCACACTTAGCTTGCTCGCCTTTATCACAAGAATCAGCATCAAAAAGTGCTTTATTATTATCATCACTACAAACAGAAACATCTCCATCTCCACTACCACAACCACAATCAGGATGTGCCCATTGTCCAGCAGGATGGTGAGGATCGTCTTTAAAAATCATAAAGCCACCACCACCAGACTTCATTTCTAATCTACTCCAACGATGATTACATTTATAATTACCATCAACGCCTAACCATGAATGCTTTTGTGGTGTTTTAAAACCATAATGATTAGAAGGAGTTATCCTTTTCTGAGCTTCAGGATCTTCTTCAAAATCTGCGATGGAATCAATATCATAAACATTGTAATTAGAAGTATTCCATGGAGGAAAAACTTGTGAGCTATCATTAGGACCTACTAAATACCCATCTCTTTTACCTTCGTGATATTCATAGTATTCTTCTATATTATAATTCCATTTTCTCTGTCCTGGTTTTCCTCGATCCCTATCCCAAGTCGTGCCTATGTAATAAGCCATTTGTCTGTTTCCTTGCTCAAATAAAAGGCAAACTTTAGACCCAGCGGGTGGTACCCAGAGGCAACCACTATCATCAAAACCACCCATACTTGATACGGGATAAGCCCATGGTAATTTTTTTATAGGTGTTTGAGGATCATGCATCAAAGGACTAAAAAATCTAATCCTACCAGTTGTATAAGGATCTTCGGTTTCAACACATATTGCTGTATGTATCCCAAACATTGTATTAGCTTGAGCAGGAATTTTCCATTTACTTTTCATTTCGGTTTGGACAAAAGTTTTTGTGCTATAACCTAATTCTGAAAACCTTGCTTCTATGTCGATTAATCTTTGTTCCAAAATTTGGAATTTATCGGTAATTGATGTATTTTGCATAATTTTTTATTAACATAAATTTCTAGGAGTGTAGCCACCTGAACCAGAACCACCCAGTGGATCTGATTTTGATATTTTAATTCCAGGTGCGGCTAAATATAATTTTAAAACGGTCACATAAGACCCTTCTTGAATAGAGTGATTAATTCCCTTAATCATCCAATTTTTATTACTTAATATAGGATTACAACCAGGAGAAGCTAGCCAATCACCACAAGAAGAACTTTGTCCTAAAATATGAAAAGGATTTATAGCAACTATGGAAATAAATTTTCCAATACATTGTGCAATATTAATAAATACAGGTCGTGGATCGCCAATTATTCTCAAGTCTGCCTCAATTGGCTCCGATTGAGCACTGAAAATATCAGCATGTTGATGAGCACTTTGAGCTTTATTTGTTTCATTACCAGCATTTTTAAATCCATGTGCTTCAACAGCAAAATCACTGACAATGATTGTTTCTTGAATACCAACATTTTTTCCTTGTTCACTACATGGTTTTCTTCCGTCTTCTTTAAGTTGAGGTTTAGAATCAATCGCACCACCTGCAACACCACCAGAACTTTGTTTGGTGAAACCACCAACCCAATTAATTGTTGGGTTAAACTCTAATACGTTACTACAACCGCCAGCATTTACCAAAAATGTGCCTACTGATGTATCGCATAAAGATGTTTCATTACATTCATTTGTTAGATCTTCCCATAAAACTAAAGTGTTAGGTTTTGTACTATCCATAATTAACACAATTCCTTTATCGTTCGATGTATTAAATGATTCTATCCAACTTGAAATTACCGACAGACGATTTAACGAAGAAGCTTTCCATACTCCAGAAGGACCTTTTTCCCCAAATCCTTTCCATTCAAATCCATTGATGCGTTTGCCATCTTTACTTCTTCTTGCAAATTCAACTTCAATAATTGGTTCTATTTTGCATAATTCTTGGATTGCATTTTGTAAAGGCATTGGCTTTCCACTTTCTCCAAAAACAGCATCTTCACGCATAGCAAAAGACACATCTGTTATGCATTTAATATTAATATTGTATTTGATAACACCACCAGACTGATTAATTTCTAAATGCATACCCGTTCCTATAATAGTAGGTGATGTTATTACAGGTGTTGAACCATTACAAGCAGCACTTGTCCATCCCCACTGCATTTCTACTTGCACTTCACTTATATGTGCTTTTTCTGCACATTTTACTATATTGTCTATAAATAACGGAAAAGCCCCACCTTTTTCATCAATAATTTCTAAAGTAGATGTCCAACCATCAGAAAACCCAAATTCGAAAGATTTGATACATACAGTATTATCTAAATTAACAGCAGAATCATTTCCTACTGTTATTTCTAAATCAGATGACTTAAATTTAGCTTTAACCCAAGGAGAAAAAACTTCTGACTGAGCATTATTGTGGGGAAGATTGATTTCTCCACAAACAAATTGTTCTATACATCCTGTCCTACAAACCATAATACCCCTCGTTAAAAGAATTGACTTGGGATACGAATAGTTGTTCCCGCTTTAAATTCCAAAATATCCTTCATGTTATTAGCTTCCATAATTTTCCACCAAAATTCACTTGTTCCGTAAGATTGATAAGAAACTAAATCAGGGCGATATGCAACTCCAGGAGATATTATAGCAATAGAATCTGATGAACTTTCAAAAATTTTCTCAGGTTTGTAAGTTTCAAATGTTAATATTTTACTATCACCATAATAAACAACTTGAGAATTAGCATATCTAGTTGTAGATAAAACAAAATCTTTTGCATCTAAATCTGTATATTCTATGTATCTTTTCATATTACGAAGTACCTAATTCCATGATTCTATCCTGCCCAGGTAAGTTACTGCTTTTATAGACAACTTCCCAAGCAGTGTCTATATCTAATTTATAAGGTAATAAAGTTCTTTCATCCCATGCACAACTTGGATCCGCTTTTAAATTATAACTTTTTAATATCACACACAATGGTTCATCTGCTAAGAAAGCACCACATTTTAATTGGCATATTGGAGGTGGTATAAAAGGGGCTCCGTTTGACCCTTTCCTTGTGTAAACACAACTTTGAATAGCTCTTAATATACTTATATTATAATCAATATCGGTTGGTTTAGTTACAATTAAATGAATAGTAACATTAATAGCTCTATTATCACCACTTGAAAATGTCTTAATTGGATTCGATCTTCCTATGACTATTTCATCATTATAAGTTGCACTTTTAGTATCTGTTATGTCTGGTAGGTTGTTGAAAGTGTAAGTGAAACTACGTTTTAATCCATCAGTGTTTCTACCAACACCTGGTATATTAATATAACATAAATTTGTCAACTCATTTAGAGACCCGCCCTCTGCTGCTTTTGGCATTATTATTCTCCATCATTTATAATATTTTTGTTAGCATTACCACTAGCCTTACCGTATTTTAAATTACCGTATTGAGGAGAATGCATTGGTCGTCTTTTGTCTTTTGTACTATTTACATTATTAGAGTTAGATTCTGAAGATATTACACTACTAGAACCAGTAGGTTTCATATAAGACGCTAGACTAGATATTTCATTTCTAATTGACACTAATAATTCAACCTGTTCCATGGATGATTTTTCGATTGCGACTAATTGAGCACTCTTGAAAGTTTTAGCACCTTCTTTTTCTCCTCTCTTCTTTTGTAGAATTGTATCATCAATATCATGGATAGGACGAGTATGAACTTGCGTCTTATTTGTATTATCGACATTAGACATAGTGTCTAAATTCGAACTTACAACTCTTTGCATAGGGACATTACTACTATTTATCTTATCCTTACCTAAATCTCTAGGCATGTAAGAAGGTATTGTTTCATTTTTTCTTGTTTTAATATCAGATATTTGACTAGTAGATGAAGATAGCTTATTTATAATTTCTTTAGCATTACTATTACTAGTTAAATTACTTGTTTCTTTATTTGTTGTACTATCGAAAGGAAGTCCTTTTGCTTTAATTAAATCAAACATGTTCTTTGGAAGGATCATTTCTCCTTGATGCACAACAGCCATTCCTGTTTGTTGTATTTCTTTAGAACCAGAATCGAAATAACTCAAAGGATTTACTGCGTTAACTACTGCAAGTCCTGTTTCTAGACCTCCTGATACAGCTTTTTTAGCACCTGCAAGGCGTCCTTCTCCACCACCAGTAAATACATCAGCTATTCCTCCAACAACTCTTCCTGATCCTTGTATAACAGAATCTCCTTCCTTAGATCTTCTTTCAGAAGCTGCTTGGTTTGTCTCGGAAAAACCTTGTGTTACTTTAGAAATGGTTTCTCCACCAGGAAGATAACTCATTACCCAATCAAGCAAGTCGGTTACAGCATTTTTGAAACCTTCATATAACTGTCCTGGTAGAGACATGAAGGAATCAATTAACTTTCCAGGAATTGATAGGAATAAGTCTTTCACAAAGGTTATACTATTAACAATATTATTGAACAGGTTAGTGAAAGGAGCAGATATTAAATCAAATGCTCCTTTTAATAATCCCCACAATATATCACCCAATCCAGATAGAGATTGTTTGAACCCTTCTTTTATCATACTCCAATCAAATGAGAAAACACCTTGTATTATTTTGAAGATTCCTCCAAAGTATTCTTGGACACCACCAAATACATTTTTGATCATTTCAGATATAGTTTTTATTGGTTCAAAAATAGATTGAATTATTGCTCCAATAGGACCTCCTATATTATTCCCAAGATTACCTATATAATCCAAAATAGAAGTTCCCATCTCGACTAATTTACCTACAATTTTTATTGGTAACATAGCAAATGCTCCAATAACTTTACCTACCAGCGAAAAAATAATTATTGGTAATTTTGAGAACCAATCTATTATTCCATTAACTAAATCAGGAACTATCGAATTACCTACCAGATACATATAAAGATTATAAAACCAATCTTTCACACCATTAATTGTGTCATATATTGGGGTAAAAATATCATAAAATGGGGCAACTAACATAGCACCATATGCTACTATTGGACCTAGTAATAAATCAAATACACCTCTTAAACCTCCCCATAAAATATTACCAAAACCTTCCCAAATACCTTTCATTGAATTTATCAAACCATCTAAAGCAGCAGATGCTATATCCCAATCACCTGTAAATAAACCATAGACAAGTCCATATAATCCATATAAAGAATTCCAGACAATTCCAACAATACCTGCAATGACTTGTACTGCACCTGTGACGATTCTTGCTACATCTACTATAAGATTTATAAATAATCTAAGCCATGGAATCACATATTGTATTGATAGTGCAATTCCTTTACCTATTATATACCCGAAAGATTTAGCGAATGGTCCTATCACATCCCAAACAGACATGAATATTTTACTAATTTTTTCCAAAACACCAGAAGCTTTATCTATATCAACAATTCCAAACATTTTTCCAATAGAGGATAATAGATTATTAAACACCCCTCCTATTTCCCCAAAAGCATCCCAAAGTTGATCAATAGCAGGCTTGATCATGTTCCAACCTGCCATGAACCCTTCTTTTATTCCACTCCACAAATTTTCTATAATACTTAAAGGGGTGTAAACTATCCAAGATAATATATTTTGTAATGGTTCCTTGATGCCAATAAGTCCGAGAAGTCCAAAAGTGATTGAATCTAAAGCTCCCGTAAAGAATCCTGCATATGTAGATGCGAACTTCATCCCTACAGTAGCTTCTCTCATAGAACCATCTGCATTCTTAAGAGCGTTCGAAAAGACTTTAGGTGTATCTACATAACCTTTCCAAGCTCCCATAGCACCTTCTACAGCCGCAAACAATGCAGTAGCTACACCACCTGTAGCTGCACCTAAAGTTGCTTTTATACCCATCTTACCAGCAACTTTACCACCTACTTTAGATCCGACTTTTCCAGCAGTGCCTATAAGTGTCCAAGGTTTAAGCATTGCACGAGAAAGACCTTTTGTTCCTTTCCATGCTTCCCCACCAACATTTCTGGCACCTCTTGCCAAATTACCTGCTGTAAGTAATTTTGATTTATCTTTTCCTTTCTTTAAAGTTTTCCCTATTGTAGTTCCACTACCTCTAAACACATTTTTAAATGATTCAGCAACAAAACCAATAGATTTACTGATCATTCTAGGTGATTCTTTAGCTATCTTTAAAACATTTGCCCAGAGTCCAACATATGAGCTTCCTATTCCTTTAATTGCTCTTCTTACTAATCTAAAGCCAGAATATAAGCTTTTGGTTATTTGGGTCCAAATTCGACTTCTCAAAGTTGATTTGAAGTCACTAATATTATCAATTGAAACCTTGTAATATTTTTTCATATTATCAAGACCTCGATTGGTATAATTTATTAAATTTGTATTAGACTTTTTATACGTTGTATTTATCAAATCGGAAGTTTTAGACTTAGCCGAATTCATTAAATCAGAAGTTTTGGATTTAGTCAAATTCATTAAATCAGAAGTTTTGGATTTAATTGTTCCAATCTTTGCGGATTGTTGTGCTTGTCTGGTCTTTTTAGCCATATCACCCATTGGTCCACTCATTTGCTCTAGTGGTTTTTCCCAAGGTAATCTAATATTCTTTACGGACTTGGTGACTTTGTTACCAAATTTTTCGGTGGGCGATTTCAAATTAGCTTCTCGTGTTCTAAGAGCAGCGTCACCCATAGCTCCACCAGCTTTTTCAAACGAGGAACTAGTTCTTATAATGGATGTTTTCCTTGCGGATTGTCCCATAGGACCACTTATATCACCCATTGGTGATTTAGGTCCACCTATTGGTGATTTAGGTCCACCTATTGGTGATTTAGGTCCACCTATTGGTGATTTAGGTCCACCTATTGGTGATTTAGGTCCACCTATTGGTGATTTAGGTCCACCCCTCCCCCCTCCTCCAAATGGACCAATAGGAGGAATCCCACCTATTCCGCCTATTCTACTAGGTAGATTGGCTATCATTTGAACAAGTCCTGGAAATACTTTTGTTAATCCAGTAACAAGAGCGTTTACAGAAATAACTACTGATGCTGCCAATGAAGCTATCCCCATTGCTAATAAGCCAGACGCACCAACAAAATCAACTATACCGCCACCAATCTTACCTGTTAATTGTCTAATACTGTCATTCAATAGAACAATTCGTCTACTCAAGTCAGTAAAAGGATCGACTTTACTAGCCATTTCTGCACCCAAGCTTTGATCTTTTGCATTCATTTCTGTTATTAATTCTCTAACTTGAACCAAATCATTAGAAGCAAAAGCATCTTTAACTTTCTGAGTAAAATCAACTTCTCCGCCACTTTGAAGTTTTAATTCTTTGGCAGCAGATAGGGCTGATACTTTAAACATGTCTGCATTTGTGTTTATAGACATATTCATTTCTTTAGCTATAGCTTGTAAGTCTTGGAACCTTTCAGGAGATTCTTGGATTTTCTTACCTGCTTTAGAAGCAGCTTCGCTAAATGATTCTGATTTTTTACCTTGTGTGTCAAAGTCAGTTAAGAATTTGAACGAAGCATTCTTCAAAAGACCTGCTCTTTCTTTTTCTAATTTACTCACTTCTTCAGCAGTAAGATTGGTTTTTTGTAACGAATTATCAATGTCAGATATTGATTCAGTCATTGTCCTAGACATTTTGCTTGTAGCATCTATCAACTTCTCGAATTCTCCTAATTCTAAACCATAAGCTCTCTTCATTCTGTCGTTTAATAACTCTCTTTGAGTATCCGATAGACCATCCAAATCTTCAACACTGTAACCTAAATTACGCATTACATTTCCAAGACCTAGTGATAAACTCTTAAGGTTTTCTTTGGAACTCATCATTTTACCATCGAGAAGCTCTTGAGTTTTACCAACACTACCTGCTGCACTAAACATCAAAGCTTTCGTCTTATCATCAGCAGCCATTAGTGACGAAAAACTATTGGTGGCTTTTATGACTTTGTTGGTGACTTCAGAGATTCCCATTTTCTTGGCTTCTGCTGATAAACCAATAATTTGCTCCATAGTTTCTGTAGAGAAATTACGAGCATTCTTTAAGTTAGTGGCAAATTCTTCACTAGATTTCACAACATCCATTAATTCGTTACCAGTAACCTTAGTTTTTCTGGCAACATCTTGTATGTTTCTTGATAATTGTGACATTTCATTTGCTGAGGCATTCGTGTGTTGGTACCATTCATAAAATAATTGTGATGTTGGTTCTGCATCAGCACCCAGCATATTACTTAAATTCAATGAAGTAGTAACAACATCTAATGTGTCTTTTTGTTTTTTGTATCCTTTTTTGAGTGCTCTTCCATAAAGTTCTTGAAATTTAGTTCGATCAACCTCTGTGCCTGCTGCTCTTTCCATAGAATTCCCTATGTTGGCGAATTCTGATTGCATGCCTCGTAAATCACCTGTAATTCCTTCGACTTGAAATGCTGTTTTTCTCATTTCTGTTTTAAAGTCTAATTCTGCATTGATAGCTCCAGCAAATATTGCTTGAGCAGGATCAAAACCACCAAACACTTGAGATGCAGCACCAGCTAAAACACCTGAACCGTCTTTCAGTCTATCTTTAGTTCTATTTTCCTTAAATTCTCTAGCTAAATAGGCATGATAATCATCTATAGAATTGCCCATAGTATTGATATTATCAGCAACCCTATAAAAAGATTGACTCAAATCATTCGTATCCAAGGAAATATCAGGGCTTGAGTAACTAGAAGTAAATGTAGAGTTAGCTGCTGATACGGTTGGTGGCATGTTACCTACAAAAGGAGAAGAAACATCTCCTAATTCATCTTGAATATTTCTAGAAAATTTCTCAGAAACATAAGTTGAATTTTCTACTTCTCTTACAATGCTATTTGCAGACCTTACTGCAATAGGTTCCATTTGGTCTGTGTTTCTATCTAAACGAGTTTGATTATTATTCAAACTCGTTCTAAGATTGCCAACAGATTCATTTTGATTTATGATTTCGTCTTTTAAAGATTCATTCCCTAGTTCGTATTTTAGTTTCAAAGATTCAATAGCTTCAACGATTTTGTCACAACACTTGTCTTTATCTTCCGAGGTTGAACGTAAAGTTTCTTGAATTGTGGTAGGAGAACTCAACATGTCTGCAATTTCGGAAACTTTGTTCGAAATATTAGACATTCTTCCTAGTGAATCTTTTAAATTAGCCATTATTCTTTGAATTATCTCCTATCGTGGGAATAGTTCCTATCTGATCAACAGTTTTGACACTTTGTATCCCTTGTGACATTTGATCTGCACTTGGTTGATTTGTTTCTTTGTTTGTTTGTTGTTCTATTTGTTTTTGTATTAATTCATTGTCCACAGAATCAAACGTTCGAGTTATATCCATAATTTTTAATAATAACTCACTATCAAATTTTCTTATTTGACGAATATGATCACTTTTATAAACTCTATAAGAATTAGAAATATAATCATTTTGTTTTATATTATCATAACTAAAAGTTTTATCTGCGTAAGACATTAGTATTTGTTTGATGATTGGATAGGTTAAATAATGTAAATTCAATCCATGAACTTTTCTTTTAGGTAAATCATATTTAATTATAATAACAAGTGGGTAGGGATCTTTCTTAAAGTTAGTATAGTTAAAATTTATTAATTCACCTGATTTGAATGCATTTGAACCTGATGAAGCTGGCTGGAAATACTTTTGCGCTTTTTGCCCTAGTGGTCGAGAACTTAATTGTGCCATATCTCAACCTTAGAATCGCCGACCAGTCTTTAAATTAGCTAATAATTGATTTGAATAAAAATTATTAATACCGCTCAAACCACCTCCCATATCTTGATTCGTTGTTTTCTTCTCCTCTTCTCTACTTTTAGTAAAAAACTTTTTAAATCCTTCTGAAATCATTTTCATCAATTTAACCCCAATTTCATCGTCTGTTACATCTTTTGAATCTAATAGATCAGTATATATTTCCTGAATATCAATTGAATAAGCTGGTCCATATGGATGGGTTTTTTCTTTCTTCTGAACACGAAAAGCCAATTCATCTCCTATTGAATAAATACGCACTCCACCAAAGGATAAACCCTTCTCCATACTTTCAACATATACATAAGGATCTTCATCGTCTAAATGATCAAACACTTTTATATTATTTTTCTCTAGTATTTGTTTCATTAACTTTAAATGTTTTCTTTTTTGATCATTTTTAAGACTCAAAAATCTTTTGAAAGAATTCTCCATTAACATTGCCTCATCAATAATTCATAAGCCGTAAAATTACAATTCCTTAATTTATCAATATCAGCAGGATTTCCATTATAAGGAACATCTTTGTATATAATTCCTTGCATTTTAGAACCTGCTTTTTTCAAAGTATTATCAGAAGCCGCTAATATTAATAAACCATTTCTTCTTTCAATAAAATCATATTCTCTCTTCTCTGGATAACCATCGGCATTCATCTGTCCTGTTTCATCAACAAACTTTATACTTAAGTCATACATTGGTACTAATGCACCATTTTCATCAAGAACAGCTTCACTATTATCAGATTTTCTAGACTTGACAATTATTTTACCTTGTGCATATGCGCCTTTAAGAGCATTCCCTAAATCTAATCCAACCATTTGAATAGTTCCATCTCGTTTGACAGAATTGATCAGAAATGTATTATTTTCAAATGATTCAGCTATAGATTCAATAATTATTCGGTGTCTAAGTACATCTCTTTCTTCTGGTGAACCATCCGTTAATTTATTGACTTCTGGCTCTGACAAATACTTATTAGGATCATCTTCGTGTAAAGACCAGAAACCAATAGGGACTTCTCCCCATTCATTTAAAAATCTTGTAGAGATTGGTATCGAAAATTCGGTTTCATTTAAAATCAAATTTTCTTTATCAAAACCACTAGTGACTTGAACGCTATTAGTTAAAGAAGCAATGAATTTTCTGTGTAATTCACCTTTCATAGCTTCATAACCTTGCATCTTCATAAATGTTTCATATAATTGAGGAAACCCTTCTAAATTTCTCATTATATGATTAACTAAAGAAACCCCTGGATTATTTTTATCTAATTGATCTTTTATATCTCTTCGTATTTGCTTTGATATTTTAGATATATCAGCACTATTTCTGATTAATTGTATTCCGTAATTATCATAAATAAATTTTCTTTGAGATGATGATAAGTCATTATTTCCTCTAACCGAACGAATGTAATCAAGTAATAACTGAGGATCTTGTTTTAAAGTTTCTTTGAAATAATTCTTTTTCCATATTTCAAAGTCTTGTTCAATATCATCATCTTCTAAATCTGCTGACGGTGGCTCTTGTGGTTCCACTTGATCGTTAGGCATTTGAGGTTCTTGTTGTGGTTGTTGTGGTTGATCTTGTTGTGGTTCAGGGGGCATACCTTGATTATCATCAAATCCTTGAGATTGTTGATTATTAAAACCTTGCATGAAATCAGGCATATTTTGCTCATCTTCATTCAACCAGTCTTGTAAATTATAATTATTCATTTTTATTCTCCTTTGTCAAAGAATCAATAACAGATCTCTTATTGAAACCTTGTTGATCATAGATGTTAATAACAGGTTTGTCTGGACCACCTTTTAAATAAGGTTTATATGTATTAGATTCTTTAAGTTTCACTCTTGTCATTAAATCAGCAATTTTTGACATCTTGTCAGAAGTCTCTATTTTAGCTTTAACCAAATTAACTAATGCTTCTTTGCTAGAATTGGATGCATCACCTTCATTTATGACCATATCTGAAAAAGTATTTACTAAATCAGAAATTTCATCCCTATCATTTTTTAAATTTTGCATAATATCATTATAGGTAGAAATCAACTGATTATCTGTTATTAAAGACTTGGTTTCTGATTCTTCTGCCTCGGAAATATCAGAATTATTTTCATCTTCACTAGATAATTCATTTTTCATTATAAAATTCCAAAATATAGGTTCTAGTAATATATAGATATATAATAATGTCAAACGAAAATAAAATCGAGTTTTATTTATGGAAAAGAAGGTTGAAGATATAACTCTGTTATTGAAACAAACGACAGATCTAGTAACTAGATTAGAAGAAAGGTGTGAAACTTTCAAAATTCGTCAAGTTGAAATATTTAAAAAAATAGAAGAATTACAGAGAGAAACTTCAGAAATGAGGTCAAAAATAAATCATTTGTATACAAATGATAATTTATTAAAAATTGACAACAATTCATCAAAAATCAAAGATTTGACAAATGAAATAAATGATTTGAAAAATAAGTCAACTAGTAGTGAAGATCGATGGAAGCAGATTGGTAATTTTTTTATTCAATTAGTGTGGGTTGTCCTTGCTGCATACATATTGACAAAAGTTGGATTACAAGCACCAGCAGTTCCGTAGGAAATTTGTATGAAATTTAAAAAATGGTTAAAAGAAAGAATGTTAGCAGAAGCACCATCTTTTGCAGGAACCAAAAAAGGAAGACCTGGAATAGGTGTTGTTGCTAACCGCACACAACTATGGGGTCCATCAGCAGACTTCAGCCATGACCCAGATCAATTACAACAACCTTTAGACAGAATCATTCCAGGTTTCTTACAAGGTATTGGGGCTAATGTAAGTAAAAACTTACCAATACAACCTCAACAAGTTAGTATGTGGCACACTTTAGCCGAATTGAAAAAGAAAGTGAAAATAACTATAAGTGATGATCGTATTACCTATTCTGTAGTATTACCTCTTCAACTACCAATAGAAGGTAATCTTAAAAATGTAAATACGCCTCAAATAGCTGCAACTGAAGATCAATTAGGTCAAGAAAATAAAAATAGAGCACCCGATTTTAGCAATAATCTAGAAATTAACAACGCTAAAAAATATACATATCAATGCATGTTATCTTTCATACATGATGAGCTTCAAGAAAAAGATCTAATCAGGCAAGTGGATTTCGAGAAACCAGAAGATGTTACTAAATATTCGGATGGCAAAATATACAGTGCTAGATTCGTATGGCTAAGAGAAGAAAGAGATATAGATAATATCCATCCTCAAGATCCAGATAGAGATCAAAATAAAGGAGATCCATCAACAAACCAAAGATATAGTTCAAGAAGATCTGGAGAACGATATCCAACAGAAGCTAATCCCTATGATCCTATGAATTATAATCTTGATGGCACATTGCAAAATCCTAATAATGCTTATGATGATTTTACTAACTAATGGAAATACAATATGATAAATTTTAAAGTTTTTTTAGAAGAAAAGGATGAAGAAAAAAAGAATCCTTCTAAAAAATTTATACAATTAGACAAAGGTTTTATTCCTCCAAAAAGTTTAGGTAAGATTATCGAGGCTTTCGGAAATAGTTCCAATGTAGAAATAATGAGCGATACTTCTAAGGAAATAAAACTTTCTAAGAAAGCACTGTATCTTTGTGGTGGATCTGTAAGAGATTTTCTAACAAATAAAACCCCAAAAGAATTTCACTTGGTCACAGATGCCACACCTGTACAGATGATGCATATACTAAATGCAGCAAACTTCTATATGAATGAACCTAAAGGGAACATACCAGTTCCCTTTAAAGTTAACCCCAAAAAAGATGATTCAAAAGAATTTGAATTAATAGAAGAAAATAATGAAGCCGTTGGGGTTAAAGTAACCGTAGATGGAATGCAATTCAACATCCATACTCTCAATGAAGACCCGAAAACAGGTAGTTTCTCCACCAACTTCACTAATGACCTAGAAGTAGATGCAGAAAAAAGAGACATGACAATTAACGCTCTTTATATTGAATTGTCTAAACCAGATGGAGAAAATAATAAATTATTCGATCCAACTAATAAAGGTTGGCACGATATACAACATGGAATTGTAAGAATGGTTGGTTCTTCAAAAGATAGATTATCAGAAGACCCAACTAGAGCATTAAGAGCAATGCGATTTCAATCTAAAATGTCCAAAAACTCTAAATTAGATGACGATTTAGTTAAAAGCATTAAAGATATGTCTAGGATTAGTCCAAGACAAGCCAGAGAAGAATTAATGAAATCTCTGTCTGATGATGATATAGATATACAAACACTTATCAAATTATACAAAAATAACAATTTGACAAATTCCTTGTTTGCTAATCTCGATTTAAATCAAGAAGTACCTGAAAGTATTAGTAGATGCTCTGATCCACATGTTAAACTATCTTGGATTCTAAAAAATAACCCTTCAGATAATATTACAAAGTACATCAACAGATTAACCACAAGCCCAGAAGGTACTTATGAAACAGGCTGGGAAGATTCTGATAGAGAAAAAGTCTTGTTCTTTGTTAAATTAGATCAATTGAATGACGATAATTTTGTTGATGTTATTCATAATAAGTCAATTCTTGGTATATCACCTAAACTAATTGATAGTTGGATTCAAGCGTATAATTTATCTGATTCAGAAGGTTTGATTAAACAAAGAAGACCAGCATGGGCTAATAAAGTAAAGGCTATGACAAAATACAGGAATTTTAAATGAATTTTAAGGAATTTTTATACAAAACAGAATTTGAGTTTTTACATGAAGTAAGAAAAGGTCCTACCCCTGGCGCATTTGGAAAACAAAGTCAAACAAGTAGTATTTTCGACAAACAAAAACAACCAGTTGATAGACAAAACAGTAGATTCTCAAACCGAATAGACTCAGTAAAATTCGGTATATCTATCGAAAAGAAAATAGTGAATTCATTAAGAGATAGAGGATGGACTATCCAAGAACCTACCGAAGCACAAGATATGTATGATAAAGTTGATGGGTTCTTAGTCGATTCAGAAGACCCAAGAATAAAACCTCTTGTAGCTCGTGGTCCAATGCCATTTCAAATAAAATATCGAGACACAGGAGATGATATTGGAATGGAAGTCATTAAACCATGGAAAGATGACTATCTATACAATTTTAGCGATAGTATCTTTACTGGACGAGATATGAAAGGACTATCTCAACTATACATCGTGGCTAATAAAGAAGGTACAAGAATTCGTGTAAGAAGTGCCCACGAAGCTAAAGAAATGTCTAAAAAACTAGTTTATGAATTAATTAAACTTAGAAAAGAAACAGGTGAGCATTTTTATAATAATGGTCACAGCGAAGTAAGAATGACAAACGATCCAAGAAACCATGTTCAAAAGATTATGGCTTTTTTAAACCCAAATTCATTTAAATGGAAAGTTGATTACTCTAATTCTAATATATGGGCAGGCTCCAAATAATTTTTAGAGGAAAATATGGATTATATTCTAAGTATTAAAAATACTAATTATCAACTATGGCAAACAGAATTACTGATCGAATCATTCAGAAAATTAAATCTTGAAGACAAACTACTGATCTGTATCGGACAAGATAGTGAACCTAAAATAGGTGAATTCTCAAAAAATATTATTGCTCATAAAAGAAAAGTACTACACGAAGATTATAATAAATCTATGAACTGTCTTGGGGCTAATCGAATCATGTCCTTCCACGCCGCCATAAAAAATGAGTATATCAAAACACCTTTCACAATTCTTCATGCAGACATGCTACTGAAAAAACCCATCTCTGATGAGGCAAAAACTGATATCGTGTTCTCAATAGGTGAAGAATTTGGAATATTAGAAAGATTTAGTGAAGAAATAAAAGAAATCTTTGTGGAAAAAAATAAAAAAGTCCCAAAAGAAAAAGATTTCTATAAAGATATGCCACCACAAATGATCCCTACATGCTCCATATCTTTTTATAAATTACACGAAAATTTCCACAATAGCCTTGTAGTCAACCTGAGAAAAATAATAAAAAATAGACCTGAAGAGTTTTCAAAAGAAAAAGCTGCCTGGATTCTAACAATGGCAGAATATGTAGGATACTCTTCAATGGCTGGAGTCTATCGAGAATCACATCTTGTAGACGCAAGAGAAGATACAGATATTATTCACTATAAACATGGAATACCTCCCGTCTTTCACAAACTCCACTATCAAGCAAAAAATGGAATGAATCTAGCTGTAAGTCCATTTGATTCACTTCTTGAATTTAACCCAACAATTAATAGCCATTTTATGCAACAAATAATCAAAGATAGAAAGTAATATGAATCGTTTACCAACAATATTATCAATTATATTAGCGTTATTATGTACAATAACAATTAGCGTTATTATATTATATTTAATATGCAATATTCCTCTGTGAATAATGAACAAAATACTTATAATAGGTGCAAGTGGAATACTTGGGAGTAAGATTCAAAAACATCTGCCTAATGCCTCCTGCCCATCCCACCAAGAATTAGATATCACAAAAAAAATTAACTACCCTAAACATGAAGTAGTTATCTTATGTGCTGCTATCAAAAATAAAGAATGTATCCAAAATAAATTATTAGGAATGAAGACCAATATAAAAGGTGTTTGTAATATTGCAGAATACTGTCAAAAAAATAATTCTAAATTAGTTTATATCTCTACAGACTACGTTTTTAGTGGAAATAAAGGGGATTACAAAATAGATGATGAACTAGGACCTGTTAATTATTACGCCGAAACAAAATTAGCTGGTGAAATCGTTGTCCTAAACAACTCAGATGACGAAAAAGAAAACATTATTGAAGATTTCGTTTCAATAATTACAAGTTTTTGTGCAAAAATTTATGGACAACGTAGAAGTAAACGTAAAACAGAAAAGTTAATTGAGGAACTACAAAATGATTAGATCCTCAAAACTTTCAACTAAATTTTCCAACAAAGAAAAGAAACAAAACTTAATTCTATTCATTGAAGAATATAAGAAAGTTACACAATTTTTCATTGATCTATTATGGGAAAAAGATGATGTTCCTAAGCTTTTACCAAAAAAAGTTACAAGTCAAGTAGAAACTTGGCTAAGTGCAAGAGCAGTCCAATGTGCAGCAAAACAATCTAGTGGAATCATCCGTGGAACCAAGAAAAAGAACAAAGAAAGACAATACGTTTACGAACAATTGCTTAAACAAAAATTATTCAAAAAAGCCAGAAAGTTAAAAAACTTTATAAACAAAAACGATAAACCTAACATCAAATATTTAAATCCTGAGTTAGATAGTAGGTTTGTTAGTTTTGACTTTGAGAATGAAACTAGCTTTGATATTTGGTTAACATTTTCAAGTTTAGGCAACAAGTTGAAAATAGAGATTCCATTGAAGAAAACGAAACATTTTAATTCATTAAATGGTAAAGTAAAAACAGGAATTAGGCTTAATGCTAAACATGTAACTTTCATGTTCGAAAGCGAAGTTGAGAAGAAAACAACAGGTGAAACCATTGGTTTGGATATTGGAATCAACGTGGTTGCTACAACCAGTAACGGACAGTTCAAGGAAGAAGATAGACATGGTTGGACTTTCAATAAGATAATCCAAAGATTAAACAAGAAAGTTAAAGGAAGCAAAGGTTACAACAAAGTTCAAAGCCAACGAACCAGTTTCATTAATTGGAACATCAACAATTTAAACTTTGACAATGTAAAAACATTGAAGTTAGAAAAGATAAAGAATGTTCGTAAAGGTAAACGAACAAGTAATTTTTTGAACCGCTGGACCTACGCAGAGATCAAAAGTAAACTAGAACTTACATGTGAAAAACTTGGTGTCCAAGTTGTCTATGTTAGTCCTACTTATACTTCTCAACGCTGTAGCTCTTGTGGTTGGGTGCGTCGTGGCAATAGGAAAGGACAGGAGTTTAGGTGTAATCAATGCAGCAATGCTATGAATGCTGACCTTAACGCTGCTCGGAATATTGTTACTAATCTTAGACCAATTGGTACTAAGGAACGGTTACTTCAAAATAATAGAACTGGTTTTTATTGGAAGGAAGTAGAACAGGAGCGTATGGTCCCTGTTACCCTAGAACTTGCATAGGAATATTTTTCTATGTTTTAAAGAACTATCATATCTAAAAGCTAAAACAAACCACTATGCAACAGAAGAACAATGTCGACAATTCCTACAAAAAGAATTTAACACAATTGAAGTTTAAGGCTTCTTTACCTTTCCGTATTTAATAAAATTATCTTCTACATCCTGATGCAAATAACTGTTTCGTAACATACTAGGAGTATGCCCAACCTTCTCAGCAACATCCTTCAAAATCTCTAAGAATTTAGCCTTGCGATCCTTTTCATCCTTAATACTCAACGCACTCAAACGCTGATACATGAATTTATTGGCATTATAACCACGGATATCCTTAGAAGTGACATTGAAATCACTAAGATAATCATTGACCATCAAATTAGTAATCTTCTTGCCTTCCTTTGTTTTAAATAGATTACCACCTGATTTGTTCAATGCCTGAACAACTCGTTTGTCTTTCACCTCTTTCTCATGAGACATACCAGACTTACCAACATATTTTAATTTCAAAGAACCATTATTTTGACTTATATGCTGTTTTTTAAGACCAGTTATGCCGTGATGATCATTCTTCTCGCTAGTTTGATTTCCAACCCGTTCTGATGTGTCTAGCATCGTTTTAACAGCCGCCGCCGTTAACCTTATTGATTCATCATCCGATTTTAAATCCTTAGATATCTGCTTAGTAAGTCGGTCTAAATTCTTAGACAAATTACTTACACCAGCATTTTTCTTCCTTTGCCTTGTAGCTTTTTGAGCAGAACTTAACTCTACTTTCTCGACATTCTCTAACCATAAATGAAAATTCATAAAAAAAAACCTATAATTAAATCCAAATTATATAGATTTAATTATAGGTTTTTTGTTAATTCAAGAATTAAAGCCAAATCCATTTTCCTCACTTTTTACCTATCCTTCACATCTTTTCTATCATCCCTTTAATTATCCCAAATTTTTTACCTATCCTTAGACCAACTTCTTATTAACCTTCAAATCCATCAATACAAACTTGTCCTTACAAACATTACTCTCATTATATAATCGTAAGTACTTTACCATGTCTTCCTTATCTCCACCCCACAAACTCCTCATACTAGATATCTTAGGACTTCCACATGTAAGGTGACTAGGAAAACGCAAACGACCATATACTATACTAAAAATGAATCCCCAACATGATTCTATCGTAGTGCAATCATCTTTATCTAAAACATCCTTCTTCCCATCGTAAAAAGATATATTTAAATGCACAACTCCTCCAAGGACATTGTCTTTAATTTGTCCTTGACATAATTATATCGCTCTATTTTGTCCTTCAAATCATCTAAGTCAATTTCTGATGAAGAACTTACATCAACCGATAAACTTACCAGAAAACGTCTTAATTCTTGCTTCTGCTCATTTAAAAATCTTGTCTTTTTAATAATACTCTGAATATTAACAGTATCATGATGATCAGACAATTCATGTAACCTTGTAAAATCTTTCGATATCTTTACAATACTAAGGTAAATATCCTTTCCTAATGTACGAATCTTATCGTTTTTGGTTTTTTTATAAATGTGTCCTAAAATTTCTAATTCATTTTTATTTTGAAGATGATCCATTTGTAATTTAAATACAATAAAAAATCTAGGTATATCAAGTGAAAAAATCAAACCTGATATTATAGCTATTAATAAAAAACCAACTACTCCTAACCATATAATCATTCTTCCCATCCTCCTGCTTCTAAGGAACTTATCTCATACTTTAACCAATGATTGTGATACACCTCACAATGCTTTATCGGATCAAAGTCCTCCCCCTTCACCTTACTAAATAACCATTCTAATATTAATCCACTTATATCATCTGGATGTGCTATTCTATAGGTGTTGACAGCATCCCTCTTTAAAGGACTGTCAGGGCTCCATAAAGACCATTCGTTCCTTATGTACATTCCTATGCCAAAATGATACTTCGAGGCTTTAGAAGTCAATATAGAAGCTCTATCAGCCTCTGTTAACCTCGCTTCAATGGATTCCACAGCACTCTTAATAGTAGATGGAACCGAATCAGGATCTATCATCTCTTCACTATCTCCAAAAAACCATCAGTTATTTGAACAATTAAACTCTCATCCCACTGCTCATGACGCTTTGTTATATAACTATAACCTTGACCTACTTTAATAGGATCTTTTCGGGAAAGATTCTCCTTGAAAAATTCCTTAGAGATTTCATCTATCTCCTCAATATCAACAGTTACACTCAAAGCCTTATTCTTAGCCCAATCCTGGAAATATCCTAACTCCAGTTCTGATTCCATATTATCATAATGTTCCAAAAGCTGTTGATGATGACGTTTAGTATTATCCTGATCCATAGTCGATAATTCAGAATAATCTACGTTGATCTCCTGAGAACATTCATTGGCATGTTCGACATAATCACTAATAGACATTGTATTTATTTTGATTTTATCACCAGACCTTACATATTTAGCTCCTTGTATTTTACCGTCTTCATCACGAACCAATACCTGTAAAGTACCATCATAATATGCAGGTAAACTCTCAATATACATTATATCCACATTATGAACACATACCTCCGTTTCCCCAGAAGGATCTAATTCTTGTAACGTCTTTATCAAATCTTTACTTTTCATCTTCTTTCTTTTCTATTACTTGAATATGAATGCGAATATTTTCTCCCTGATAATCCGCAAAAATATCTTCTATGTGAATATCATTTATTATTAAACTAGGTCCATGATAAGATATTGTGTCGTTATCATGCTCCACAATACCTTCAATTATCTCTATCTCATGCTTCGTCATTTCCAGTCCAATCTAAGATACCCAGCTTCTTATCAATTAACCATTGGGTTTTAGGCTCTAATTCATTGTAATTACTAGGTCTCATCATTGATAAACTTATCCATTGTTCATCTTCGATAAGTTCTTTAATAATCTTATCTTGCTTATCAAACTTCATTCGAATTCCCAAATCCAACATATCTTCATCCACATCCGTATGTTCTTTTATGAAATGCTTAGTGCATTCCTCAACTCCATTATCAGTGAACTACCCACGACCCTAAAGGGTCGGGGCTTCCTATCCAACCAATAGCCCATTTAATATGGGTCTTACATCAGGGCAATAGGCTATCCCTCTCGTTCCGAGAGTTCTTAATCCTTCATTGTGTATATTAACACTGGCATTTTCGTCACGGTCATGAGTAGCAAAGCAATTCCAACAAGTCCATTCCTTTTCCTCACCTAATTCTTTGTTCTGGTAATTGCACTCAGAACAAAGTTGTGAACTAGGAAACCATCGACTTACTTTGATTAACTCTCGACCATACCATTCTGCCTTATATGTTAATTTTTGAACCAAACTAGAGAAACAACAATCTTGTAATTGTTTGTGTAACTTACGTTCTTTCCAACGTGAGACTTTGCGTTTCTCTTGCTTATTCTCTAACATACCATTTACATCTAAATCTTCAACAACAACCACTTGGTTCTCGTTAATTATTTTTGAAGACAATTTGTGCAAGAAATCCTCACGAACATTCTTACAATATAACTTCCACTTATTTAAGCGGAACTGTGCTTTCTTTCGTTCTTTACTGCCTTTTGCCTTTCGGCTAACTTCTTTAGCTAAAAACTTGAGGTATTGCTTATGTTTGGTTTCTGGCAATGGATTGCTTTCTATTAATCCATCACTGCCAACAACATGCCTAACATTAAGATCATATCCGACCGTCTTTGTTACTTTTGGCAATTTCTCTATCTTGCGTTCAGTTGTGATGCTAACGAAATATTGTCCTGCTTTATTCTTTGAGACAGTAGCAAACTTAATTTCGCCTTCGAGTTCTCGATGTTGAACAATGTTGATTCCATTTAGAAATTTAGGAATGATAAGTTTTCCGTCAATGATCTTGACATTTTGCATCACTTTGAAAGATTGTTTTCCAAACTTGCTTTTGAATTTAGGAAAGCCTTTCTTTCCTTTAGTCTTTTGTTTGACCTTGCGAAAGAAATTATCATATCCAGTTTGTAATTGTTTGACTGAATATTGCAACGCTTGGCTTCCTACTTCCTTGAGCCAAGGCAATTCTTTCTTTAGGTTTGGAATTTGTGTTTCATTATCATAATAGTTTTGCGTTTTGTTGTCTTGTTCGTAGAGATCAATTCGTTGTCTGAGGAAGTGGTTGTAAATATATCGAACACAACCGAAGTGTTTGTTTAGTAACACTTCTTGTTTTGGTGTTGGGTTCAATCTATATTTGTAAGAATACAAACTCACTTATTTCCTCGTTTTGTATATTCTCGGATATAATCTCTTAACGTATCAGACATTGTTTTATAATTTTCATCACAAAGTTGTTTAAACTTAACAAATAGTTCTTCAGGAACTCTAACTGCTAATATTTTATCTGCGATGTTCTTTTTATTACTCATACATTTTATGTAGTTATGTTAAACAGTTTTTTAAAAAGAAAATCTGAATTTTATCCCATTTTTATGGGAAACATAGTTGTGGCAACTTTAACATCAATTAACCTTGCTTTATTTTGTGTTTTTGGCATATTATGTTTTGAGTCAATTTCTAGTCCACGGCGTTTCATCCCACTACCCTAAAGGGCTAGTCATGCTTGCTCCCTTCGGTCGCTTCGCTTATGACTAGCCAATTCTCTTTTAGAATTGGTAGGGGTTTTCACGCCGCAAAACGGATAAAATAGTAAATAAAGTTGTCTTTTATAAAATCATCTAACTTAGAAGCATACATCACTTTCATCAATTCAACTAATAAATGTCGCTGATCATCAAACTTTTTCGCAAAGGGTAATGCAGGCATTTTTGATTTAGAATTCATCTTCGGTTACTTCTCTAAAATCTGAAATGTGTGCCATTGTTTCAATATGCTGATCTCTCAATGACACTAAAACACAATGACCAGGAGCATTCTTAATTTCACATAAAAATACAAAGAAATGCAGTTTCCCTCCATAACCATAACAACCATAATATTTGATGCGATCTTCCTCAGAAAGATTATTCCAATAAGATTCATTGAAACTATTTGGATCAAAAATAACAACTGTTCCAGGTTCAAACATTTAATATTCCAGAATATACGAGTAAAGGAGATATAGGTACGATTATGTGGGTGAAGAAAAAATGAATTATTCCAGGAAGGCTTCTTATCAAAATTATGCATGTTTTGTATTAGCAATAGTTATATGAAAACTATCAAATTCCATAAATGGTGTAATTCGATAGGCAGGTAATCCTAACTCTAATCTCAAATTAACCAAATCATCCGAATAGGCATTTAAAAAGAAATAAGGATCTTTGTATTGAATACCACTAGCATACTCAATATAAACCATTTTACCATCATACTTCTTCCATGCAGAATCATTAATAGGTAACTCCCAACGATCCCTAATTACTGTTACATGAGTAGGATGTCTTTGTTTAGTCGCATATTTGCACTTAGGTATCAATCTGTAATAATAATTCATTATTTCAGGATCTAACCATGCTACAACCCTCGTCCCAGGACCATACTCCAATACACCACTACACTTATACATCTATAATTCCAGTATTTTTGTCTCAATTCCTCTAGCTGAAAGCAAATGTTGAGTAGGATCTAATATCCCTTTAGGAATTTCCCCATCATGTTCCCAAACACCACATGGAGTACGTGTGCCATGCTCATATAACTCCATATGAAGCATCAAACGAGAATGACCTGGAATATCAGGTCTTTCTTTTCCTTCCTTTAAAACAGGTATTACAATACCTATCTCTTCTCCACGTAAAACTCTCTGACCAATTGCTAAATCTAATAATGGTCGGATCTCTCCATAATTAACAACACCACTAGCTCCCTCAATCATAACACACTGCGTATCGTTCCACCAAGGAGATTTATCCCCAGGACCTGTGAAATTTTCTATAGCAACCACAACACCTGTCTCTACAGCATATACAGGATTATGTATGTAAGACATGTCGCAATATAAATCTACACCAGCATGATGATCAAACTTTCTTTTATATCCAAATGCTCCAGGATGATTTTTATCCATCGGCGGCGAGAAAACCCCTACTTTCTACGAAAGTAGGGG
>Ga0222676_1000016_pt1 | contig 90269 bp, 81 predicted proteins | sample AntAcemetagen870_FD_179815 | JGI IMG/M metagenome (GOLD analysis project Ga0222676, IMG submission 179815) | Saline water microbial communities from Ace Lake, Antarctica - #870 | ecosystem: Environmental > Aquatic > Non-marine Saline and Alkaline > Saline | place: Antarctica: Ace Lake...
CCTTCTAACCTTTATGACGTCGAATTCTCACAAAATTTATCCAATTCTATTACACACACACATGACATACTCGAACACACACATGACAGTATTAACGCTACACATTTAGACATCGCACTTATTTAACGAGGGGGGTCCCCCCCTTCCACCCCCCTCTGACGCAAGGTCTTTGGACGAATTCACATGAAAATATTTGTATATTTTTGTTGCGTATAGGTCATTTGAAGAAAATAACAATAAATTATAAATCAACTACTAATAGTAAATGTCAAAATTAGTTGAAATGATTACGATCGCAGAACTGATTCCATATATACCGCCCACAAATTCGAATATTGATGAATGGACGAATGAAGAAATGTTATACGAATCAGTTCACATATGTTTATTGAATAAAATTCAAGTTAGAACCGCATTAAATATGTGTAATACGTATCCACCTCTAAAATTAATAGGGAAAAATATATTAAGAAAATACATCAAACATTTTACAGATCTTTATAACCAGTCAAAATAAAACTTTACAAAACAATATAAACATTTTGTCGTAGTTTATATTGTCAATATGGAACATATTCAGGATTTAACGAATAAGATTGATTATATCAAATGGTTTGATTTGTTTGGTGCATGTATGAAAGTGGGAGGCATATACTTGTTATATTGTCTCTTACATTATTTCATCCCGCACATATATGTATATTTTTGTGTACCAGTGACTATATATGGATTTATAATATCCCCATTTATGTCACAGGCACCGCACTGTATTGGTCTTCGGTGGGCGTTAACCACGGTTGGAAATAATATCGCGTCTATGTTTGTATTGATTGCGGCATGGATAACGAATAAACTTTTTTCCACTCCAGTTGAAAAAAAGGATTGAGATCTACGTAAGATGTATAAAATTGAAACGCCTTTCTCATTGAAAGGTAAATCAACCATAGTTTATGCAACTTAAAAGAAAATGACAAATCACATTCAACTTCACAAAGAACTACTTTCCGTTGTTTGTGAAGATATAGGGGATATGGGGGATATAATGGATCCAATTCGACCAGATATCGTCAATAGGTGTTGGGGTAATGGAATCATAGAGGAGGTATTTAAAATGCCGAACGAAGTGGGTGGTGATGATAGTGTAAGTGACAATCAAATAACCGTTCACGAACCTTTTCAAACACAACAAGAGTGTTGTATTTGTTACGATGAACTTCAAAAAACAAACGTTACGACGACTCCATGCGGTCATTCGTTTTGTTTCAGGTGCATTATAAAATGTCTTGACCGAAATAATACCTGTCCGTATTGCCGTCAAGTGTTGCGAGAAGAAGAAGAGGAAAGTGACGAGGATGAAAGTGACGAAGAGGACGGTGACGAAGAGGACGGTGACGAAGATATGGACGATGGTCTATATTCGGATTGGGGCGATGAGTTCCCCTTTGGTATAGTATCACGAACACCATTTTGGTACAATACGTCAAATCCAGTCAATACTCAGGTTTCGGTCGAAGAAATCCACGACGAGTTAGTTAACCAGAATATCTCCTTAAAAGATTTGCTATCAATTTCCTTATTGCGTTACGACGATACGCATGATTATAGGCGATTATTAAAGATCCAAGATGATTTGAAAGAAATCGTTCAAACGAAGGATGATGAAAGAAGGCGAGAATGGGAGGAGAGACAATGTTTTATGGAGGAAGACGAACGTCGTCACAATCGAACACCTGTCGTAACAATCACAATTGACCGTATTGGAAATCGCCCAGCAGTCGCCCGGAAAACCGAACGACCAAAATTGTCACTGATCCATCCAGACCTTTTAAGCAAATAAAAATAACCGAAGAAAATAACAAAAACATAAAACAATGTATATACTGTATTTTTTATGAACTTTCAATGACTAGCGTATGTATATAAATCATATACAAAGTGCAATAATATTTATGATTCAGCATTATAAATATTTGAAAAAAAACAGAGCGTCCTCTCGATTGCTTTCCGTTGTCGAAACGAATTGAATTCATTCAATCGGGGTTGAATGATATATCATTTTGATTAGTGCAAATTCTAAACTAAACATTGAAGCATTGCCTTTTTGACAACCAATAGAATCATCTATTTCTTGTGCCAAATATCTACATAGGTGATCGGTCTATTAAATATATGGTCCAATTAACAAATAACTAAATCGGTTATCAATCACGATGCATAGAGGGAACGGGACAAATTATTTATCCGGATGATGTAAGTCATCTTTTATACACGGTCGAATGTGCTTTTCACGCTATCTATGACTAACCCTACCACTTTTTATAGGTCTTATACGACATGGTAGCCTATTATTCAATCACCTTTGACGAGCCAGGTTAGAAGCCCTTGAATTTTTATATTTTAATGTTTTTATTCAGAGCGTCCTCTGGTTGCTTTCCGTCGTCCAGACGGTTTAGACATAATAACACGTCAATCTTGTGCAAGGTCTAAACAAGATTTCCGCATGATTGAACCGTTCAACAATATATTCTTTCGTTAGATCATCTCCTATATGGTGGCCGGCCGATATAGGCTGCTCTAACAAAATAATATGGTTGTCAAATTATTCAAATACACAAAGGGAACGGGATAATATATATGACCCAAATAACTAACTTCACCCCCCGAGCCTACGTTTTACCGCTTCTCGGGAACTAGCAATTCAAATAATACTTACGCAAATGAACGCACTGGAACCTTACGTAAGCGATTATGTTTGAGAGTACCTATTATAGTGAATGAGGTTGATTATTTTTTATACACAGTCGCCTGTGCTTTTCACGCTTTATGTGTCTAACTTTACGTTGGGCCAAGTTAGAAGCCGAATACAATTATTAACAATATATATATACCTAAACTATTGCGGAAAAGACCAATCAATTTTATGACGTACGACGGTTGATTTGGTAAGATGTATGTAATAGGTTCAAACGAATGACGGACGTGCTGTATAAAATTGAAAGGTTTATTTTATCACGAATCGATGTATCCATTAAATCACATTTGAATATGTCAAAAGAGAAACAAAACTGTCTATTTTGTGATAGTTCTCGTCACACAACCTTTCGCTGTACGAGCCCAATAAAGGGAAAATATAATGAATTGGTTTCATTATATTCAGTAGAAAGTCCAAATTTCAATTCATACACGTTGAAGGAGTTGAAACTAATTGCGTACACCAATCCATACGAAAGGAGTTTTGAAGGGAGTCCGGGTATGCGAGATAATAGATTAAACCGAAAATATGGACGCAAGCCGATACCATTGACCCTGTCAAAAAACCGACTGGTAAAGGCATTGGAAGAAAGATGGGAAATGCGTCGCCCTATTTTAGAAAAATTCAACAAAAAACCGACAGAGGAGGGAGAAGATTGTCCCATATGTTTCGAATCGATACAAACCTACGACTGGTCGTTTCGCAAATCGGAATGGCTTTCAGAGTACTGTAAAAATACAATAAAAACGGTATGTAACCATCACTTTTGTGGAGATTGCTGGAAAAATGTGAAACCTTCATCAAACTATTATTCGGACCATTCAACAAAACCATGTCCTTTATGTAGAAGAGCGAACGCGGAAGGCGATACACTATATCATACGTAAAAATACCAATTCGGGCAAAAATAAGGGGATTATTTTTGTTGCATCTCAATACGAATTTTGCGTTTGGTATGATATTCTTCTTCAAACAAATAGAGGGAGAATTGTTTGTATTGGTACATCGCACATTTTTCCTCTAAAATGACTTTCGACATCATTTTCAGTTCGCGAATATAGACTTGGTATTCGTATCCTGCGTCAACGACTTGTTCGTGAAACAAAATACCTTGAAATGTGCGTTCCATAATACCTTCTTCCGTGGTGCATTTGTGAAGTAACTGACAATCGTTTTGTATAGATCGAATAGATTTCATGGATGTATTTATGAATGACATGTCCGAGAACCATTTTTCATAAAACGCTCGCCCATTTTCACTGACGGGAATTTTCATGACTTTTTCGTAAAAGGTGATTTGATTGAGTGTGTCAACCAATCTGCGAATGGGACTGGTAATATGTACGTAGCAATCGACATCCATAGCATCATGTTTGAGTGAATCACTATCGAAAGACGTATATGCAGAGGACGAATTGTTCCACATGGAAAGCATTTGTTTCGTATCCTTGTCAAGGGAGTGTCGTTCCACGTTTTCATCCATGTCCTTTTGATGGATAGTGGATTGTCGAAAAATGCCGGTTTTATTCTCGCGTAATTGGTTGGCGCATTGTATATTCATAAAAATCATCCAAAAAGACACGACATCATGACTATCGGTAACATTAGTGTCCATTTTTTGCGTAAGTGTTTCGAGCTTCTGATAATGACTGTTTTTGCGAAGTTTGGGTTCTTCATATGCAAAGTTCTTTCTGACACACACAATAGCAGTATAAAAACGAAGAGTTGAATAATCCACAGTGCCGTCTTGATGAACGAGAATTTCCATGGCAAACGCAGGTCGTTCTTTTTTCGCCAAAAGGCTGTACCAGTCTTCGGATAGAATAGAAGGAAACATCGTCCGTTTATTTTCAGGAAAATACACAGTGGATACGCGTTGTGACATATGCGTCCAAAGGTCCATGGTATCCATCCAAACAAAAACATTGGCAATAAAGACGGTGACGCGAAAGAATTCGGGCGTGTCTTCGCATTGTTGTATACTGAACGCGTCATCTAGATCAGTGGACCCTTCTGGGTCAATGGTAAAAACATAGCATCGTTCCGTTTTATCTTCTACCCGATAAGCTGGGTTGTGTTTAATTTCTTCCACGAAATCGGGACAATGCTTATCCTTGATTTGGTCGCGAAGGTGTCTCGACATTTTGGTTGTTGAAAAATGGATATTCTTCGCATGCAATTGATATTCTTGGAATGCTTTGTGGTCGTCCACATCCCCAAGAGTCTCTCGAATGATTCCGGTGGGGTGTTTTCCTTCCCATTGTCGAAAGGAAAATGTAACATATTTATTTTTGAAGGCTTTGGAAAAGGAAAGTTTCTGGTCGTAAGGAACAAGAAGTTCGGGAAGAATGGAATCATGGGGAATACATTTATACAAAAGGCGTTTGTTGTCACTTCGTCCATAGGTGCGTGTATTTGCCAAAACAAGGACGCCTGCAAATTGTTGGTTTTCATTGATGCTGGATATTCGGTTGGTAATTGTCATATCATCGTCGATTTCAAGAATATCATTCGAAAATAGATGAAATTCTGCGGGATGAAATTCGGGAATATCTAGTGCGACTTCTTCGTCATTTTCATTAAAAAAAGACCATGAACTATATTTTCGGTCATGTATTTGAATGGTATATTTCATCGTTAACATATATTATACGCGGATAGTTTCTAGGTCCTTTTTGTATATTGTATAGACAAGAATCAATATACAATATGCGAAACGAATTAAAATCGAGTTGTGTGTTTATAGTAATGCCTCCTAAAAAAGTATATAAGAAATCAACCTATGCCAAATCGGCACCATTATCGACTGATATAGGTACAACGAGTTATTTATTGATAGTGGAGTCACCATCGAAGTGTGCGAAAATAGAGGGATATTTGGGCTCTCAATACAAATGCATTGCTAGTAAAGGACATATTCGCGAACTGGTCGGAATGAAATCAATTTCGGTTCGCTCTCACTATGAGCCAAAATTCACCATTATTAAGGAAAAGGCGTCGCATGTAACATGGATGAAGAAGGTAATCGCGCAATATCCGAAAAAGGCGGTGTTTGTAGCGACGGACGATGACCGTGAAGGAGAGGGAATCGCATGGCATATCATGACCATGTTTGATTTGCCAATAGCAACAACAAAACGTATTATTTTCCACGAAATTACTCAAAAGGCCATCTTGGATGCGCTTACATATCACACACTCTTGGATATGAACTTGGTAAAAGCCCAGCACGCTCGACAGATATTAGATATAATAGTTGGTTTTAAGGTATCCCCGCATTTATGGAAACATGTTCGTGGAGGAAAGGACAATGCTCTTTCGGCAGGAAGGTGTCAAACGCCGGCACTGCGTCTTGTATATGACCGTGAGAAGGAGATTGTCGAAAGTCCATTGGAGATGAAATACAAGGTAACTGCGAAGTTCACGCCTTTGCGACTCGATTTCCGATTGAATCAAGAGACATCGAACGAATCTGATATTAAAACATTCTTGGAAACATCAAAAAAATATTCCCATTTGTTAGAAATAAAGGAGTCGCGTGACAGTATTCGACAGCCTCCCAAGCCGTTCCATACGTCGGGTTTGCTCCAAGCCGCGAGTAATTCATTACATTTATCACCAAAAATAACGATGCAAACCGCACAAATATTATACCAGAGTGGTTTGATTACATATATGCGAACAGAAAATACGAAATATGCACCTCCTTTTCTCGAAACGGTTCGTAAGTATATCTTGGAAAAATACGATATTAAATTCATAGGTGATATAGAAAAGGTGACGAATACAGATAAGAAGAACCCTCATGAGGCGATTCGTGTGACATCGATCTCGATGGAGAATGCTTCGTCACTTGGACCTCGTGAGGCATCATTATACAAATTGATTTGGAGAAATACCATAGAAAGTTGTATGAGTCCCGCCAATTATCAAGTGATACCCGTAGAGGTATCTGCGCCGAATCTTGGAAAACAATCCTCAAAATATACACTTAATATGGAATTGCCTCGGTTCTTGGGATGGAAAGCGGTAAAGGGTGAAAAGGAAAGCGATGAAGACAAGTATCTTCAACTCAAAACGCTATATGCGAGTGGGTCCGTAGAGGTGCCCTTTCATACGATAGAAAGTGAGGTGGTTGCGCGCAATAAATTGACGCATTATACGGAGTCGTCCTTGGTCCAAAGGTTAGAGGATTTAGGAATAGGGCGTCCATCGACTTTTGCCATGTTGGTAGAAACGATTCAGGATCGTGGGTATGTAAAGATGGGGGATATTCTTGGAAAAACGGTCAAATGTAACGATTATATGTTATCATCAAGTAAAATCTTGGAAATTCGTGAAATAGAAAAGGTATTAGGAGCTGAAAAGTCGAAGTTGTCAATCCTCCCAACAGGTATATTGTGTATAGAATTTCTGGTAAAATATTTCGATGAGTTGTTTAATTATAAATATACGAAAAATATGGAATGTATGTTGGATGAAATATCCTCGGGTAAAATGAAATCGACGCCGTGGTATGATGTATGTGAACGTTGCAATGACGAAATCGCTCGATTATCGAAGAATGTGGGTCAAGGCTCCAAGGAAGTGTATATGATAGACGACACACATGAACTCATTTTTTCGCAGTATGGACCGTCAATAAAGAAAACATGTGAGGATGGTTCCATCGCATATATGCCAGTAAAATCGGGATGTGAGCCGGATTTGGATAAAGTACGCGACGGAAAGTATACGTTACATGACCTCTTGGCATTTGAAAAAGAATCCCTTGGTCGATATAAAGAGAATGAAATAAGGATTAAAAAGGGTAAATACGGAGAATACTTGGAATATGGAGAAAATAAGATAAGTTTAAAGGATTATGAAGGCGATGTTGCATCGATTCAGTTAACCGATGCAATTCATTTTATTGAGGAAAAAAACGATCAACCTGGACCGACGAATATTCCTTTAAACGATAATATGTCTATTCGATCTGGAAAATACGGTCCATATGTGTATTATAAAACCAAGGAAATGAAAAAGCCGAAATTTTTGTCTTTGCGGGGTTGTAAATATAAGGAGAAGGCGGTAGATGAAATCGTGGATTGGTTAAAAGAGACACATGGAGGTTTTTAGGAAATTAATGGGGGGTTGTGATATCGAAAACCCATTATCTTATAATAATATAAGAAAGATAAAAGATATGTTATCTGATTTTTTGCCGGCCATCAAATATGTCTATATAGCAATTTTGTTTGTATTTGTATTTTTATCGTTATTCGCACCACATATGCAAACAATTGGATTTGGTTCTTTTTTCGGATTACAGGCAATATTTACAGTAATATACTTATTCGACTTGTTTATGGATACGAATCGCGATAAAAAGGCATTATCCATGGAAATACCCGCAAATAGATATTTAAATGAATATAGCTTGAATATGCCGTATTGGTGGATTTTGGTCCCGGTATTTGGTATGCAGTTTGCATCTTCATTAATGATGATAATGACGTGGAGTTACTTATCGAAGCGTGATTCTACAGTGCCATTATCAAAACAAAATGAAATAATAGTCGGAAGATGGAAAGCATTTAGTATCATTATCACATTTGCTTTACTTGTCTTGGTATTTGGTTATACTATCGGATTCAATGGACCCATCACCGTATCTGGGGGCTCATATAAAGTATGGATATTGATAAATATGGTCTTTGCGCTTATATTGAGTATAATAAACATAGTTTATGCAAATGAATTGTCTCGATTGCGATTTACAAGTACAGACGGATAAATAAATAACTCGATAAGTAAATTAGACGGATTTTCATATAAAAACGTAAAAGTATTGTTTTTATATGAAGTTTCACGAATCACATTACGATGAATATATATCGAAAGTGGAAAAATCAAATATACACAGCGAATTGATCGAATTTAAAAAAGGGCTCCCAAAAGATATTTCCCAATTTCGCAATTTGATAATATATGGACCATCGGGGAGCGGAAAATACTCTCAAACCCTACATTTTATAAAACAATTCAGTCCAAGCCAATTGAAATACGAGAAAAAGATGGTATTGCAGACGGATAAGGGTGAATATAAATACAAGATAAGCGATATCCATTATGAATTAGATATGGCGTTATTAGGTTGTAATTCCAAGATTATATGGCATGAAGTATTCGGACAGATTGTCGATATTGTTTCCATGAAAAAAGAAAAAATAGGCATTATTGTTTGTAAGAATTTCCATGATATCCACAGTGAATTATTAGATATATTTTATAGCTACATGCAGCAATATAATCATGACAATTTGGCGATATCATTACGTTTCATATTGATTACCGATAATGTAAGTTTTTTACCAATAAACATAATAAACCACAGTTATTTGGTGAACGTAAGACGTCCGTCCATTGACGAATATACGAAAATGGGATTGGTTCATGATATAGAACCTAAAAACATAATGAATTTGAAGGAATTATCTATGATACAACAAGTTGATAATACGGAGAAATTGTCGGTCGATTTGTTTGATGTAATTTGTAATAATTTGGTGGATATGATAAACAGTAAAACAATACGGTTCAGTGTTTTCCGCGAATTATTATACGATATTCTGGTTTATAATATAGATATATCAGAAGCAATATGGTTTATTTTGGCACATTACATTGAATTGGGTAGTTTAACAACAACTCAAATCAAAAAAATATTGGATAAGATGCCAATCTTCTTAAAACAATATCATAATAATTACCGACCGATTTACCACTTGGAGAATATTTTCCTTTTGATTATTCGTGAAATAAACGAGGAGTATGGGAAAAGGGTTTAGAGATTTATCGTCATGTCTAGACAATATGTGTGAAAAAATAGAAACCAATCTAATACGATTAGGGTTACGTGATATACATGACACGGAAATAAGTGAAAACATTATTAAGCGTCAATATCACAAGATGGCACGAATTTATCATCCTGATAAAAATTCGAGCAAAGACGCAGCCGAAAATTTCAGACAATTACACGAGTCATATGAATCAACTATGCGTTATTATGGATATTTGGAGGATGATACATTCAGTTTGGAAGAGGATGAAAATATCGGTATATTTACTTCAGACGAGTCATGGTTTTCCTATATCCAGCCATTTATGCAAAGTGATATATTTTTAACGATACAGTCAAAAATATTACATTCAATCATGTCTCAGTTGTATATGAAATGTGAAAGTAAAGCCTATTCTTTAATAGAACAGTTAGACGCGTACAAATTAGAAAAGATGATAGGTCTCTTGAAAACAAATCGTCAGTTGTTTCATATTTCCGACGAATTTATTGGAAATGTTGAAAAGATGTATACCAAAAAACAGAATGCATCACAGACGGTTATTGTGCGCCCCATGTTGGTAGATTTAATAGACGAACAGGTGTATAAATTAGAGGAAAATTCGCAGATCTATTATATTCCTTTATGGCATCATGAACTAATTTACGATATAGATGGTCGAGATTTATGTATTACAATTGAACCCGATTTGGAGGAGAGTGTGGAGATAGACGATAAGAATAATGTTTATGTATACAAGCAAATGACTCTATGTGACGTCTGGCAGATGCAAGAGATCGAGGTTGAGGTAGGTAAGCGCCGTTTAAAGATACCTCGCGCAGATTTGAAAATGCGTCCTATTCAAAAGTTTGTATTTCAGAATCAAGGTATCCCGCGTATTTCTACTCAAAATATATATGATGTATCGCGTAAATCGAATTTGGTGATTACAATAATGATTGTATAGACATTACTTAACCCGATGCTTTAAAGTACTTCTGATAACAAAAACAGTGAGTAAAATTGCGATGATCGTGATGACAACACTCATTAATATTGGAATATTAATTGTTATATACTCGTCAATAGAGATATTGTGCGATTTGTGTTCGAGAGCGATAGTTCGGTGTTTATAAGCAGCAATTATTACATAAATAGCGGCTATTATACTCGCCAAACAAAACGATAACGAAATTGCAGTTACAATTTCTTTATTCATTCGATCAATAACGTGTTTATTGTAACTGAGTAATAAAAATAAAATAGTCGCGCTAATAATTTCAATGTTAAGGATATGTGTACTGATAATAACACTATCCGAAGTAATCTCCTCCATGGTTTTTGATTTTATAGACATTATTACTATATATAGTAGTAATAAAATAATAAGGGTCCAATTATAAATAACTGTATTTTTGGTCGGAAATTATCATACCTGCACCATAATGAAAAATGATATACATCAAATTGTATACAATAAACGCCGCTAAAAAGGTTGTTGCAAAAACAATTCCCATTATTTGCATTTCAGATAGACCTTTTCCTGCTAAAATATCATTGAAATAGCCATATACGCCACCTTTCACATTCTGGAGTTGACTTCTCATTTCAATGGCAAAGACCGCAATGGCTGCCGTAACAAACGCATTCAATAAAAAAGCCCGGTTGTATGTGGTTGATCGAAAATTAGATATAATCGGCTTCATTTTTAATGTATATATACAAAATACATTAAAAATATGGGGGTATATATATTTTTATAACATTTTCATTTTTTTGTTTTTATACAGTTTGATTAACAAACGTTTAAGCCTCTGCTGATACCACCTTCTTCTTCACCACCTTCTTCTTTGTTGGTGCGGCTACTGCTTCGACAGGTACCGGTGCTGCCTTCTTGACAACCTTCTTCTTTACGATTGGAACTGGTTCAGGTGCGGCTTCCTCCTCGACCTCTTCGTCGCTGTCATCGGCTTGCGTGTCGTGTTGGACCACCTTTGTGGTGGTGAAAACAGATACAGGAGTCTCATCACCTTCGTCAGGCTCATCATCCCCGTCCTTAATTGTCTGACTATCAATGGCTCCGCGATCTTCATCGCTGAGCTTAATATGACATCTTCCGTAAACGCTCTCGACATTGCGAGGCTTGACAACACATTGGACTAGCTTCCATGTGACGCCCCATCCCTTACCACCGATCCAAACGCCTCCACACTGAAGGACACATGCAACCTGACTCAACTTAGGCACAAAATCGACAGGAGTGAGATGCTTTTGCTCGTCACAAGGGAAGAGAAGCTTGTCACTGGTGTCATAGAGTTCGACGGCCCAACGTCCATCGTAACAAGGCACCTTTGCCTTAATGGAAGGTGGCTTTGACATATCATTCTTCTTTGTCATCTTATCCTTCTGGTACTTCAGAAGAGGATAGAAGCTGTGTTTACAAACTTCACGCGACATCTCTTCACCCCACCACAATTCAGAATTCTCGACAGCTGCATCGAGAATCTTGCTCTCGAACTCCTTGAGTTTCTCAAGGAACACATCGGTAGATGGCTTGCTATACTCGGTGTTAGGGAAATTCAGTGTCATACTAAACTTACCATCATTCTCGCCGGCATCATTTACGAAATCACTGATACCCCATGTCATCATAAGTGGGGTACTCACATGTAAAGACCTCTTGGTCTCGGTATTAATCATATTCACGGACTTGCCACCACGTTCATTTACCTTGGGTGGCATGAACTTGATGGAAGTGGGATTCCAGTCTTCTGAGGTTACAACAATAGGCTTTGACATTCTAGGCTTGAGCTAATATGATTTGTATACACGTCCAATCTTTAAATCAATTTTATGAAATGTGCTTGGTGTACAAATGATATCGAAAAAGCATCATTGCTGTCATTTTATTTAGGCGAAAACATATATAAATATACGTTGTAAAAGTAAATATACGTCTACTATAATAAATGATAGAAAACAAAGAGGTATTGGAAAATGTAATAGTCCCTTTAAACGAGATAGAGTCAGTAATGACAACGTCCGATTATTACCGCTCTATAGATGCAATACGAAAATTTAAAATATCCGACTTACGTAATATTCTCAAATTCCACAAAAAGAAATTACATGATTTATGTGAGCGATTTGGAACAAAGACACAAAAGGCGTTTCATAAAAAAATGTGTAATCGAATACACGATTTTGCGTTGGTTGGTAATAAATCGGTATTATTAGACCGTGTTCGACGTTTTTTTCAACAAGACTCAATTGTTACCAATATACAGCGAGTTGTTCGTGGTTTTTTTGTGCGTATTGCAAACAAGATACGGGGACCTGCTCTTAAAAACCGTGAGATGTGTAATAATGATAGCGACTTCTGTTCGTTAGAGCCCGTCAATGAGATAGATACAAAAGATTTTTATAGTTATACCACTGACAAAAATTATACTTACGGATTCGATATTAATTCGATCATGGTATTTCTAAAAAAACGGGTTAGATTCGAAAATCCATATACACGTGAAAATATGAATCATTGTATTCCCATGATTAAAAAATTATATCGTATAAACCAAATGCAAAATCCTTCGGATCGACCCTTTAAACAAGAACAAAGAATTCAACATGCTCGGCAATCCGAAAATCGTATTCAGACGCAAAATATTCGTCGCCGAACCAACTCTCTTGTTCTTCCTGAGAATTATAATTCCGAAGAAATGTCTGAAAAAATAAGAGGTATACGTAGAAATCCAATTGATACTCGTATTCGAAATCTATTTATGGAAATAGACCAATTAGGGAATTACACGGATAGTTCGTGGTTTTCGCAACTGGATCGTATAGAATTTATACGGTGTTTTCGTTTACTGCGCGATATATGGAATTATCGAAGTAGATTATCGTTTCATATAAAAATTAAGATTTGTCCTCTATGGGACCCCTTTATTAGTGTAAATGGAAACTATGCCGACATGGATTACGATCTGGCACGTAACGTTTGTCTAACTGCCATGGAAGATTTGGTTTATATGGGTGTTGATACAGATGCGCGAATGTTGGGGTCGTTTCAAGTACTAACTTCATTAACTCTTGTATCGGGTCGTGCGCGGTCCACATTGCCATGGTTGTACGAATCTATATTTTAGACAACATACTGCTAAATAATGTCACGGATGCAAAGTGATATTATTTTACTTAAAACTTAGTATTGTAATGGTGGATAACCAAATAACCAACGTAAATAATCAGTAAAGCTGTTGTTTGTTACTACAGTGGTGTTTTGCGGATATCCATAGATAGGATATACATTTACGTCGGGGGTATCGTAATAATAATCATTGTAAAAACGCCTATTGGGATAATGTTGTCTTCGTGGATAATGTTGTCTTCGTGGATAATGAGGATATCTTCCTCCACCATGTCGATTTCGACTTCCTCTACCTCGACTTCCTCTTCCTCCTCTACCTCGACTTCCTCTACCACCACCACCACCACCACCACCGTAACGTTTTCTTCCACCATATCCTTCCTGTGTGTATTGATATCCATAAAATATCCCCATACATACAATCAATACAATTACAACGTAAACGAAATTGTGTGATATCCTTTTCATTCTATATTATCTAGTGTCATTTTTTTTTCATAGTCGTAATCTCGGCGATTGAACGCAAAAAACAATATTTACTATTATCAAATTCGTTAATTTAGAGAATATCTTCATCAAATCAAATCGTTTCCTTTAGGAAGACTGGTTCCCTGTCAATATATTGTATAGTGCGTTAAAGTATTTAAATAAAGCTCTATATACAGTGTATAATTAGAATGGTAAGAGCGACTAAGAACACAACCACCACTGCCCCTGTCCCTGCTGCTACTGCAGCCCCAGCCACTAAGAAGGCCGCTGCCCCTAAGAAGGCTGCTGCATCTAAGAAGGCTGTCGAGCCTGTTGCTGCTGTTGCAACCGAGCCTGTTGCTGCTGTTGCAACCGAGCCTGTTAACGAAGTTGTTATCGAGACCTCTGGTACCGAGCAGAAGATCGCCGAGTTTGGCGCCAAGCTTCAGCAACTATCAAGCATATTTTCTTCTCTAAAGGGTGATTTCAAGACCCTTGAGAAGGGTATCACTCGTGAGCTTAAGGCCGCCCAAAAGGCCGCTGCCAAGAAGCAAAAGCGCGCTGGTAACCGTCAGCCTTCCGGATTCGTCAAGCCCACTCGCATTAGTGACGAGCTTGCCAATTTTCTCGGCAAGGATATCGGAACCGAGATGGCACGCACTTCTGTCAGTAAGGAGATTAATGGATATATTGTGGCTAATGGTCTTCAAAATAAGGACAATGGTCGTTTCATTAACCCCGACGCCAAGCTAACCGCTCTTCTCAAGATCAAGAAGGGTGATACTCTTAGTTATTTTAATCTTCAGACTTACATGAAGCATCACTTCATTAAGGCTGCCGATGCTGCTGCCGCCGCCGCCGCCGCTGCTGCCACCGCATAAATATATTCGCGAAACTATTATAGAACGTTTTGGTAAAATATATGCCTTCGAAAATTTTAAATAGGACAAACAAATCCACCCAAATATTATAAAAAGTATGTTATATTTTTATAATAACCAGAAGGCTCTTTTGTCATCGTTCTAACGATACGCTTGAATAATTGCTATTCCCATCAACACTCGACCAAAGTTGGCTTGATAATGATTTTATTCTAAAATACGTCTATCTAATTCGGGTATTGTATTTTCATCGTAATTCGTAAAACAATTTACGTGAGTAATACTTACACTGTGTTTTTCCTTAGGATTTATATCTTTTAAGTAATTACGAACACGTAAAATATAGGACATATGAACGTGAAATCTATTTATTTTACAAATAATAATATTCAAAAACAATCCACTATAGCTAGTAATATAATATTCGATATCTATTTTTTGATTTTTTGAAATCATATTATCCATCACTTGTAATAAGCGGAACTTTATATCTAAATATTGATTTTTTTTCTCGGTTCGTGTAATTGTCAAACATTTCGTAGCGAGTTGGTTTAATTCGATTTCTGAAAAGGGGATCTCGTAATTTTTATGCTTGAAATGAATGAATTTTAATAAGTAATGACATATACAATCGGATAAACGACGAATCGGGGATGTAAAATGGCAATATTCCGGCATTCCAACTAAATCGTGTGAATCAACGGTAGACATATAATCCGCACGTATTCCATTCGTTATAATTTCCTGTAATAATTCTTCGCCTGATATTTCACTGTAGACAGTTTGTAACCATTCATTCGCAATACACGTTCTAAATATACCCGTATTTAAGTTTATTTTTAGATATTCCCCGACAAATGAGTTCGCAAAAATAGCAAATTCCGCTATCATTTGCTTCATCAATCGTTCTTGTTTTGTATCTTCGTATAAATCTACATTATTCGTTTCGTATAATGGATATGCAGTAGAAACCTCGTTTAATTTGGTCCCTTTTGTTTTCAGTGAACGTTTGTTTTTTAATGTTTCGGCGATTTTTAATCCTATGTGAAACGCAGTATTTTCATCGCAAACCAGTGCAGCATCATTATAACTAAACGCATTGTCCTTTTTTACGAATATATTTGTAAATAATAGTTGAATTGCATTTATCGGTTCATATGTTGTCGAATCAACTTCCGTTAATATTGTAATCGCGTTTTTCGTATTACCTTCATTCGACCCCTGCAAACTGGATAATTCTAATACTTGAGTCGGCATCATATGAATCGGAGCGCGATTCGATGGGTATTTTGTGGTTGTTCTATTTACAATATCTTTCCACAAATTCGAATGTAATTCTATATATTCGGTAGGATCAGCAATATGTATCGCAAAATATAATTTATTGTTTTCATTGTATATGGAAAAGGCGTCATCCGCGTCTTTACAGCCGACCGGGTCTATACTATAGGTATCATATGACGTCATATCAACTCGTTCGTTATTTGCAATAGAATACGAATGTTTTGTTGTTATATTTTGCGTTAATACTTCATCACGGACAATGTCTCGTTTAATACCATATTTAGGTTCAACAATGTGAGTATAATTGTATTCGAACAATTCATTATTCATAATATACCTTTAAAGGGTTCTGCAGTTAAACTTTATATTGTTTTGCATCGTTTCTCATACAATAACCGACATATGACACAAACTCAATAAAAATTATCATTTGATTTTACCGATATAAATGTATATAATGAATATATACAAATGAACCAATGCACTGAAGAAAAATTATTTTTGTTTTCTCGAGAACATTACACCTATATTAACCAAATTTTCGGCGACGAAACAATTCGTCAAATAATCAAGGAAATGTATACCGAACGCGAGTGGGATTTTGGAGTAGAAGATGCTAATGAAGATTTTGAATATTCAAATCATCATGTATTAGTAAAACACAATAAACGCGGCGATGTTGTTAAATGGTGTAGTGTGGATGAAGGTTTACAAAATGTTTTTAAGAACAAAAATGATACACTTTGTCAGTCGTACACATTGATGAAATATTTAAATAAACCCATTGTAACTAACATGAAAAAACGCCAAATGGATATGATACGAATGTATCGAAATATCATGAAGCGTGAGTTTTTTCAAGATGAACTCAAAGGAGTGGTCGAACTTATGCAAAAAAAAATCCGAAAAAGGAAAACGGCCACGAGAAAAAAGAAAAACACAGTTCGACATTTATGGAAAGATTATACAAACGAACCAACCACGTATTTACACAAAAACTATGATACGGTTTATGCTGAAATAAATAGCGTTTTGGATACATGGGAAAACTATGGATATCTATTTTTTACAAAGGACGGAAAATGCGATAAAAAATAGACGTATTATTTTTGTAATATTATTATTGTCGCGATATGATAAATTATTATGATTCCAAAAATACTATATATACTACATAATCAACTTCGTGAAACATCCAATATTTCAGAAGAATGGAAAAATATGAACCCCGAATATGATATACAAATATACGATTTTTACAAAGCAAAAGAAAAAGTACGAAGTATGCAAGACGTATATTATCAAACATTCAGAAACATATCGTCCTTGAAAATTGGATCAGATTTCTTAAAATTGGTACTTTTGTATGAATATGGAGGCGTGGTTATTGATTGTGATTTAGAACCGTTATATGGATTGGATACATTTTTAGAAGGGGATGTAATGTTATGTAAATCGTTGTATGAAAACAAGGAAACGGGTTATTGTGGAAAGTTTTTGGCATCCGTTCCCCGAGACCCATTCATAAAACAATTGTTATATATTTATACAAATCATTTCCTAGTAAACAATACGCGTTTTCCTGTGACCCGTGAATTATCGTACGTCATAGACAAACTATCCGTTATTCCCGACTCAATAAAAATGATACAACAACAAGGGGCACATTTTTTTTACGACGTATGTTATGTCTATGGTCGTAAGCGCATTATGAACGATCGCGCAGTGTATTTTGAGAATCGATGATTTTTATCGTCAATTCTAGGGTATTACAAACCCATCTTCTTTCATGACTGCATGTAATTCCACTTTGTTGCAGTCATTTAGTTGAATTTGTAAATCATTATACAAATTCAGTGTGTTTTCCTTTAAAGAGAACATTTCGTACACTGAGATCAGTTTGTCATAATCGTGAATGTACTTGGTGTTTTTATGTAACCATTGGTAAAATTCATCGACTTGGTGATCCGGTTTACGAATATATTCCTCATACCATTTCATTGTTTCGACGAGACTTGTTTTAAGGTGTATGTTATAATCCGTCCCCGACAAGACGGTAATCTTCCTAAACGTATCTATATCCATACGCAAGTCGGTTAATATATTTTCCATATGATAAATCAATACGTTCTTACCGGCGATGCTAAAATGCCGTAATACACGCGGACATCCATAGACGAGCATATCCATGTCGTCGCTCATACACGCCCATGCTTTCCCCGATAATACTAAAGCCGCACACATTTCATCGGCTTCGCCTTCGGCGTCGCGATACATGACTCCATATGCATCCATCAGTTTTTTGATCGTGCGAATATCACTAGGTCGAATTCGAATAAACTGGTTTTTAAGTGTATCGAGTTCTTGCTGAAGTTCTTTTTTTTGAGCTGACGTTAGATTCTTATCTTCTGATTCCATTTCAGAAAGGATTTTCTTGTATTCTTGTTCGGCCGTCTTTTTTTCGAGTTTTCTTGCATCCAATAAATCGTATTTTTCGGGCGGAGGCTTTCCGTCAAAGACGAAGAGAGGAGTGATGTTGTTTTCGCGAAGGAGCGATATCATCATGTAAAAGTTCTCGAACAAAGCGTTTTGAGAAGCATACTTGTATAAATAGATGCTTGTGTCAATGACGATGGTTTTGTTTCGTAAAGAGGATAGTTTCTGTTTGTGTATCGACGTCTTTTTGCAATTGTCGATAAGAAACCGGTTTAAATTCACGATACCCATGTATTTTTATGCGTTTTTTGCGATTGATATTGATTCCATATGAATATCAATTTTGTGGGTTACGTGTAGATACAAGCGCCATTTACATCACTACCACCTAAGCAACTCCCCCCTCTCTTCCTACTCGACTTACCTCTTCGTCTCTTCTTTGTACCGCGTTTTACAACACCGAAAGATCCCTTCTTAGCAAAGTATCCAGCCTTTTCCAGACGCTTCTCCTTCTTGGCGGTCTTGTGCTTCTTGAGAGAAACAATACGTCCCCATTTGTTCTTCATCAAATCCTTTTTCTCTAAACCTCCACTAGTGTGTTTCGCGGTGCCGTGGTGGACTTCCGCCCTAGAACCTTCTGCTTTGTCAAAACCGTGCATTATACACTAACCTTAGATTTTATACATACACTTGTCAATAAACGCAATGGCATCCTCGCGTCCATATCTTTCGCCAAGTTTGACAAATTTGTTAGCTTCACCATCTTTGTAATGTGTCAAGAAATATGTAATTTCGGTCAATGTGCTCTCAGGAACATCGGTAATATCGTGGATATGTGAGAATTCGGTGTCGATTTTGGGTCCTAAAACACAAATGATCTTGTCATCGCGGCCATTTTCGTCTTCTGTAACAATACCTCCGACAATACGAACATTGGCAACACATCCAGGGTGGAGTTCATGAGACGATAAAACAATGACATCGACCGCATCATTGTCCGGGGCAAGAGTATTGGGAATAAAGCCATAATTATAAGGAAATCGGTTCGTGTTGTGTAAAACGCGGTCCAACTTCAACGTACGAGTATCTTCATCATATTCATATTTCAAGCGAGAGTTTTTAGAAATTTCGATAACAACGTCCATATAAAATATATTGACGAAATAAAATCTTGGAAAAATATCATTCTTTATCCGTAAAGAGTCATACGCAGGGTGTCTGCATTCAATATGTTCGAAGCATGCTCTTGAACGTAATCCGTCTTTTCCAAGAAGGAGGGATGTTTGGATAGATATTCGATGAACGCAATGTATTCGTCGACATTTCCATATGTTTTATTGAAATTCAAAACGTTTTTGTTGTGAATGCGACACCATGTAAAAAAATCGTCAAAATGACATAATAAATTGCATTTGATAATATAATAGGAAAGCGCATGACTATGTTCCACGAATTTCATTCCGATAGATCTCGTACGTTTAGTTGAAGACAACAACTCGCGATAGGTCAATCCATAATGATTCAATACGCGCGTACATTGCAAAAGGGCGAATTTGCATTCCATATCCAACATGCGAACCGTTTTTTCGAGTATGAGCGTTACATCGTCTTTATTTTGTGTCGATAAAAAGGCCGTAATTAGACAATTCAAAAAGGTCGCCCACGTTTCACAATAACTTTCGTAAACGCGTATTCCGTTTCGTGAAGTGATTGGAAATAATGACTGCATTTTCGCATTGCTATATCGTTCATCCATGCTAGAAAAATCCAATCCTAAATTATGAAAACTCTCGTGCATGAGTACTTTAAACCATTCTTCTTCGCGATAAATATAAATGGATGTACTAGGTCGACATGAAGTTGTAAATGCGGTATTCATGTTAATTTGGTCCAATGGCGCGTGTTTTTCGGCAAATTTCTTTTTATAAGGTGTAAAATAGAGATTGAGCGTGATTTCATTAGAGCAACCTGCTTTTGCGAAGAAGGTAATAAATTGGAACCATAAATATACTTTTTCAAAGCATTTTTTAACGTGACGTTCAGACGATTTTTTGCAATGAAAATGGACGTTAATTTGTCTAGTTCCGGTACTAAAGAGAAAGGAATAGCGCGAATGGGGGTGTGTTCTTAACGCGTCGTATATTGACTTGGGTATATATTCCAATTCGCGATCAGTAATGTGATATTGACGATTTTTTTGGTAATGAATGGTAGCGCTGTCTCTTTCTGTCTGGATCTTTGTCAATATACCAATCCATTTTTTCATAACACGTGTATTTTGAGCGACGCATTTATTTTGGACGAGAGTTCTTGGAATATTCGATTTAATAATGGCAACAATATCCTTTATATCGGAATCCATTGTGTATATGATGATATATAATGGATAGACTTATTTTTCTAAATGCCTTCTCACGGTCATTAAAACATGGTCGGCTTCCCCTGGAGAACCGCGTTTAAATTGCACTAATTTCGCATCAAGCGTATCTTTCAGAATAGTTTTCAAGAGTTCGTTTTGAGTAAATTTGGCAGTGAGTCCAACAAGACGTTCTTGTTGTGCGCGTTCGCGATAAAAATCGGGGTCGATTTTCGTTTCCACAGGTCGAAGCAAAACGTCTTGTTTCAATTTCTTGCGCGCATTTTTCGACGGTTTACCCGTAATCGAGCCAGCGGAACGTGCCAGATCAATATCACGAGACAGGGGGCTCTTATTATCCAATGAAAATTGGAGCGCGAAATCTGGATTTAATTTTTTGAATTTGGCACCTTGGTAATAATGTTCGACAGAGGCATATTTTTTCCCATCCACTTCAAATTCGTGTTCCGTCCAAGAATCATCGAGCATTTGTCGCCAATTTTTATGCTTGGATAAATTGACGTAGCGTGGTTTTGCTGCTTTTGTAATTTGTTCTTGGACTCCGTGACCAGGTAAAGCAGACTTTGAAGAAAGGGAATGAAACGCAAGTGTCGTGGTATTATCGAATTCACCGTGATCTTCTTCATCTTCGTCCTCTTTTTCATCCTTTTCGATACCCATTCTTTCTTGTAAATCTTGGAAAGATGGGATAATAGAGAACACACCTGAACCCTTTTCCATACACTTATTCACAATGAGTCCTTTCATATGGTAAGGTATTTCATGATATTCCAAGATTCTTTTATGTTTATAAAGAACCAATTTGAAATGATCTCCACTAAACGAGGTCATAATATAATATTTTGGTTCAAATCGTCCCTTCTTTTGTAATTGGGCGTCAATTTCTCCACACATGACAACACCATCGAGGTCTCCGTCGAGATAGGCACGTTCAGATAAAATAATCATTTTCATATTCAGTTCTCGTTCCAAGACAGAAATCGCCCAACTATCCGCCCAGTATTCTTTGGTTAGAATATGCGCTCGAAATTTATCGAGTGTATCAATCTTGGAAAGGTCGGAAACATTTTCGTCGATAAGGGTCTGAATTTCCCTTTTCGCTTCCTTCAATTCCACATATCTTTTCTTTTGTTCTTCAACTATTTCCAAGATTCGTGCCAACAATTCATTTGTTTCCTTTGAACCGAGTGTTTTTCGCGTCTTTTTCGCGTCCAGTGCACGAGTTTTCAAATCCCCCTCTATGTTTTTCTTGATTTCATTCATTTCATGAGTATATTCCCGCAAAGTACCGTCTAAATCCAAGAAAAGTCGTCTATGTTCGTCAAAAATAGTATGTGTTGCTTCCTTGGAAACAATGGCGCGGAGTTTTTCGACAGTCGTGTGATAACCATTCTGTTTAAAGGCGTCTCGGACAACGGCAAAGAAACAATCCCCGTTATTTTCAACATTGTGAATCGAATAGTGATTGTTTTTCATGTATTTTTCGATCCATGCATTACGAACACCACTTTTGAAGTCTTTTCGTGTCTGTTTTGCATCCGTTTCGTTTTCCTCGACGAGTGGAAGGGGTTTTTTATGGTCGGAATCTACTTTAAACACACCCTTGTCTAAAATAGTCGACGTCTTTTCCAAGATTTTAGATTGATGCCTTTTCGGCACCTTCACTTTTACAACGGCATCTTCCTCATCAGAATCCAGGTCGATCACGACCTCTTGGATATCGTCGGATGTAAGATCGATTATCTCGACCGGGTCTTTGTCGTCGTCGGATGTAAGATCGATTATCTCGACCGGGTCTTTGTCATTGTCCTCTTCTTCCTCGTCCGATTTACTGAGTTCAAGTGGCTCTATATTCGAACCATATCGATCTACGTATTTTTCGGTGACAAAAGAAAATAGTAATGGATTGTCTATTTTATCCACAATCAATTGACTGTCTTCATCAATCATAGAAAGAACCTTGTTTTTAGGAACTTCCACCACACCTATTTGAGCGGATATTGTTTTATTTACGACTAAATATATTGGAAAAAAGACGACTCCATATTGAATCTTGGTATATTTAGGCTTTCCAAAAACAACCTCCAATTCTTTGTCAAATAAGATGAAATCGTATGGTTCTGCTTTATGACCGCGATCTTCACTATCGATATCTGAATCCTCTTTGTATGATACTTTTTTATTCAGGAGGGAGGAAACCATCTATATATAAGTTCGGTATTTTTCCCTACGAAATACACGCGTAATATCCAAGGGCGTAAAGGTGCGTTTGAAGATTATATCCATATACGTATATATAGAATGAACGAAGAATTATTCTTAATTGAGAGTTGGACGAGTTACCTGATTGTGCTTTCTTTTGTGCTCTATGTGCTGTATGTTTTCTTCGGTACACTTTTGAGTAATTCCAAGAGACGAATGAAACGTCGTGGTGGTGGATGACGTGCACTTAACAATACTGAGGATTAAATAATTTATCAAAAGGGGGGTCTATCATTGCGAAATGACTCGTTTTATGTGACATTATGTTATATTTTACGACGACACGGCAATGTTTCCTTTACACCGATGAAGATTTATTCCAGTACAATTTGAAATCTTCACTTGTATAAATATTCAAAGGTGTAACCCTTCCTTCACGATAACTGTTTATGATTCTTTCCAAACCATTACATATTCCTATAAAGAATATGTAATCATAATTTCAATTATTTATTTATATCTAATGAGGTGTAAATTGGATTCTTTTTCTCGAAGACCCAGTTGTTTTTGTAAGTGGTTCATTATTCTGCAATTGCATACACATTTTAGCAGCGAGACTGTTTGTATCAATGCTTCCTTGGAGTGTTGAATAATACGAAAGAAATATATTTTTAGTGAATTGTAACTACAAACGAAATAATATATGAATATAAATTATTATGGAACTCAATGTATTAGTTTATATTGCTCCACCTTTTGTAATCGAAAATAAAACGATGAATGAAAAAGGTGAGGAAATTACAACATATTCGGGATTATTATACGAAATCTGGGATGCTATCAAACACAAATTAGTTGAAAAAAAAATAATTCAAGGTTATAATGAAACTTATGTCAATGATAAAAATAATAGTATGTCTATGGCCGAAGCCTACAATTTAGTAGAAAATGATACGTATGATATTTGTATAGGATATTTTTCGGTAGTTGAAAGTAGATTAAATACTCAATTTACAAGGCCATTATATTTAAATAAATATGCTATAGCCTATTTACCAGATGAAACTGATTTTACTATTATTGTAAATGGAATATATGATGGATTTTTTAAACCAGTAATCTATGCTATTGTAATTACGTTAATCATTATATTAATATTTAAGATTATACCCAATAAATTTTTATCCAAAGAATTAAGAACATCTAATAGTTTGGAATTAATTACAACCTTAATTTTCAAATCCACATTTCAATACAAAAAAAATCCGAATATATCGAATACGTTCATATTGATGTTGGAATTATTTTTCGGTATTTATTTTATTGGTGAATTAACAACCACATTAACCGATGTTAAACATAAATTACATAATAGTAAAATTGATACAAAATCCATTATTAACAAACGAATTTTAACACCAAAGGGCTATGCGAATAGTAAACATTGGGAACATTATGGTGCTATTATTGAAGAAAATACAAATAATAATATACTTCATACTTATGAAAAAAATAGCAAGGAATATTTTGGATTTTTTGATGACTTTGAAATATTAAAATTATACCAAGTTAAGAATAATGACTTGATAATATCAACCGCTAATTTTGGTTTTGATGAAATCGCGTGGATTATTAATAATAATAGTCAATTACACGATGTATTATACAATATTAACAATGAAATTATTATTTTACAAGACAATCAGACCATAATGAACCTATGTGGAAAATATTTTTACGGAGACAAGTATTTATGTGAGTTATAATATGAACCATTTTGCAATGAACGATGTATAGAATATTATATTATACCCCCACTGGAAGCAGTTCCTATAGTAACCTTAGTTAAATTATAAAGCTCTTCAAATCCGCCATAGCCGCATTCGAGTGAGCTACTTGTAATAAAAGTGAATCAAATAACGGATAATTTATGACAGTAACGACAATGATTCTTTCCAAACCATTACATATTCCTATAAAGAATATGTAATCATAATAACTTTACCTAAAGGAGGGTTTTAAAAGGAACCAAGGTTCCCTTTATTTGCAGTCCATATACTTAAATTTGGCACGACTCGTAAAACTAATATGTTCTTTTACTTTCAATCCCATAAAGTATTGTATATTGGGTTGAATAACCTCTTTCCAAATAGAACTATCTTCCATCAAAGATTTCGATCCATTGTATAAAATGACAATATTTTCAGTTATTTCTTCCACGTCATTTTCGCGACCCTCTTCATCGATATATTGTTTCACGGATTCTTGAAATTCTTGAAGAATCGCCAAAACCGTATCAGATGAAATCATGTCACGTTTCATCAAATTGATAACAAACGCAGCGTAACATTTCCGCATATCGTTCAATTTATTATAATCGCAAAATCCATCATAATCCACTTCGGGATCAATATAATGAATTTCACGTACACTCGTGCGATAGGTTTCGACAAACTCATCGACAAGGTTACCAAAATATTCGTTTACACCGACCAATTCAACAAACAAATCCGCATAAATCAATGACAAACCTATATTTGAAGACATAATAGTAAACATACTTTTCAATAATTTTTGGACGTCATTTTCGTCGGTATTCTCGATGATAAATGAATTCAATTCCTCCACAATACTATTTCGATGTGATTCGTAATTTTTTACAGAAAGGCGATTTAAATGACCGCGCATATCACTAATCGATTTGTCGACGCCTTCTTTCTTCTCCATTTTGGTGGCTTTAAAGTCACGACTCCCTTCCCAATTTCCGTTATCTGTGGTTTGATATTGGGAAGAAGAATTACGATGATACGGTTTAGAACCTCCTCTGTTACTACCCGACGAGTTTACGCGACGAAGTTTGCGATCACTATTGACTCGAAATAATTGTCGACTATCACTTTCCTCATCAGGAATGACAATTTTGCTGTCTAAATCATCTAATATGGATTTCACACTTTCACATAACGTACTAGTTAAAGCAAACGAACGCGCGTTAAAAAAATCAAGATCATAATGTAATAATTCCATCTTGGACTTTCTATATTATCAATAGGAAACTATTTATATTATTTACCACAAAGAAGTTAAACATAAATTCGGTTTCCAATCTATCAATGGAAACGACCGAACACGACAATAATGGATATGAGGTGGTTACCTATGAAAAATGGGATGAACTCGATTTAAAAGATGATATTTTACGCGGTATTTACGCAACTGGTTTTGAGAATCCGAGTCAAATTCAAAAAACGGCAATTAAGCCAATGATGCAAAAACACGATATTATCGCTCAAGCGCCTTCTGGAACTGGCAAGACATGTGCTTTTACAGTTGGTTCATTGGAACGCATTGATTTAGAAGATAAGTCAATACAAATAATTATATTGGCACCAACCCACGAATTAGTCAAACAAATCACAGGTGTGATAAGTAGTATTAGTTCGGCTATGGAAGGAATACGTATTAAAACTCTTGTCGGTGGTACACCTGTCAATGATGACATTCGTGACTTACGTGAAAACACACCCCACATCATCGTGGGTTCTACGGGCCGTGTGAACGACATGCTTCGTCGAAATCAATTGAATACAAAATCAATTAAATTGATGGTGTTAGACGAAGCAGACGAGATGCTTTCAGGGGGATTTAAAGACCAAGTGTATGATATTTTCCAAAGTCTTCCTTCCACCGCACAAACAGCAATTTTCAGTGCTACTATGCCACCGTATATGTTGGAGATGACAGATAAATTCATGAAAAATCCCGTAAAAATTACTTTGGAAGCAGAGAAACTCAATCTCGAAGGAATCGAGCAATTTTATTTGGCAGTGGAGAATGACGACGCAAAGTTTCATGCATTAAAGTCTCTTTTCGATTGTCTCACAGTCAATCAGACAATTATTTACGTAAATAGCGTCCAGCGAGTTATTGATTTGTATGATGGAATGATTAAAGACGGATATTCAGTGATATGTCTTCACAGTTCCATGAGTAGTGCTGAGCGTGGAGATGCGATTCGTGAATTCAGGTCTGGTTCTTTTCGCGTATTAATTTCGTCCAATGTCACATCACGAGGCATTGATATTCAGCAAGTATCCACGGTCATTAATTTCGACCTTCCGCGCTCGGTTAACACCTATCTTCATAGAATTGGTAGAAGCGGACGCTGGGGAAGAAAAGGGATGGCAATTAATTTTATTACACGTCAAGATGTAAGCAACATGAAGTTTATAGAAAATCACTATAAATCCAATATTCAAGAATTACCATCTGACTTTGGCAAATAATTTACGACGAATTTTGACAAAATAGTAATGCGAGAATAGTATTGCGCGTAATCTGTGAAAACCTTTTTTCACAAATTAATGTACATGTTTGATTGGGTCAACCAACATATAGAAAAAGCAACTGCCGATGTGGAAGAAATGATATCCGAATCGACCGGAATACCAAAACACGGCGCGACTGAAGAGAAGACAGAATCCGAACCATTATATCAACCATTCAAATTACCTATCCAATATTTAGACGATTCCGAGTGTCATCTGCTTTCTCCCATTGTCAGCAACGATTTGGAATTATATCAACCCAATGAAGAAAAATCGGTTTACGATATCATGTTTCAACCATCAAGTCCTTTTGCAAAAGACGTATTCCAAGAATGGTCGAAACAATATACAACAAATACCGCATTTTTAGAAGAAACGCAACAGGTAATTGAAGAAACCCCTTTAGAGGATTATCCGTTACAACATGCCTTATTGATGGAAATGTGGAAGGACACAAAGGATAACAAGGAATACTTCTTGGAAAAATATGGATATATTGATTGGACCATGTTAAAATCGTTCAATCGATCATCCGCGTTTCTTCAGGTGATGGCCGTCTCCAATATGATATCTCCTGCCATTAGTCTACTGTTACCATTTATTTTCTTGATTATTCCGTTCATTGTTTTACGCATTCGTGGCGTACCCATTACATTTTCGGATTACATAACCGTTTTACAAGAGATTACCAAGAACCATTTCATTGGCAAATTCCTCGGATGTTTTACCAACATGTCGGCTCAAAACCTCATGTATGTGGTAATGATGGGAGGTCTTTATTTCTATCAAATGTATCATAATGTAATATCCTGTATCCGTTTTTACAACAATATCCACAAAGTAAATCATTACGTATGTGCGTTGAAAGAATACATTGGATCAAGTGTTCGACTCATGGACCAATATACAAACGCACATGGCGGGAAAACACAACACGCACAATTTTGTACCGCAACCCATTTTCATTCGACCGTATTGCGCGATTTCGCTCAAATGCTCGACCCCGTCCAACCCGTCGAGCAATTTATTTATAAATTAGGCAGCGTTGGATATTTGATGAAATGTTATTATGAATTGCACGCACATCCACAATATGAAGAAAGTTTGCGTTATTCATTTGGTTTCGAGGGATACATAGATAATTTACGTGGACTAAAACGGCACCTTCAAAGCAATATCTTGCATCCCGTCACATTTTCCCAAGACAAACCCACTCGTTTCAAAAACCAATATTATCCATTCCATCTCCAGGAAGAACAATGTGTCAAAAATACATGCGATTTATCGAAAAAGATTATCATTACGGGACCGAATGCATCCGGTAAAACGACTCTCCTCAAAACGAATACTATCAATGTTGTCATGTGTCAACAATTCGGCGTTGGTTTTTTCGAACGGGGTTCAATACGACCATATACACATATCCATTCTTACTTGAATATTCCCGACACATCGGAGCGCGATAGTTTATTCCAGGCTGAATCGCGTAGGTGTAAAGAGATTATTGATAGTATTCAGCAATATCCGGTCGAAAAGGGGTATCGTCATTATTGTATTTTCGACGAATTGTATTCAGGAACGAATCCGGTCGAAGCATCTAAAGCAGCATACGCCTTTCTCAAATATACGGCCAAGTTTTCACATGTGGATTTCATCCTTACCACCCATTATACTTCCGTTTGTAGCAAACTGAAGAAGTCCAAACAGATATCCAATTATAAGATGAATGTAAAGGAAAAGGACGGAAAAATGGTCTATACATACACATTAAAGAAGGGTATATCCAAAGTTCAAGGCGCAGTTTCCATATTAGAAGATATGAATTATCCCGAAGAGATTGTCAAGTCAGTCAAAGCGAGTAAACATGGAGAAGATGACGATATATGTAATGAATAATATTAATAATTGCAAAACAGTATAAACACGTTGCATATTATAGTGTATACAGAGTAGTACGATGGCTGACACACAAAGACTTACAGGCATGGTAAAATGGTTTAACAACAAGGCGGGGTTTGGGTTTATTACTGTTAGCGAGGAACAAGAATCGTCTGGCAAGGATATTTTCGCACATTATTCATCGATTCGTGTTACAAACTCCCAATACAAATATTTGGTCCAGGGTGAGTATGTTGATTTTATATTGACTCGTTCGGAGAACGAGAAGCATGAGTTCCATGCATCAGATATTACAGGAGTTCGCAATGGACCTATTTTGTGTGAGACTCGTCAGGTGGCACAAGACGCTCAGCCACAGAGACCCACATATAAGTATCGCAATGGAGGTGGACGTCGTGATAATAACGAGCGCCCTGCCTCTCCAGCAGAGGCCCCAATGGAGGCAAGTGAAAGCGCATAAACCGGAAGATGTTAGTTAAAATAAAAACAAATAAAAAACGAATATATTTGCATGTAATTAGTGCAAATATATTTATTTAGGGAACACCTTTTTAGTTATATCCTCAATATACTTTTCGGTAAATTTATCAACGAATCCACGAGAAACGATATAATCGGCGCGATTTTCATCGATCGATTTTGTTTTGGTTTTGTTATAGGTGTCTGTGATGGTAGAACCGAATGTGACGGCATCATTATAGAGACACGAACATAGTAATATTTTGGTTGATACACCATTTAAACCAGTTGTTACCGTTGGATTTGTCATGACATTCACAACTGATTCCAATATGGGTTTAGGATGATGCTCTAAATGGAAATATACTGCGTCTAAAATCTTACGTAATAACATGTTTTCCATCTTTCCCAAGCGTGTCGAAACACTCTTTAATAAATCTGTACTAAAATCCTTTACAATTTCTTCCGCTTTTTCACTCATTTGACCTTGACCTTGACCTTGACCTTGACCTTGACCTTGACTGTTACTGTGACCCATCGTAGATGACATATGTCTACCTAAAGACCTGGCCTTTTTGGTAAAATTACCAAGTCGACTAGGCCCTTTTTTCAGGGTGGAAGATTGTTTGTTAACCCATCTGTGTTTATTTGCCGCATCAGTTTTTTGTTGGACGTTTTTCTCATGTGCGATAACCTGTTGTTTTGCCTCATGTATTTTACCAGCATCACCACCTTGTTTGGCCGTTTCAAGTTTACGTCGACTATTTTTAAGATCACGTTCGGCAATTAATTGATTTGCGGTTGCCTGACGTTTTTCGGCTAACCTACGAGTTGCGCGAGATCGATTTGGATTTGCATCCGCTTTAGCATGACCTATTTTCGCAAGTCGGCTCATACGATCTATTTCATGGTCGTCTTTTGCATCACCTAAATGTTGATCTCTTTCTTCACGACTAATTTCACCCGTTTTATATGATTGTCTAATATTTGCGATATTTTCGGAATGAGATTTTCTTGCGGCTACTTTATCATTTAATAAACCTTGACGTCTTAGTTTTGCATCGATTTGTGATTGAGCTTTTTGTTGAGCGTCCTGTTCTTTTCCTACAGCCTCTTCAATCGACGGCGTTGAGCGTGAAAACAAATTTCTTGCGCGTACTAGTGTATTGCCCGTTTTTGCCAAATATGTATTACCCGTCCGATGTTTATCTATATATGACTGCGCCTGAACCTTTTTTGTATTTTCTTGGACCTTCAACAATTGTCGATCATTTTGGTGGGCTGTTAAAGCAGGTACATCATCATCGCCACTTGGATGTTTTATGCTTGCAGATAAATCTGCATCAGATAATTTTGCATATTTTTCATTTCCAAACACCTTTTTGTGAAGATCACTGTTTCCTTTTAAATTGTCTACCTCTCCATTTCCGTCTTGAAGTGCGTTTAATGTATTATCTGATGTATCAATTAAATCTCTATTTTGTTGAACGTTATTTTCCGTTTCTATTCGTAGTCTTTCTTTGGTATCTTCATCTTCGTCTCGTTGTCTTTCTATGGCAGCTTGTTTTTCCTCATTCTGTTTTTTTCTGGCAGCTTTTTCTTGTGGTGTTGTCATTGGATTCCAGTCCTCCAATGCACCACCTTTTTGGTTAGACCGCTTATTCTGGGTGGTCGACCATTTTTTACGATATTTTCGAACGGTTTGATTTCTGGCACTGCCACCCCTTTGACCTGATGTTGGCATAAATATCTCCTTTGGTTGCTCGCCTATTATTTTCACAACATTTCGAACAAAATTCTGGACGTATCCTGAACCGGTAGGTGTTTGATTTTTAGCATGTTCGAAAATTTTAATGATTAAATCGCGATACATTTGCATACCTTGACCGTCTTGTAAAATGGAATATAATAGCAATGAACTTCCTTTAATAGATCGAACTGCTTGTTGAATTCCCCCCAAAATGGTATCACTTAGTCGACTTTTTGCATCTAAATCAGTTTTCGAAAAAGCGTTACGAATGGTATCGGTTGTGATAGAAATTAATTCAGTAGGTAAATCTGAGCCAGTAGCTACCAATGTATAACAAATTTTATCAACCAAATGTTTCGAAACTTGATCGACTATTTCTTGTTGTTCGGACGGCGTTAATGCCGAAAAGCTTTGCAAGGAACCAGAACTATCACCCTGATTATCACCCATTCCTGCATTACCCTGATTATCACCCATTCCTGTATGACCTTCTTGATTTGAATGATTTGAATGATCTTCTCTATTATGTGGTGATTTTTCTGCTGATTTTTCTGCTGATTTTTCTGTTGATTTTTCTGCTGATTTTTCTGTTGATTTTTCTGCTGATTTTTCTGTTGATTTTACTGCTGATTTTTCTGCTGATTTTGCTGCGTCTTCAGTTGCATCTTTCGTCGCACCTGCAGCGGCATGTTCGATTGCAGGTCCAGCTAATTCAGCTCCTTCTTCAGCGATTACTGATGCCATATAATTAAAGTTATACTATCCTGAGAAAAAGCAAAAACCAATTTAACCATATATATCCCGCTAAAGTAATATTTGAAAAGGATATAAAATTGAAAACATATATACATTGTAAACCCGATTAAAGAATGTCAATCTATAAATATGAAAAGTCCGCAAAAACAAAGAAGAAGAAGACAATTATTACGAGAAAGGCCAAAGATTCCTTGTGGGCTATATTCGATGAGAATATTTCCAAAACGGCAGACTCAAAAGACAATATTCATTGTGTTTATGATGCCGAGGCGGACAGTGCAAAAATAAATGAAGAAACGAGTTCCTTTTCTCGATGTAATTTCTGTGAAAGTCCTCTTTTAATAATGGACGATGGATTTCCGACGTGTACGAATAAAGGTTGTGGGCGAATGTATACAGATACGCTTGATTATTCACCCGAATGGAGGTTTTATGGTTCAGAAGACAAAAATGCAAATGACCCAACCCGATGTGGAAATCCAATAAACCCTTTATTGGAGCAATCGTCGTATGGGTGTAAAATATTATGTCCCCAAAATGCGTCATTTGAGATGAAACGATTGCGAAAGTGGACGGAATGGCAAGCTATGCCGCACAATGAAAAATCATTATACGATGAGTTTCAATTCATCACCATCATGGCTAAAAATGCTGGTATTCCAAAAATATTCATCGATCATGCGATGGCAATCCACAAAGACATTTCACAACAAAAGATGTTTCGCGGTATCAATCGTGATGGTATAAAAGCGGCATCCATCTATTTGTCATGTCGTCTAAACAATTGTCCGCGAACATCGCACGAAATTGCCGATATATTCAAACTAGATAAAACGAGTGCTACAAATGGATGTTCTGTCGCGGTAAATATATTATGCAACATCGATCGTAATAATGACGGTACTACTTCGCAAAGTGATAAATTGTGTACGAGTAATCCCAGTGCGTTTATCGAGAGATATTGTTCGCAATTATCGATGAATGTGGAACTGATTAAATTGGCGAAATTTGTGGCAATGAAGATCGAAAAGGAAAATTACATCAACGACAATACCCCCCAATCCATTTCAGCGGGAATCATTTATTTTGTGGGACAAATATGTAATCAAAATTTCACGAAAGGTGATGTTCGAAATGTGGCTAATGTGAGTGAAGTAACGATAAACAAATGTTTTAAGAAGATCCAATTGTTAACTGATAAATTGGTTCCCAAATGTATTTTAGATAAATATGTGAAATAGGCGAATTCGATTTAACCGTTTTGCGTAAAGGTTTATTATTTTTAATCGGAAAATAATAAAATGAGCGACAATAGTTCATCGGTTACGCCTAAGATTGTCTTTATTGTTCCGTATCGTGATAGAAAATTGCAATTGGATTTTTTCAACCGGCATATGAAATACATTATGGAAGATGTGCCAAAAGAACAATATCGAATTCTAATCGTCCATCAATGCGACTCACGTTCCTTCAACCGAGGTGCTTTAAAGAATATAGGTTTTAATATTGTACGTGACCTATACCCAAAAACATATCGAAATATTACTCTCGTATTCAATGACCTTGACACATTGCCTTATGTGAAAAACTTTCTGCCATATGATACAGTTACCGGCGTTGTAAAACACTTTTATGGAGTACGATTTACTCTAGGAGGTATTTTGTCGATAAACGCCGGAGATTTTGAACGTGTAAACGGATTCCCGAATTTCTGGGCGTGGGGATATGAAGATAATTTACTCAATATGCGTGTAAAAAACGCGGGTATTGTCATTGACCGTTCGGTCTTTTATAATATGCACGATGTAAATATGATGCATATGAGTGATGGAATAAAACGAGATGTAAATCGGGCGGAATTTGATCGATATGCAACAAACACAATTGAAGGATTGAATTCAATATCCCATTTAAAATACACAATCAAGCACAATAATCTAGTGGATGTCACGCAATTTCAGACCGGAGTAAATGAAAATATGAATGAGCGGACAGTTCATCATCTGATAAATGGAAAAACACCATTTAAACCGAATCGACGTAGGCATAATTTAGTTTTGTAGACCATTGATAATTACATTTGTATGAATTTATAAGTGATTCCGTATGATGTATCGGTTTCCCAAATCCCCGATATCTTTAAAACGGTCGTATTACTACGATAAAAGGAGGGTTCGTAATATAATTGTATTGACTCATTCATAAGTTGTTGCTGCAATACAAACTTCGGACGTTTCCCGCATTGTTTATATTCCATATAAAGGTCCAATAATTTGCGTTCAATTTGAATAAAATCATGAATAACGGAAATATTCTGCAGATGATTACACTGGAATGGAATAAGTTGTTTTCCACGAGATTCATTATCCCTTTTTTCATGAGAAAAACATAAATCAGATATGAGATATAATCCGTTCAATGTCATATTTTCATTTGTAAAAATAAGTTTGGTAAATTCTCCGACCATAATATTATTTGTTTTTGAATCTAAAAAATGTATATTATTTTGTAAATTATATTGCGTTTCTTTGCATAAAAGTTCTTTCATTTTTATTACAATATTCATTAACTATAAATCAGATCAAATGTTTATACTATTTTACTTGGATGAAGAATTATACCGACAATTTTAGATTTTCGTTGGTATAATTCGTTAAACGTCAGATTAATATATAAAAGATTATATATAACATGTTTGAACCACAGGCAAAAAATTACGATACTGTTCCGTATGTCGCATGGAAAGGTAAAACCTTTAATCAAATTACATCTTCTATACAAAAAAATGAGCCTAATTACCCAATGCAAAAATCATTATTGTTTTTACCTCCTCCTGTGAAGCTATACCGTCGCGAAATTGTAAGTAAATCCATTCAAAATACAAACGAACGCAATTCTGCTAGTATCGATGTATTTAATAGACCAAACGGATATTTAGTGGTTCCCGAAAAGGATCCATGTGAATGTAATGCCGTGCAAAATACACTAGATATTACTTTAACAAGTAATAGTACAGAAAAGCCTGGATTGTGTTCCGCATTTACGAATGACGACGTGTGTTTAGATCCAGCAACCAACGCAAAACGTCGTGTGCGAAGTGCGGGTATGATTCGTCAAAAAGTTGTACCGGGAAAGATTCCTACTCCGTATTGCACCACATCGCAGCAATATTTATCTACTCGCGGAAGAACATTCGACCAAAATCAATTTAATTATTTACGCAGTGGTAATCCAAATGTCAAGCCAGGTGCACCGGGAAGCGAGGTAAATAAATATGCAGTCAACCAAGAAGGTGTGAATTATTGTCCCGATTCAAATAAAAATTACATTGAATCAGAGAACAAGCCAAACAATTATAAATTCGCACAACAAGGTGGTGTATCTTCGAGTGCCAGAACATTACGATTGAACTATAATTCAATTACTACGACCGGTGGAATTTTCACAAAAGCATATGGTTCGCAAGTTGGGAATGCATTAGCATATGGTAAAAGTTCAGACGCATACACAGTAAAGGATAAGATTGGAGTTCAAAAGCAGTGTGTACCAAATTCATGTGTTCCTAAAAAATAATCATTTTGATAGTTATTAGACAAATAACGCGTATATTGTTCCGATTCAAATCATTATATTTCGTAAATATAATGATGACATGTTTTTATTTTATAAAATACGTTTTTGGGTATAGAGATCATACGAATAATAAAATTCCGATTACATTTCCTAGACAAAATCGTGCATTTCGAAATGCCGTTCAACGAATTCATCGAAAAAAATACAAATATAAGAAAACAAATTATATATCGCGCCATGACAGAGTAATTGTTACTTGTAAAAAACATGGTGATTTTAAAATATTACCAGGGCTTCATCTAAAAGGTATAGGCTGTATTCATTGTTGTAACGAGAATAAAGAATCCAATTTTGAGAAAATGATGAAATATTACAAATTAAGAGCCAAATGAATGATAGGCTATGTTATATTTTCCACACCATGCAATACACTTTTGCAAATTGGTTCTAACCAAATAATCGCGATTATCATTTTTATCCAAAATCATGTTTAATGTTAAGTGTATATTCTCAATTTGTTGCTGTCCGAAAATGGCATTGCACTCTTCTATTTTTGATAAAAAAACTGAGGTTAATGGTATACATAAATAACGAACAATCTTCTTTTCAATATTTTGTAACATACAATCAAAGGATACACGTAAATGTCGATATAATCGCTCAGTGTGTCTATATAGGAAGTTTTTACATACGATATATTTTTCTGAATTCGCATAACGGCTCGTTTGGGGTTTGGTAATATAAACCTTTTCATAACACGATGACAATAAAGCAAGAAGATCCACTGTGTGATTCGTAAAACAATCAAATATCTTTAACACAAAAGACCCTTTGTATTTTTGCATTACCAACGCATATACTATTTGCCCGAATAATAGTTGAGATATGTTTTGTTCCTGGCTATTGAAATCCACTGAAAAATCAAACCCCCCATCACCAGTGATAATATTCATACTTCCACCATATTTTTTATAGCAATAATCAAAATTATCAATAGATAAAATATTCCCCGAACCATCTTTTCCATTTTCAATTTTTACATTGGTATTTTCTTTTAGAAATTGTGCGCTTTTTTTCCATCCCGGAATGTTTGGATCCGTTTGATCGTTCAACATTGTCATTCCAATGTATTCGTCCTCCTTATTGTTTCGCAAGTGGACCAATGCCTCAATAAATCCACCCGGACCTTCTGCCAAATGGAAACTCTTTATCGGCCCAACTTCTTTGCTATAATATCTATCTAGCAAACGAAAATATTGTGTAATTTCAATCATTTTAAAATAGGATCGTGATAAAGGCTTATATTTTGAAACACATCTTTTTTTGTCGGGTATATTCGTGTGAATATATTCATATGGGTTTGTATATCGTTTATAGATATCCCACTTATGTTCTTGATGGTCGATTCGTTTTTTGATGTCGTTCAAATAAAAAGAAAGCGATGAGGATGCATACTTATTATGTATCACTTCTTCTTCTTGTTCTTTCATATCTATAGAAATATTATTATATAATTTTGGATTGCTTCGCGGTAATTGGAAATGTAACATGAGACTATATATATTGCAATCGCAATGTTTAATATATTTATTTACGAAATAGAATAAATATATTAGACCCTTGAAGAATTAAAACGCCGTTCCGGCGTTTCATTCTTTAAGAACCAATACCGATAAAGATTTAAAACGCCTCTAAAAGAGGCGTTTTAAATCTTCGTTGGTATAAAAACAGTTCATTTTCATAATTTACATTTTGTCAAAGTTCATTTTTATTATTCAATTGTGATTTTTTCAGACCCTTTTACTTTTCGTTTGCGAATAATATGTACTTTGGGTTTTTTCTCTGGTGTATCCAGTTTAGCATCCTGTTTTTCAATACGTTCAATAATCTCGTCCGCTGCTTCATCATCTTCCTCTTGCATTTGTTGTTTCAATAATTTACTTACCTTGGACGCATCAACACTATGCGTTTTACGGAATACAAAATATCGATTCAAGAAGGATATTTGCTTTTCCTCCTGTGTTAGTTTGGCCGCTTCTCCATATTCCGTGTTTTTACGAGGATTACGGTCAACCTCCGACAACATTGTTTCGTACAGTTCACTGAAAAGACCAGACCCATTGGGAAGACCCATTGATTTCGATTCTTCCGGTGTTATCAATGTAAACCCGTAATTTTCCATCACTCGGATGAGAAAGGGGAAATTTACCAAATATTCTGAAAATGTATTGTTAATACTTTCTTGATAAACGTCTACTGTATAACCCAATGAGTTTTCGTCTTCTGGGAAACCTGTATGATCGTATTTTTTCGTAATTTCATACATCTTCTGGTCTTCACGATAAATGGAGAAACTCTCGTCGCGCTTTTTCTTTTTCAACAAATCGAAAACCGCTTGTCCGTCATAGCAAGTGCCAATAAAGTATCCATTCACTTTCGTACATTCAGCAACATTTTGCAGGAAAGTATACAACGAAGTTTCGTCTCCAAAGAAGTAATGCATGGCAAATTGACAAGAACTTATTTGGAAACCCTCTTCGCCAATACCATATCTCTTGTATACTCCCTCGCCCAATTCATCACGGTCTTTTGAACCTTGACCGAATACGGCCATCGCAATTTGTCGGTCTTTCTCACTGGCGAATGCTTTTCCAGAACGAATTGTTTGTGGTTTTTTATCCACTACGAGTCCACTGTTTCCGGTGACGAATAACGCACCAGGCATATATCGATGTTTTTTACGATAATTTAAATACCTCGCACACGCCCCATCAATGTGATTCTCAATATTATCCCTCGAAACGTCTATACCGAATACGAATTTCAACTTCGCTGCTAACCATTTCGGTAAATCACCTGCTTTACCCACAGCATAATCGATCATTGTGTCGTCACGATTACTCACGCCCAAAATCAATTTGCGTTTCACATAGGAATTGTGAAAATCGCGCAAAGGGCGCGTGTTTGTACGAGTTCCTGAACGATTATAATAAACATCTTCGCCTACTGTCGTCTCGGGAATATCTACTCCCGAACCAATCATCTCGGGAGTGATTGGATTATGGATAGAATGCCAATTTGAATTTGCCACATGATACGCATTTCCATAATTTCTTCCACCTGCGCGCAACTCATTCGTTTTATCGTAACGCACGCGCAACGGAACCCATCTCCACTGACCCGTTTTAGACTGGTCGTAATAAAACTCGACAATCATATCTTCCTCGAAATATTCGTTTTCTTCGGTCATGAGAACCATGGCACCATCGCCGTTATTCGTAAGTGACACATTACACAATGCCGCATCCGGCGCGTATGGATTTGTTGGTTGAAACGCAACTGGTTTATAGGTTTCTTCATTGTCGCGATTTCCGACGGTTGGCAAGGTGTCATTAATCATATCCAACATAGGGTTAATATATCCATGTTTTCTCTCGTCAAATCCACATCGTAATACAAGCGTTTTATATTGCAGAATGTTTTGAGAGGTTGTCAAGTCGGTTCCTTCTTGAAATACATTATGGATTTCGTCCTTGCCGGTTTTATCCTTTTTCAAAGACACGAGGAAATCAATCGTATTGAACTTTGGAGGTTTCCACTTAAAAGACATATCCCATGTGTGTTTATAAATGGGTCCAGTCACATTAGGACGATCGCCACCGACTCCAGTATGAAAAGGTGTGAAAATTAACCCATCAATCACATATTCAAATAATTGGTCCTTTTCTTTTTGTAGAATGGTATTGGCACCTTGAAAGATGGACTCGTTTTGAGAACTATAAAAGTCCTTTGTCTTGACACGAAACATACATGCATGTGTTCTAGATTCGTCCCCCTTCTTCGCAGTTTCACTATTACCACCGTGATCGTTCATGATATTCACCGGTTTTAGTTTACGAATATATTCAGACAATAGTGGATACCGATATTTGGATGCCTCATCTTCTTGTGTTAAAGGGAGGAATGCATTTTCACGTACACTCTTTCCGCGAATGTAATAGACGTCAAATGCGGCATACAGATGAATCAGGCTACCGTCCTTTCCAAAGGGGATATATTCACCATCGATTAAACTATTGTATAGTTCCTTATCACGTGTAAATGAACCTGTAAATATGACCTGCATATTCGTATCAATCATATATATACGTCCCGTCATTCCGATATAAAGTAATCGACGTTCTCCATCTGCCTTGTCTGTAACGGTATACCCTTTTCGAATATTTGGGACATTCGTTTCCGATTCTCCATTTTCGGGTAAAGGTTGGATATGTTCCAATTGAAGAGTATTAGAAGAAGGTCCGGCAAAATCGCGAGGTAAAATACGACGATTGAATTTGCCTTCTTTATTCATCAAATCTTTGGCATATTCTTCTCCGTGTAATAGCAGCATATATCGCTGCAATGTTTGATCGCGTTCACTAAACGAAATTGGATAATTGGAACCCTGAATTCCACTCAAAACGATACGTATTGTTTTACGAATCGCATGTAATAGCGATGCTGTATTTGTATAAGGTGTTCCTGGACCGACACGGGTATTATCGATTTCCAATTCCACTTCATAATGCGCTTGTGTCTGAAACACTTTCGCGTCTTGAATGCTATATTGTGGTATAGGTATATATCGATCGGTTTTAGCAGATCCTTTCACAATACTTACATCGAGAAATACTGGATAATCGGGGTGGGAAAGTCGGACGCGATTGATATAGCGAAACACTTTTTTTGAATCGTTCCATGAAGATAATATTTGGCGAGCAACATCCGAGCGCGTTGTGTAATCGCGTTCGTACTGATAGGAAACACGGAAATTAAAGTCAGGGAAATCGACAGGACGAAGCGGTTTTCCATCGTCTCTTCCACCAATAATCGGAAATTGTTTTTGCGTGAATTTGATTTTATCGCCTACTGCGGACGTTGTCGAAGGCATATCCAGTATTTTTTGAAGATTGTTGGTTCGACAGTATTCCTGTATCAAATCCATACCGACGATTTCTGCGCGAATATTCGATATCTTTATTTCTCCTTTCCTGCGATCAGTATATTCATTTTGAATGCGTAACATATGAGCTCCTTCCGAATCTTCTGTGACAAATCCCGCATTATAGAATTGACGAACCACATTATCATATTCTATTTTACTCAATGGTTTTGCGACCTTTGTATTTGTTCCAAAACGAATCTCCAATTCACTTTCACGTCCTCGTGTTTTCAAAAAAGGGTTATTGGCTAAATAGAAATCTACCATGGTTTCGAAATCTTTTTTTGAATTTAGAGGTCGCGCATCTTTTTCACCAGAACGAGGTGGAGGAAGTAATGGAGAAGTGTTGGGACTATCAGATTCCTTCATAGATACCTTATTTTCACTCATAATATATGTATAATATAACGTATATTCATATATTATTTTGCATGTATATCAATTTTGTAAGTCTACTAGTTTCACGAGAATAGCATTGTATAGTTCCTGTTTTTTTGTATTTTCGTAGGAAATTTGCAATTTGTCTGCCATTTTCTCCAATTCGTTCACTTTATAACCGGTCATTCCCTTCAATGGCTTTTCTTGACCGAATGGAACCAATAGACAGGTTGTAACTATATGGTCCAATTTATCTTGAGAAATGGCAATTAAATCAACTTCATATGTATTATTAATTTTCGTAAATAAAAGGGTTTCAGTGGAACCTGTCTGAAAATGCATATACATATTATCTATCTGTATTATCGCATTGACTTTGTAATATACACACATCACAAAAAATACGTAATTACTCGTGTTTTTATCCAACAATAATTCGGATTGTATTTCCTTTAAACGGACTTGACTTAGTTTGTGTGCGGATTGTTTTGCGGTTTCTTTAATCATATTGTTATTTTTCTGTATGAATGATAAAATGGTGTGTTTTTCCTCCATTTCACGATTTTTATGTTTATTCTGGATCATATTGTATTCATTTATACCGTGATGTGCGACAAATAGCCCCCAAAATAAGGTATCCCTTTGTTTGGGTCGATACAAATCAGATGTTTCTTTTTCAGCAACTTGAATAGATGCGGATTTTGATTGATAATTATTAAATGTTTCATGCGATAACATGAACTTTTGAATACAATCCAAATCATCAAATTTCTTAGGAATATAAAAAATTTGATTTAAATAACTATGTGATGCTGTCATTGTTAATATATTATATTCATTTAGCTTTAAATTGTTCCTCTAAATGAATATTTGGGTGAGTGTTTTGTTTGCTATTTTTATTTTATTCGTCCAGTATATAGGATGATGATAGATAATTGGTATACTCGCGTACTTCATTTTTTTACTCGATGTAATTGTAAACAACCAGCAACAACAGACATGGCAATGCGAGAAGATAAAGTCGTAAAAAATATCCAAACATTTGGTATAATATAATGTTATTATTATTATCACAGGTCGGAAAGAAAATAGGACAACCTCATCCTTTTTTCTTTGTTATAAGGGTTCGGCGGTTGGTCTATTCTTTCAAACGTCGGGTTTTATCCAAGACCTCATTTCGACGTTTCTTCGCATCGAACATACATACCGCATTGAAGGATTGTATTAGCAAATGCCGTTTCAAGTCCCCCGTTTTTTCCTTGTAAATATCCATGTCTCTTTCGTAGTGATCTTCATCTTCATAATCATCCTCTTTGGGTTCCTTTCCGCACTCTCTTTCCATGATTTCTTTATAGTCACCTTGAACTGGAATGAAAGCACAGTTGATTGCATGGCTAATATTGGTTCCCGCCTTCTCAAAACCGTCAATATGTTTGATGAATTCCGCTTCCCCACACAACTGTTTGTTTTCATCCTTTTGTTTCTCTTTAATGTAAAGAACACCATTTTTCGCGTCCGTTGTTTGTACGAAATTCCTTGTTTGGGGATTCTCATCCAAACAATTCTTAAAAATGTCATATACGTTGGATGCCAGGTCAATCTGATTGTGAGCCACGTCAATATAATTTCCTTTAAAGAAATCCACGCTGCGTTTTACAAACCTTTCTGTGAAATCATGAATGGACTCTGCATCCTTGCAGGTGTTTGTCAAATAAAAATTTAACGTATTGTTATTGGTAGTATTATTATTTGTTGTGGTGTTACCCATTTGTGGCATCACTTCAATCATCTTACTCATTAATTCTTGGTTTTGTAATTGACTCTTTTGATTTTGCATCTGACTCTCATGATATTTTTCCAACAATAACTGGAACATCGTTTTCATTTCGTTACTCGAATTCACTAATTCTGTATTTGAAGAAACCATTTCTGTGTTTGAAGTCATCAATTGTTCAATGAGTTCATCACGCTTGTCTATCTTTAGTGATTCAATTTCGGTGGAAACAACCGAATTGATAAGATTTGTATTACATTTCTGTTTGTGTTTCCATAATCCCGAATTGGTTTTAAAATTTTTATTACAGATATTACATTTGTAAATATCAGTTTTTTTATTTCCTAAATTTCCATCTAGTTTCCATTTATGTTTTGCAGTGGTTAAATGTCGTGAATAGTCCTTTTTATTGCTGCAATTAAAGTTGCAAACGTCACAACAAAATATTTTGGGGGTTTTTTGGGTATTTGTTATTTCCATATTTTTCCTATATATTGGAAATAGAAAAAACCCCTAAACCCTTTCCCGCAGAAATAATTTACTGATTCCAAAAAACGAGTGCAGTCAATCGACATTGTCAATTTAGAAAACCAAAGCATTTTGCTATCAACCCATTTTTCACATGTTTTTACTGTTGGGAACTCCGTGGTTAGAAAATTTTGGAACTTTTTAATAAGTTCCAAAACTCAAATATCTCACTTACTTTAAACGGCATTTTTTCCACCTTCGCAAGATAATAAATATTTAATTCGAAGAACCTTCAAAATACGCATGTTTCACGTCCTCCTTTTGACTTTCCATAATATTTAGAGATTTTTCTTGATCGACAATATAGCTCAAATAGTCACGTATTTCATTAATCGCGGAATTCGGCAAAAAGGATAAATTTACGTATACACCACTTTTATTTTCATTTAGTTTCACTTCACTATTACCATGTAAAATCTTTAAAATATCGAGTTGTTGCATTGTAGATAATTTTTCAACCTGTTGCTTTATTTTGTCTAGATTAGTAACGTCCATATATATTATATCTTCTGTACGATTTTATATTGTTTTCCAAGATGAAACTATACGATATATAATTGAGGGGGAACTTTTATTATTTATTTACGTAAACCATATAAACCTTTTTCTTAATATAGTATGGGGGAGGGAATAAGTACGCCCGGTTAGCTCAGTAGGTAGAGCGCCAGCCTTTTAAGCTGGTGGTCGTGGGTTCAATCCCCACATCGGGTGGAAGGGAAAGGTGGACGCCTCGGAAAGATCGCCAAATCGGGAAATGGAGAAACAGCAGCTTGAAAAACAGTAGCGGTGTCGATTGTTTAACAAAAATAAACCTCTGATCGTGTGACAAGTTTTGAGTTAAATACCGGAATTGAGTGTTTCACAGTTATAGGCGAGGAGGGGGGCTTATGACAAACCGACCTAGGCATGTCATCAAACTGTTATGTTCTTGTAGCTCAGTTGGTTAGAGCATCGGTCTTATGAGCCGAAGGTCTGCGGATCGAGACCGCACTTGAACACTTGACCTGAATATGTCTTGAAACTATTCACCTGCACGGATGTCCGAGTGGTCTAAGGAGCCAGACTTAAGACCTGGTAGCGTCAGCTGCGAGGGTTCGAACCCCTCTTCGTGCAAAATTGAATGTAATATTATAGATAATGTATATCAAATGGAAAATCTAACTATGGATATGAATGCGTTAAACACAATGGATACATTGTGTCCGGATGCCAAGGAGTATATGTTCCGGTGTGCTGATAAAGGTATGGGGTATTTATTAAGCGCTGCCGGTGGGGGTCCAAATTGGATTGTCGTCGACGATGTGGTACATTGGACGGCAACTATTATTGTTCGAATGATGCAAACTGATACGCTGACGAATGGGTTGACAAAACGGGAAATAGACGATATATCAACAACGTTGATAGGGAACGACAAGCAAGCAATGGTGAATTTGACAAAAAAAGTGCAAATGTTCTTACGTAGTGGCTAAACATTTGTATATTGCTCTTATAGTGTAGTGGTTATCACTTGGGACTTTGAATCCCAAAACCCGAGTTCGAATCTCGGTAAGAGCTATTGTATATTGAGTCTGTAATAAAAAGATACATTTTTATTGGTTTTACATTATACTTGGTATAATGTAATATATATATCGGCAAATATGTGTTTACATATCCATCAATTTCGCAATGGCACAAATATATTTGTCATTCAACTCAAAACGGATACCGATCACTCTTACCGTAATGGTTTCACCCTCTTTCACTGAACCGAGTCGTTCATTTAAATGATGATGATCTCTTGCAACGAATATTGTGAGAGGAGTGTAACCTTGGGGGTCGATGACTTCAGCATGGATACCTGCTTTGGTAACACTTTTACACGTACATTCGACCATCATTCCTTCCACAGGAAGACATACCATACATTCAAATGTTACTTGGTATTCAACATATTCACCATTCACATTCCCACTCGAATAATTGATTACCTTAACTGATTGAGGTTTTATATAACCCTCATCGATACATTTTCCGGAAATATCATTGGATATTTTTATTTCTAAATTCTGTTTCACACTTTTCCCTATTTCAGTGATGTGAAGAGACACCTTTTTATCCAACATGGATTTCATGTAAACGCCGTATACTTTGCGTTCACCTGCATTTCCATCCTTGTTTTTTGGGCGACGAATGACTACTTTTGACATATTACAGATATATATCCACCTAGATTTTAAATCGTTTATCAATTTTGTATTACTTCGTTGCGCGATATTTCGAAATCTTATTATATAACGCTTTTTCGGGATTCAGAAACCAAATCTTCTCCTTTTTCTTATTATTAAATTCACGTAACAATACCTCAATAATGACACAAATACCCAATTGCATAATTTCCTTTGATTGCTCCAAAGAATACATGTCGTTACCTACAATTTGATTCAAGTATCGTAACAATACACTTTTTCCGGGTGTTTGGGCGCTTATACGTGTACCCACATTGTTTTGCATCTGCGTAACATCCTTTAAACGGACAACCATTTCGTTTCCGTTTCGAAACATATCAATGAATCCAACTATTTGATTATATTGACTCGACTTTTCGTCGAGAATTTTCTGCATTGAACCATTGCGTTCTAAATCGCGAATGTCTTCCGGTTCGGCAGGAGTCCACACCGTCGGATCATCTGTAGACGGCATATATACCACCAACTTTGTTCTATCCACCAAGACTATACCCGTTTTTCGAGTAGTGGTGACGATTTTAGTATCTAAATATTCCTTCATTATTTTCTCCTCATCCTTTAATTTTGCATCGTCAATAATCTTGGAATAAAAGTGGGATACGAGGACTAATTTTTCTTCGGGCATCAAAAAATCGATATTATGTCGAATAACATGACCCTTTATTGCCTCAACGCCAATATTGTGAACGACTTGAATGTGATTCATGACGCGACTCGCATGTCGATACCAATTTTGATCGGAAGATGTCATTTCGTGGGTGGTGGTTGCGTCCTTCACATTTTTCTTAATTTGTTGTAAAAGGGATTCGTATGTTGTTTTATTCGTGGTCGTATTTTCATCGTCTTGTGTAACCGGTTTCTCTGAAAAGTCTTTTCGTAATTCCATATGCAGGGTATTTCGCTTGTATTCAACCGGAACCTTACGTTCAAATACCGTAATATCTTCATCATTTATTTCGATCGGCTGGAATGCGTATATAGAACCACGATTTACTATCGTTCCGCGCCTGCCATATTTATCGACCACATATTCGTTTTTATTTTTCACGAACTTGGTGAGAGCGGCATATATTTGCGTAAGTGGATATTGTTTTGTCACATTTATATATCCAATGATTTCCTTTAAAGAATAAAATGCATTCCCGTCTTTCTCGTCGCGGAAAAGATTCGTAATACGCTGACGAATGCGCTCATCGTTCGAATCTGCGTATTGAGTTGAATAGGTTGTCTCTATAATTTCACGTTCAGGAATGGTTTTCACATCGGGTCGGCATTTGAAAGCACAGTTTTCCATATAATCACACACATCACTAAACGGTTTGTCACCCACTTTAAATGGTACTTTTTTACGATCACTCGAAAGGGTTATTTCGATATTCTGGTTTCCTGCCAATGTCTCCATTTCACTTACCGTAAAATTAGTCTGACCGATATTCACAATACAATCCACAGCGACTTCTTTCATCAGTCTTGTAACGGTGCCTATCTTAAGTGCCTTATTCTTGGCAAGACGATATACATATACATCAGCGGCCTCTTTATCATCATCCTCTTTTAAGGAACTGCAATGCATATATATTTCCACATTTCTTTCTTCAAATGGCAATCCACAATGACTCATGTTACGCACAGTGCGCCCAATAATTTGTTCGATGCGATTCATGTTATACCACGGATCGAGAATGTGAATTTGTCGAATGTTTTTAAAATCGAGTCCTTCTGAACCTGCCTTGGAAATAATGACGACTTTTACGACAGAACCGTCTTTATTTTCAGTTGACACGATTTCCTTTAAATCATCGGCGTTTTGTGGTGAAAACGCTTTATCTCCGGTAATCAATGCATATTTGGCCTGTTTGAATTTCGTCTTGTCTTCTAGTTGACTTCTGGAAGTCATTGTCAATGCGTCGAGAGGGTCTTCTTTCGCATTGGCAAAAAGAGATTTCGTATGTTGTGACGTTCCGAAACGTCCGAATCCCATTTCTTCCAAGGCAAGGGCAAGTGGAACAACTCCTCCGTCAATATATTGTGTATAAATCATCACAATTCCCTGTGATTTTTTAACGGATTGAGTTATTTGTGCCATCTTGGAACTATATTTTGGTAATATATCCTCACTGAAGATGGCGCCGTATTTTTCCAAGATTTCTGGTTTATACGAATATCCATGTTTCAGTGGATTTTTCTTATGCGTATCATCGATATAATTCATAGTACGATAAAGACCGCGTTTTCCCACCATGGTCGAACGAGGATCTTTCGTACCTTCTTCTCCATCAACCGTCGGACTTTTTTCATCGTCGAATTCTCCCTTGGCAATTTGTCGATCCAAATTTTCACTTGGATAAACCATATTCAATGCTTCGAGAGGTGTTTGAAGCATACGAAATCCGAACTTATCTAGATCAGCAAAATCGTGTTTTGACGACTCCATGTCCTCCTTCACTTTATTGATAATCAAATTGTATGCCTTTTCTTGGTATTCGCCAATTTCATTTACATAGAGAGGTGTGTGTGTCAGAGGTGTCTCAATGGCTTTATCATTCAACTGTTTGGTAGGCAAAGATATTTGTTTGACAGAATTACCAATTAGCGCTTGAGCTGCATTTCCAAGATTCCCCAAAACACTATTGGGCTCTGAAAATGTATGTGTTGGTGAGAACACATCTGGATAAATGCGATAGGGAAATGTGTAAGGATTTTCACCACGTACATAAGATATATATCCGACCATTTTTCGCTGCAATAGGCTTTCGCCACCTTCTTCTGTTACAACTCCCTTGTCGTCCTTTTTTTCTGTTTGAAATTCGCCCGTGTTTGTAAAGACCTCTCTCACATTCACCACACCACGTTTATCGTTCAAATTCATGAGATTGGTGAGCCAAATGATCTCCTCGTTACTATTATACATGGGAGTTGCTGATAAAAGTAATAGTCGCATATTGCTGGAATATTTTGCAACTTTCATTAATAATTGGGCGATTTTGCCATCTGGATTGTCTTGACTTAATCGGATATTGTGAACTTCGTCTATTATTATCAATCGATTATTGAATACGTGTCGTATATGGTTTATTTCAATCTTTTTTCGTTCTTCTTCGGAATATCCAGTGCTTTCATCAACAAACGTCTTTTTCTTGATATAATTCGCCAATTCAATGTAACCCATAAACGCATAGTTATGATGTATAATGTTGCGTATTTGTGTTATCACCTTGTCCTTGGGTACATTCTTTAAAGAGGTTGGATTTACTTCTCTCAAAAGAGAATTTCCCAGACACGATTGGATATTCCATACACCATCTATTTCGCGTAATTTTCGCTCGTCAAACAATTGCATGCGGAAATTATCTTGGACGTTTGGACCAGCCACCACTAAAATACGTTGTTTCATACCCACTTGCTTCATATAAGAACGCATTTCCTCGGCAATACCAATAGCGCTGCACGTTTTTCCACTACCTAATCCGTGATACAGGAGCAAACTGTTATAGGGTGTTTGAAGTGATAAAAAATTCTTGACAAATATCTGATGAGGCATTAATTCAAAACTCGCGTTACACATTTTATCGGAGTATTGACGTATATCATGGACGGTTCCGTCATACCGACTGTCGTAAAATTCTTTATGACGTGCTATTTTGAGTGAAAAATCGGGATCATCTAAATGAGGATAGAGAAAATCATAATCGTCGCGTTCTTCGACAATATCTCCTTCAATTACCTCCTTTTTTCTTTGAAAATCATTTCCCGTATTCGCGTTCGCTGCTAACACGTCGTCAAGAATTACATTTTCCTCTCCTTTTTGAGACGGTGGCAATGAAACATTTTGGGATTCAGGAATCTCCTCTAAACTACTTTCTTTGGGCTGTTTTACAGTTTCTTCGACAAGAGGTTTATTTAAAACGCGCATTGGGATCGGTTCCATTGCAATTGGGAGCACATCATCCTTCTTGGATTCACATTCTCCGGTTTTACGATTCCTCCTTGTACCCTTCGGACACGGTTTCCTTCGTTTGACAATAGTAATATTTGTTTTTGGATATTTTTCACCGTCTTGCTGTTCCATTTAAATATACGTATATAAATTAAACGTATATTTTCACGAAGAATAGTCGTCGATTTTGTTTGTGATAATGATAATCTTGGAAAATCAATAAATAAAATCCTTATATGTATAATATAACATGATGACGATAATCATTTTTCCCTAAGTATCAGCGTTTTTATTTTTGATTTTCCAAGATTTAAATATTGTTACTATAGATTTTCAATCGTCGTTTTATCGCCGTGACATTCACGACAGTACGCAATCAGATTATCCACGTGATTGCTTCCTCCATCTGCTAAACGTATTTTATGATCTACTTCAAAGCTAGCCTTTAATAATTCATTACAACCACCACATCGCCATGCTTGTCGAGATGCCACGAATTTCTTCTTGGTTCCACCCACGGATCGCTTCGTCGCATTCGTTTTTCGACCAGTTGTTTGATTCGAAATGTCGGATTGGTTGGGAACTTGTAATATGGGATTTGCGTAATAATTTTGTTGATCTTGGCCCGAAAAACTCCGTTTCGACGTGAAATCGAGTATGGGTGAAATCATGGACGTGGCGTTTTTATCAACGGGTAAATACTTCAAATATTCATTGGACCCCATCAAAATGTTTTGAGCGTTCTTGGGATTCTTTCGCACCAAAATATAGAGAACAAAGGCCGCTACTACAACACCCGCCATTTGAGCGTATTTTTTATATATTACCAATTGTTTCAAATATTTTCCGTCGGTATGAATATGAAATAATAATCCACCGACTATTATTAATAATACAATCTCAAAACGCATATTATTATATAACGACAAAATTATGTATAAAAAAAATAGATACCGACAAGACACACCATAGTAAAAAACATGACGATATACTCCTTGCGAAGCCGAAGCTTTTCTGACAACTTGATTTGGACGGGTTTATAATGATTTCGATAATTATCGAGTGAAGAAAAGAGAGATATTTCCTCCTTTCCAAGTTGCAAATTACGTTTATTTTCGAAAAAATGCATCCAACGAATAAATGAATCGCGACTATCCAGATAAGGACTTACGGGAAACTCGTCCAATAATCGACTAAAGTCATTTGATAATTCTGGGTTTGGTATAAAAAGGGGGATATTTTGTATAAAGTCATAATATTTTCGCTTTGTTACAGAATTCGGAATAGCCGGATAAGTATGTGCGATGGTGTGGAAAAAAAACCAAAAGTGCGGCTCCCATACATTTGGATCAAACACTCGTGCGTTCAATGGTTCAAAGTCCGGTGGTAAATATTGATTCTGTTTTTCTGTATCGTAGCGTGCATCATGATTATCCATTAGAAATGGAAACTATATAAACACTATGGAATATAATGATATAGATTCTCCGTAATGCAAAACAACCTATATTGTAATAACTGTGGAAAGAGCGGTCACATATTTAATTCATGCAAAATGCCAATTACCAGTATAGGTGTAATTGCATTTCGAATGCGAAATAAAGTGCCTGAATACCTGATGATTCGTCGTAAAGACACATTAGGTCACATAGATTTTATGAGAGGGAAATACAACGTTAATAATAAACACTACATTTTAAATATGCTAAACCAAATGACGCAAGACGAGAAAGAACGAATGAAAAAAGAAAAGTTCGACGATTTATGGCAAAGTGTTTGGAGTAATGAACCGAATTTATCACCACTTTATAAAGGTGAGGAGTCCACCTCACGAGATAAATTCAATCAATTATGTAAAGGTGTTATAATTGCAAATACAGAATATACGTTGCACGATTTGATCGTTGAGAGTTCGAATTTTCCCCAATGGGATGAACCCGAATGGGGATTTCCCAAGGGTCGAAGAAATTCACACGAAAAGGATTATGATTGTGCCTTACGTGAATTTCAAGAAGAAACTGGATTAAATAAAAATGTTCTGCATAATTTACAAAACGTACTACCATTTGAAGAAATATTTACAGGTTCGAATTATAAATCCTACAAACACAAATATTATATCATGTTTGTGGAAGATTTTCCGTCGGAAAAAGAAAACGGGTTTCAAAAAAGTGAAGTCAGTAAAATGGAATGGAAAACGTTCCCGCAATCATTGGAATGTATTCGCGATTATAATGTTGAAAAAAAACAATTGATTACTCGATTACATAATAGTTTGACAAAATACAAGGTGATATTTTAAATCCTCACTGGTATAAAGTGGAATACATTCAAAACACATATGTATAATATATAAATCATATGTGTATCTAATTACCGATTTGAGATTTGACCGTCGGTGTTCGCTGCATTTTTCGTTGTTGGTTTATCAACTGGGTTTCCGGAATACGAATATGTTTGGTTGTATATTTTCCATACAGCTGAAATGTTCGTAGTGCCTTCGCTCGCTTTGTTCTACGGAGTGGTCGGTCGTCCTTCATAATTAAATTCGTACTTGTTGGTTTGTTTACAAACTGCAATGAATATTCTCTATAATCAATTTTATAATATATAAATCCTTATATATAGGATGAATGCAAATCCAAGGAATAGTCCCTCTTTGATGAAATATATCATAACAACAATAGCATTTACATTTGTTTGCATTATATTTTATAAAATATTGAGGAGTCCGAGTGGTGCCGATTATAATATACAGAAGTATTTCTTCACATATATGTTTCCATTAATTATGATTTTTGCCATTTTATTAAATCTGGGAAGTAACGAAACAAATCGCAAACCATTTCTAGAAGTATTTGGTGCGCTGACAATTGTAGGAATTGCCGTATATTATTATGCATTATCAAATGGGTCTTATTTAGATGTTTCTAGTGCGACAAATTATTTACTTATGATTGCCATTGGACTGATCGGATTAGCACTAGTTTATAATGCTTTGGTCGGATGGATGAGTCGCTTACAAGGGTTGCCGGGATTTATCGCACAACTTATTTTCTATTTACCATGTGTATTATATGATGCATGGTTATGGTTATTAAGTCAATTTACATTGACATCATTCGCAGTGTACGGATTTATCATTATTGAAATAATTTTAATCATAGTGTATATATTCTTACCAAATATCACAAATACGATAGCGGGTACTAGTAATAGTGTTTTACTTGTCAAAAATGTATTACCATTGAACGAGGGAAAGAAAACAATTGCAACGAGTTCCATGTTGAAAGTGATACCAAATAGCGACCAAAAGAAAATGGGTATTACCGAACCGTATACTCCTAGAAACTATTGTATTTCCATGTGGGTATTTACGAATCCTCAAGACCCCGCTAATTTTGCTTATTCTCGAGAAAGTGAAATATTACAATACGGATATCTTGACCGAAACGGGTTGAATCAAGTAAAACCAATGATTACATACTACGGAGGTGGAAATACTACCGACCAACCCATGGAACGAAACAAATTCGTGTTTTATTTTGTCAATTATAAAGACATTCAATTGGAAAATATACTTGAAACGTATATTCCGGTTATTCAATCCGAATTAGATAAATCATCATCGAAAATAGCCGTTTTAACAAGCGAAATTGATGATCCCAAATTAACGGACATGGAAAAAGCAACAATGCAAGCGACTATTACACAGTTAAAAGAATATGCTGGTCGATTAACTAATACAGCACAACGGAAAATCCTTGATACTGATATTGATGCAATGGAAAAAATCAAAGCATCGGGGAAATTATCAGCATCGCAAAAGCGTGACCTGGAAAAATCGCGAGTTCAATTAGAATCAAAGGAGAAATTGTTAGATCTAGAAGATATGTTATTCCCAGACGAATTAGCGTTTTTAGAGAGTCAAACATATGGCAAGATGAAAAATACATTCTATCCAATGACATTAACCGATCAAAAATGGAATCATATTGCATTGAATTATAATGATAACTCAGTCGACCTTTTTATTAATGGAAAATTAGAACGAACCTTTCATTTAGCCGGAAAAGGTATTCCGCCACCGAATTTTGATGAACCCGGTCATCCATCGTCATTTTTACCCCAATACAGTGACTTAGACACAATTACGGTCGGAGATAAATATGGAATCGATGGTGGTATTTGTAATGTGGTTTACTACAAAGAATCGCTCACCCCCGAACAAATCATATTTATGTATAATGCTATGGCGTATAGCGATCCCCCCGTTCCAAGAGATAATGAAACCAAGAAAAACACATAATAAATTATAGTGACTATATATAATAATGAATTGGACTACAATTATTTTAGCGATCATTGTAATTATTTTGATTTACATCTTGTATGTGTATTTTATCAGTAAATCATCCACAATCGTTCAATCCGCCAGTTTAAAGGGAACCAATCCAGCCATTACGAGCATCAATAGCGGCCAATCCACTCGGTACGCATATGGTATATGGGTATATGTGGATGCTTGGTCCACAACAAGTAATAAAATCATCTTTATGCGAAACAATAACATATCCGTTTATTTAGATAGTGAAACTCCAACACTATATTGCCAAATCAAACTTATGGACGTGGTTCAACCTCAAACGATTACTATTACAGATAACTTCCCATTACAAGCATGGACTTATGTAACTGTGAGCGCTGATAATAATATTATTGATTGTTATGTCGATGGAAAATTAGTCAATTCTGTCAAATTAAGTGCATATCCTCAAGCACCTGGACCCATTGACAGTGACCCAGTTGTTTTAGGAAGTGGATGGGACGCATATGTATCTGGTTTTCAGAATTGGAGTGGACCCATTGGACCTCAACAAGCATGGGATACTTACATGAGTGGAACAGGAAGCGCATTTTCAGGATTCTTGTCACAATACAGTATTAATTTGTCTGTCGATAAAAATAACGTTCAACAGTCATCTTATTCAATGAATTTATAAGTAGACCATGCAATACAATTTAGTGTCGCTTATTGAATTCATTTCAACAATATAAATTTGTATATATATTGTTATTAATAGATTGATGTTATCAATTAAAAAATAACATCAATATATAGATTATGAGTTCGAATACAAGTACGAATCCAAATACAAGTACAAATCCTACCCCAGAAATACCAGTCGCTCAACCAGTTGATAGTGCAAATGCAGGATTCTTGGCTAACGCGGGAACCGCAATCGGTAATGTTGGATCAAATATATCAGGTGCAGCAACCGCCGCCGCATCTACCATTAGTGACAATGTATCTGCTGCATCCGACCAAGTATCAAAATCGGTTGAAGGATTTGGTGACGCTTCCGTTGTCGACGCATCAACCAGCTTTTTAGAATCAAATACGTTAATTGCTAAATTTGCCTTTTTGCTATTTGTTTTGATTGCCTTCATGTTCCTATTAAATTTAGGCGTAATGATTATCGGTTATTTCACAAAACCCAAAACAAATCCAATGCTCGTTTCTGGTACATTAAACGGTGCAAGTAGTCTAATTATTTCACAAAATCCCAAAAACAGTAATGCTATCCCTGTATTAAGATCAAATAATCAAGCGGGTGGAATGGAATTCACGTGGAGTGTATGGGTCTTTATTAATGATATTAAAACTACCAAGGGTGCCGATTATTCTGTTATTTTTAACAAAGGAAACGGAACCTTCTTCGACGATGGACCGTTAAAGGGTATGTCAACGGTAACAAGTGGACCCGGATTATATTTAGACAATAATGCTTCACAGGAAGGTCGTGTCAATTTAGTGGCAACCATGAATACTGTATCTAGCACAAATCCACGCGAAACCATGATTATCAAGGACGTTCCTTTGAAAAAATGGTTTCATTGTGCTCTTCGTTTAGAAAATACCACGATGGACGCATATATTAATGGAACCATTGCCAATCGTATTATCATGCAAGATGTACCCAAACAAAATTACGAAGATGTGTATATTTGTGCCAATGGAGGATTTAATGGAAATATATCCAATTTACAGTATTACGCAAGTGCTCTCAGTGTGTTCCAAATTAATAACATCGTCGTATGGGGTAGAGACGCAAGTTCATCCGACGCAACTGCATCGGAAGACGCATCTGGATTCCCCTACTATTTGTCAAACTTGTGGTATAATGCCAATTATTAGACCAATGGTAATTGTATATACATTGATTTTCTTATCCTAAAATATAACATGATAGTATAATTATTCGATACTATCATGAGCGATTATATAACTAATAAACCGTTTCCAGGACCCACGAGTAAGGTTAATCAGGATATTAATTGTGTTAAACCTTTAAATATCGATTTAAATTGTAACCATATGTCGAATCCATATTGTTCTCGTCAATTAACGAATCGAAACGCCTATCTGAGATATATCAATACGCACCCTCCTCGTGCAACCATTTTTCCGGGACCTTATCCGAAATACACGTCCACACAACTAGATATACGACGAAAATCCGAAATATTGCAATACAAAAAAAACGCTAATGTAACGACTACGAAACGAAACTGGAATCGATTGGCATCAACCCGTCGAACCAATTCACGTGTATGTGTATCGCGTTCTCAAGTACCGAAATCGTCTACCGTATCTGATGTACCCTTCCCAATCGTCGATTTATACTATGACCCAAGTGTGCCACTATATAATTACAAACCGAATCCAAGCACGTATAACGAATATCCATACCCCGATACAACGAATAGCACTCTTCAATTATCGATTATAGATAATGTATCTATTCCTGAAAATACATCCTCGTCCCCCATTTTCACCATGTTTTACATTTCTCAACCATCTATTGCAGGAGTATATACCTTAACCACACCCATGTCAATTGTGTTAGGCGGTTCATATTATTCTTTTTTAACAGATACAACAAAAGCAATCGCTAAAATAACAACACTCACATTACACGTAACAAGTGTTAACACCGATTCCGTGGAAAAAATCATCCCTTTAAGTGTCGATTCAATTGGCGAACTATCCATTACATTCGACCAAAGTGGTTCATTTGAAACATCCTTTTATATTGGCGCTGTTGTCGAAGATAATATACAATTAACGGAATGTCCGCAAACAAATTATAATTTTACTCTACGTGCATCAGTCAATACCACTCAGACAAACGCAGATGGAAACACGTCTACCGCTCCAATCGTTATTATGTCGTCGGCTGCTGCAAATGTTACAACCGATTCACCGTTATTCGATACTCAAATTAATTGCAATGTTTCTACGGTCCAACCTACCTATCAATTACCGTCATATATAATAAATTCTTAAACTCCTGGGAAATTTCAAACGACCGATTCAGATTGTTCGGTATAATACTCTAAACTGGTTATTTTTCTTTCCCGTTCAATACATTTCAATGATTCTTCGTCCATGAGAATGTCACAATAAGACCCACCACGGGTATTATCAATGCCAAACATATGCATAAATTGCTTTACATATTTATCCACATCATAGAAATCATTGATTTCAATAGTAAATACTATTTTGCGCGGTTGATATAATTTTATAAAAGCATGTTTTTCCTGTGCTTTTTCAATGATCGATTCATCGTTACCTTTAAAATCGGTGTATAGAAACATCTTATCCTGGTCGAGCGAAATGAAATACATATACAATTTGTTTTCTGACGGATCCTCCTTTAAATGTGGTTCATTATTCATTGCCACTCCACCATTACATAGTGAAAATAAGGAATTTCGCATTTTTGATGTGATCTCGTCTAGTTCATTTTCAATGAACTTTTCGTCCTTTTCTAACCACTCAAATCGCTTGAAATATTCTTTTTCCCATGATCGGCTGACAGATTCGTCGCCTTCATTTGTATCATCCAAAATATTTCGGTTATCCGGGTCTTCGTTAAACATATATTCCAATACCCATGTTAATTCATATATTATTTTTGATCTAATATATAAATTATTTGCGTAGGTAAATTCCTGAACGAGGACCGACATATGTTACGTTAGGTGTCCCAGCTACATTTCTATATTTAGTCGATGCATAATACGGATTTGGTAATGTGGAATAAAGAGGCGCATGGGTATATGAACCATACGTTTTAGGAATATACGGATTGGTTCCCATTGGAGGACTTAATGATGCTGCTGGTGGGCGTGGGGGAGGAATACCCCAATTTTGTTTATATACAGTTGGTTCCGTTTTATTTACCACAACGACCTCCTTTTTGGGCGCGTTCTTCTCGGAAATGACATTTTTAATATTTGCCATTTTTAATTGAAGACACTCATCTTCTTTCGTATAAGTTTGACCGGATTCACATATTTCATTTTCGTCTAATGATATGCAGCTGCGTTTACCGCCATATTGACCGACAAGACACCATGCCGCACTCGGAGATACACTTGATACGGTGGAGTTCAGTTCACTTGCAATTACTTTGTCTAAATCACCCCTTGACCCTGTAATTGATCCTGTGATGGTAGACGCGATTTGTTCGGCTGTCGCCAACGAATTCGAGATGGATTCACCCATATCCGGAGCAATCGATTGAATGTCATCCTGTTCTTCTGTGTATATCGTGTCTTGTTCTTCGATGGGGGTTGTTTCAAAGAGACGTTTGTAAAACGCGGTTTGTGTTGGCAATGGTTCGCCCACATTATCCTCATTTTGGAGAATATTTCCGACAGAATGCACGGTTCCCTCGGCAATATTGATTCCTGTTCTAGCAACATCACCCACGACATCTGCACTAACATTTACCGCCGCACCAATATAATAAAACACCCAACCAAGAATACCATCGAAAATAGGACGAATCAAATTGACAATGAATTGTAACACTAATCCAATCGCACCTAATACATTTACTCCTAAAAAGGAGAATATAAGTAATATTACCAATATAGCAATAATAATATTTTTGGTGGTAAATATGGCAGGAGCCCTCATTGTATTCAGTAATTTCATGTTTTTTGAACTAACCGTGCTTTTATTCATAATGCAATATATATATTTACACAAAATAATATATTCGTTTAAAAGAACATAGTTATATATTTCCCTAGTATATTACTATGTCCGGATTTATGGATACATTTTTCTTCATCAGTTTAGGAATCACCTTTGTACTGATTTTACTATTAGTGTACCACTTTAAACAACGCTTATCTGCGACCGAGCAAAAATGCGATACTATGTTTGAAATTATTAATGGAATGGCTAGCGAAATGACCTCTATAAAAGGGGTTCTGATGAGCCGTCCTATATTGGCTCCTCCGATGCCTCGCAATAACGAGGAAGGTCATATGTTTAGCCAACACGGGGGGGATACCGAACCTATTGTCGTTCAACATAATGTAAATGAATCGACTGCAATTCACATGTTAAATTCTGACGATGAAGTTGATGAGGAATCTGGATCCGATTCCGACGATGAATCCGATTCCGACGATGAATCCGATTCCGACGACGAAGACGACCAACCGTCTCAGTCACTAGTTATTGAAGAAGATAGTAATAAAATATTGGTTTCCGATAATGAAGAGGAAGTCGCCAGTTTGGATGAAATTTCTATTCCCATTTCACACAATCCGATCGAGGAACCAATTGTCGAGAATTATTCAAAAATGAATATGGTTCAATTGAAAACGATGGTTGTTGAAAAGGGAATAATTGAAAATGCATCCAAATTGAAAAAGAGCGAATTACTTGAATTACTTGAAAACAAGTAACTTCGTGTTATACGTCTCATTAAATCTAATAATACCCTTCCATTTTATATATATCTAGACTGTATATAATGTTCTCTTATCCCCAACCGGAATCAACAGCATGCGCGAATCCAACCACACGTGAATCCATACCAAAATCACGTCTTGGATATTCAACGAACAACGTCTATGCAGGATTTCCTCCTCTCATGTCGGACGGACGTTCCGTGGTCGCATCACATCAACCTGAAGCGGTTTTGAACGACAATCTGATTGAAAAATCGGGAATTAAGAGTAATTGGGAATATCGAAAATACCTAACCCACAACTCCGAAGAAATTAAACGCGATAATTTCGTCCAAGCATGTAACGATGTCGGATATTTCCAACGTTTTTCACCAGGACAACGAGGTGATATGGGTGAAATCACACACGAACCTGTAAAATATTCATCTTATCAAGAATCCGCACAACCCATCCAGGGAAATACTAGCGACTTGAAACAATTGTATTTATCACGAGAACAATTAGCCGCACAGAAACTCACTCCAAATAATATGCCTATCACCCAAGAAGAATTATACAAGAAAAATATGAGACAATAAGAATTTAGCAAAATATTACTTAAAACCGTTTAGTGGGTTTTATGTAATGAAACTGATAAGTTATGACGTTGGAATTCGCAATATGGCCTATTGTATTTTCGTCATTGAAAATGGCACGATATATATCAAGGATTGGGACATTATCAATTTAATGGAAACGCACGATAAACCTGTGAAAACATGCTGTTTTGAGATGCCCGTTAAAAAGGGCATCTTGGAACCTCTTCCAAAAATTTGTGGGAAGAAGGCAGGTTACGAAAAAGACGACCAGTTTTATTGCACTACTCATGCAAAAAAACAGACAAAAATTCATGGATGGATCATGCCAAATAAAGACCTACGAACAGCCAACTTGAATAAAATGACAATCGACAATTTATATGTTTTAGGAAAGCAATATTCGATTTTCCAAGAAGATACACAACCAAAAACAAAAAAACATACGCTTTCAGTCATTATAGACTCTTTCCATGAAAGAATGATGACACCTGTTTCACAAAAACGACAAAATGCTGGGGAAGTCGACCTCATTACACTTGGAATTTCAATGAAGCACGCTTTAGAGAAAATGAAGGATGTTATTGATTTAACTCATGTGATTATCGAGAACCAAATATCGCCAATCGCAACACGAATGAAAACAATCCAAGGAATGTTGGCACAATATTACATTATGAAATACGACACGTCAAGTCTTCATGTCGAATTTATATCATCGTCCAACAAACTAAAACATTTAGTCAAAACAAGTACACCAACAACATCCGCGACCGAAACTGCCACAAATAACTATAAACAAAACAAACAAGATAGTATATATTTCTGTAAAACCATTTTGGATATAAATTCGTCTTTGAAAGGGTGGGCTCATGTATTAGATACGTCAAAAAAGGACGATTTAGCGGATTGTTTTTTACAAGGCCTTTATTATTTGCAACATCGAAAACTAATTAGTTATGCGGAGAACTTAAAAATTAATTGTGTTACATTATCATAATGGAAGTCATCGACATTGGACTCGCCGATCTGGATTATGCAAATGTATCAATTAACAACGACAGTGAGAATATTACTACATCCGTCAACAATTCTGGCAAACCGTCCGTGAATTTCGGTCCGGGTATTGAACTATTAATGAACGATAAAAATGTATCCTCTTCGCGCTCGACAAATGTTGGCATGGACGACCTTGATAATTTAGAGAAAGAATTGAACGAAGCTTCGGGAATGGCACCTGAAACATCTACCGAAAAGACGACCTCTGGGGGAGGTGGTTTCGCAGACCTTTTTGGATTTGGTGCCAAAGTCCCTACAGAAACAGTGAAATTAGATGCGAATGGAAATGTGAATGATTCCAAATTGGGTTCTGCAACAATGGAGAGCATCGGGTCAACCAACACTTGGGACGGGTTTAGCAAAGTGAATGAAGTTCCGGCTAGTTCCACGGGTCCTAGATTGAATGACCGTGAAAAGCGTCGCAAAAAGCGCGCCATGTTGAAGAAAATGGAGGAGTGGTACGAGAAAGGGCATGTAAAACATGGTAGTAGTTTCACGATGGACTCTGATTTTGACGAGGTGGAAGACGAATATGAGACTATCATGGAAGAGAAGCGTAAGAAGGACAGTATCAAATTACAAGGGTGGTGGTTTACTACATTGGTGAATTCCATTGAATATGGAAATGCTGTGTTCGACCCATTTGGTCTCAACCTGGATGGATGGGGAGAACAAATCAACGAAGATATTGATAGTTATGACGAGATTTTTGCCGAATTGCACGACAAATACAAAGGGGGTAAAATGAGCCCTGAAATTTCTCTCCTTCTTCGTCTCGGGTTCAGTGGTGCTGTATTGAATATCACCAACAAGGCCCTTTCCACCGCAACTCCCGGATTCAATGACGTAATTAAACAAAGTCCCGAGTTAATGAAAATGTTTTCAGAGGCAACCGTTAAAAGTATGAGTAATGAGAATGGTGGAGGGGGTATGGACTTCGTAAGCCAGATGTTAAATGCCGACCATAAACCCGATACGTCATTCGGTCCTCCACCTCGTCCAACAGAAACGCAAAAACAAACCCCTCCTGCACGTCCCGGTATGCAATTCACAGAAGCAACCAATAATCGTCCCGATATTGCAATGGGAAGAGGATCCATGTTTAGAGAAGAAGGTGTGAATATTCACCAACAACAGGAAAATTTACAAACACAGGAGAGAATGACGCGCCAAATGCCTCCTCGTGAACCTCCTGTCAATTCTATGCAAGGACCTCGTCCTGAAATGAAGGGACCTCAAAACGTTGATCTCGATGGTATTCTGTCTGGACTCAAAACACGCGAGGTAAATATCCATTCTCAACAAGAAAATGATTCCATGGTAAGTATTTCCTCTTTAAAGGACGCTCAAAACGGAGTATTGCCTAAAAAAACCAATCGCCGCAAGCAGCGTTCTGATAAGAACACCATTTCTTTAGATATTTAGATATTTAGATATTTCATTAGAAAAATATTATTAACAACGAGTAATAATATTTGTCGAACGTTTTTTATATAAATATAACAAGAATGTCATACAATAAATTATTTGACCGCCTTTCTCCAGGTTATTTTATACATCCTACAACAGTATGTATGTCATACTGGAAACATTTCCATTTTTCATTCGGATTGGGTATGAAATTCGCAGTGGGGAGTTTCCAAGCGTTCGTTCATGCCATTTATCCCGACGCATTTATTACTTCCTCCAGTGATTTAATCAAAAATATTGGCGATGAAATGAAAGAAATCGGCTGCAAAGAAGAGTAAAATGATTGTTCGTCATGTAAACCTGTCTAATTCTCTTTGTGAGGACATGTATCACATGGATTCGTAAAACATTGGTTCGACTCACGATGCGATAAATATTCTTCCTTTTGTTTTTTTATGGCTTCCATGCTCGACAACTTTTTCTCACAAGTACACCCTTCACATGGACTGTCCTTCATAATAGCATACGTAATGCCCGTTCCGATCAGTATACCCGTTCCGACTGTTGCAATTTGTTGTTTTGTTTTTTTATCCATTATACATTATATACCGATAAATATTATGTCAACTGCATCCTTATTATTCATTGGGATTGGAGTTGGAGGGATTGTCGGATTTTGTATAAAACATTTTTGTTGTCTTGATGAACCAGTTTACCCTGAATCTGATACAGAATCAGATTCAAATAGCATTGATTTACCCGATTATATCAATTACTTAGAACAGGTGCTAAATGATTCCACAATCGTTACTACCGAATCAGTACCATTACAACATCTTGAAATTGACTGTCGGAATATTACCGCCGATATGGTTCACATTGTTGATGCGACGCCTTCTGCTCCTCCGGAAATATTCGTAAATACACCCTCGCGCATATAAGAACACCGTATTAGAACTCTTTGTGCATCCGCGTCAAATCAAATAATTGAGAGTAATCATCAAATATTTCTATCCGGTTATCTGTCGTAACATATCCATTCTTCTTGTAAAAATCAATTATCTCGGATCCACCACTTGGTTGCCATGCGAGCAAATTCACAGAGCGAATTGAAAATGAACTCTTCAGATTGCGTTCGGTTTCTTTAATAATGTGAGTACCGTACCCAAAGCATTTGAATTCATTATGTACGTTGAGGTTTGCCAATGTAGCCGTTTTGTCTCCTACAAAAGAACGACTTGAACCAATTAGCTCATTACGTCTGGTATATAATAACAATTCCATCATATTATTTCGAATATGTATGGTGAAAAATGACATATATATATACATATCAATGATATGTCATTTTTTACGAAATAAATACTCCATTCTGCATTGACTATTTCATCATATTCATATAATTTTTCCGTTCCCTTTTATATTCAACAATCGGACAACAATAAATCTCGGAAAATTCAGGTTCAGAACAATACTTATACCATTTATGGATATATTTGGGTTCAACTGACTTCAATTCTTCAACCCACATCTTAATATAGATACATTCCTTATCATACTCGTAGGATTGGGCCCATGGACTCATGACACGAAACCATGGCATCGAGTAAATACCGCCACCAACTATCGCCTGCCAATTACCGGAATTTGACGCCACATCGTAATCAACCAATTGTTGGGCGAAATACTTTTCCCCTTCACGCCAATCTATACGCAATATCTTTACCAAATATGTGGCGGTTAACATTCGAACACGATTATGCATATAACCCGTTGTATTTAATTGACGCATACCCGCATCAATCAACGGTACACCTGTTTTACCCTGTTTCCATGCTTCCAGATTTATCTTGCTTTTGGACCATTTAAACCCACTAAATTGTTTGGAATACAAATGACCCAAATTTTCAGGATAAAAATAAAGAATATGTGCATAAAAATCGCGCCAAATCAATTGTCTGACAAGTCCATGAAACTTTCCGTATCGTTTTACAAACGCCCAATATACCTCGCGTATCGAAACGCATCCGAACTTAATATATGCCGATAACATGGATGTTTCTATATGCATCGTATCACGTGTTTCGTTATAATCTTTAAGATTACGAATCGCACTCGATAATTGCTTATTCGCACAAATTCGACCACCCTTTACAAGTAATTGATCGTTCTCTTTTCCTACAAACTTTTTCATCGCATCGTCCAGAGTTATTTTGTCAGAATTTTTACCCCCCCATCCCGATAAATTAGTTATTGTTCGCGAAGATGGAGTTTCTATTTTACCAGATAACATCGATTTTTCATAATAAGGCGTGAAAACATGATACATGGTATCGTTGTTTGTCATAATTTCACCAGGCTCGTGTAAATAATAATCATGACTGTATTTACAGTCCACGCCTATTTTTTCACACATTTCTTCCACTATACGCGTTCGTTCCCTCGCAAAAGGCGTCAAATCATAATTAAAATAGAGACAATCAATCGACAATGTTTTGAGAAGTTCTTGAAGAACCGTTTTGGTCGAACCATATTGCAACAATAATTTTCCACCTTCTTTATTAATATCCTCCTTTAAAGAAAGAAGACTTTCTATCATAAATTGGATACTATTTGTTGATCTATATTCGGATTTATTTGATACCTGTAACGGTGTAAATATAAAGGCCGTATATACTTTTTCACATTCGTTTGATGCCATAGTAAGACCGTGATTATCGATAATTCTCAAATCACGGTGAAACAGAAAAAGTCCCTTTTTATATTTCATTTCTATATAATAAGAACCGATTATTTTATACTCTTTTCAAAGAGTACATAGTTGGTCCAACTGTATAATTCTTCAATTGTGAAAACATATTAAAGTCTTTTACCGAGTGTATATAAATGTGGGATTCCGAATATAACGATGATGATGAAGAAGATATCAAGTATACACATAACTATGTGGCCTATGGATCGTCTATTTTAGCACCTGCTATCATTCGTTTTGGATTTTGGTGTTATGATACTGGAATTACCATTGCGAAAAGTGATTTTGTCACTAAATTGGGGTTTCGTGCATTTTGGTTATATTGTTCGACAATGGTATATTTGGAGAAAAAATGGAATTATTATTACAATACCTATGAAATCATTCGTAATAGTGTTGATCGTTTTTCATATACACTAGATATTGTTTTGGGGAATTCTATTATCGAACCTGATACACAAAATTGGTGTCAAGTTTGTTCGCTTCTTACCTACGACAAAAATCAACCTCCGCAATATTTTGGAACAAGTCGCAGTTTAGATGATAATTTATCACAAGACGATGCCAAATCTCATTTTAAAAGCGTTTTTGATAGTATACAAGAATCGAATGACGCAATGATTTTAATGAAATATCAAGATTTATACAGAATAAAATGGTATTGTCAATATTTTAAAGATAATATTGATATTGAAAACAAATTAGTTTTGTCCTCCTTTAAACCTATATCTATTACCTGTAAATGGGATACTAATGAATCGATCGATATTGAAATACCTAGTTCTATGTGGTGTGTTGGAAATGAATTATTTACCACCGTATTTCTGTATCGATGTATGAAACAACAAAACATTCCCTTCGTCCACTCTACTGAATATGTTATTGAAATTATGGATGAAAATGTTGAAATATTTCAGATTCATAAAGACCAATTTATCGAAGTTTGTCAAGATTCTATTGTAGTTCATACTATTCAATATGGACCTCCTGAACTTATATCTCTCGAAGATATGAGTGAACCAGAGGAAACAGTAGAACAGGAAACAGTAGAACAGGAAGTAGAAACAGAAGTAGAAACAGAAACAGAAGCAGAAGCAGAAGCAGAAGTAGAAGCAGAAGTAGAAGCAGAAGTAGAAGCAGAAGCAGAAGCAGAAGCAGAAAATATTAAATTATGTGAAAATATGGACTGTGAAAGATATCCACCCGATTGGGATTTTGACGAAGATACCGAAGAGACTTATCAAGAGGATCAGTGGCAAAAATGTGGCCTATGTGATGGATATTTTAACGACGATGGAATGAGCGATATTTTATTCGTACAAGAAGAGCCAAATAATCAAGAAGCCGAGTGTGACTTATGTGGAAAAACCAAAGATATAGTTCAAATGAAAGGCACAGGGGAATATTTATGTGGTAATGCTTGTGATGAAGATGATGAAGAATATGAGGAAGAGGAAGACGTAGAAGAGTCTAGTGAAGAGGGCGAAGATAAAATAGAAGAAGAGGAAGTAAATCCAAATGAGTTTGAATGTGATGATTGCAATGAGCGCGGAATGAACTGTTATGAAGAAATCGGTCTCACAAAAAAAGAGGCTATTATTTATATGGATCTAGGACAACCAGATAGATGCGAAAAATGTTTTTTATTATGGCAGAAAAGTAATGATGCTTCCGAATATATTCAAATGATTAACAACCAAGAACAAGAAGAAAATTAGAATGTAAAATAAACAGTTTAAAGATTTTCCTTACTAATATGTAAGGGAATGGCCGTATTTACAGAAGAAGTTCTCCCAACTTCTCAAGAAACATATATTTTGCGTGGTAAATGGGACCTATATTTCCATTTACCAAACGATAAGGACTGGAATTTATCCAGCTATAAAATGATTCATAAAGATATTTCAAATGTCGATGAATTAATCAATCTAAACGAGTATTTGTCAGAGAAAATTGTTAAATATTGCATGTTATTTGTCATGCGTTCTGGCATTACTCCCATGTGGGAGGACCCTCAAAATCGCAAAGGCGGATGCTTTTCATATAAAGTATCAAATAAATATGTATATGAAATTTGGAAGACCCTCTTTTACGCATTATGCGGAGAAACATTATGTAAAAATGTTGAAAAATCTGCATCATTAAACGGTATTACCATTTCACCTAAGAAGAATTTTTGTATTGTAAAGATTTGGCTATCAGATTGTTCTTTACAAGATCCATCCGAAATTATTGACATTCCAAATTTATCAACACAAGGTTGTATTTTTAAAAAACATGAACCCGAATTTTAGTGGAATTTGTGCGTTTTATGATCCCAATTTCGAGAGCGATTATTAAATAATCGACGGTTCTTATATTGCATATGAGAATCATAATGCGTTTCACCTTCACATTCTTTTATTATTTGTATTTTAGCTCCTTCTAAATAATAAATCCCACCGGTCCGTACAATTTTAGGTAATTGTAAACAATCCGTAAATGCCTGCATAATCGACCATTCCCAATACTCATATTTGCATTTTTCGGTATATTTTTTTATATACCATTGAATACATCGTTGTAAAATAGGACTGTCTTTCTTGGAAATAATAATATTCGGATTGAATAGAAACCCTTTTTTCTCCCAAAAAGAACTACCTGTTAGAAAATCGACATCCTTCTCTAAAAAGGAATCTATTGGTTCAAATGGATCTATATCAATGTCCGCATAGACTCCTCCATAGGTATTTAATATACAAATGCGCCAAAAATCGGCCTTGATTGGACCGTCTTGTAACCATTGAAATAATTCTTGATGTAAAGGTCCATAATATTTCAACAAAAAATCCTCGCACATAGCATCGTCATACAATTGTACTGTGTATAAAGGATTCAGGTCAGACCATTTTTGTAAAACTTGTGGCGGGATATGTTTTGTTTTATTGCAAAAATAGATTGTTTTATTTTCCATATATAATATGGTGTCATTATTACCAATTACAATATGATATTCATATATCATATTATATATTTACGATTATTCACATATTTTCGACATTTAACTCGGTGGTAATGGTGCTAAACATAATTTAATCTCTCCTAAAGATGCAACATCATATTTTACAATCAACGGTAAATCATTACCTAAATACATCTCTAAATTACTACACAATGGAGTACATTTAATAAAATGAACGAGGCTTTTAAGGGAAAATTCACCCTGTATGATAACAGATGCATCGGGTTTTTGGATAAATTCCATATACCCATCGGATTCAGAACGGAAGATTTTGGAACTCGCGAAATTACCTTCACACGAAAATATCAAATCATTTCCTACCGATTTGATTTCAATGCGATCAGAAATACCATTCATATCACGAATAATCTTCTGAAAATCTGATGTTGGTAAATTAATTACCGTTTTATACTCCACATCCGGAACAACCAATTCCTCATTGTCGGGCTCTATCAGACGTAACTTTTGACTATAACATTGCTTAATATCCCCGTTGTCATATTGTAATCCTAAATGAGATACTACGCCGTCGTGATAATCATCCTTGTCAATATACATCGATAATGTATCGTCATTCGACATGGTGGAAATTACTTTAAACAAATGCATCGTATTCGCACAAACAATAATCTTGTCTGGGATACAATTATAGACCTCAAATTTGTTATTATGTAATACTACATTCACTAAAATAGTATGGGTTTTGTCGAAATTAATAATTCGTAAACCGTTTTTTGTATATGTAATGGTCGCGTCGGTCAAAATGTCCTTGATCGCTGTAATCATATTTCGAATTGGCTGGATTTGGACGGTTTTTATTGTCAATACATTATTCGCTTCGTTCATTTGTGGGATGACTGTATATACTTTCAAACGCAGTTGTTTTTATATGTTGTTTTCACTAATCATTTTTGTTGTAATCAATTGGAATCGTTTTACATGGAAAAATAGTTTTTGAAAATATATAAACAGTTACCGAGCATTAATGTATTGACTATGGGTGAATTTTATAAAATGAAATTATTACCGGATAATCCATGGCACAAAATGATATTGTCCGAATATACGAAATACAAGGAGGATTATAAACCCCGAGCAGCAGCCGTAACATACTTAATGTATAGTGGAATAAGTCATCCAGCATCCGACGATAATTATTTTACAGAAGATATGGTGGACTCCTATGCAAATGCATTCCACGTCCATCAAAAACCTTGTAAAACTGCATATATCCATAAATATTGGCTGCGTAAATTACCCTATTTTTACTATTTAGCCCTAATTGCCGCTCCCGTCGACATTTACGCACATACTTATCAAATGGTACTTGGAGAACATGATGCATTTCTAGAGGGAGGTGCATTTTTTATACCGTATATGGTATCACATTGGACGATGCTTTCTTATGCACTATTAGCACCATACGTATATCAATATGCGGCGATCGACTATTGGACCTGGTATTTTCAGGGTATCCGTCTAAACTTAATTATGCACGAGCATGTTTATCGCCTCACTTTGCGAAAACTCTCACTTGGATACCGTATATTCGAATTTTCGTTATTTGTTGCTACAATGTGGTATGGTTATAAATTGCTTGTATAAAATTGAAAGGTTTTTATATGAGATAGTACATTATACATCATCAACATGAGTGAAAAACAAGAACTATCCGAATTAGCCGTCGAATGGGGTTTGACCGAAGAGGAGTTACAGGAAGTCCTTATTGAAATTAACAAAGACCCAGAAGAAGACCCGATGGAATGGTCTATCTTTGGCAATTATGGATATGGATATATCCCTGGGTTTGGCGCGCTTCATTATCCCCCACCCGAAACAGCTGTCAAAGAGGAAACAGCTGTCAAAGAGGAAACAGCTTTCAAAGAGGAAACAGCTTTCAAAGAGGAAACAGCTGTCAAAGAGGAAACAGCTATCGAGGAGGAAAATAAGTAAAACACACAAATAAAAAAGGGTTTCCTAGACAAAAAAATAATAAAAAATATAGACTCAGTCTCTTGTCTAGTAACCTTTTTTATGATTTTATTGTATCAATAAAATCAACACGTTTGTTGTATAACGGAGAATCAAATAAATTTTCACCTAAATTATTTTTTGTAATAGTATCGGGATTATATACATATTCAATGTAACCTATATCCTCCTTGATTTTTTGCATAGGAAATTTAAGTATTTTTTCCAAATACATCTTTTTGGGCATCCATATTTTGTAACAATCCCGTCGATAAATCAATAAATTCAATGATTCAGTATAAAATGCATTTTTCGCAAGTATATTTTCAAATGGTTTCACATTAAAATAATATTGAACGCCCGTGACATTATTTTCAGAAACAGAGGTAATATCTATTATTTCTACAAATCTAGTATGGTACACAGTTGACCATGATGAACTATCGGGATATTGATATAATATAACATTTCCCTTAAGTGCCTCTAAATTTTCTTGTGTGAGTTCGTTTTTACCTAAGGGTATAAATTCGGTTAACTCGTCCATAATCAAATGATTCACATAAATACCCTTTGATTTTAGGTGCGAAGAATGTATTGATTCTTTATTACGAATATCAATATCAAAATTGCATGCACATTCACGAACATGATCGATTAATTTACTTGAATAATATGATTCCATTGCGAATATCTTGTTTTCAATAAGATAAAATAAGATATATCCTTCAATTTTTCATTATAATTTAATTGTCACATTTCCTTTTCAGTTTTTTACATGTTTTTCTTGCCATAGTTAATGCTTTGGAACGAGGATGACAGTGAGATTTTAATATATGATAATCATATGCCGACGATTTGCCACCTGTCAATGCACTTGCCAGTCGTGCTACAGCCCAACTTTCAGCGGTTTGGTTTGGACGTGAACCACTTGAATAATACGCACCACGCCCTTTGCTTAAAATCTCATCTAGACCCTCCTTCGAACATTTGGTTTTCTTTGATAACTCATTTGACGCCGCAATTTTATCAACCTTGTACGTTTTACGAAGACGATTCAAATGATTCGATTTGCGCGATTTGAATGTTTTCACCTTTGGGCGTTGATAATACTTTCCTTTTTTATATAATTTGCGCGATTTTCGCAAAGAACGTCGTTGTTTTTTTGTATCCGAACGTGTCATATTCTTGGAGCGATAGTACCGTTTTGGTACGCGTAACTTATCCATACTATATATTTATTAGATAATGTTTTGTGTATATTCAAAACATTACCTCTTTTACTCGACATATCAATAATCTAAAACAATTTCACCACCTCCTTTCCGTCTTTACCCACGCGTAATTTTCCAACGGCAAACAATTCTTCCATGGACTCCTTTGAACGTAACCATTGATCGTAATTATACAAATCTTTTGACACAGGATTCAATGCATAGTCTCGTTTTGTTAATGGATCGATGATTCTCACTAATTTCACCGTCGTTTCTTTTACATCAACCACATCCTTTTCTGCAACATCCTGCTCTAAACTTGGATAGGAACCAAATGCGTTGGATTTCACTTGTCCGTAATTATAACAGACGATTTGTTCGTCTTTATTTGAACCTGCATACAATTGACAGTCCATTGCCGACTCCTTGACTGCATGTAATATCTGGGTATTGACAAATTCTTTTCGAATAGCTCCTTCAAATAACATTTGGTCGGTTGTTATGACACCCGGATTAAGTTCTAATTTACGTATATATCTTCCCAATCGTGTGTTATCGTTTGATGCATTGGCAAGTCGGTTTGTCAATTTACTTACATCACGTAATCGCAATTGTATGTGCTTTTGGTCTGAACCATGGCCTTCCGACAAAACGGCCATATAGAGAAATACTTGGACGGTTCGCATGTCTTCGGGTAAATCTTGATGACTGCAAATACGTCTAGCACGTCCAATGACCTGCTCTATACGAACATTATGCCAATAGGGTTCTGTCAAATGGACGTAGCGAGTATTCTTTAAATTGATCCCTTCTGCGCCTGATGCTGTAATCATAATTATTTTAATCACATCTCCCATTTTATTATTTTCAATATCTCGTTTTCGAATCTGGGTCATGATAGTATGTGGGACTTCCTTCCATTTCGAATTATATACATTCAAAATCACCTGCTTTTCTTCGGCACTCTCCGTACCTGTATGTAGAGCAAATTTCGGTTTATCTTTATCAGCTTCATTTTCATCAATTTCCCAATCACCCTCACCTCCTTTTTTACGAATTTTAAATTCGACATATCCATTCGCCTCAAGAACCAGTTTCAGAATACCTATGCCTTCCATAGTACGGAACTGACTATAAATCATATGCAATCCCTCATGATCGGGATTATTTACATTTTCTAATATTTTGAGGAATTTTGGACTATAAATACGCAAACCTTCAGGTGACAGATATTTCTTAGCATTCATTTTGAGTTCCATGAGAGCAAGTTGGATATCTTTGTTGTAATTACCTGTATACTCAATCGGAGAACGTTCACGGGAAGGTTCCTCTTCCTCATCACTCGCCTCTTTTTCTTCAACCGCGTCCTCATCGTCCCCAACATCTTCCTCATCACTAGCCTCTTTTTCTTCACTACTAGCCTCTTTTTCTTCACTCGAATCGCCTCCTACACGTTTTTTACCACGTAAACCAACCTTCTGAATCTCATCTTCTTCAAAATCTTCCCGTTCCGCGTCAGCATCATCCACATCACCCTTTTCTTTCACAGGCCTTCCGGGTGGATTCGGAAAAACAAAATTACATGCCATACGTGAGGCTATTTTATAGGTGGAAGATACTTTAAACATATCTTCGGCATTGTCTCCACGCAACTCTTTTTTTCTTCGTGCCAATTCATTTCGTTTCTCTTGCTTGGATTCTTCTTCTCGAATCTTTTCATACACTCCAAATTGGTATTCGCTCATCGGCACATTCTCTATATGGATAATTTCCCCATCGTCCGATGGCACAAATTGTGGATACAATGTTTCATCTGCACCACGGAAATAAGAACTTAATCCAAGAATTCGTTTTTGGAACACTGATTTATTTTTCATCTCTTTTTCGTCCAAACCAACAAATAAACTGAAAAACTCCTTTGATGTTTCGGGTAGAGCCAAATTATTTTTCATTGTGATATTTCCACTCATTCGAAGACCCTTTCTATCTAAAATACGTTTGACAGAGGCCTTAAACGCAGCATCGGTTACGTTTCCGGTTTCGTCTAACTCTACACCACTATAATCATTAAAGACACCGCCACCGGTTTGTACCTTTCTTGACTTGTTCTTGGGATTGTATCCACCGGTTTTCCTTGACTTTTTTGGTGATTTTGGAACAAATCCACCCCTTTTCTTTGGATATTTCACGTTTTTGTGAGTATTTACAAAACCCATTGGATTTCTTGTGATTGTAATCTGGTCTCCGCTATATTGAACGTAATCATAGGTATGCAATTCATCATTCTGAAACCATGATAAAATATTGTCACGTGTCGGTTTCTCCGACCCCTTTGATAATTGAATGGGGAAATTCCATGTTTTTATATACCCGCGCAGAATATTAAACAATACACCAATTTCGTTGGGATAATTGATGATGGGTGTGCCCGACAAAACGACCACGCGCACGTTTTCCGCGCTCATGAGATACTCGTATAAACGATAGGAAATCGATTTTTTCTTTTTATCCTTAATCTTATTCACGATACGACTCACAAAATTATGCATTTCGTCAATGACAACCACCGCATCATCAAAAGGGTTTATAGTAAATTTTTCAGTTATTCGCTCCATTATTCCAAGATTCAGTCCATTGTAACTCAAATGGGCGTATTTTGATGCGATCATTTCATCCAATTGTTCGTTAATCGCCTTTTTATCGACATCAGCTAAATCGTCAAAATTCGATTCTTTTTTTACATTTACCATCCACGCACCTTCATTTCCGTTAATAAATGCAGTGTTTAAATTAAGAGCGCGCGATAAAAGTGCAACCACATCAGGTTGACCTTTCGTCGATACAAATTCCCAATATTGGTTCAATTTATAAATTGGATCTCCACATACCTTCATTTGCTCGAAAAAATTTGCCTTTAATGATGCCAATGTCATCACAAACACTTTTTTGTGCGCTTTCATCCCCTCTGCAATAGCAATCGACGAACATGTTTTACCAGAACCTAATCCATGATATAAAAGAAGACCTCGATAAGGTGTGTATAAATTCAAATAATCTCGCACAACCTCTTGATGAATTAGCAATTTGAAAGCACTATTTTTACTACCACTATCTTGTGAATCACATGACGCCTTCCTTGTTTCATCATTCAATAACTTCTTGTATTTTGAAAACATGGGTCCTAATTTTTGGATATACATTTTACGATTTTCCATATAATAAGGAGAAGTACGTACACGATGAGCGACAACTGGTTTAGGTAAAAGGGCGGTCACTGCTTCACCCATCAAGTTACCCTTTTGTATGTCCGCCTCAGCAACAACCTTCTCGGGTTTTCCCTTTTTCTTTCGAATTATTTTCACCTTTTTGGGTTCTACACCTTCTTCTTCTTCTACACCTTCTTCATCGTCACGGTCATCTTCTTCTTCTACACCTTCTTCTTCGTCACGGTCATCTTCTTCTTCTACACCTTCTTCTTCGTCACGGTCATCTTCTTCTTCTTCAACCTCATCTTTAGGTTTACTCACCTTGCGTGATTTTTTTGGTAACTCCATTTTATCCGATTTTTCGACCTGTTCGATTTCAACCAATTCTTTTGAACCTTCTTTAGGCGATTTTTGCATTAGAGAAATTTCTAAAGAGTCCTTCGTTATCTTTCCTAAATCCACAGCAGAAGGCTCCTGAATAGTTTCCATTAATTCATTTTGATGACCCATCTCCATCTGACTTTCTAATTTCTTGGTTCTTACTGAAAAAATATTCCGTTTTGCAAAAGAATCCATGACAAGTCGTCTTTCAATATCAGAATCTTTTCGTCCATCGCGAATGGTAACCATTTTTTTTTCAGGTATTATTTTTTCCGTCTCCTCTAAACTTACTTCATCCTCTATGATTTCGCCCTCTTCGGGGGAATACTTTCTGCGAGATAAAATTGGTTTCACAGGAACCTTCTTGATCTTTGTACCATGAAATTTGATTTCAATACCCTTACGCTGTTTGATATTTGCTTTTGGTTTTCGTTGTAATTCATCTAAATCGAAAATACCTAACTTTGACATGTTACTCTTATATAGTAAAGCTATAAATTTTGCAGGTTTTTAGCAAATTAATTATCTGTATAAAGAAATGAATCTATTTTCCCTTCTTTTTTTGGCAATGACACCTATCATGGTTCTATCTTCAAATATATGGGCCGATCATCACGATACTTGTGGAATAATGGAGTCCAGTAATATTATACCGTCCATTACATTAAACACAACCAATTCCCTTTTGTTGAAAGGCGAGGTAAATCGCGAAAGTGTAAACAAATTTTTGGTCGATCTACATCGTCTTGAAAACAAACAAAATCTTTATTTGTTCTTGGATACCAATGGAGGTTCCGTCGAAGACGGGAACAAGATTGTCTCTGAAGTAGTGAAATACGGTATTTCGTGTATTGCGGAACGAGCCTATAGTATGGGCTTCGTCATTCTCCAAGCCTGTAAAAATCGCTATATTACCCCCTTTGGACGAATTATGCAGCATCAAATTTCTTATGGCGTTGCCAATGAAAAAGCAAAGGTCGAAAGTTACGTCGAATTTATTAAACAAGTCGAAGAGACTCTCGCAATCATGCAGTCGAAAAAAATCGGCATTGATTTAGACGATTTTCGTAGAAAAACGTATAATGATTGGTGGATGTTTGGTGAATATGCAGTTCAAGCGAATTGTGCGGATAATGTGGTCGATGTATCATGCAGTCCAAAGTTGTCACGTAGCACATATGTCAAAACAGAGTTTTTTATAGATTATGTATATTCTGCATGTCCGTTAATACCCGACCCATTAGAAGTAAAGAAGAGCAGACGTGGATGATTCATAAACTCTTCAAAATGTAGCTAGCGATCTGGCCGCTATTTCACAGGCAATTTGCTCGGCCTTTTTCTTAATCTTATGGACGCCAGTTCCTAAACATATCAACACTTTTCCGTGGACCGACATGTGTTGATGTATTTCTTGGAAATTTTTGAAATCTCCAATTGACAATGCATCGATATTCGAAACTGAATGAAATGGTTGACCTAAACATAGATAGACCCCCATGCTGTATCCATGATCCGCGGTGTGTGTAGCAAACTCCATATAATCAGGCGTTATTTTGAATTCCTTTTGAATTTTTACCTGCAAAATGTTCTTATAATTATCGTCGTTTCGAATCAACTGAATCCAATCAACGTGTTTTTCGAATACATGTTCCACGAAAACTTGGACCATCTGGAAACCCGGTCCCGTGATGAATATATTCTGAAACCATCCCTCATCATCATTTACCGATATCTTGTTGAAATCGAGAAACAATGCTCCTATAAACGATTCGAACAAACATCCTAACTTTTTTAGATTAGTTCGGGTTTGTTTTTGCTCGGCGTTTTTCGACAAGATAATCCATTTATGCAGTCCCATTTCATATGCAATACGTCCAATTGCCTCATTCTTTACAAGTGCAATCTTTTTCTCCGTCATGAATCCTTCATTTTCTTTGGGAAATCGACGATAGAGAATATATTTAGTAATACATTCCAATACACCATCGCCGAGAAATTCAAGTCGTTCATTGGATTTTGTATGCAATGGCAAACACCCATCTGGTTTAGGCATAATTACCACATTATTTTGTTCGTTCTCTAAATTTGGGCGTTTTAGATATGAACGATGAATAAATGCGCGTCTGTATAACTCGAAGTTGTGAATGGTCGAATTGATGCCATATTTCGCCAATAAAGATTCGACATCCTTCTCTGTAATACTTACATTTAGCGGATTGTAAGGGTCAAATAGAAATGTTTCAATGCCATCTGCGTTTTTCTCGATGCGGATATCTTCATCTGCGTTTACGGGTTTTTGTTGTGCGGTTTTCATGTTATTTTTCGAATAAAATGAACTCCTTCTATGTATGTGTTGCGAAGTGTTTATGTTGTTTTCATATTTATCTATCCACGCAATCAATTTTTTGTCTGGATATAGTATATAAATATGCCTGGATTAACGAAAAGACAAATGTCGATCGACGGCGTCGTTCACATCAGTTCTAACGCTTATACAACTGGTTGCCAAGGAGGTGGTGATAAGAAAGCCGGTCTTGTACCCACTAAAAACGTCCCTTACGGCCGTTGGATTTCTTTGGCTGTCGCTCAAACACGTAATACACAGATGAATACTACTAACCCTGTTGTCTTTGGTTTGAAGCACACTGCCAATCCTTATACTCAACAATCTCGTCCTGTTGGTTCTACACCTCAGTACAATTCGTACTTCAAGACAGGCGCCCAATGCTGTAATGGACGCAGCATCTTTGCGGATTGTTGCAACCATCATGCAATTCACAAGGTCAATAGGGCGGCCCAGCTTGCCAAGGAGCAGGCTGCTATAGCTGCCGCTGAGGCTGCTGCTGCTGGTGCCACCAATTTTTAATCATAACGGCGCTGATAAATATATTATGAAAACGACTTAATTAATAATGATCTAGATCATTATTAATGCAATTCATCTTGGACGAACGTGAAACACATGTCATTGACCGATTACGTGTCATGCAAACCGACGATCCTTCTATCGAATTCGTCCATCAAGTCCTTCCTTTAGGGGACATGTCAATTCTCAGTGAAGACAAGGAACTCTTTTTGGTTGAACGCAAAACATTCAACGATCTTTTAGCCAGTATCAAAGATGGGCGATATGAAGAGCAATCTCTTCGATTCGCTCATTCTACACCCCTCGAACGACACCACATTGTGTACATTGTCGAAGGAATGTATTCACAACTTCGCACACCTGCAGAAAAGAAAATGATCCAATCTGCCATGATTCGTCTGCAAGCATTCAAAGGATTCAGTGTTATTCGCACATGTACCGTGAATGAAACATGCGATTATTTACTCGCACTCGTCGATAAAACCAAACGCGAATTGGCAAAAGGCGGTTCATTATGGAGCGCTCAAACATCTAGTTTGGAAACTCCCTGTGATTATTCGTCCTCCATTAAACGTGTGAAAAAGGATAATATCACTAAGGAAAATATTAGTGAGATTCTTTTGTGCCAAATTCCAAGCGTAAATTCTGTATCTGCCAAGGCGATTCTTCAAAAATTTGGTACTATTCATAATGTCATGACCTCTATTCGTGAAGATCCAACCTGTCTAAGTGATATTACATGCACTTCCAAGGGAAAAACACGCAAAATAGGTCGCAATGTTATTCAAAATATACATCATTATTTAGGGGATAAGTGAATCCAAAACACAACAAATATAAATCGAATAATTAGCAAACCTAGTTGATTTTTTTCACATATGTTATATGTTTCGTCCGCGTTTGGAAGAATTAAATTATTAAGGCTAAATATGAATGGTCAAGAAAGCAAGCCGGTACACGCTCTCGCGTATACTAAACCTAAATCTAACTCTATGTACCCCCACCTGACCCGAACCAGTGTGAAACTAAGGAATACATAGGTGCATTTATTCTTCTTTGTTGGGTAACCTTTCTCATCTGGGGTTTCATCTACTTACTCACAAGAGACGGACCGGAGACTGATGATGACAGTTCTAGATGAGCACCCGGAGGAGGAGGCTTGTCTGGCTGAGATCGTAACATTATATTTAACTAATAAATATAAAGATATATTTTTTATATTTATATATAATGCCAATTACACGACTTTTTAATATTGATCAATTTAGATATATATGTGGAAATGTATCTCCAGATATAAATATTAAAATAAGAGCATGTGATTTTAGTGTTAATACCAAAAGTGCTTTTCTACAATGTGATGGATATACTAAAATATATACACAATGGTTTATGTCACATAGTGCTTATACAATTAAACGAGGTGGTGGAAATGATACAGCATTTTTTCATGAAGTTGACGCACAAGATAATGTACCCTATAAAGAACCTGTTATTTGTTATACAATGCCAAATATTAATAATATAGACGAGTTATTTGAAAAAGAATATGAAATTGTAAAGATTGTTGGAAACGTGGAAAATAGCATTTGCAAAATACATTTATTTTGTGATGAAAATCAAGTTGAAGAACTATTGGCAAAAATAACTAATGAGATCGATATGACTGAATTAACCTATATGCAAAAGGCACAAAGGATATGTAAGACTTTTATTGGATTGCCGATTGGTTATGCAATTGGACCACCAATACAACTGATTAGTTGTTCGCTTTTATGCATTTCTGGAAATTGGAGTATGAATTATTATCAAGGTGCTGAGTTATGTAGTTATCGAACAGGATTTAATATGAATAAACGTCTAGTTGTACTAACCAAAAATATATGGAAAAATAATAAAATATGTTGTGATAAACTATTATATTCACATAATACATCTGGCATTAACGATGATGAATTATATTATAAATATTATAATAATGATAATCGTAAATTTTTATTAAAAAAGGTTGAAGATATGGAATTACTTCTTCGTTTTGATAAACATGCAAATGACGTTAAAGATATTCAACAAGAACTTTTAAATAAAATGTATCCTGAAGATGAACAATTACGTAACAATGAATTAAAACGTATTCAAAATATAAAATTTGTATTAAGTCCAGATGATATTGAAAAATATGTTGTAACAAACCAATCTAATACAACATATGAAAATAATCAACAAGAACAAGAACAAGAACAAGAATCTATATAAGAATACATACCTACGGGAAGAACCTCCTGGTGTGTGATGTATAAAAACAAATCGCGCAACTTAAATATTTAATTCCTCAAATGGTCGATCTATTAGATATCATTATCTAATATATCAAATACACTTAGGCAGTACGCATTGTTACAACGTCTCCCTTGAAATCTCCCTCTTTCACCGCTTCTTCAGAAACCGCCTTTCCTCCCCAATTTTCGTCCATTGCATTCGCACTTTCCGACGTGCTTGACGAAGCAGGTTGCGTTAAAGTGGGTTTCGGTTTTGTTACTTCATCTCCAACATATTCTCCTTCATATAGTTTTTTACTCGTAAATAATGAACCTCCCCAATTGGAGTCCATTGCATTGGCGCTTCTACCCGATGGATATTCTGTTTTGGTGGAATCATGTATTTTATCTAACACCGTGTATTTACCGACATATTGATTGCTCGAATCAAAACCATACGTTCCATTTGGATTCATTTGACGATTCGCATCTGCATACGGAACCATTTTACGAGAAGGTGATATGGGTCCTTGGACCATTGGTGCAGTTGCCATGGCAAGATTCGCGACAGGATGCATTGGTGCATTGTATAGAGGACAGGGACGATGATATGCTTGGTAAGGGTTTGTAGTTACAGGCATACGCGATTGAAGTAACTGTTGCGGCGTGTGTGGGGGTTTGAAATATTGAGATACTTCATCTTCACGAGACACAATCGGCTCTGGGACTGATTCCGCCTCTTCTTTTGCGTCTTCTCCCTTTAAATATAAAATGGGACACTTTTTACCAGTTTGCTTTCGCTGTATCTGCATATAATATACATAATCGTCGAGTTTATCGAAGAAAATCGGGTTTTTTCCAGCAACTTCGGGCTCATTTTCGTTTAGTAAAATAATCTGATTTCCATGTCTCATTAATTTGGTGGGACAACCTGATATATCGGGCTCCCCCTCCTTTACTTGTTCGATCGAACCATCCACCAATTCCACAGGACCCTTGTCCGATGCCACAGGACCCTTGTCCGATACCACACGATCATTGTCCGTTTCTCCGTCGATATAATCCACCGAATCGTCTAAATAATCAGAACTTTTCTCGATTATATAATCAACATCCGGCATAAGAAAATGATTGTATACATGTTTTACCGATTCGGGCATGATGTCATCCATGCCTTTATTAAATACAGAACACATGAGATAAATAAATCCAAAACATATCACAATTATCATCAATACCATGAAGGCAGAACCAATGGAACTATATTCCAAATCAACTGTTTTTACCATTCTTATATATTTGGACTATAAAATAAAGGGTGGAATCCCCTTTAAATTCTCACCCCCTACCTTTCCCTCCTATCGTCTGCCCTATCTTGCCACAAGTCTCTTATATCTTCTCCATTCTCCATTAAATAATATGAAGCTGGGTGTGGGTCTACTGGTTCTTTACTACAATAATCACGACAAAACGGACACACATTATTCTTTCTTATTATTTTATCCAAACATTCTTTACAGGTTTGATGTTTGTTTTCACAACCTGTTTCTACTATTTCCTTTTTATATTCATAACAAATATAACAATGTTGTAAACCCAAATCTTCTTCACATACAGGACACTCTGTTATATCATCACTACAATCAGAACATAATTTATGTTTTGATTTACAACCGGATATGGCGACCATATCCATTTTTTCACAATGAGAACATTTTCTATAATGTTTGTAAATATTCTTTACTTGTTTTTTGATTTCATTTATTATAGTATACATAGACTCGATAGAAACTTTATACTCGCACGCAATCGCTTTCAAATCTTCATATTCTTCCTCTGCTTTACGAAATATTGGAATTAATGCTTTTCGTTTTTCTATATTTTCAAGAGTAGGATTATGTATGTAGAAGAATGTTAATCGACAATCTTGTCTATCAACCTCGTCTCGTATTTTTTGTAATTCTAATAATTTGGGTTGTATAACTCTTATATGTTTTTTTGTTATATAATTCTCATATCTACAAAATTTTTTTTTAAGATTTCGCAAATTCGTTTTATTGAAATTGGTTTCGATGTCTGCATCATAATACAATTTTTGAATACGATTATCCTGGTCGTCAGGGAATTTATATCTGCGTTCTTGGACCATTTTAATATATTGTAGGTGTTGCTGCTTAAAACATATACAATATATATCAATTTTGTAGTATTTGAACCGATTTAACCGCAGATTTTTTATAATCTTCTGTCTTATGTGTAGTCATCTATATGATTCGTATTAAAATGTTTCAATGGTGTAAATTAAAGAATATGATGATGATATTTACACTCCTAAAAGAGGGATCACCCCCTTTATTTTCTCCGGATTTTGTATAATGGGAAAAAAACACAATTTACATGTGGGTCGAATTCATGCCGATTGGTGCGGACATTGCGTCGCATTGAAAGACCAATGGGCGAAGCTCAAACATAAATTTCATCAAAACGTCGGCCGTTCCTTAAAACGGGTTACTATCGAACATCACGATTTTGAAGATAGTGAAGATCGTAAAAGACAAGGTCATTTTGTCGACAAAGAATTAGAACATTATAATAATACCCACCTGGCACATTCTCCGATCAAAGTCGCACTACAAAATGGATACCCCACTATTTTCCGTGTATTGAACGGACATTTAGAGTATCATAGCGGGGATAGGACCGCAGAACCCATGTTTGATTGGTTCACACGTGGGATTACCAATCAAAGTGGGGGTGGTACCAAAAAAAAGAGGTCCAAACGAAGTCGGAAAAATCGCAAACGCTCACGAAGAACTCGCTCACATCGCAAACGTAACCTTCTTACTCGACTTTTTCTTTAATTCCGGTTGGTATCCACTGCCAGCGATTCTAGATAAACAATGGTTTTCAGCATCTTCGACGGATGCAATAAAAGGGGGCTGGTTTTTCTCCATGCAATAATCATACACGACTTTTGGGTTCTTAAATAAAGGAGGAGACGATGCATATCCTTCACGAGACGAGTTCAATAATCTAGACCCGACCCACAAACATATGAAAAATAATGTACCGTGAGCGAGAGCCACCAATAAAGGACGCTTTAAAGGGACGCGGAAAAATACGCCGGGGGTTGTCACAAAAGCAATCAATAAAATATACAAAAACAAGTCCAATGTCATAACTTCGTAATATACTATACACCGAGAAAGATTTGCACTCGCGGATATGCAATACAAAATTGAAGTTTTACTAAAAGTAGTTCGTTTTCGTAAAACCTATTAAACGTAATATACGATCCATAGTAACGATGAAAAAAGTCATTCGACGTGTCGTAAACGGAAAATCCTTCAAATTACTCGATTTTCGCGTATTCGATAATTATCCCGATGACGACTCGAGTGTGGATTCGCGAGAAGAAACAGGTCCAGAATCTCCCACATTCACCATTCAAATGTTTGGTATCAATGAAAAAGGGGAAACGGCATGTCTGTATCTAGATAACTATATGCCCTTCTTTTATGTTCGCGTTGGTCCTGATTGGACGAAACAAGACGCACAAGAACTTCTCCAAACACTTCGATACAAAGTGGGTGGCTCCCTCAAAAATTCGATTTGTAAAGCCGAATTGGTGGAACATCACAAATTATATGGATTTTCCGCGGGAAATACTCATTCCTTTGTAAAACTCACCTTTCGCAACACAAATACCATGAATAAAACCAAATCTTTGTGGTATCGCTATTTGTCTTCTATCGAAAAGAAGAAGAATCCCGATGCGAATTATCGAAAATTCGTCGGATTCACATTCAAGAATACCTCACTCGAATTATACGAAAGCACTATCCCTCCTCTTCTTCGGTATTTTCATATTTTCAATATGAGCCCATCAGGATGGGTATTCGTGAATATCGATAAAGCGCTAACGAGCGATACACCCAAAACCACCTGTAAATACGAATATTATTGCAAGACCGCGCATTTGAAAGCGTTGCCCGACAAGGAGACCATTGTGCCGTATAAAATTTGTAGTTTTGATATTGAGGCATCCAGTAGTCACGGCGATTTCCCTGTGCCCGTGAAAACATACAAACGCGTTGCCACAAACATCGTCGACGTGTTTATGCGAATGAAACGTTCAGGTCCATTGACCGAACCCAAAGCAAAGAAACTGATTTCTCGTTGTGTTTTGACAGCATTCGGTATGGACCAACTCGAAAACGTGGATCTGGTCTATCCCAAAAATATGCCATCAAAAGCCTCTGTTACGAAACGTATTGAGAAACTTCTCAAAATACCTCTTTGTGAAGTCTCCTTACTCGAAAACGAGGATGGATGTGAGAATATAGACCATTTAATCACACTCGAAGATACATTTGAAAAAGTCAGTGCAATGGAAGAGGAAGGTGGTGGAGGCGAAGAAGGAGGGGATGTGAGAGAAGGATTTACACCATTTACCAAGCATAAAGGAAAGAATGTTTCTTCGAAAAGTGCGGTAAAAGATACCGTGGTTACCTTGTTATTAAACGATACACGTGATCGTGAGACGAAAATTAGCGAAATAAATCAGCTTTTATGCAAACTTTTCCCCAGTGTAGAAGGTGATAAAGTAACATTTGTAGGATCTACCTTTATGCGTTATGGAGAAAAAACACCTTATTTGAATCATTGTCTCGTATTGGGTTCGTGTGAACCCGTCGAAGGTGCGGAAATTCAAACTGTAAAAACAGAAACCGACCTCTTGTTGGAATGGCGGAATCTCATCCAGAAAGAGGACCCCGACGTTATCATCGGATACAATATATTTGGTTTTGATTGTGAGTTCATGTTTCGCCGCGCCGAAGAAAATCATTGCGAAACCGAATTCCTCAAATTGTCGCGACAACAAGAAGAAGTATGTGGGAAAGAGAAAGACGGTCAATATAATATCGAAAACACGAAGATTGTCCTCGCCACGGGCGAATACGATTTGCGATATTATGCCATGACAGGACGCCTTCAAATTGATATGTATACCTATTTCCGTCGCGATTTCAATTTGGCCTCCTATAAACTGGACGATGTGGCGAGTCAATACATTAGTGATGACATTCGCCAAGTAAACCACTCAAAACATCCCGAATACGGCGACGTTACCGAATTATGTAGTAAGAATCTGACCGGTCTTCAGAAAGGCGATTTCATTCATATTGAACTCACCGGATTTACCTCAGATTATTATGAAGGGGGCAAAAAATTCCGCGTCCTGGATATCGAAAAAGACAAAACAATTACTTCTGTGAAAAACGGGGAAGCCGTGTCTTCAAAATTCAATGTCATCTATATTGAAGGCACTTATCACATCGATAGTCAAGGAAAAGGACTCAAATGGGGAATGTCGAAAGACGATGTTACACCGCAAGATATTTTCCGATTGGCACGCGGTTCCGCTGCGGATCGCGCGGTCGTCGCTAAATATTGTATTCAAGATTGTAACCTCGTTCATCATCTCATGACAAAAATCGATGTTTTGACAGGATACGTCGAGATGAGTCGGATTTGTAGCGTCCCTATTTCCTTCCTCATCTTCAGAGGACAAGGCATCAAATTAACGAGTTATGTGGCGAAAAAATGCCGGGAGAAAAACACCCTCATGCCCGATTTGGAAAAAGGGGGGTCCAATGACGGGTATGAAGGCGCGATTGTTTTGCCGCCGAAATGTTCCATGTATATGGATAATCCAGTCGCGTGTGTGGATTACGCTTCTCTTTATCCTTCCTCTATGATTAGTCAAAACTACAGTCATGATAGTAAAGTGTGGACCAAAGAATACGATTTGAAAGGGGATCTTGTACGGGAAACCGGCGAGCGAAATGCAAAAGGCGTATTCATTTACGACAATTTACCGGGATACGGATACATTGATATTGAATTCGACACATATCAGTATACACGCAAGACATCCACTTCTCGCGCTGAAAAGGTGATCTCGGGGAAAAAAATTTGCCGATGGGCGCAACTTCCCGACGACCAAAAATCAATCATGCCTTCCATTTTGGAAGAACTATTGAAAGCACGTAAAGACACGCGAAAACTGATTAAAAGTGAACCCGACCCCTTTATGCAAAATATTCTGGATAAACGGCAATTGGGTTATAAGGTTACGGCCAACTCTCTTTACGGACAATGTGGTGCGAAAACATCCACCTTTTACGAGAAGGATGTAGCGGCATCAACTACAGCAACCGGTCGTATGATGATTATCTATGCAAAACGTATGATCGAAGAGGTGTATGGAGATCGCGTGGTAGAAACGAAATATGGAAAGGCCCGCACACGAGCGGAATATATTTACGGCGACACGGATTCCGTGTTCTTTACACTCAATCTAGAAGATGCGGATACAGGGGAAAAAATCCGCGGACAACGAGCATTGGAAATGACAATTGAATTGGGTCAGGAAATCGGAAACTTCTGTTCTAGTTACTTGAAAGCCCCCCAATTCCTTGAATATGAAAAAACGCTCATGCCCTTTATTCTCCTTTCCAAAAAGAGGTATGTGGGAATGTTGTATGAAGATGACCCGAACAAAGGAGAAATGAAATTCATGGGACTTTCCTTGAAACGACGTGATTCATGTGACTATTTGAAGGACACCTATGGAGGAATATTGAATATCTTGATGAAGGACAACAACATATTAAATGCGATCACGTTTCTAAATAACTCCCTGCAACAGCTTATCGACGGCAATGTTTCCATGGATAAATTAGCGGTGACAAAAGCACTGCGAAGTGATTACAAGAATCCCATGCAAATCGGTCATTGGGTATTGGCCGAAAGAATTGGGAAACGAGACCCAGGTAACAAACCAAAACCAGGGGATCGAATTAAATTTGTATTTATTGAAAATAATGACAAAAAAGCATTGATGGGTGATAAGATTGAACCACCCGATTATATTACGGCGAATAATTTGCCGATCGATTACGCACATTATATCACGAATCAATTGATGAAACCATTGCAACAACTATTCGGGCTGGCTTTAGAACAAATATATGAAATACAACGGAAAACATCGGCCCTGAAAACCGTAAAAAGAGATCTTACTAAACTCGAAAAAGAAGAACCCGATTTGGAACTTTTCATGAAAAAACGCGAAAAATATACGTCGACCAAAATAAAAACGCTCCTTTTCGAGAAATTCCTGACAATAATTTCGCATAAACGCAATAATATGCAATCTATCACCAAATTCTTCTCATAATGTCACATATTATTCATTCAATTTACGATGTAATATATGTATGATATCATAACTATATCCGAGTCCAATAAATATTGAACCTATAAGAACTGAATAATACAGCCATTTGTATTTTACATGATTTATTTTTATATTTGTAACAACTGCTATGGTATGACTTATCACAAACAACATGGCTGCAATGACAGTAATGAACCAATAGGTATTTTGTAAAACGTAGGATGCTAGTAATAGTATATGACCGACAAATACCAATAATCCGTCCAATTCTATACCAAATAACGTGGGTTTCGCCACCATCGTACTAAAGAATACGTTCATATGGTATCTTGGATCTTTGTAGAAAATGCATAATAATCCGTATATTATAACACATATATTAAAGAATATCATTTGATTTACCGATGAAGTTTTGCTTCTTATATCAATATCACCACTATACGATTCGGTTGCATCAATCATATACGTGTATGATATACCGAAGAATGCAATGAAAAATATACTATTTTTAAATAATAATATTGGGTCTTTGTGTGTATTTCGTAGAGAATACAATGAAATAATTGCAAATAATAAATACCCTATTGATAATATCGCATTTTTAATGATTTCGGTGTTTTTGTTCGAAACAACCTCCGCTAAATCATTATAATTACTTGTACTTGTATTTTCATAAATAACTTCCTGTGTATCGTCCATATTATATATATTTAGCAATTATTTTTTCTTTGCGTTTATATATAATGAACGAATGGACGAAACTCGTTAAGAAGGTTTATTCCGAAAACAAGAAAAGGGCTGGATATATGTTAAAGGATGCTATGCGTGACGCCAAAAAAATTTACAAGCCACTAGAGGGAAAAAGCGCCAAGAAGCACCACAAGAAGAGTGGCATGAAGCACCACAAGAAGGGCACTGCCAAGAAGCACCACAAGAAGAAGGGAACTGCCAAGAAGCACCGCAAGTAAACACACTTTATTTGTATTTCTTAAAACCTGGGTATATTTTACATGATAAACCCCTGTGTTAACTGTACTAATTCTTTATTGTATGATCCACCCGTTTTTCCTCTCTATTCACGCGTCAAATTATATTCCAATAATGCACTCGTGTTTTACAAGGTGAATAGTCAACCTGCGTCCGGTCAAGGAACCGTTCGTAATTCGCGCGCCGTGGCTAGACGTACTTAATCTTGGAATTCTTCTTTTGAAATAGACTATCGTAGACTATTTCAAACAAAACACCCCCTCAGGGTTTTATCCCATTGACAAGATTATACCAACACATTCCAAGATGTATACAGGTTGCATCATGTTGTCAAATATCATGTGGGTTAGGCCGTGGACCTCTTAATGAAAAATTGATTTGTCAAACCCAACTAAAAGGATTCTATTATTACATTATAAGGATGAGTAGACCAACTCTTATTTCTCTCGAAGGAAACATCGGAGCAGGTAAATCCACCCTCCTCGAACATTTAGAAAAACATTATGCCGGCAACTCCGATTACGTATTCTTACGCGAACCCGTCCATTTATGGGACCACATTAAGGACGAAAATGGCACAACTATGCTTTCTAAATTTTACGCGAATCCAAAGGAATATGCATTCCCTTTTCAAATCATGGCGTACACCACCCGTCTTCACGAACTCAAACGCATCACTCGTGAAAATCCCTCTTGTAAAGCGATTATTTGCGAACGTTCATTGGAAGCAGACAAACATATTTTCGCGAAAATGTTACACGCAGATGGTTTGATAGACAGTGTCATGTATCAAATATATGAAAAATATTTCGCTGAATATGACGGTGATTTTCATGTCGATGGACTCGTCTATGTACGTGCTGAACCCGATACATGCTTCGACCGTGTTTCCAAGAGAAGCCGCGAAGGTGAGAATCAGATTCAAGTGGATTATTTGAAGAAATGTCATATGTATCACGAGAATTGGTTGCAAAAGACGAATATCGATTGCCATACACTCGATGTGAATACGAATGTGTGTTTGGAGAAATTAGATGAGGCAAGTTTAATGCATGTCTGGGTGAATGAAGTGGAGAAGTTTATCAATCGTTTACAAAAATCATCTTCCCTATCTCAGGCGAGCGCCGTAGATCGCTAAATAATAAATATCCCCAAATCAAATAAAAAATATATTGAAATTTATTTTTTATGAATTTTAGACTTCTTGAATATTAAATGTGATACCGGGTATGGTGGGAAGCATTTTTTGAATTGCGGCTATATTGTCATCGGTTTTCGGTGAACTTGAACTTGATACTCCACTTGACATACTTGGATTTGATGTAATATTGTACGTTTTGTCGTCAATTTTTAATGAACCCGAGAATGTTTTGGCTTCTTCATCATATGTTCCTTCAAACGAAACTGTGTATTCTTGTGGCGATGGTGTTTCTGTTGGAGGTATTGGTGTTGGAGGTATTGGTGGCGGTGTTACTGTTCCGGTTGGTGTTACTTCTTTATTTGCTTCTGCTTGTTTTTGTGCTTCTTCTATTTGTGATTGCGTCATATTATCATCGATATCTTTTTTTTTTTGTCCTGTATTTGTTGGA
>Ga0222676_1000023_pt1 | contig 73451 bp, 108 predicted proteins | sample AntAcemetagen870_FD_179815 | JGI IMG/M metagenome (GOLD analysis project Ga0222676, IMG submission 179815) | Saline water microbial communities from Ace Lake, Antarctica - #870 | ecosystem: Environmental > Aquatic > Non-marine Saline and Alkaline > Saline | place: Antarctica: Ace Lake...
TCAAAATGGCAGTTACAACCAAAACGTTTGCGAGGATATATAGTCCCCAATACTCTTGGCGTTTTGCTTCACCTGAAAAACTCAAATATTTAGTCATAATATAGTTCCTTGTTATGCTACTTTAACAACAGTAGCGTTTAATTTGTTTGCAACTTCTGTCGCTGACTTCTCATTATCAAATGTTAGATCAACAACCTTACTTGGCCTCGTATGCATCTTAGTAATATCGCCTTCGAAAACATAATGCTTAACAAGATTACCGTTACGTTCAATTGCATATACAGTCATTGATCTTCCTTTTATTTGGTATCAGCTAAGGAGTTGAACCTTAAAGTAACTAACTTGACGCCTGAAAGTTATTGTTAATTCGCAAACCTGCGCTGACATATATGGCACTCCCGGTAGGACTCGAACCTACAACCTGCCGATTAGAAGTCGGCCGCTCTATTCCAGTTGAGCTACGGAAGCATTGTTTCTATTTATTAAAATCTATTCTATACTGCTTTCCATCCAATGTAAATAGTAAAGTTGAATAAGAATAAACTTTTTTGGAATTTTCTTTGTATTCAACAACAGTCTCACATTGACGTTCTGTTTTATATCCTACGATGACTGATTGTGATTTAGGCTTAGAACCCTTATCAGCACCAATGACTCCGCCCATAACAGCACCAGCTGCGGCACCATTGTCTTTACCAGTAACAGCCTTACCTGCTAAGCCTCCGATGATCATTCCAAGGATAGCACCTTCAGCGGCATTACCTTGCCGAGAACGAGTCTCGTATACCGGAATATCAACATTGTAACAATGTTTCACATTGACTGGAGTTGAATTATACACTGTTGTATAGTGATCCTTCACTCGAGCATTTACGGAAGCGTCAGCGAACCCTGAGGTTGCTACACTAGATATGGCCATAGCCAAAATTACTGTTTTCATTCTACATATTTCCTACCCAGTGGGTCACATCATCGCATGGATCATCACATTTAGACATAGTATCTACCTCCAACCATATAATCATTATTTATTATACTACGGATTTATAGGTATGTACACCTATTTTGTGACAACTTCTACATTTTTTGGTGTTTTAAATTTAACATTGTCGTGCTTATGGTGAAGTACAAATTGTGTATCTGAAAACTCATTAAAGATTCCGTCCCAGATAGGTCGCCAGTTGTTAATCAATCTCATGTTGTTTGTATCACCGCGATCAGAGTTAAGATAGAAGTCAGTGCAGCTTCTTAGATTAAAGTCAAAAATTGAATCAAAACCATACATATGAATTTCTGTTCCTTTCAACTTATTTGCCGAATAATGAACTGCCATATGACCACAATTAAAGTCGGTGTAATTGTTAACATAGTCAGGTTTATCTAGATAAAATTCTTTGATCTGACCGGCCCAGGGTAATCTCATAGCAGGATTCATTTCAAGATATTTGTGAGGTCTAAATCCTAGAATCCACTCCCCAGGCACCTGAACACTCCCCTCATGCATGGCTCTCATCATTTTGAAGTCGACCATACAAGTTCCATACACTCCTTCTACGGCGAATGGTGGAAGATTACAAGTGATCTTTAAACCTTTAGATGGTTTGTAGAGACCTGCGTTGTCACCATTACCCACAACATGAACCACTCTAGACATTCATCAATTCCTTAATTTTATATTTACCTTTATAGCCTGTCCAGTGCATTACCTTAACATCTTTAGGAACGTTGTCGTCCATAATATCAAGACGAAGAGTATTATACTGCTGTGGCAAATCAGTAATATGTATAAGTCTTTTCATGCCTTCTTTTATCATATGATGTAGAACCTGTTGGTCGCCATCCTTTGGATATAAGGCAACTTCTGAAGCCCAGTCATACATAATAGCCGGAACATCCTGAAAGGCAACAACACCTGTATTATGCCATTTCTCCATATACCGCTTGCTCCATGGATTATCAATGCCAAGAGCTAGTTTGTTTGGTTCAATATAATTAAAGATATCTGTAATATCACACCTAACTTCACAGTCAGTATCAAGCCAGCAAATCTGGTCAGCAAAATTAGACGCTGTTATCATGGCCTTAGGTTTTTTAAACCAACCAACGTCTTGTGTTCGAACACTTTTACGAATTTCTGCATATGCCGATGTTTCCATACCAAAGTCCATGATCATGAGTTCTTCGTTAGGCATATGCTTTCTAAAGTTATCAACAAACCACGGAAGCATCCATTCTGTTGAAGAATCACAACCTGTAATGAATAATCTAGATAATGTCATATGTTTCGCCATAATTATGTTTCGCCAAGCAGCCAGCTTGTTTCTGAATTGTCGTGAAGCTATCTCTTGCTTCTATTGGCCAAGGGTAATATTCTTGTAACGTAGGAAAGTTCTGTAAACTAAGGAACACATCAGTAGGAGCAGCATGGCTCTTCGCTTTATCTATAAGAATCTTTGCGCCCCGTGGTGTGATCATATAACCATGAGCGCCTGGAAAGTATCTCTTAGATGTAAGCGGATTCACGCCAAGTTGCATTGGCGTTTGAGCTTTACCGTAACTAGGCTTACCGAGATTCATAACGTCTCTAAATTGCTTGAATACTGGAATATGATCAACAATAACCGCATCATGCTCAAGTATGAGAAACGTTTCATTTGTAAGAAGGCATTCGTCCCACAGAGCGTAATGAGAAAGAAATGCCGATAAACAGTTTTCGTATCGTGAATAGACTTCCTTGAATCCTTCAGTAGGAATATTAAACTTTTCTGCAAGCGCAATCGGATTTGCCTTGGGTGTAACAGCTTTAGATTTTTCGATATCAATGCCAAACTTGGCGCCTGATCTAATACATCTATCAGCAACCTGAACCGAGCGTTCGTTATCTACCATTGTAATTACATATGATTTCATAATGATGTTGTTGAGGGAAGTCCCTGCACCTCTGTATAGAATGTTTTTGTGACACCGAGATTTGGCATAAGTTGCTTACACATAATAGCATCATTTGGCCACAGACCGAATTGTGACACTAGAAGTTTAAGGTGTTTTGCTGCATCTGGTTTGATTATATATGCCGAGTTTCCAGCGATCCCCTGTGGAACTCTTTCCTCATCAACGGTTGGAACCGGTTGAATATCCGGACCAATTGGATTAATGCTATCGTGGAAATTCTTTGATCTACGTGTTGCACCACGTGGATGATTGATGCCAATAATATTATATGCGCTCGGTCCAGCAATCTTAGTATGAAGTTGTTCAATGAAAAGTGCATCGTGTTCAAGTATCAGAAATGGCTCGTCGCCCTTAGAGCATTGATCCCATAGCTCGTAATGACTTAATGCGCAAGCAATACGAGCAGACTTGTTCTTAGTTGGATACGGAGACTTGAGTAATCCAGATGCAATATCAAGCTCTTTTCTATCCCAAGGATAGTTCCAGGTCAGCTTATGTTCAATCATTTTCCGACCAACAATATCTGGAGTTACCGCATTAAATCTTTCAATATCAAATTTATTAAAAACCCTATCAGAACTTTTCTGTAGAGTTTGAAATCCCCTTTCTGAGATAGGATTGTTCTTTACTACGATTCCAAGCGCTTTCATTTTGTCACCATAAGAATGGCGCTATCCCCAATAAATTTACCATTTGATTTTTTTCTCGTGTCATATAACGTAGTATCATACGCAATAAGCTCATTCAAAAAGTCTGCGTATGCAAGACGATTATATTTAGTAGTGTCTTTCAAAAGCCAGGGGTCAGCTAGTTGCTTATCTGTCATAATATCAAATGGCCAAACGTCCTCGACAAAATACTTTCCATCATCTTTTAGAAATGGTACAGTGTGACGGAATGTGAGTCTGTTTGCCTCTGGCCAGTGGGCACCGTCATCAATGATAATATCAAATTTAACTCCTGGCCAAGCATTCTCAATAAGGGCAGTAATATTCGGATCCAGCGAATCCGCTTTAAGATGCTCTACACGTTCCTCATTAAGAATCGGAATTTCATGCGCCCGTTTGCGAATAAAAATATCTAGACCGTAAATTGTAGCATTAGGAAAATATTCATGCAGCGCAGCCGTGCTTGCGCCCTTGAACACACCAATCTCAAGAATGTTAATATGTCTGTATCTAACCGTCTCAAAGTGCGGTTCATATACCTCATTATAAAAGTGTTTAACAGAACCTTTATCAGTCTCATGTTTATCAAAAATCTTTAACAGATCACTCATTTTCTAGTCTCCAGATGTTTTTTGTAGGACCGCCATCAAAGTCGTATCCAAACATATCTATGTCAGCTTTATACCAGTCAGCGATAATCTTAATTGTCTCTGGAGTGTAAAGGTCCATATATGATCCTTTGTTTAATGCCGTGACATTACGTGCCTGACTCATTTCTTTCAAACCAAAATAATCACAGACATCTTGATTATAGTTCTCGAATGAAAGAACATCACACTTTAAATTACCTTCAGTGTCTGTCATATGGTCTAAGGCTGGATACCATCCACGAACGGCTCTATGCCACATGTAAGGCATATTACCCCATTTATGTCGCTCTTCAAGAAATGCCTCGAATGAGCTAACATCTGCATAGGACTTATCAACCTTACGTTCTACTTCAATTACCTTCTTTGCAAAGAAATACCGAGAGACAACACGATCCCAGGGATTTCTGATGATAGCAAATGCGTCTACACTTGATTGAATGTCTTGCGATAGGTCTTGATATCTTGCATGTTCGTTACCATGATGATCATTATTAGCTTTCATAATACGATGCAGCTCTTGCGTGTATGTTTTACTAATATGATATTGCTCACTAGCAACAATAATTTTGCTACTTAGTAGTGGGGATTTACGAATTGTCATTCCACCATTTTTAGGAATGTGAATGAATAGTTTTTTAGTTAACATGTTTCATAAGCTCCTCTACATTTTCACCGTGCTTTGGCAATTTATCTTTTAGAAAGAAATGCACAAAGTGTGCCCTTTTGACTGAGTAATCATCTATTGCTTTATAAAGCGCATTCCACTTCCAGTCTAAGGCTTTGCACCTCATACCAGATTCTTTGACAAACGTGTTAAGTAGCGTTTGATCCGTTGACCATTTCCATGGGCCTTGTCCATCAATAAATGGCTTGAACTCAGGGCGACGTAGAAACTGCATAGGTGTCTGCCCATTCAAATACTCAGAGAATGATTTATTCATTACCATCATTCCCATGTTATAAAAATCAGCGCCAGTCTGAGGATGCCAATTAAACAACTGCTTAAGTGGATTCATGCCATATTGCATATTCGAGTAGTTCTTAATCTTGCTGGCATATTGTGCCGTGATTGGCATACTCCGCTCAATCACAGCGCCAAAGTCAAAACCGATAGGAAGATCATCAAAGATAATAGGAGCACCAGTGCGAATATAAATATCAGCATCAATAATAGCAATTTGGTCGTATTCTTTAAAATACGCAAACGCATTTTCCTTTTCATAAATTGGAAGAAACCCCCCATGCTTTTCATATGATTCTTTACTGCGATTTGTCGTAAATGGATCTGGCGCAATCATAAGGGTTGGTGTTCTTTGAACAATATGATCTGCACCAATCCGCTTTGCATATGCAGCAACAGAATCAGTGCAGTGGTCATACAGCTTGGATTTTTTACCTAGATATACCTGATAAATTAACCTTTTCATTTAGAGTAATCCACAATGCGTTCAGCGATTTCCATTGCTTCTTTCCAACCGGATTTAAATCGGTTGCTTTTATAGCTATATGAAATAAACGATTCCAGACCACTGATGCTACTATCAATATCTGTATTAAGATTGCGAGCAATGTTTTCCCACTCACTGCGAAGATTAAGAATTTCAAATACACTCATTTTATTCTCCAGTAGCATAATTGTAAACATCTTTCCAGTTTCTCATTAATGGAACGTTGTCATAATTCATATTGTGAGAGTGTTCAATTAGAATTGAGTCCAATCCAAGGTCGAGGCCAAGTTCAGCATTTTCAATCTTGTCTTCAATCCAAATATCACCTGAGTCTTGATATGGAGCAAGAGCTTCGTCTTTATCTGCTCCAGTATCACAATACGTGAACTTTTCAAATACGCCAGCACCAAAGAGTTTAATCAAATTTTGCTCACGAAGGCTTTGCGCGTTGCGATCAAGAGACAATGAGGTAATCACGTGAAACACATACCCATGTTTTTCGTGAAGTTTGCGCACGTAATGAATAGAGTCGCGAAGTGGGGGAAGGAACCCAATAGCGGCAGACTCATTAAACATCTTTATAAAGGAAGTTTTTTTCTTTTTAGTAAGTCCATAACGATCGCCCATGTCATAGGTATTCACAATATCAGCGCGTTCCTTATAACCATGACTTTGCATCCATACGTTAAATGCGTATTCCCAGTTTAGAAGAACTCCGTCAACATCAGTCAAAATTCTCATTATATTCTCCATTTCATTGTATAATTCATAGTATACTAAAAGTTCTTGTTTGTAAACCCCTTACCATACTTTCTTACATTTTTTCCAGTGTACCAATACAGCCAACTGTGTAAACAATGGTCTGCATCCCAGAATACTAGAAAGTCAATAATCCAAACGATATGGGGTTTATTAGCTTTTTTCCAAGCGTAGTTCCTAGCAGAAAAAGTCTGATTGCTTTCACCTAACATTATAACATTAATAAGAACTGATAGTGCAATTGCTATTCTGTTGATATATTGAGCAATAATTTTTAATGGTTTACGAAACATTATGCATTTTCTTCCACATCAACTGATTCAGAGATATTCTTTAAATCATTTCTTGTTAAAAATTTATCATGGTCAACATTTTTAATTCTAATGTCTTTGTCAATTGATTTTGCTTTATGTCTGCCGTATTTTCTATTACGTGGATCAAAGCGCTTATATTTAGCCATTACTTAATTCCTAGCATCTCTTTCGTCATAATGTAATCACGAACAAAGTCAGAACGAACGATGTCTTTCCATGTGAATTCAGTCACTTCAAAGGTTGCCATATCCTCAACAATACGCATAAAGTTTAGAATGCCATTTTTCTCATCAGTCTTTTCAAAGTCGGACTGGTAATAATCTCCAACAAGAATGATTCGACAGTTGTTTCCAACCCGGGTTGCTACGGTGTCAAGTTCATGGAAGTTAAGATTCTGCATCTCGTCAACCAAAATAATAGCATTATGATATGACGTTCCTCTAAGGAATGATGTAGGTTCAAACACCACTCGTTTATTAGCCTCAAGCTTAGACCAAGCTTCTTTGTTATTAAAAATTTCACCGAATAGTTGCTGATAAGGCTTTTTGTATGGATCAAGTTTTTCTTCCATGCCAGGAAGGAATCCAATATCACGTGTTGGAACAATTGAACGAACAATAACGAGTTGCTCATATGGCGTTTCTTTATCAAGTATTTGTTCCATAGCAAAATGGATACCCATAAAGGTTTTGCCTGTTCCTGCTGATCCAGCTAAGACCAAATGATTAGAGTCTTTTTCCCAATCGTCTTTTGCCTTTTGTTGATTATTAGTCAACGCTTCAAACGGTTTGATATGCTCTAAACGAATAGCATTAGATGAGTATGATCTAGATGTTGATTGTGTTGCCACGGCCTGAGCCCTTTTTAATTTGTTTCTGCATATCTTTGAATCCATCAGGAACTTTTAGATCGCGGTTTCCTGACACGCTGCTTACTATCTTTGGTGTTGCTAACACTTGCTTTAGGTTTTGATTTTCTTCGAGATTTTTTTGGAGGTCCGTCCAGCTGCAGGTCACGTCCCACCGCTCCATCGTCTCTTTGTTTTCTATTGTGTATACGGGCATATAGTGCTTTCCAACTTAACCAATTATTTTCAATGTCGTATCGATGCATTGTATTCCATTGTTTAGATAAGCTGGAATACAATTGTATATATGTACGATTGCCATACTCACTTTCAACCAAGCGTAGGCAGGTTCCATTTTCACCAAAAGTAAGTTCATCAATGGTCTTATATTTTATATCACCAAATATACCTGCTTTCTGACGGTCAATAGGCGCTTGTTTAGGAACTCTTTTTTTTCTAGTAGCGGTAGGTTTCTTCTTTGTTGTCATTTTTTATTCCTGGTAATATATGCGCATATGAATCATTTTACACATGCACCGATTCTTCCATTATATTCGGGTGAAACAATCCACTCATAACCAAGCGAGGTTAAGTCCTCATTGCCACCAAAGTCTGGTATGAATTCACTTATTCCACTCTCAAAATCTGGATTACCTCTCAGATGAATTTCAATAACACGATTACCAATATATTCAATATTGATTGTCTCATAGCTATCAATAAGATAATCAATACATTCTGGCATAGGCATCTCGTCTGTTACCTTAAACCATTTTTTCCATTTAGTCAGGTCATTAACTGATTTAAGAACACCTTCAACAGCGAATGATTGCTTTTTGTTTACATAGTCAACACTTAGGTGCCGGCCTTCAAACCATTCACACCAAAAATATCCTAATGGAAAATGCATTGTCTCTATGTCAATCCAGACCTTCTCAGCGCCTTTACCCAGACCAATCATGTTAACACACGGCCGAACAATATACCAATCTGGCTTAGGAACATCCATTCCAACAGGACCACATACATATCCTAAGCGTCTAGATAGAATGAGTTTATCAAGAACCCATAAATCCTCTGGCCTTGTCACTGACCATACTTCATCTTCCGTCATTATGCTACCTTAAACCATTGTGGGATATCACGCTTTGACCATGTCATGGAAAATCGTTCTTGCTTTGTTTGATAGAATGCACGATACGAACCAACAGGATCATTATTATCTATACAGTCAGGCGCTGCACCCATAGCAAGGCGAAATGGTGTTTGGCCAACATCTGGAATATTGGTAGGAACCTCTTTAAGGATAGTACCAAGATCGTTGAATGACTTATGTGTTTTGCCATAGCGATAAGTATATTCATCATGGAGTGCAACAAAATGATCGTAATGCCATTTGTAATTAGTAGCAGATTCCATGGTCCAGACAGTACATGGATGGCCGACATGAACAGCCTTATATATAGTATTGTCATGACGATCAAGCGACCAATGCTTTACCATAGTTTTACCTGACTTAGAAGCAATCTTAGTAAGAGTACCATCAAGAACACGATGAGCAGTAGAAAGCATCTGTGCTGACTCAAGAATCATTTTAACTACGTGTTTGTCGCACTGTAGCTGTGCTGACTGAATAGGACATGTATCGAGTATAAAGATATTCATTGTAGACTCCTGTAAATATTATAGACATATTACTATAAGAACCATAGACATGTACATAGTAATAATAGAATAAATCCAACTGGCATTAGTGGTATACTACCCCCAACCATAAAGCCTCTTTTATTATACCATCGGTGCAACAATCTGTACATATGTATAATGAAAAAAGCCAGATATATTTCTATACCTGGCTCTTACTATTATATATCGTTATGGCTTACGCTGCTATTTGGAGTGTTTCTTCGATTTCTGCAATATGATCATCTAGATATGCCTTCTTATTAAGTACCTTATACATTCTATCCGTTTTTCCTTGTTTTTTATATCTCTCTGCTGCCCAGCCAAGGGAACGAGAATCTTTTTTTAGGCGGTCGATTGTTACTGAAACCATAAGTATGTCTCCAAATAAAAAAGGTGCCAACCGCGAAACGGTGGCACCTTCTGTTTAAGTTTTAAGGTTATGTCTTAAACTATAGCAAGCCAGGGAAAGCCTCCTGTGCTAACTTGAGTGTCAGACCTTTCACTGGCGGCTTTTTGTTAATCATTTTGCACACCAATTCTGCGTCCTTAGGATGAATTGATTCAACGATCCCAAGAAAAATCTTTTCACGTTTTACGGCAGGCATTTGTTCGCCTTTGCCGCCCTTTGCACAATATAGAAAGTCTTTGTGTTTTTTGAGTAGTGTAGTAGGAGCGTTATGTGCATCACATGCTGTGTATGGCACTTCTCCGGCCGGTAGCAACCACTGAATACGAGGATCGAGCGATCCTTGAACAATGTCACGTAGAGCAGCACTATTATTCTGCTGCAGTACCATAATCTTTTCCGCTCGTGTTTCAGCTTTAGTAAACTTTTCAAGCACTTCGTAAATCATCAACGCCATTAAACAAATTCTCCTACACAGTCAATTAGCAAGTTGCAGTTATGTGAAACAAGATACGTGAAAACCTTACTACGGTTTTTACTACGATCCTGTCCTACGAATGTATTTATAATTTCCTGGCGCACTACTTCAGGACATTCTGATTCTTCAGTGAGATCAATCATTTTCTTGTTGCGAATATAGTTGCGATAGACATCTCCACCAAGAGCCTTTGGATCATCCATAAGGAGAGCTTTTTTCTTAGCACTAAGAACAACTTGGCGCCGGCCTTCAACAAACACACGATCGTCAGACAGCACATTTGGAACACCGTCACCACTATCACCCTTAAGGAAGTGTTCCATCTGTTCAAGACGCGGATTATCTACTGTAATGAATTTCTTTGTTATAGGTGAGTATTGTGCAACATTAGAGTACTTGTGCAATTGCTTGAAGTCTTTGTCTGACGACACAATCATGATTTCCTCATAGTTACCAAATTCCTGAGACCATTTAACGATTTCAGCAATAGAGTCATCGGCCTCGCAGCCATATTGGTTGATGGTCTTATACGGAAAGTACTCACCAAGTTCATCAAAAACTTTGTTGATTGTAGAGAACGCAACGTCCCAATCGATTTTAGATTCTTCACGTGATAAGCCACGTTTGCCCTTATATTCAGGGTATACCTTCTTGCGCCAGTTGCCACCATTATCACCGATGACAACAACCTCGCCGTATTTGCTTCCAAACCTTTTGCGATACATACGGATGCTATTAAGGATCATATGCCGAATAAGATTTTCATCACTCCAGTGAGCAGCGCCCATGGCAATAGGGGCAATTGAAATTCCTGAATAGTCAATTAAGATCATGATGTAGTCCTTTTGTTATATTAATTATATTAGTTATACCACATAGAGTTACCAATGTACACACCTATTTTAGTAAACTTTGGACATGCGTGCGATGTATCTTACAGTTGATAATTCCATTATAGTAACTATCATCTAGCAAGACATTCCTGTCGAACTGTTCCTTTGCCTCAAGATAGCCGAGCTCACCTTTAGACTTGCCGAAGTGGATAATTTCGCGGTGGAAATTATCCACGCCGTGCTCAACAAGTCTCTGTTTTACTAGATCACTTGATCCGTAATACTTCATCCAATCAGACTCAGTAACAGATCTACGCTTGCGCGTTTTACCCTTCAAAGGTTTAAGTGTTTTTTTGGCCCAGAATTGCTTCTTGCCTACATACTTTTTTGAGTTGGTTTTGTCTGTGATAACGTAGACAAATCCAACCCATTTTTTTAATTCTTCTTCATCAGGTTCGTAAACCTTACCGCCATAGTGCCACATGACCACAATCCTTATACAACATATTAGTGCTAATGTTGTATATATGCCTTAGAATTCTTCGTCGTCATCTCCATCAAAGAAAGCATGCCCCGACACTTGGCCACACATAGAGCAAAATGAAGGTTCTTCTCTTTCGTCAACTACCACAACCCGAGTCTCTGAGCCACAGTAGTCGCATTCGCAAATGTATTCTGATAGTTTCAATTTTATGCCTCGCAGTTCTAATTTGTATAAATAGTAATGTAGGTCACGGAATTGCACTTCCCACCTACTCTAGAAACAAAAGGAATTCCAGTTCATGTATATATATATATATGTCTATTATGTTTACGCCTACATCAGACTTGACGGCACACCCTACTATATAGGTAAAGGGAGGGGCAAAAGAGCATATTCAAAACAACATTCTGTATGGGTTCCTAATAGAGAATCTGGACAAATAGTTATACTTGAAAATAATCTTTCGGAAGTAGGCGCATTTGCGATTGAAAGAAGACTTATCAGATGGTGGGGCAAGAAACACGAAGGTGGACTACTCTACAATAAAGCCGATGGTGGTGAAGGTAGAAGTGGATATAGTATATCTCGGCCACACACAGAAGAATCTAAGCAAAAAATGTCTAAAGCAAAGCAAGGTAAAAGTTATCCGAGACTTACTTCAGCTAATAGAAAAACTGCCGAAAAAAGACGAAATGTCCGTCTATCTGAAGAACATAAAGCCAAAATATCTGCTGGCATGAAAGGTAGAGTTATGACAGAAAATCATAAAGCAAATTTATCTAAGGCTAATGTTGGTCGTCCAGTAAGTGACGAAACCCGTTTGAAAATGAAACTAAAAAATTCAGTCAAGTCTACCTGTCCACACTGTGGTAAAGGAGGTGGTGGTAGCGCAATGAAGCGCTACCACTTTGATAATTGTAAGTCTATTAAACATTCATCCTTCGCATGAAATGCATAGCATGATATCACGCACAAGTTCTTGTGCTGGATTAGATGACCGCTGGTAGTAGAAAGTTTTTACACCCAAACGCCATCCTTCAATAATCAACGCGTTTATGTCTTTTGTTGATGCAGTTGGTGGAATCATAAGATTGAGTGATTGGCTCTGGTCTATATATTCTTGTCTTGCAGCAGCCTGCTGAACAACATTAATAGGACTAATCTCAGAGAATGTCTTAAACACATCTTTTTCATTCTGAGTGAGAAAGTCAAGATGCTGAACAGAACCTTTCCTCATTAAGATTGAATCCCAGGTTGCATCATCATTCTTGCCGTAATGATCTAGACATCTAGCAAGATAACGGTTCTTATACGTGAAGGACCCTTTAGCCAAATCCTTAACAAAGTAGTTTGATGCAAGTGGCTCGATTGACGGCGATACTTGACCAAGGATAAATGATGAAGATGTTGTAGGAGCGATGGCGCAACGAGTAAGATTGCGTACATCATAACCCATAAGACCTGACGGAACACCATACTCTTCTGCCATTTCCTTTGATGCGTCAAGTGATTTTTCATCGATGAATCTACTAATTTCTTCAGTTAGTTCAAGTGCTTGGAATGACTCAAATGGGATCATTTTCTTCTGTAGAAGTGTGTGCCATCCAAGCTGACCAATTCCAAGAGCACGCCAGGTTTTTGCAAAGAGATTGGCCGACTCCATAAACTTAAGACCTTCTGTTTTGCGGATATATTCTTCCATAACAGCATCAAGGAAATATGTGAGAGTTTCTACAGCGTCAGTATATTTCCATTTGTCCCAGGTAGAAAGGTTCATTGATGATAGGTTACACACAAATGTCCATTCATCGCTTGATGGCAGACAGATTTCTGAGCAGAGATTTGACGCCCAGATAGGAATGTTTTTGTCTTTAAGAACCTGTGGTTTATTGTCATTCACAGTATCAGAGAAGAACAGATATGGATAACCAGTTTCCTTGCGCTTTCTGAGCACCTTAGCCCATACTTCGCGTTTGTCTGCATCGCCATCAATCATTTCCTGCATCCAGTAATCTGGAATAGTAACACCAATTGAGATATTCTGAATGGTTGCACCAGGTTCACGGATTTCTAGGAATTCCATAATATCAGGGTTATCAATGTTAAGATAACCAGCAAAAGCCCCGCGGCGAGTGGTACCTTGAGAAATAACGTCAGTGCCAACATCAAACAAGCGAAGGTAATGAACTGCTCCATCTGCTTTGCCTCCTCCTTTAATTTTACTACCACGTGGTCGAATATCACCAAAATATCCAGATGTTCCTGCGCCGAGTTTGGTTTGGACACCAACCTCAGCTGTTTTTTGTAGAATAGCCTCAATAGAATCTTCCACGTAAACACCATTACATGAAATAGGAAGCCCTGTTTCTTCACCAAAATTTGACCATACTGGAGAGGAAAGGCTATAAAAACCCTGACTCATATAATCATAGAACTTGTTAGCAAATCCCGGGTAGTCCAAGATTTCTTCTGCTGCTTCCGCAATTCTGCGTACGCGATCTTCAGGAGTCACACCTGGTTGTAAATACCCACGACTGAGGAACGTGCGTGAATCGTCGTTTAGCCATTTAAATGCCATTATATTTCCTTAAAATAAATCATCTGCTGATACGCCTTGACCACGGGCATAGTCTACTGGTCTGCCATTGAAAAAGTCAACCATGTTGGTTCCATATAAACCCTCATCAAACCATCTGGTTTCCTTAATCAAATCTTTGTCATATGTTAATTCACTTGAAAAGCCAATTTGCTCTAGTGATTCAACCATACGCTTCTTAATGAATTCAACTAGAATTTCTGAGTTCAATCCTGGTACTGAGTATTCACCCATAATCCAACGGATCACTTCCGACTCACAGCGGATTGACTCTTCACATTCAAGTCGAATACGATCTTCAAGTTCTTCGTCGAACAGTTCTGGATACTCTTCACGGAGTGTGTTAATCAGTTTAATACCGACCTGAGCATGAAGCATTTCTTCATTACGCGTGTATTTAACTTGCTGTGCTGTATCCTTAAGGATAGCTTTGTTTTTGTTCATATGCAAGATGATGTAGAACTGGCTGAACAATGACACATTCTCAACAAACAATGTGAATAGTGTGATAGCATAGATATACTGTTTACGGTCATCTGCATATACCTTCTTGAGGTACTTACGGAGATAGTCAACACGGCCAGCAACAACCGGGTGTTTCATGTTTTCTTCAAAGATGTCATTGAGCTGAAGAACTTCAAGGAGCTTTTCATATGCCATGTTATGGATAACTTCAGAGTTACCCATCGCGTATCCAAGATCACGTAGTGATGGATGTGGTAGGTTATCACCTAGGTTAGACCAAAATGTTTTCACCGCAACTTCTATCTGACCAATTGCTGATAGTGTGCGGACAAGGATCCGTCTTTCTTCTGGACTCATGTCAGTCTTAAACTGACTATAATCAGACGTGAAATTGAATTCATCAGGAGTCCAAAACCCACTCCAAATTGCTTCAATAAAATCCTTGGTCCAAGGGTACATGTCAGGTTTTCTTGAGATTTGTTCTTCGAATAGCATCTAATTTCTCCGGGTAAAGCTGTATAAGACATCGGTCCTGAAAACTATTTCAGGCAACAGCCTATATTGTTTTGATTTCTGATACCATTATATATAAGATCTCAGGTCTTGTAAACACTACATATTGCTATATTCACAAAATATTTTACACCATATTGCCTTAGTCGGCTGGTGGACCTGTTATTGCCTTTTCGTAGTAAGCAATAATTTCTTTCTGTTGTAGAATGTATCTACGGAGCTCTCCGACACCTATTGATAGGTTTTCATAGCCTTTTGGTGTGATCGCCATAAATGTGACCGATCCACCATGTTCATCAATCCTCTTCATAGCCTCGTCGAAGTTTTCTTCTGATACAACGAACCATTCACTATCCGGAAAGTCTATAGGTTTTGGCCAAGCCTGAATAGGGATATTACGTTCAGTAAATTTGGTCTGTGTTACAATCTCTTTATCAATAGAAGAGGTACAGTTACTCAGAATCAGCAGGGCTGGAATCAACAGGAGTAGTTTCATCTTTTAGTTCCTCTCTTAGTCTGTCAATAGCGTTGTTTATACGAATAGCAAATCCATCAGGATCAGCCTGAGCTTCTCGTACAATATCGATTTGGCTAAATCTTTTTCTTAATCCATCAAGTTTACCTTCAGCTGCCTGTAGGTTAGCCGTAAGCTCTCTATTGAGTTCTTCATTACGCTCTTGATTTTCTTCCATGGAGTCAACAGTCGCCTGAAGGGTCTCGGCTACTGTTTTGAGTTTGATGTTATTTTCACGTAGCAACGCAATTGTTGCCTGAGTCGATGTATAGTACCAATATACTCCACGAGACACAGAAGCAACCATTGCTATAATAAAGATTGCAACGTAAATTTTAATCATTTCTTATCATCCATATATTGTCTGAATCTTTTAAGAACAACCGGAGCTTTGTCCTTACGGCGTCGACGGTCTGTTACATTATGTGCTTTAAACCGAGGACCCATATTCTTCGTGTCATTAGGAATACCAGCAGATGCCGCAGTATTACCGAGCTCTTCTTCTAGCGGGTTTCTTTGTTTCATCTAACAATCTCCGATGATGTGATGTATACTTTTTTGTTTGTTCTGATATGAGTTGCTTCATAGATGTTAATTCCAAAAATAGTGCCGACTGGTTTCGCATCTTCGGCAACCTTTACCTTAGATCCTTTGGCAACTGTCATTTCAACACCTTCAATGATCTTTTCATTCTTAAGAATATAAACTCCTGGAGACAGTGTTTGATCCTTTAATACGAACCAATTGTTTTCTTCAACCAACAAATCAGTCGGATCAACACCAATGTCACCAAGACCCTTTAAAATCTTTTTCTCTGATACACTATAGTTTTCTTTAATAAGGTATAATGCGGCGGCATAAGACGCAAGCCGAGAGCTTCCACCTGGCGCTTTTGCCATAAGACGTTTCACATTAAATACAAGACGATGAAACGGTGTGTAAAAATTCTTAAACGCATCACGGTTTTCAATTGTATTCATTGAATAGTCTTTGTTGCGTTTTCCTGCAGCATCAATAATGCCTACCTCGAACGCTTTTGTTTTGTCAAATGGTGTTGTAAGAAGTGTGAGAAATCTAAATGTATAGACTAAATCACCAGCGCGTTTAATTATACCCATATTATAGTTCCTTAAGTTTTTTCTCAATGATTGGATCTGATTCAATATCAGCAAATTGACCAATTCGAACGTATTTTAAAAATTCTAAAAATGGTTTAACAGATCGCCAGTGATCGTCATTAAATTTTATAGCAAGTATTCTAAGACTTGCATATGGACCAAATACGTTAAATATGACTACAAGATGGTTTAAAATTAATCTCGTCTGTAAATCACCTGTTTCAATGTTTCTGTTTAAGAGTCGTTTAACGTACTTAAAACGTTTGAGGTCAGCATAAAACTCATCCGGATCTATTGTTCCTAAAGGTGAGTAATAATGCTTGACCGCAAACTTTACCAAATTTTCTTCAAGCAATTCATCATTATTCATATTATGTTATCTTTTTACCATTCCGGCTACTATATCTAGTAATTTTTTTCTTGAGGATCTACGGTCAAGCTCAACGCCAAATTCTTTACGAGCATATGCCTCAAGACCTTTTTTAGTCATTGCTTCAATATCATCATGGATACCATTAGTAGTAGTATCTATTACAATTTCTTCCTCAATTTTTACGCCGTTAAACGCGTCAATATCAGACTGTGAAAGTTTCTGTGACTTAAGTAGTTCCCCAGTCTTGGGGTGGCACCAACCCTTTAGAGTTGGTACCGCATTTTTTGCAAAATTAGGAGCTGCGATAGCCATTATTATTTCCCATCATTCTTTGGCATTGTTTTGTCGCCAGCATCATTGTCCCCAGTTCGCTTTGGTGCTTTCTTTGTCATTGACTTAAATGTCTTAAAGTTAAGAGCATTTGTTGCAAGCTCGTCAGTAGCCGGATTCATTGGTGTTGTTCTATCTAGCTCTTTTTTAGCGGATGGTGAAAGACCTTCGCCACGAGGAGAGCCATTGTTCATGTTACCATGATTCACTGCTTCATTTTTACCCGACATAGTTGGAGCATCATGTGTACCTTTTTTAAGGCGGCCAATGATTCGACCACCGCTATTAGCTACAACGAAATCACCGTTGTTTGCAACAGAGGTTCTATGACCGTGGTCTTTTGGCAGTCTTGTTTTACCAAGAGCTTTTAGCATAAGTTTATGGTTGGCATCGGTTTTAGCTTCGTCTAGTTCAACTTCTTCGTTCATCATTTTTCTGTGCAGCGCCTTAACTTGCTTTGCCCCAAGGATTACCATGTCCTTTCCGAAGGACGATGTTTGTACAAAAGTAATGCCACCATCAGCTTCGTGAACAGCTTTAACACCGCCACCCAAATCTTGGATTACTTTTTTAGCTTCATCCAGTTCTTCAACAGATTCTTGTGTCAGAACTTCAACCTCGGTTTCTTGGCTTTTGCCTTTCATCGATTTTGAAACGCCTTTGCGGCGCTTATGAAGATATTCATCAGATGAGTCCACATCACCATCGTTATCAATGTCTTTGTCTTTGCGGTCTTTGTGTTTACCTTTAAGAGCCTTGGCATCCACTGGATCCATTGCTTCTTTTTTGGTTTTGTCTTCTTTATCCCAAGGAGCTTTAGCAAGGGATACTTTATCCTTTGGTTGTGCTTTAACGCTTGCAAGCGCTCGGTCTTTAGCTGAAGCTTCAGCAACTTGTGCATATGCTTTTGCCATTGTGAGAATGTCTTTATAGTTCATTTTATTTCCTTACATTAGTAGGTTAGTGGCAATGGCTCCTGCCGCTGCGATTAAAGCTATCCAAAATAGCTTATTGATTGTTTTTACTGTTTGTGAATTTTCCGATGTCACTTTCTCAAGCGTATCGAGTTTCTCAGAGAACCTGTTCATACGCTCATATTGCGCAGCATGTTTCTGTTCCATATTCACGAGCTTTACTTCAGCTGTAGCAATAGATACCATAGCATCGGCTAGCTTATCTATCTTTGCTTCGATTCGGTCTAATCGATTATCGTCGGCCATTAACACTTCCACCTTCTTAACGACATTGCTTTTCTAGTAGGTCTGCCCTTATCGTCTTTCATTGGACCGGGATTGCCACTCATTCTTGCACAGAAGCTTTTGCGTCTGCCAGCTGCTTTACTGCCTGCTTTAACTTTACCAGTAACCGCCGTTTTAAGATTGCCACCTGTTTTTTTATTATATGCCGAGACTCCAGCCTTGGTCATTCCAGCGCCCCTTTCAGTAGAACGGAAATGCCCCTTGGAATCTGCTCCTCTTTCAATTATATATGATTTGAAAGATTGCATATTAGCTGTCCTTGTCTACTACGTTTTTGTCAACGCGTGCCATACGAATACCGATTTTACCGTCAGGCTTAGTATATTTTTCAGGTTTACGGTCTGCTGAGACAACAGCTTCTTGAGTTAACTTATCAACCGCTTTATCTACATACTGAGTACGCTTCATATTCTTCACGGCTTTTTTGTTAACGCCAACAGGGCGATCACCTTTAGCATATGCTCTAGCATTATCTGCTTCACGTCTAGCTACGTCTGCTGAAGCTTTCTTAACATATGAACCAAGAGTCTTTTTTGAAATTTCGTCAAGTTGGGTTTCTTCTTTCATAGAAGAAAGATCCTTTGCAAGCGCTGGTCTAGCCGACATAGCATTGGCTGCCTTTGATGAGCGTTTAAATTCACCTGATTTTGACTTCTCATGGCCTGCGGCAGTTCTATGCATGGATGCTGCGTCTCTATGATCTCGAGCCTGTGACATGTTATTCTTACTTAGGTATTTTCCAGCTAGCTTATTATGCTTCTGTTCCATATCGTAATGGACACCCTCGTCCATCTTTTCTTTGTCTTCGTCCTCGTCTTCGTCGCCACCATGATCGCCAAGTGAGGAGTGAAGACTTTCAATTATAGTGTGAGCCTTAGTAAGTCTATTTTGCATCCACTCAGGAAATGACTTACCTGATTCAATATGCTCTTCAATCTCTTCAGCCGCATATTCAATAAATTCAAGTTGCTTCATTGCCATACCGCCTTCGTCACGGGATGCAGGCTCATCATCTTCCTTAGCTTCTTTTGCCAAAGTCAGTGGCTTATTTTTGTTAAGACGATCTCGCAGAGCTTTTAAGTCAGCTTTTGTTTTATCCATCTTATACGCTTTTTTAGTGGTTGCCATACCCGAGTTAGAAACCTTCTTAGTAAGCATATCGAGCGAAATTTCCTGAATGTCAAGACCTTCCTTCTTATATGCCTTACGCGATCCGCACGCTTCCTCAACAGATTCTTTTTGGGAATCTTTAAAGTCTTGATCTGTTGGAGCATCCTTTGATCCAGGCTTGCGCATCTTTTCACCAGAGCCATTTTTAATCCGTCTGCGTTTGGCGTGGATATTATCCCATAAGCCGTTCTTTTCTTCTAACTCAGTTCTGAATTTATTAAAATCAATCATTTTGGCTTGGTCTCTCTATTTTTAATTGATGTTTGTCTTGTTCTTGCTCTGTCCATCATTCTATCATGACGTTTTGCATCCGAAGACTTTTCTCTTTCGATTCTTGCATTAGCAATATCGATAAATGTTGGGCGCTTGACTTCTTCGGTCTTTTCGCCGGGTGTATTTTTCTTTGCCTTCTTAGTCGATTCAGGTGTTCCCCAATCAGGCTTATCAGCATACATGCTTTTTTCCTGAAGTGCGACAGAAAAGGGTGCAACATCATATTCAATTACTGGTTGATCAATCTTTTCAACAGAATCAAGCCACTTGCGATATTTGTTTGCCTTTGATTCAATGATAACATAGTTTGAGCCAAGTTGCTTTACTATGCCAAGTTCACCATTTTCTTTGATAACAACTTTATCACCAACTTCAAAAAGTTTTCCGTCAATATAAGATTCTCTAATTGCTGATACCGGCTCAAGTGCGATGTGTTGTTTAAAGTTTGTCTCTTCTTTAAGACCCATACCTTTACGCACACTATTAAAAAGTTGCTTACTGTCGGCGTTAGAAAACTTCTTTGGAAGACCTTGTGAAAATGCTGTAAAATCATTATCACTAGCAGCAGCTCGCATTTTCGATGCTGACATGCCATCAACACCTTCAGAATCTGGATCTCTTTCTCCAGCCGATACTACCTTAATATCAGCAAAGTTATAGAATCCATGGCGAGCCTTTTCAGCATTGTATCTGTTTAGCAGAGCGTTAAACTCATTAACGCGATCAGATCCCACAACCATTACAACCTTGCGGAATCCTTCATTGTATAGAGAAACTGCTATATCAAAGATATTTTTAATGGATGTGTTCATAAGGATATTGCGCGCATGACGAGGAAACATCTTGCGAGCAAAAAGAATTTTATTTTTGTATTGAATAGGGTTCTTTTTAGGGTCTGTTGATTGTGACAAATACATTCTATATGGGTTTTTTCCTGCGGTCGATGCAAGCTTATCTAAAAGCTTTTCGTGTCCGACCGTTGGCGGATTCATTCTTCCAAATGAGAAGAATACCGTTTTTTCTTCTTCGACGAGGTACTGTCTAAATGATCCAATCATTGAGCGCGCTTTCTGTCCATTTCTTTCTTCCGGACGTCCTTGATCATTTTCTTGGACATGCGGCCGATTCTATTTTGAAAGGAAGGAGTACTAAGACGTTTTTCAATCTCAGCTTTTCTCTGTGGGCTAAGATCGCCCTTGGAAGTGTTCTTAATCAGCTTTTGATACACAACGTTTCGAGCTGCTTTGCGAGCTCTTTTTTCGAGTGTTTCTTTACTTGCAAAACGTCTGGCAGCACGTGCTCGGCCAAGGGCAACCTTTGCCTTGTTTCGGCGCATGTCACGGCCCTTTTTAATACGAGCAGCTACTGATAACGCCTCATCAACCTCGGTTGATTCTGAAGTAATCTGATGCACGAGAATAGTATGAACTCCGTCAGGAGATTTAATCTTTTTGTGCTTTGTTTTATAGCCAATGCCGACGGTTTTGGGATGCTTCCCTTTGTCAATATAATCACTGACAGGATTCTCGTGAGTTGGGTCATTGGATTCGCCTATTGGACCGCCTTCGCCCACGCTATAATTTCCACGTCTGCGGCGCAGTGCTCTATAGTTGGTGAGATCATCTTCACCTGGCCTATATCTTATTCCCATTGGAAACATGTCTTTAAATTTTAACATTCAGTTTTTCCCATTATCGACCGGTTTTATCCCAGCCTTTTAAAATCTCTGGCGAAAAGTTGTTGTACGAAAATTCCATTCTATCAACAATCTTTACCGCATCACCACCAAGTTTATCAATTGCAACATAACCTTCAGGACCAGTTGTCCTATATCCTGTTGAGGTTTTTACGAAAGTACCAACATTAGATAATCTATTAAGAGTATTTATAAGTTTTAATTTTGCTAGAACAATCATCTGTTGGAGATCAAAAACAAGCTTCAGGTTCTTTTTGTTTGCCCCTGAAAAGAAACTAAGGATATTATCAAGCTTCGCCTGCTTACTGGCCTTGCCTTTTTCAGTTTTTAGTTTGTCAATTTCCTTTTGGAACCGCGCTTTAATCCAATTGATAAGACCTGTAACGTGTTTGTTCGTATCGGTAATAACAGTACCTGTTCTGACAAATGAGTTACCATATGTTTCAATTAGCATAGTAAGTTCCGGCTTTGCTTCCATTTGGCGAAGAGTTGTTCCTGAAATCTGGTTGAATATTTTTCCAGCGTTAGATAGGTATGTATTAACTTCTTCGGTGTCTTTTTTAGTCATAGTGAGTGAGCTGTAATCTTTCAACATAGCGTCCTGTGACCACACATTTTTAGATTTCTTAAAGGCCGCAACATTCACCCCATATGATGCTTTCATAAGATCAAAGGTTGGACCTGTGTAGGTTGTATGCCATACAATACCGATCTTCTTTGATAGGACATCTCGCGCCATTTCTGTTTTGGCCGGAACAGCGTAAACTAAAGTGTTCGGGTGGAACGTAACATATTCAGAACCTTTAATCTTTGTTTTGCTAAGATCGCCTGGGCCAAAGAGAAAGTCACCTTGAACGACTCCTTTAATTCCTAGCTCCGGAAGATATCTTAAGGCTAGTTTTAGTTTTTCAGCAAGATCGCCTGAAGTGTCATCGTCAACTTCGGCTGGTGTTTTGTAGACCTTTGGGTTCTTATTAAAAATACCCTTTTTTGCTACAAAGAATTCCCCATCAGACGGATCTATTCCAGCGAATACAGCCGGAGCACCATCCCATTTAACACTCACATTACCGGCCTTGACTCCAGACAACATATCACGTAGCTCGCGAAGAGCCAAAATAGCTTGACGAGTGCCATTGACTCCTCCGTAAATAACTTTATCTTCGATGTGAGTCATATGTGTATTTTTTTGTTCTGTTATAAAGTTCTTAAAGTTTTCCATTAATTGTCCACCAATAGTATGTCGAAAGCTACAGTATATCTGCCGTTATTGTCTCGTGTAGTTGCACGGACATCTATATCAGATTTTTCAGGTATAGGAATTGGAACAGTAAATTCATAGTCGTATGGTCCGCCTATTCCAGCGAATTCAAAGGTGTGTCCTACTCTGAACGTGGTTTGCCCGCTGTATCTCACATACATAAATCCACTAGCGTCTTTATTTGCTTCGGCAGACGCATTTCCTTTTAAAAGATATCCTGTTTTACCTGCTGGTATGGTATAGACCGCCATTAGAGTTTGACCTTGCCCAGCAGTAATTCTGGCAACAGTAGTTCCGCCTGCGGCACCAGCTTCAATATCAATATTACCGATATTAGTTGTACCTGTATCAGTAACAAAGGCTCTATTCACTCTACGGAAGAGAGTAGTTCCGACTTGATCTGCTCCTGTTATTGTAATATCTTCTTCTACATAATCCCAGTTGGTATCAAGTCCTTGGACAGTAACGATTAGACCGTTATCGGATGCGTTATTTCGTTCCACATTTACAACCGCAGGCGTGTCCAAAGCCGCCCAAGGATATATAGTATTATCCACATCCCACACAGATCCAGTCGTGCTATTAGACATATTCGGAACTGCCCCAAACTTATGATTGAATGAGTATCCAGAAATAAGGCCTTGTGCAACTTCCAAATAAAATGGTTTGTTTGAGCCTGCTACAACTGATCCGACAATGTTAGCATTTACGGTTCCATCTACGGTAATACTACCGCCGTCGTCACTTATTGGAATGGGATTGCCTATATCATTACTAATTTCCACATTACCCGGGATTGTCACATCGCCCGTGATAGTAATAGATTCGCCACCAATGGAAACCGGGAAGGGGTTATTGCTATCAACGATAACACCGTCCTTTGTGGACAACATCATGACTTCATGGATATCATCATTCTTTTGGGGCTTTGACTTATTACCTCTGCTTAAACTGTACTGTGCCATTAGATAATTTTTCCTCCACCGGTTGGCGCCTTGGCCAGTCTATAGCTGGCCATAACATCTATAGAAGCGTGTTTATTAGGACTGTTGAGTCCGCGTGGTTGAATACGAACTTCTAATTTAGCTTCTAGGTCTTTCAGATCGTCTAACTTTGAGAGTCCCATCATGGAAGCAATTTCATTTTGCTGAGCGGGGGTTATACGGCCAGCCGTATCCACCAACCAAATCTTATCTTTTAAAAACATAAACAACAGACTTGCTTTAGCACCACTTTTTAGATTTTTCTTAAACTTTGTTTTATAGTGGTTGACAATCTTATCGCCCATTGCATTACTTTCGATCTTAGCAATATGATAATTATCAGTGTTACTTGCGAACTCAGAAGCAAACGCCTTTCTGGTATCTTTATCTTTTATTACGCTTAGAGCGCCTGAGTATATTTTCTTCACGTCCTTCGAAAAGTATTTTTGCAAGTCACTCAATAATCGCTTTGCGTTTTTAGTAGCATCAGGGGTGTTGTTCATAATATTGATCAATTCCTGCTTAGACTCACTTTTAGTATCCGGGGTAGAGAATTGTCTGCCGTCAAAGATCCAGTCTCTCATCGAACCCATCTGGGCTTTATAATCAGCCTTGTATTCATAGTGAAGATCTACTATAGTGCCGTCGGAAAGCTTAATTCGATACGCAAAGTCAGGAAATCCAGCATCAAATCCTGCTGGAGAGACAACCGCTTTTGATTCATTACCTAGTCTTTCCCCCAATTTTCTAAAGGCATTATTTTCAGCTGCTTGAGCCTTTGCACTTACTCCACGCACTACGTTTTCCTTAATAAATGATTTGAATGATTGCATATTACGTTTCTCAATTAATAATGTTGTTTCTTCTATTTATACATTTTTGTACAATAAAAAAACCAGCCCGAGAGCTGGTTTAAAGGTTTTCATGTTGGAAGAATTAGTGGTTCTTCCAGGCATCTCGCTGGTAGATATATGCATCTACCTTCTCAGCGAAGCGCAGTGGAAGAGACTGATTATAGCGAGCAACGCCACGACGATGACCACGGCCCTGAAGCTTTACGTAGTAACGCTCAGTGCGGCCTTCCTCTTTAAGCATACTGTTGCATTTTCTTACGAAACTGCGGAGTGATGCAATCTGTGGATCGTTTGGAGTGAATGTTCCGAGGTATGAATCAGTGCGTGTCATTGTGTATCTCCTTTTGATATATTAGTTATACCACATAGTAATACCAATGTACACAGTTATTTTCAATTACTTAAGATTAATTATTAAGCGGGTTGTCAAGCGCTTCCTGTAGAGTTTCCTTTAGGTCAGCGTCAAGTTGTCGCATGTCTGTATCGATTCTATCTTCAGTTTCTCGCATAGTATCTCGCACGTCCTTTTCAGATTCGCGAATAATGCCTTCAACTTCACGGATAGAAGCGGTCACATCCTTTGATAGTTGATTCATATCAGCCAACACACTTTCAAGCATTATGTCGATATCTCGTTGTGTTGCTTTGATACGATCCTCGGACATCTCAACTTTGTCCTCAATTCTATCCACCAGGTTTTCCATCTTTGTCACGTCATCACGTAAGTCATTTTTAATATCACGCGTGTAGTCAATTGCCGCAGTGAGTTGAGTTTCAATAACATCGTTCCGGGCTGCAATCGCATCGGTATCAATATTCTGGATAATCTCTTTCATGTCAGTATAGTCTTTATAAAACTCAAAGGCCCCATAAGCACCTCCACCAAGCGTCGATAAAGCGGTCAGAATAGCGAACATCCTACCACCTCGAAATGTTGTTCCAGCGAATTCGAATTCAGCCATCTTATTCTCCTATTTTTTAACTACTGGTTTTGTTGGAGCACCCTTTGCGTATGCCTGTGCTCCAAAAAATGCTCCGACGATTGCAGCAACAGAAACAAAGTATGTTGCCGCCATATTACCTAGGATAGTTGCAGCTCCATCCAATCCAATAGCAACAGCAATCACAACAGCAAATGGATATAATAGCATTCCAGCAAGAGCGAACCATGCCATTTTTCTTTGAGCGTCACGCATTGCATCGGCGTCTTCAAGTTCTTTTCTTTTAAACTCGATATACATTGCATGTTCAGCTGGATCAACGATTCCATCACCATTTGTATCTGCGGCATGAATGTCTTTAGTTTCGTCAATCATATTGCTGCCTTACCATTTCTCCGTGCTTTACGTCACTTGCTCCATTAAAAAATCTAGCGTTTGGGTTATCATGGTTTTGATGCGTAGTGTAAATATCTTTTGACTCGTACATTTGTCCATCACTCATCTGTGGTTGATTATATTTTCTAAAATTTGGGTTATAACCAAGTAAGGCTGACTGAGCATCTTCTGATGTATCACCGGATTTAGCTGCAGCCACTAATATGTCTTCGCCCTCTGGGCTTAATCCTGAGTCAGATTCTTCTTCCGAACTACCACGCCCCGATTCTATGATAGCTGCTAGTGCATTTGTGATTGCCGTGTCTATTACCGCTGTATCAAACGAGGCAACCTCGATTTCAATTGAATATAAGCCGTCTTCAGCTAGCAGATCGCCAAAGCCAATATCAGTATTATCAACTCCAATATGACTATTAAAAGATAGCAAATCATTTACCCCGCTTTCAAATACAATTGAGCCATCATAAGACCGTGATCCCGACAGACCATTCACTAGATTGTTCGATGATATAATTGCCTGAGTAGAACTAAGCGCAGCTTGATTGCCACTAAAAGAATCGTCAAGGGATGCTGAAGCCCGGGCTGATTGTTGTGCTATATTCTGGGCCGACTCAGAAACAGACGCTGCTGAAGATTCTGCATCTCTAGCAACCGATAATGCATCAACATTAGTTGTAACTGGAGGGGTTTCTGCCTGGGATATGGTTTCTTCTACCTGTGTCACAACTTCTGATTCGGGTGTAGTGAATGATTCAATTACGGAATAGTCAGTAGGCGATTCTGTCTTAATATATTGTTTTTCAATTGCAGCAAGTTGTTGCTCCTGAGTCGGAATGCCAACAGACTTATTAAAGGCGTCTATGTATCCAATACAAGTCGGGCTAGATAGTGGATCCACACCACACTTATCAATTGGGGCCGCGCTGAATATCAATTGAAATTGAACATCTTTTACTTCAGGGCCATAATAACCAGACCAATATCCAGCGTCATACCCGTCAACACTAATCACAATTTTGTCTATATCAGAGCCTGTTAATGTGAACTCCTCAGAGCCAGAAAACTCAGTCCAATTGCTAATTCTATAGTTATAATCGTATGACTTATCCCAGACAATTCCCTCTTTGTCAAAGAACTGAACGTTTATTTCTAGGAGGTCTTGACTGTATCCATAACCATCTTTGTCATATGGACCAACTGCATTGCTATTTTGAATATACTCTGCGTCGGCGTTCTTTATTTTCCATGAATACGTGTATCCATTTACTTCAATTCCAGTATCGGCAAATGCTTGTATAGTAGCGTCAATGGTATTAGTCAGTTTCATATTATCCTCGGGGCGCCAACTAAATCTCATTGTGCCGTCCTGAGATATTTGCGGACAACCTCTATACGCTGGATTTGAATACCAGTCGCCTTGCGTATGGATTGGATTACTACCCCATGTGCCGTGACCGGAAGGTCGATAAGTGCAATCTCCCTGGCTGGAAGGTCCAGACCAGGTTGCACTATCATCAATTAAGTTTGGTGTTAGAGTTTGACTATAAGCCGATTGAGAGTAAAGTAACAAACAACAAGCTGCCAAGTATTTTATTGGCCGCTGCATTACTATTATTTCCCTTCTGTGCTTTTGGCTGTAAGTCCTTGTTTAGGTCCCAGAGAATCTGTGCTTCCATTCCAATTTTACCGTTAAATGGGCATGGAGTTCCTGCCATCATCATAGCGTCAAAGACACCTTTGTCTTGACACATAACAGCAACTGCTGCAACTTTCATGCCCATACTATAGAGCAACTTAGAGTTCTTAAGTCTTTCACAGTTTATATCACGCACATGGCCACCGCCAGAGGCGCCGAGAATCTGTGTTTGCACAGATGCTGAATATGACACAGTACATGTATCATTACCACCTGGCATTATCGTCGGCGCAATGGCAGAAGGAGGTGGTGACGTGACTGTCTGATTCACATCATTCGTGTTACTGTTAATATTCGTATTAGTTGACACCGAATCAACCGAATTGGTATTGGTATTTGTGCTCACGTTTGTATTCGTTGATGTTGAGTTAACAGTCTGATCAACTATAGAATCTGAAGTAGAAACGTTGGTGTTCGTGTTATTGTTTATCGCTGTAGAATCTACCGTTGAAGTGCTGTTATTTGTGTTTGTGTTATTAGTACCACCTGACACGACATTATTGTTTGTTGCCGTAGAATTTACGGTTGAGACATTCGTGTTAGAGTTCGAGGCAGTTGAAGTTACTGTCGAATTATTCACATTGTTATTTGTGTTTGTGCTGGTTATGTTGCTCGTGTTCGTATTGGTATTATTCGAATTAACCGTGCTATTTGTAGTTGCATTCGTGTTACTATCAGTAGCAACAAAGCTGGTCGAGTCGTATAATCCATCACTGTCATCGGCAACCTGTGCAAGGACAGGACTTCCTAAAAATAATAAAAACATGATAAAGGGCAATGAATTTTTCATTGTATTTCCTCCATGTATTTTATAGAACTATTTATACAAAAAAAGAGCGCCACAAGGACGCTCTTTAATTAGGAAGGCATGTGGCCTATCCTTATGCCGGCCAGGCAAGTATTAGAAGTTAAAGCCAACACCAACTGTTGCTGTGTCGTATTTAAAATCTTCGTCTGCAGCAACTGTACCATAGAGAGATACCGTTGAGTTAAGACCGTATGTTGCTTTCGCAGATACACCAGTAAAGTCCATTGAACCACCGTCAGTAAATGCTGCTTCTGCATGCATTTTTGGCTCAATAAGGAAGCCAGCCATAGAAACTGCGGGGCCGAATTCGATTGCAGTTGTTTCTGCTTCGATATCATATTCCACGTCACCAGCGAAGCCGATGCCTGCACCGAGGTCTGCCGCGAATGCAGAAGTAGTAAGAGCAAATGTTGCGGCTGTTGCCAAGAGAATTTTTTTCATGTTATAGTCCTATTAAATTAAAGTTGTTATGAGCCCGTTGATTCATTGCAGTGGAACTCATACTGCTAGGCTTCTATCGTTCGCCACGGATACGGTTTCTGTTTCTAGGCCACGTATCAGACCCACATGGCTTATGCCGCTAGGGCAGAACCAAAAGGAGATGCATTTGTGTTTGCATTTAGTAGTTGTGACTGAATAACGTAGGTCAACACGGTAAACTCCATTTCATTTTCACACCTGTCGATCCTAAATTTCAGCCCCATCATCATTGTTCTTTTTCTTAGCATGAAAGTTTAAACCAGGACTAACTGCCTTTTTACCTTGGCCTCTAATCCAACCATCAGGAACATCTGCTCCTTCTTTAAAGCAACTTCTTTGAGTAGGATCACTAGGATTGTGATACCATTTCAAACCTTGTGTAGAACCTTTGCTTCTTGTATAGGGTCTGTATTTCATACCCTTACGATTAGCATTGCCTTTAGCCGCACCCTTTTTACCAGATTCGCTTAACATTTCTCTAACCAATTCTTCTTTAGTTAAGAGACCTGCTAAACCTTGCCAAGCCAATTTATCTTCCCATCTACCATACTTCTCATATAGATTTTTATGCGCTTCTGCATGTTCTTCGATGGTAAGTTCTACTAAGTTACTTTCTTCGTCTGATCCGCCCAAATGCTTTGGGATGATATGGTGTTTATGTTTCATTCTAAGCCCTCTTATCTATCCTATTTCTATTTATAATAGGATAGATTTCAAGAACAATCATGGTGAAGCTGCTGGGTACCGCCCCCAGGTCCAGAATGTGTCCACGTTGCTTCAACGTTTACAAGTTAATTTATACTATTTCGAGCAGTTTGTACACAGCCAATATTATTAATTCATTGGCTGTGTCATTAATGTATCACTTAGAACGGGGCCGAAGTTGCACCGCTGCGATGCAGAAGCGTGTTATAAAGTGTGTCAATGTTGAAATAAAGGTCTTCAAGTGATCCGTTATTATCAACAATGTAGTCTGTCATCCATGGTTCAATTGTCATGGATGACTTTGGTTCTGGAGGAAGATGATCTGAGCGATCGATCCAGATAGTATGATCTACTAGACCTGCATTCACAATACCATGAAATTCGCGTTTGTTTCGCAGGCCAGCATAGATGTCAGAAATCTCAAAGATTTCTCGTCCAATAGTTGCCGGATCATCTGCACACCGCGCAGCAATAAGATTATACCATTCTGAGCGATGAGCACCACGATCTTCGAAGCATTCCTCTACGGTAGTATAACCATATAACGGCGCAAGAACCGGAAACACTGTTTTCTCTGCGTTGTGCATGCTTGATGACGCAAACTTAACACCGTATTTCTCTTCTAGATATTCAGCCGCGGTATCTTTACCATGACGAGCATGACCAATAATAATTAGTTTCATTAATCCCAAGTTCCATCCCATTTATAAAAAATATGAACACCGTACCTTACTGTCTCATCCATTTGATACGCCCAATGTGGCTTATCAATATAGTCTGCATAGTAAAAAGTAGCGGAGCCCGTGTTGTCTTCTAAAGTGTTATTATAAACTGCTTCAGCCACTTTGTAAACCTCTGAATAAAGTTCTTTATTGCCTGGTGTGTGGTTTTTCACAAGGTGTGTCCATGAAAACTGAAACGGTTCAAATACAACCTCACATACGGTATTTGGCCAGTTGCTATGCGCAACCCTATTCATAGTAACATGAGCAACTGCGCGTTGCCCTTCAATAGATTCTGATCTAGCTTCAAAATATATGTTCTGTGCCATACATCCAATTTCAGCTGAGTGCTGTTCCTGCTTTGCCGTTGCAGCAACAGCACCCAGTACAAATATTCCGCCGATCATGACGTTCGATAGTATATTTATTGTCATCATAGTTCTTACCCTTTGTTAGTACTCTTATAATACATCACAAATGTAAAGTAAACAACTAATCATGTTACTACTTTACCTGTTACTGATTTGTAACAAACTCATCTACCATCGGGAATACTGTTGCGATTGCCTTAGCAACTTCCCTTGCAACTTCGATATGCTCTTTCTGTGTTCCATTTCCAGAGCGTAGTTCAATATAGTGGACCCATGAACGAAGTGTGCCATTCATATATATCTTACTTAGAGTATTGCCTTCTGGGAAAACACATCGTGCTTGTTCCTTAGCAATACCACGTGAGATAGCCCAATCATAAGACTCTCGGGCTTTTTCAATTACACTCAGTTGACGTGCTGCCCATTCACGCTGCAATTCCTGATCTTGAGTCTCAACGCTATTCTGGCGATTCTTATGGTCTTGAAGTCGTGCTTCTCTCAGAACAAAAGAAACATCAAGACTGTCAGGATCGGCATAACGCTGACTGAACTCTTGAAAATAGAAGCTTCTGTGTCGAAGAATTTGGCGTGCAATATCACGTGTTGTGTCAATACCAATGGTTGCATTACACATTTCAAGTGGTGACCAATGCTTATGTTTAACGAGATATCTAACCAGCTTTTCACCAGACTCGCTGTTGAACTGATTAGCCGGGTTAGATACTCTCGCGCAGTAAGCGATGAGCTCAAGAGCATCATCAAAATGCTCTTTAAACTCATCAGCGGGTGCTGGTTGAACTACTAGAAATGCCTTTGGTTTCAGGTAATTCATGTGATGTCATACTCCGATGCAAGGGCGTTATTCTTTTTCTTGGTTTTTTCAGGGGCAGACTCTGCCATGAACCACTGCTTACCTTCAATGCGAATAAAGCGACGATTGGTTTCTTCCCGGTTTGGATTTTCAATTGTAATCATCGTGCGGCGCCCTTTACGGCTGGCGTTGAGCTGATTAATGAGGCGGTCCCCAGATGCTTTATAATCGGCACGAACCGCTGCCTTTGTTGAGCTGCTCACGCTTGAGTGAACACCCTGTGAAATAAAGCCCTTAGACTTTCCGCCTTTACCTTTAGCCATAACTATTCTCCTATATGTGACTAAGTTTATTATATAACGATTTATAAGATTTGTACACTAATTAGATTTTAAAATCTGAAAATCTTTCTTCCATTTTAGAATTGTCAAAGACTGGTGTATCATTTACCAGATTATCTTCTGCGCCATCAACATCAAAAAGTTTCATCCGAGATTTGTCAATGCCAATAACAAAGCGCTTATGATTGTTTGGATCATTATAGCGGTTCTTAAGCTGCTTGACCATGATCTGACCTTGTGCTTCCAATTCTTCATTAGAAACAAGGGCGAACATTAAGTCTGCTGTAGCTGGCAAACCAAAGGACTCGGAAGTATCCTCAAGCCCAGGATCGGAGCTATTGTAGCCAGTACGAGTTGTTTGTGTTGCAGAGACGATCGGGAGGTCAAACTCAACAGCAAGGCCACGTAGTTCTTCAGCGATTGCTTTAATGTATGAGTAGCTATTAGTACTTCCTCCCATTTTAATGCGCGACGAAGCACAGATATTTAGATAGTCAATAAAGATAATATCTGGGGTAAAGCCCTTTTTGAGTTTCAATTCATTTAAGAGAGCACGGAAGTGGTTTGCGTTTGCAGAACCAGTTGGATACTCTTTTACAATCAACTTACCATTTGTTTTTGTTTTAAGTTTGCCGATGCGCTCAACAAAACTTTCCTTAGATAGCGTTTCAATTTCACCAATCGGAATATCGAGTAGGTTAGCATCAATGCGCTCAGCGATGCGTTCTTCACTCATTTCCATTGTAATGTATAATGCGTTTTTACCTTCACACAATGCGCCGGCAGCAACGTGACACATAAACAATGATTTACCAACACCAGTACCAGCCAAAGCGATATTAAGCGATTTGTTAGCAAGTCCACCCTTTGTAATAATATTGAAATACTCAAGGTCGAATGGAAGCTTTTCTTCCTGTGAATGATAAAACTCATAGCGAGCATCAACATTTTCAAGATAGTCGTGACCAATGTTTGTATCAAAGGTTACAGCAAGTGCCTTCGTGAGAATATCAGGCAAAGCATTTTTAGTAAGCTCCTTATGCTTACCATCAATAATACTGATAGACTCCATTACAGCGTTAAACAGTGCTCTGTCTTGGCACCATTTCTCAGTGTTATTATAAAGCCATTCATCATCAATCTCATCCTTTTTAAAGATTTCAGGGATGATTTCTACAGCATGACGATAGTGTTCGTCGGACATAGACGGGTTGTTATCCAACTCGATTTTGAATGTTTCGGCCGATGGTAGCTTATTATATTTCGCAACAAACTTTGCAACTTCTTTAAATAACTGACTATAGACCCCTTCAAAGTATTCTGGTTTAATGAATGGCAATACACGCCGCATATATTGCTCATTCACTAAAAGATTGCGTAATACCGTTTGTTCAATATTAGCGTTTATCATCTGATTCCTTTTCCTCCAGTGCTTTCACTGAGTACGTTAATATAGATGATAATACATTACTTGCGTGTTCTTGTAAACCAGTATTTTCGTCGGTTAAAGAAAGATCTGGGGAGGAAACAACATCAAAGTTAAACTTTAGATATTCATCATCGTCAGACACAGTAAGCTCGCTAAACTTGATGACAGTTTCAGTATAGTCCCCAGTGAGAAGGCGAACGTCCCAATTTTCGCCTTCACTAGGAACCAATTCATAATCTACATTCTGTTCGAGTAGAATTGTTTCTTCATATGTGTTCATTAGTCTTCCTCTGGGTCCGCTGATACAATAGCCGGTTGATCTACAATAGCATTCATATCAACAAGTGACTCATGGCCAATCTGATATTGCTTTTTAAGGAACTCTTTAAAATCAGTATCCTTCATAATTGGATCCCAGAATTCGCCACTGAGAGTATCTTTCTCTCGGCGCTTTGGATCCATAAGCTCACCAGTTTCTTGATCAACTCGGCAATACCAACCAGCGCTTGGTTTAGTGACGTATCCGCCAGCCATAGCAGCATCTAGCAGACCGGAGTATTTCTCAACACCACCAGACCATGAAACAGAGATAGGAATCTTAGATTTTTCTTTGACGTAACGTGATTTTTCAACGTTGATCACAAAGTCATAGCCCATAATCTCAGTGCCTGATTTATTTTGGCGACGACCAAGAATCCAGATGTTGTCGGCTGAGTAGTAAATTCCAGTGCCGCCTGAAACAATTGCCTTAGGAAACAGACCAATTTCTTGATATGTGTGGTTGATAGCCAACATCGGAATGTTCTTCATGGCAAGATATGGAGTAGCCATACGGAACAGGCCTTTAAGAGCTTTTGCGCGCGACATATCCGCTACTGATTTTTCGTTCAGCGCATCTTCCATTTCTTTCTTAGATGCAAGGTTACCAATAGAGTCAATAACAACAATGACGTTTTCCTTACGGTCAATTGACTCAAGCTGGTTAATCAGGTCAAATTTAAGTTGCTCCACGTTCATGATTGGTGTGTGAAGAACTCGTGCTGGATCAATACCGAATTGCTTGAAGTACGACTGGGGTGAACCAAATTCCGAGTCATAAAATAGGATAACAGCATCCTTATGCTTATCAAGATATGCACCTGCCATAAGCAAAGCAAATGATGTTTTAAAGTGTTTTGACGGACCAGCCAATACTGTAAGGCCTGAGGAAAGTCCACCGTCACAGTCACCAGAGAGCGCTACGTTAACCATAGGAACGCTTGTTGGAACTTGATCTTTTTCGTTAAAGAACTTAGATTCAGATAAGATTTCTGTTGTCTTAAGTGTAGAGTTCTTTTTTAGTTTGTCCATAATTGACATTCATCATTCTCCATTAGATAAATTATGTTTATTCATATTGTACTTTTTGCTCGATTTCACGCGAGTCTTTTTCATAGTTCTTGCGGTACTCATTATTGGCTTTAATCACCGCGTCCAATACAGAAAGATCAGGGCAGAAGTTACGAATGGCTGCAGTGTCCTTAGGGAAGCATGAACCACCATAACCGCGTTTACCATCAAAACCTGGAACCTTCATATGTGAATGTCCGATTCGTGGATCTGATCCAATAGTATTTGAAATTACATTGTATCTATCACCGGTATTATCTACCATATCTTTCCACTGATTGAACCATACGACTTTCATAGCAAGAAAAGAGTTAATGCCATACTTAACAAAGCTTGCTTCACTTGCTGTCATATAATGAACAGGAGCCGGATTACAATTTGAGTTAAACTTGTAGAGGTTTTTAACTCGTTTTGTAAATTCAGGATGGCCACCAAGAACGTGGAACTCAGGATTTAGAAACTCGTCAAAGGCATTTCTCTCGGTAAGAAATTCAGGGTTATAAACGAAGCGCTTATATGCACAGATATTTTCAATGATATCTGGAGTCACTGTAGACTTGATAATAACTGTTCCTGAGGCCATTTGGTGAAGATGTTTAGCCACGGAATTGATGATTGTGTCATCAATTGAACCATCAGGTCCCATAGGCGTTGGAACACACACAAATGTAAAGTCGGCACCGAAGTCTTCCATATCATCAATGTTTGAATGACCTTGATACGGATCAACAATCATAATTTCATTTGATGAATTACGAAAACCAAATTCAACGGCTTTTCCAACGAAGCCGTATCCAATAATAGCAATTTTGGTAATCTTTTTCATTAATGCTTCCCTACAGAAAAAACGCTTATAAGGCGAGAGCCTTCTTCAACAGCACGACGTTTAACCTCACTTACAGTAATACCATGCTCATCTGCTACTGCTTTATATAGTGCATCGATAGCTTCTTTAGTTGACATTATAATATCCTTTGTACCATGTCATAAATTTCTCGACACCAACCGGTAATGGTGTAGATGGACTATATCCAAGTTTTCTAATCTTTGCTGTATCGGACCAGGTGTCTTTGGCATCAGCCGGATGCATGTCAGCCAATATACGCTTTGCCTTTTTACCTAGATTAATTTCGATATGATCAACAAAATCAGTTAGTTTAACCTGCTGTCCATAACCAATATTATATATCATATCTTCAGGATGTACACGTGAAATGGTGTTGTTCACAAGAATAACTATACCATTAACGATATCATCGATGTATGTAAAGTCACGAGTCATGTCACCGTGATTGTAGAGCGTGATCGGATTACCCTTTACGATATTATTGGCAAAGTCAAAGAGTGCCATATCAGGTCGACCCCAGGGTCCGTAGACCGTAAAGAATCGAAGGCCTGTTGTATTTTTAATTTTAGAGCAGGCAAATTGTGACTCGTTGGCAACCTTTGTCATAGCATATGGATTAGAAGCTCTACCGACATTGTCATCCTCAGTCCATGGAAGAGGGTTTCCGACCATACAGCTTGATGTCGAGGCATATAGCACGTGATCTACACCATGCTTAACTGATGCGTTAATAAGATTCTGTGTGCCGGTTACGTTATTATCAATGTATTTTTGAGGATCGGCGAGCGAGTGTCTCACGCCTGCATAACCAGCCAAATGAATAATCACATCAGGTTTATGATTACCAATATATTCCTCAACAAACTCGGCATCCTTTAAATCACCATATGGAACTGAAATAGAAAGTTGATCAGCCCGAGCATATTTTAAAGTCTGGTCATAATAATCATTATAGCTGTCAAATGAGCACACTATATGACCGTCCTCAATTAAACGGTTAATAACATGAAACCCGATGAATCCCGCACCACCAGTGACTAGTATTTTACTCATCCAAAGATATCCTCAAGGATAGAAGTTTCAGCTTGTTTCTTTTTAACAGCGTCTTTATACGCTTTAGACCACTGCACATGACACGCAAGCTGCTTAAGACCTTTCAGTGGACCACTAAGTGCTTCTTTTTCCTTTAGCTTAATATAATCTGGATAGAGAGCCTGTAGCTTAGTGTGAACTTCATTGATAAGATCAGTTGTTCTATATACTGAACAACCACCCTTTTCATTTGTGACAGCAACCGTCACACGGAACTTTGTTGAAATACGATTCGCATAACCCTGGGTCAACAACTGAAGATTAGCATCAAAGTCCTGAGCAGTTGGCAAACGGTCCCAGATAAGATCACGTGGTAAGTTTGCAGAGTCAAAATAGCAATTCGTCATAATACGTGCATTATTCATGATTGGCCAATAGAACTCGGATGGAACAACTGTTGAGGTTGCGAAAGCACCATGGTGAATTCCCTCACTCATCCACGTATCAAAATCAGTAAAGGCATCATCAAAATCCTGCGGAGTCATTTCACGCGTGGCCCATTTAGTTGTAACATTGTCGGCAGGAGTCGCAGGAGCTTTATGTTTAAAATAAATAAGATCATCATCAAGAACCATATGCTTTGTTCCATAAAAGTTATCCCAGATCCATTGGCGTGTAGGCGATAGCTTGTTTATTTCCTTTGGTAGACGAAGTACTTTATTAGGATAGCGCTCGTTCATTGCATCATATTCATGGTCCTGAACAACAAATTGAACCATTGACTTAAATTTGTCAGGCAGGCGGTTATACGTTTTTTGTTTGTCCATACGACCGAGGGTTGGAATGATTAGATGTTCCATTCAATAAATTCCCATTTTACATTTGCCTCAGATAGCATCTGAGATGAAAGTTTCCATGATGCCTTCCACTTGTCACTGACATCTTGCAAAGGCATTACTACACGCTTTACACCAACCTGAATAACACCTTTAGCACATTCGGAACAAACCGGCAAGCCAGTCACATATAAAGTGCAGCCGTCAAGTGACACACCGTTATATGACGCGTTATAGATTAGATTTTGTTCAGCATGTACTATATATCTGTATTTTTCCTCGCGCGTATTGAGGCGCTCTGATGTATCGGCTATTCCACGCGGGAAACCGTTAAAGCCCTGTGATAAGACCTGGCCTTTAGATCCAACAGCAACAGCTCCAATTTTACTTGACGGATCTTTTGACCAAGATCCAACCTCATATGCCAGTTTTAAATAACGCTCATCCCACGTAGTCATGATATATTACTCCAATTTATAATACTACTATACAACATTCACCCTGAAATGTACACATCATTTTTCGGTCGATACCAAACTTTTTGATTATGAATTCTACCGAGAAGATCATAAATTGCAGATGTTTCCTCACTAAGGTCTAAAATCTTTTTTGCCGTAGTTGGTGTCTGACAGAGCTTTGAAAGCTCCGCCAGTCTAGTATATAGTGCCTGTTCAATATGAGAAATATCGTTGACCGTGAGTTTAAAGTTTTCATTAGGTTTCATATTTAAACCTTAACAAGATTGAAATGTTTTTCATACACGTGCAAGTTCATTACCTGCCAATGTAAGTCACCTTTTTCAACACTAACGCCATGATAATTAAGTGAGTCTACGGCATAATCCATGAGGTACTGTGCCCATGCGTAGTCATTTTTATATCCGAACACAACATCATTTGATCGCATCTGGCTTACCATATGAAGCTTACCGTCACGGATGTAGAACGTTTGAGCGTTGGTGCAAATAAAATCATTCTTACCATTCTCGTTAAACTCAATCCAAATTGAAGGGCGGTTATAGATCATCTGGGCACGACGAGAGTCTGGATTAGAAACAAGCTCTTCAATAGCTTTATAATACTGTCCAAAATACTTATGTGAAAACAACAGGTGTCCATAGTTAGAGTTAATTTCGCCATTATCGTTGGCGGTGTATTTCCACGCGGCTGGTGGTTCCTTATCTTTGTGTATATCATTAATATTTGTAGACATTGAGTTGTACCACTCAATCTCAGACTCAATGTAAGATTTGTTTGGAACACCAAAAATTGAAGGTTCATCAGCAATAAAGCTAGCACCTAAAATCTCAATTGTTTTTTGCCCAGTTTTATCTGCTGTAAAGTTTTCATTACGAAGTTCGTTTACAAAATATTCACGGATGGTTTCAACATTAGTTACTGTCATTTTTGATTAGTTCCTTTTCATATACTCTGCTTCTCAACCCTGATGAAGAAAAGCGATGATCACGTTTGTTAAAATATAGAGAGATGCCGAGTTTACGACATTCATCCTTACCAGTGAAGTCTTTGTCTTTATATTCCTCACCAAGAACTCTAACATTAATTGGGTACATTGTTATTATATCAAGAAGGTCTAATTCTGTACAATAAACAATTATCTCATCCACATATTTTACTGCAGCAAGTTGAGTGTACCTTTCAACGATAGATTGAATTGGTGCATTTTTTTCCGAGCGGTCTTGACTTGGATCTACCTGAAGCCCACATATAAGATACTCGCATTGGTCCTTTGCTTCTCGAAGCATCTGGATATGCCCTGAATGAAGAAGATCAAAGGTTGATGCAGTGAATCCCACTTTCATTACGACGTGTATCCCTGGGAATATGATACTGTTTGATTAGCACCGGACTCTGTGTAATATATGTAAATACAAAAGCCAATAATTAGCCAGAAGATTGTAGAATAAAAGAACACTACAATAGGGCTACGTGCCTGGCGTGACGTGGCGAACACTTTACCCTTTGGTGCAAGGATGTATCTAAACCAAAGGTAGATACGGCCTGGGAGAGCATACAGTGTCCATAAAAGCGTAAAGCTTTGGCGGTCTAAAACGTCAGGGTTGCTGCTTCTTTTTCGTGCCATGATATTACTTCCTTTTCACTGGCTTGAGTGGTTTAGTTTTCTTTTTTGTGTTCAAATTCTAGCGAATTGCACCTGATTTTGTTTTAACGAGTCTTGGCTGCTTTGCCATATTATTTTCCTTTAATTGTAAGTCCGTGAGTTTCATTTCCAGTCTTTAGAGCATCTAATACCAAGTCGCGCGGAATATATCCAATGATTTGATAATGAACTGCATCACCAACCTCAAAGTTTTTGCTCCAATCTTTCTTTATATAACTCCATGCGACAATATTATCAATAATGCCGCGCTCAAGTTTATCTCTAATATAAGCAGAGATGGTAACTTCGCGCTTGGAGTTAACATGTTTAAAGTCACAGTTACCAAAGAATTTATGAGTTGTATCATATTCATAACCCTCATAAACTGTATGTCCATTATTCAAGGAAGCCTGATGAAACTCAACAAACTCAAAATCCCACTGGCGGTACGGATCAATACCGGTTCGTGTATCAGTCGAGGCAATTTCGTTGCGGCGAGTGATAAAATCTTCAGTAACAATACCTTTATATTTAGTCATTATATTTTCCTATATGCATATTCCAAAGCACGATTGGCTTCGATTTCAATTGGGCGGTTTTCATACCAACCACCATTTTCCATGTCAAACTGTTTGCATAGTTCAGCTATCTGTGTCGCGGTTATTGGATATTCCTTTTCAATAGCGCGGGAAGCTATAGCAACCATCATACCATACATTTTTGCATACCATCCTGTATCAGAAATGGTTGCGTATTCAAGAGCCATTTTACGTGGCCAAAAGGGGCAATCGTGATAACTTGACCAAAAGATGCCAGTGTTCTGCATTTGATTTTTGCGGTGGCTAACAACTTGCTCCACTAGCTCAGGTGGCAGCCTATCGAGAAATGATCCGGTCGCTTTAGCTCTTTCAACATAAGGATACGCAGAAAGAAGATCAGATACGTTAATAGGCTTACCGTTACCACTAAAAATAAAATTGTCTGCTTGGTTGTAATTAGCAGGAACATAATACATTCGACTAAGGTCTTTACATTGCTTATCACCAGAGTCATCAAGACGTGATTGAAGTGCAAACCAAAAGTGTTTGATTTCATCAACAGATACGTCACGATCAAGTTCGAATACAAGTCTGAACTTTTTCTTATTAGGACGAGAGCTAGCAGTGCTATAACAAACAAAACGCCAATCAGGAACTAGATCACGAACGTATTCGTTTAATTCACCATCAATATCAAGGTCGTCAATATCAACAGCACACCAGCCTGCCCAAGCAGTAACATTTTTGTTGGCGCGTTTGGTTCCAGCTTCGTAAACAGCCGGAGAAATAAGTTCTGCATCTAGTTTTCCTTTCTTAGGTTGATTGGATAAAGCGTATAGGAGTTTCTCTAGCTCATCAAAGCTAGAGAAATCCATTCTGCGGTGCGTTTTGTTGTCATAAATAAAACGCTGGCGTTCATCCCACCAACGAGGTGGTTTAAATAGCGTTAGGGATATCACCGTGATTATCCTCGTGTGATGGAGGTGTCCAGCCGGAAGGCTTAAGAAGATCAGGAAGACCGAACGGATTTGGTCTGCCGGGCTTCACACCTGGTGATTTTGCCATATTTGCATCATATACCTTATCCCAAGCAGTATTGGCATCAACGCCGAATACATCAAGTGTGCCAATGGCAAATACACAGAGATCGATAAGTCCATCAACTACTTCTTCAGAATCACGATCAAAAAGTGCAGCGTCAATAGTTTCATTCATTTCTTCCATACACATACTAAGTCGGAAGCGAAGATACTTCTTCATTAATTCAGTATCATGGCGGTTTTCAGCAAACCATTTTTTCACACCAAATTTGTGGTGCATCATTGCGATATCATTTGCCCAATCAGACATGTATTTCTCCATTATTATCAGTGATTATATTATACGTTATTATGAAAGGAATGTACATGGTTAAATATGTCATTCCAATCTTGCACAGTTATTGAGGTACTGCACATATAGTTCTTATGCATTGCTGTAGCAAGTGGTCGGTCGTTGCCAGTGAATCCCATAGAGTCTCCAAAGAAAGCAATCTTAGAATCCAAGGTAAAATCTCGAAGAATTTGACTTTTATCGGAACCTCTTCTAGAAATGTCAAGTCCTGTTTCGCCAGCTACCGTTGCGTGTAAGCTTGGAAAGTTGCTATTAAATCTATTTGCAATGCAGGCGCGTTCCGATGTCAGTTTATCATATTTTACATATGACGCTCTATCCTCGGGTGAAGCAGATCTACCGACAACACTAAAGTTAACCATTCCGACTCGATGTTCAATGTGTTTACCTGTTCTAATACTAAATCCGCTTGCGCGTAATTCATTCACAAGAAAGGATAAAGCAATCCCTGGAAGTTCCCAAGAATCAGAGAAAACCAATGTGTCTCCTTCATAAACCTCACTTCCACTACACTGGTAAACACGTTTACATTTGTTGTAGATAGTTTCACCAATCTGCTCTATCGTTTTAGGTCTGTCGCTGCCTGTTACCAAATAGACGTTATTGACGGAACAAAACTCTAGGAAAAGTTTTGCAAATACTGGATCCATTTTACATCTGCTCGGTGTAAGAGTTCCGTCAACATCAAATATATAATTAACCGAATATGTCATCCATAGTCACCTTTTCTTCTGAGGACCAATTAAGAACATCAAGAATAAGCTCGAGAGGTTCAAGAAATGTTTTGCTGAACTGTTTATCATAGTCAACATAACGATGTAGTTTAAGCTCTTGAGGAAGGAAGTTCGGGAATGATATAACATTCTGACGAATAGTGTTAGGTGTTTTAAGATAACAGAATTTGATTTTATCACCACCTTGAATTAACTCATATGATTGTTCCAAAGAACCTTCCTTAAGATAATGATTATATAGCAAGCTACCGCGAACATGAATAGGAGTGCCCTTTGTAAAGATAGTCTTTCGGTCTGACCACTTTGCAATTTCGGTTACACCTCGTGGAAAGGCAACGGCCTCAGGTGGTAGTTGCTTAAACTCAGATTTAAATTGTGCAATGAATGACTGCGTTGCAATACGGTCACCAGTAAGCATCAACTTAAACACTTCTTTAAATTTATCACGGACAGCCTCGGGTGTAGAAGACTTAATAGCCTCAATACCCATGATTTTCATCTTAGGTTCCTTATATTGAACACCTTCTGAATTGTGTACATTAAGGATATAGCGCTTTTTGGCAGCCCAGATACCACGATCAGCAATAACCTCTCGGGCCATAACCATGCGCTTGTCAAAGGCATTCATACGTTCATATAGACTATCGTATGACTTAGCGAGAAGAGGAATGAAATGCTCTTCACAGATTTTATCAAGAGCTTTAACCGGATCAGTTGGATTAAGCTTTTTCACAAAGGATCCGAAGTTCACATAAACAGAGTCTGTGTCAATAGCAATAACATAATCACGGCCTGTTGTACCAAGAACCTTATTCATTTCTGCGTTAATGGTTCGCTCAGCCCATTGAATAGTCAGCTGACCAGAAAGTGTGATACCTTCAGCCATCCGCATATCGAAGTATCTGAAGTAACGGTTACCAAGAGCACCATAGAGTGAGTTTAGAAGAATTTTAATAGCCATCTGACGGTTTTCAAGCTGGTTAATTTTGCGTTCAAGCTCGACAGATTTGTTCTGTTGATACTCTTGTTCAGCCCGGAGCATCTCACCTTTAACTTGTTTACGTTCAGAGTAATAGTCAACAATAATTTTCGGAAGGAATCCTTGACGATCTTTCCTATATGCAGATCCATTGACTGCAACAGCGACATCCATATCCAGTGCTCGTGGATCTACATCGTTGTGCATGTAATGTTCTACACCATTAATGAATCGACCATCCATGGATTTAACAAGTGTTTCCGGTGACATGTTATATTGAACAATCAAGTTTGGGTAGAGTGAGTTAAGGTCAAAGGAAACAACCCACTCATGTGAACCAGTCTGTGGTGCTTTAACGTAGCCACCGGGATATGGATTTTTAATCTTGTTGGTATTGGCTGGGACCGCGATTTTAGACTTGTTAAGCTCACGGTAGATAATAGAGTCCCATATACCAGTAGTACCAAATGTATCAGAATAGTTAACGCCTGCCTTATAGGCCATAGTCAAGGCAAGAGTAATCAAATCCATTTTCTCATCAATACGCTCAACAAGTTCAACGTCTTTGATATTATAGTCAATGTACTTTTGATAGTTTTCTTTATAGAGGTTCTGTAGATTACCATATTCTTCATAGGAAAGTTTACGCTCACCGAGAACAACATAAGCAACATGATCAAGCTTATATGACTCAAGAGCGCCATATGAATAGCCAAACTTTTTAAACAGCTCGATGTAATCTAGTTGAGAAACACCCTTAATATCATAAGCTGTTTGCTTATTACCCATAACAGTAATTTCTTGTTGATCTACTAGGTTCCATGGAGAGAAAGCCTTAACAGCTTCTTGAGATCCAAGGTTTGCAATACGATTAAGAATATATGGAACATCAAAGAAGCGAATATTCCATCCGGTAATCACGTCAGGATAGTCTGCCTTCCAAAAGGTAATATACATCACGAGCATCTCAATCTCGTTCTTGGCAACATGCTCTTGAACAAGAAGATGGCTCATCTCAGACTTTGATTTATCCCACTCACCAAAGTGAAATACGTGATACACCTTGGACTTACTTGATTTATGTGTGATCGCAGTAATTGGATGTCTTGCTTCATTTGGATGTGGAAAACCATCCTCGGAATGGACTTCAATGTCAATGTTTGCTACATTAACCTTAGACCGGTCAAAGGTAATATCACCCGGAAATTTTGATGTGATAAACTGGTGAATAAAATTTGACGTGCCATATATCTCGGCATTGGAGATGTCGTCATACCGTTTACTAAATTCACGAGCATCCGCCATAGTATCAAAATTGATAGGTGCACATGATTTTCCGTCGATGGTTTTCCATTCAGTTTCAGTCTGACTCGGAACAAACATAGTTGGTTTAAACTTATATTTGTTAGATACAGGCGTTCCATTCGCGGTGTATCCACGATATAGAATTGAGTTGCCGTAACGGCTAACATTGGTGTAAAAATTCATAGTGCCTCCATAATTATATACATTATATCATGCTACAGTAAATCTGTAAACACGTCTCACATCAAATGGCACGTATTATTTTAGCCTGTCTTGATCAATTTTTTTGTAGATATCGTATTTACGCATCTCATAGTGACGGTCCACAATATCATTTAGAGTCTCTTGAGCTTCAATAGCCGTGTCAAACTCAAAGCCGTCATGAACGTGATTAATAATAGTCCAAAACTGCTCTTTGTCCATAGATGTCATACAATAAATAGACATCGCAGCCATCATAAAATCGAACTCTGTTAGCTCGCTGTAAGCGTCGTCTTCCATAAGAAAATACCTCCATACTATTGTATAGAGGTATTTATAGTCATATATGATGTGAATTAAGCAGCGAAGCGCATTTCTGCTGATTCAGCGCTACACTTAAACATTTTACCAGTTGAAGCACATTTGTATACAAATGGCATTTTGTGAGCGCGAGTGTTATATGAAGTAAGCACATCACCGTGCTTGTTTTTCATAACCAAACCACGGGCTTTAGCCATTGTCTCAACCAGCTGAGTTGAACGTGATACAGCACCTTTAATTTTTGCTTCAACCTTGATAGTAACTTCAGCATCAGAGAACCGCATACTGCCAACAGAGATATCCAAACCAGATTTTGTTCCATACTTATCAAGTACAGCCTCCATTTCGGCGCGAAGAGCTTTGAGAGTTGCTTTGTCGAATTTTGCGATCTTTGTCATTGTGTTTATCTCCATTTGATATATTAGTTATACCATACGCCGAGATAGATGTACACAGTTATTCTTGATTTTTGTGAAAAAAATAGGCCCGAAGGCCTATTCAATTATTATACCCAACCTCTAAGTTGGTTGTTTTGTACTGCTCTCATACGACGTTCAAGATCAGCTAGGTCTGTTGCCTTTGCGTAGTATGCTTCTTCCATTTCACGTTGTGTTTTTGGAGTCAGTGCATTGAGTATTTTCTTAAACATCTTCGAGATTCCTTCCTTTTACCATAGCCAATACTTCATGAAATGAATAGTTTCTATATTCGCTTCTATGTAGCATATCAGCAATCATATAATCAGCTTTATTTTGCTGGCCATCCATGATTACTTTCAATAGTGTAGAAAAGGATTTTCCGATTGCTCTAGAGAGTCGTGCGGTTCCCGAGGTGATCATGGGTAGGATATCCATTATCACTTTCGTTAAGTAGTTGTGAGTCAGTAGTATGTGTGTCATTTGAGACCTCGTTTTTTCCAATTGAAATTTTACGAGGACGCTGATATGTATAAATAGTGTTGTAAAAACTATTTATAGGAATTTAATATGAAACCTTATAGAAAAATCTGGATTGATAATTTTGGTAATATTCCAACCGATGATGATGGTAGATCATTTGAAATACACCACATTGATGGGAATAGTTTAAACAACAATATCTCTAACCTAAAATGCGTCAGTATAAAAGAGCACTACGAAATACATCTTCAACAAGCAAATAAACCCCAGGATCTAAAAGAGATAAGATCCAAAGCAACAACAAATATGCATAAAAAACTTTTAGCTGAAAACCAACATTGGACAAAAACTGATGAATTTAAACAAAAAATATCTAAAATATCATCAGAAAGAAATAAAAGATTAGTTGATGAAAAAACTCATAATTTTGTCACAAACAATCCAAGTGTTAAACTGTCCAAGGCTAGTCAACATAATTGGCAAAAAGCTAAAAATACAGTACCCTGTTATGATAAAAATGGCAACTACTTGAGAATACCATCCGATGTTTTTCACTCCCAGCAAGGCCCTAAGGAATGCTGGGAATATGTGCATAATACTAGCATAGAAGGAAAAAAACGTAAATCACTCAGTGAGTAACTGAGAATTACCAATCTTTATTTTCTTAGGTTTCATTTCCTCTGGGATGGCATACTTCAATTGAATTGCTAGAATGCCGTCTTGAATATCTGCTCCGTGGACTTCCACGTGTTCAGACAATCGAAAGGTGCGTTTGAATTTCTTCGTGGAAATACCACGGTGAATATACTCGCGACCTTTTGATACATGATCACCTGTTACTGTAAGAGTTCTATCATGTAGCTCAATATTAATACCCTCTTTGCTGAAACCAGCAATGGCAAGTTCGATTATATAATCTGATTCGCCATTTTTAAGAATATTGTGAGGTGGATAGTTGTCATACGCGTGTTTTGTAACATGATCCAACTCTTTGAAGAGGTGGTCAAATCCTACAAAAGCTGCAGGTGGAAATGCGGTTGTGTTGATTCGTCTGCTTGTCATTTCATTCTCCTTTTTCAAGCAAGATTGTGTGGAGCCAGATTATTCTGCGCTCCACCTTATTTATATCGACTATCTACTGCCGATGTTATATTTTGGGCATAGTTCCCATTGATCTTTTTCTTTATGGGGAATAATCTTAATCAACCTTAAAGGTGCCAATTCAAGACCATCAGATGGTTTTACAAATTGAAGTAATCCCCAATCGCTCAAAAGAACCGCAATAGTGTTCCTTCGGCCTAGATCATTGTCCTCAAAGTTAGATTTCTTACCATCAAGTAAGAATAGTTCTTTGAAGTGTACAATGAAATATCTACCTTGCTTGTGCAAGATATGACATGATTGATATAGTTTTTTATCTTTACGTGAAGCAACACCAATTCGCGTTAATGTTTCTCGCACTTTTAAGAAGTCATCAGGCTCTTGTAATAGTACTTCGAGCATATCAGATGGTGCCCATTGGGCGTTATTATTTTCTTTTTCCACCTTTACGTACCTTTTCTCTCAAAATAGTTATTTGGTCGGATGTGAGAAGAGGTAAGACCTGGCGTGCTTTATCATTACTATAAGCATAATATTCCTTGACCACTTCAACATCATTAACCAATTCAGGTTTGTTCCATTTAGAAAAGCGTTTGCGTTTCCTAACGCTATTTATACTAATCCAAATTTTAGACCTTTTATGCGAAGATCAGATACCTCTATAATATAAGATACTTTATTTACGTTTTCCTACTTTACCACCTTTATACACTTTTTCTTTTAACACTTCCATTTGTTCATTCGTTAATAATGAGATTACTTGTCTGGCCTTTTCATTGGAATATCCATAATATTCCTTGACCACTTCAACATCATTAACCAATTCAGGTTTGTTCCATTTAGAAAAGCGTTTGCGTTTTCGGACAATGTTAATTAGAAAATCGTATTGAAGTTTTTTGTCAAGATGGTGGTATATGTTCATCTCATTTGCCATAAGAACCGTGTCATTGAAGTAGGAAAGAGCCCGGTTGACCATATACGCCGAATAGCTTTTTTCAGCAAGATCATCTACCATAATATTCTTTTTGGTAGAATTGATAGAGTTTGCATATTCAAATGGGTTCATATTATTCAATTCCGCTATCAATGGAAGGCCACAAGATTCGTTCAATGGCTTCTTCAAGTTTAACATGTGTGACTTCTGAGGACCGACCTTCAAAAATGCAAACGTCGTTATAATACAACTGCGGCATTGTGTTATGTCTATTTGCTTTTACAAAGGCATATGCTTCCTCATTAGATTCTATATTAATCTCAGTATATTGTACATCCCACTTATCAAGATTCTTTTTAATTGCCTTACAATAGAAGCACTGGTTTTTTGTGTAGACAGTAAGCATATTCTAATCCTAAAATGCGGTGACGGCTTGAATGATAGTCTGCATGCGCATTACATCCATAGCAATATCATGGCGAGGATCGTGATGGATAAAATGTTCCTCAAGGCCTTCTGGAATAAAGTTGTTTTTCAAATCAGAACCATACGTCAAACCTTCAATAAAGCTGATAGTATCTTTAACTAGCCACCAATCATACGGCGAAGGATATCCAGTTGCCTCCATAAGAGATGATGTATAAACGGGATCAAAGGTGTTCCGACGTGTATAAACCTTTTTCAGGTTAGTTGGTTTATTGACAGCAAAGAAGCTATACAAGTCAGCAATCGATTCATCCATATCAGATGGCTTAAGTACTGTTCGGGCTTCAGCATTCTGCTTACCCCACCAATCAAGGGTTTCTTTTTGAATCTTCCTGCCGAACGTTTTTACCTGTGACTCTACATCAAACTTCATGAACTTACATTTCGAAACAAGTTCATGATATGTATATGGCTGTTCTGAATTAAAACGAACCTCAGCATAGTTAAGTGTAGCAAGTGATAAAACAACACCATCAGATGGACGTTGAGAAAGTGTTTCGTAATCGTAAATAAGACAATCGTCTAGTCCGTCATAAGCGCTCATTGTATATTAACCTCTGCCATAATTTCAGTCATACACGCAACCAAATTTAGTTCGTGATCGGCAACGAATGCTGCCTTATATTGATAGTCAGCAAGAATAAGAACAAGCTGTGGAATTGACTGCGGAGCAATCTTTTCATACATGCGATCGTAGATACCACGGATAATAGCCGAAGTATCAAGGTCCATGTTGTTGACAATACACTGCCGCATTTTTTTAAAGTCTTTTGCCTTAATAGAAGCAAACAAAGCGTCAAACTGCTCAGAAGAGCCTGATGATGCCGCAGTCATAATAAGCGCGCCGTTGTTTGAATTACGCTGAACCTCATTAATAACCCGTCGCCAATCTGGTGCATGTTTCATAATAAGTTCGGCAACTTCAGACTTCACATATTCAGTAATACCTTCAGCTGCAAGAATACCTTCGAGGCGTTCCATAAATTGCATGCATAGGCTTGCCATATCTTTTTTAGTGGTATTAAACTCATATACACCACAGCGAGAATGAAGTGGTTCAATAATACGATTCTTAAAGTTACACGTTAGAATGAATCGGCAGTTATCAGAAAATTGCTCGATAAAACCACGTAGCGCAGGCTGGGTTGACTGCGCGTTAAGGTAATCAGCTTCGTCAAGAATAACAACTTTGTAGCCACCGGAAAATGAAACCGTAGATGCAAACTGCTTAATCTTACCACGAAGAGTTTCGATATTACCTTCCTCAGAACCATTAATTACAATATAATCAAGTTCGAGTTCATTACACAGAGCCTTTGCTACTGTGGTTTTACCAAGCCCGGCAGTACCAGTAAAAAGCATATTCTGCAATTCACCAGTTTCTACCATTGACTGAAATGTATTCTTCAAGGAGATAGGAAGAATGGTTTCAGCTACTGTTTTTGGGCGATATTTTTCTACCCACAAGAAGTCTTTAGACATATTTACTCCGGTTCAATTGAGTTTCATTATATAAGGGATGGAGTTGAATGTACATATAAACTTATGATTCAGCTGATTCCACGGCTGCTTGTTCACCAAGCGCAATAAGTTGCACACACTGGTCTCGCAATTGACCGATAGTTGTTAGTTCTTCACCGCGAAAGCCGCCGCGCTGTACTACAGTATCAATCACGGCCATTGTGCTTCGTGCGACGCGAGACGAGATTTCATTGATTTGTGTTTGGTTAGACATTATTAAGCTCCGTATGTTGATGATTTTTCAAGTGAGATCCAGTATGTGGCATCACGCTCATCATGTGTAAATTTGGACATAAGTTTCGAAGAGATACCAACCTGATAATCGCCTGGAAGAATTTTGAGGTTAGCAATATTGAGAATAAGATTAAATTGCTCATGCTCATAAGTTCCTGCAACATCGATAGTAAAGGTATTTGATGTGGCATTCTCTGGATCAAATACGGTAAGAGCAACGGCACCGTCGGAAGCAGTAACTGATACTGATGTATGACCAAGGGCTGATGCAGCACGTTTTACACGGTTCAAGGTGTCTTGATCTAGTGTGAAGTTAACCTCAAAGTTATCCATTGCCATAGCTTTAGACAGCATGATTTCAGCTGGAGATGTAAGCATATCAGTGTCAGTAAAGAAGTACTTAATCTTTGAACGTCCGCTTGTATCACCAACAACAGCAAATTTTTCATCGATTTTAAGAACTGGCTCATCAACCAAAGAAAGAACACTCAAGAATTCACTGAGATCATAGACACCAAATTCTTGAGGGAACGTTGAATCGACCTCAACACTCGCAAGGATATTGCGGGCTTCAGAGATAGTACTAACACGATTACCTGTGTTAAATACCATGTTAGAGTTAATGCCTGAAAAGTTCTTCAGGACTTGACTTGTATAATCGGTTAGTTTCATGTCATTTTCCTATTCATTATATGGCTATTATAAAACATATTACGCAGCTTGTAAACTAAAATCTTTCATCTTACTGAAGTTTTTATCCTTATAGAACTCAAGCTTGTTCTTAAATTTACCCTCGAGGATTTCACCCTTATGTGAGATAACAAAAACGTTGGTATCGTCACCAAGAGTATAAAGGATTTTCATGAGGTTATCAACACCATCATGGTCAAGTGACGAGTCAAACGTTTCATCCAATACCAAAAGATTTGTCGCGACAGAGTTTTTCATCTTTGCGATTTGGCGCCATGTAAATAGTAGTGCCAAATCGATACGCTGCTTTTCACCTTCAGAAAATGATGCATATGAAAATGCGTCGCGGTGACGCGATCTGATAGTTTCTTGAAATGCTTCATCGAGGTTAAAGTGAACAAAGAAATCAAGCACCTGCAAATATTGGTTCACAAGGTTATTGATAATAGGAACGTATTGTTTAATTACCTTTGTTTTAATACCAGTGTCCTTAAGCATTTCTCCCATAACAGAGTTGTAAGAAGACTCTTCATTAAAGATAAGTCTCTGCTCCATAAGGCTGTTTTGATCTGTTTTCATCACAGTTAGCTCATCGTTGGCATTTCCTAAATCACCGGTTCTACCTTCAAGTCTACCAATATCGCTATTAAGAGATGCAATGTTTCCATGCAGGCGGGTAATTGATTGATTGTTGACATTAATTTCAGACTGGCGTTCACGGATAAGCTCAGATGCCTCAGTAAATTCCTTAATGCTTTTTTCAATATCACCTGCTTGATTTTGAATCTCGTTGAGAGCATCGTTAAGTTTGACTGCACGTGTCTTTGCCATTGTCAACTTAGATTTGCGTAAATCTTCTTCAATAGGTTGAGTGCATGTCGGGCAATCGTTATTTTCCTCATAGAATTTAGCATCAGTTACCACACCCTTGATTTCTGATGTGAACTGTGACTTATAATTAAGTAGCGCCTGGCGTTTGTTCAAAGATGTTGAAAGACCCTCTTGCGTTTTTACACTATGTGCTTCAATGAAAGTACTAAGCATTGAGCTTTCTTCCTGGATCTGTTTAATTTCAGATTCACATTCAGAAATCTGTGCATGCTTTGCTTTAATTTCCTCGTCATTCATCTCTGTGATATCACGGATGTACTTTTTCTGTGAGTCGATTTGATTGCGCTTAATGTCAAGCTTATAAGCAATATCCTTCAACTTTTCTTTTAAGATAGAATTTTTCTCTTTAATAAGTGAATTCATCTTAGAGAAAACATTAATATCAAGAAGGTCTTCAATAACATCACGGCGGTGCTGTGCGGATAACTGCATGAAGGGAATAAAACTACTACTTCCTAACACAACAATTTGGTGAAAGGATTTATGGTTTAGCTTAATAATATTCTGCTCAAGAAGCTTCTGATATTCCTTGGCATGAGAGTCTTGATTAATCATATTGCCATTTTTCCAAATCTCAAAAAGATTTGGCTTAAGACCACGTGTAACCTTGTATTCAGTTTTACCAACACTGAACGCAATTTCAACAACACACTGTTTGTTATTAATACTATTGACCAACTGAGGCTTGTTGATATTTCTATGTGGTTTACCAAACAGAGCAAAGGACATTGCATCAAGCATGGTGGATTTACCAGCGCCGTTATGACCGACGATTAGGGTAGACTTTGCGTTTGTTAGGTCAATCTCAGTGAAGTCATTACCGGTAGACATAAAGTTTTTCCAGCGAAGAGTTTTAAAATATATCATGCGATTTCCAAAGCCTGTGCTTCGATAAGCAAGTTGCGCATCGAAACTTTCAATTTATCTTTATCCAAATCAGTGTCCACAGCGTCAACATAACTATCGAGAAGTTCAGTGGTATCCTCGACAGATACTGACTCATCCTCCACGTTTTCACCAAGAAACTCGTTAAAGTTTTCAGCGATTTTGAGTTCGTAAACCTTCATTGATTGTATTCTATCAATAAATCTATCGAATGTAAATAGATCATTCTTGTTAATCACAACAACCTTTACAAATTTGTTATTGAGGTGATTGACATCATAAGCGCTATAATCAATATTACTGTCATCATAATTAATTTTTTCAAACAGTGTGTGTGGATTTCTTACAGCCGTAAGTTCACGCGTAGATGTATCAAGGACGTGGAAATGTTTTGGATCGTGAGCATCAGACCATGTGAATTCTAACTGAGTACCTAAATACCTGATGTTATCTTTTTCTGATGCCGTATGAAAGTGACCAGAAATAACCTGCTCAAACCGACTAAATAATTTGTGATCCATACCACTATGTGATTGAACACCCTTAAGAACATCAAATCCAGCGAATTCGAGGTGACCGGAAAGCCAATCAGCCTTACATGTCTCAATGAATTGAATTGATTTTGTGTAGTTCTCTTGGTTAACCCATGGAAGCATGGCCATGTTGAAACCGTTAAGATTCAATACAGTTGGTTCCATATGAATAGTGACTTCGCCCATATAATGACCGAGCAGCTCTTTCAATGCGTTTAGATCATTTGTGTTCTTATAAAACACATCATGATTGCCAGGAATTATATCCATATGAATATGATGCTTGCGAAGTTTGTCCAAAAAAGACTTACGGAAAGAATGGAGAGACTTAAAATTGATAAACTTACGGTTATCAAAAACATCACCAAGATGGAGAATACGCTTAATATCATTTTCAATAAGATAGGGAAAGAAAATATCATTATAAAACAGATCAGCGTTATCCCCAAAAATATTAGATGAGTTTCGAACGCCGCAGTGTGTATCATTTAAAATAGCAATTTTCATATTATTCACCAAATATATCGCTGAGATCAGAATCACCTGAATTTATAATTTTAGGATTTTTTTTCTTTGTCTTGGACTTTTCTTTCTTGGCAAATGATTTTACTTCAGTATCAAATTCCTTTACCTTGTCAATTCGATTTTTTAGCATACCAATAAAGCCGGCGCCAGCAATAGTGCTCATTTCACTACCATTCGTGTTGTCAAGGAATTCGCTAATATCAGCCTGAGAGATATACTTGGTCTTGATATCTTGTTGTTTCTTTTCCTTGGCGATACGTCGAAGGAATGCATACCAGCAGATTTGCGTAAAGTATGAAAATGCGTTTGGATTTCCACTACGAGTTGCTGCTTCAAGATTATAGTTCATAATGGCCTTTAGACAATTTTCAACACCATCCATTACCATTTCTTCACGATATGTGTAACGAATAAAGTTGCCTTTATGCGAAAGGCCTTCAGCAATTTTAAGGAATGACTGTGCAATATAATCAGTGACTACAGGAAGCTTAACACCAGAGGCTTCTGCTTCCTTAACTGTTTCATAAGGAACACAGGCTTCCCTTACGACTTTAACATATTCAACAACAGCAAGACTGAACTCTTTGTTGTTGACATAATGAGGTTTATCTCTTGGTTTCATAGTAAATTGTTACTCCTAGAATATATTTCTAATTATAAATCAGATCTGAGGGAATGTACACAGCAAGATTAATTGTATATTTGCGTGATTAGGGGGTGTACAAGGTGTGGAAACCTTGGTATAATAAAAGAGGCTTTATGGTTGGGGGTAGATACTAGTGTAGCTTATTCTTTGGATTGAACTTAAGCACGTTAGTATCATCTGGTGTATCATCTAAATCATTAACACTACTATCTATATCATCTGGTGTATCATCTAAATCATTAACACTACTATCTATATCATCTTCTTCATCAGCTTTATTCTGTTCAACATGTGTCTCATATTGATCAATAACTTTACGGTCAGGAATGGCAGAACATATTACAGCACCAGATTGTAATATCATTACTTTGTTTGATTCGTACTGGTGCATCATAAATGGTCTAAAGGTATAAAACCTTACCTGATTTTCAAAGTCTTCTGTTGATACCAAAGCATATGCGGATTTGATTATAATAATTTCTTCATCAAATTCGTTAATCTCAATATCAATAACATCACATAGGATTTCTTCACCAGTGATAAGCTTTAGTTGTTTTACATTCATCATTTTATATCTATCTCATAAATTTTATAATCAAATTCCTGTTTAGCGTACATTTTAATGCGCTCACCGGAATGCTCTAACGTGTAGTTTCTTTTTCCGTGCCAATGTAGGTCGTCAGCAATGTCGAATAGTTTAGCTACTGATCCATCATCTGATTTTCTGAGTGTTCGTCCGATTGATTGGAGCACTCTGATTTGAGACTTGGATGGGGATGCAAATATGATATTATGCAAATTACGAATATTAATCCCAGTGGAAAAAGTGCCAAGACTAGCAACAATGATAGCATTCTTTTGTGTCTCCACGATTTTACGGATAGCTTCTCTAACCGATGTGTCAGTCTCGCCTGATACAAAGAACACTTTGCGCTTTTCGTGTGCCTTAGCTCTGATCTGTTCGAATAGTGGTTTTCCGTGCTTTTCTACAAAATTGAATAGAACGAGTGTGTTTCCATTAAGGTCCAAAGCAAGATTCGATATAAGCTTATTACGGCCTTCATGTTTTACAATATAGTCAAGTTCTGCTTGATATGTTTGTTTACCCCATGCCTGTCTAATATCCTCTGGATATTTAAGGAGTAAAACACTAATTTTTAGTTTAGAAAGCGTATTCTCATCTTGCAGTTTCTTTGTGGTCGTTACATTATATATCTTTCCAAAAAGCCCCTGCAGAACCAATTCGTGGGTTTGTGATCCATCGAGCGTACCTGTTGTACCCCACCTGTATTCGGCTTCTTTACATTTATCCATAATTGTTGTGAGTGATTTAGATTTAAAGCCATGACATTCATCACCAATGACGGCACCAAATTGCTCAAACCATTGTGGCGGAAGTTTGTATATTGACTGCCAAGTTGAAATGATGATTTCTTTGTCAGTGTTTTTATCTCGTCCAGAATAAATACGGTGGACGCAGTCTTCGGCTGGCATTCCATAGTCTGCGAAGTCGTTGTACATTTGTTCAACAAGTGACGTTGTTGGGACAATAACCAAGACTTTCCTGTTTGCCTTCCGTAAGTCCGAAAGATATTTTTGAGCGAGTGTGTAGATGATAAGAGATTTTCCAGAACCTGTTGGTGAGATAAGGACAGCTCTTTTTCTGTGAAGTGCTTCACAAATTGCGTCAAACTGGTAGTCTCGTATTCCAATAGGTTTACCTCTTGATTGTAAGTCTAAATTATCTATGAATAGTTTTATATCTTCTGGATTAATATTAACCAGAGCATCAGGTCGCCCGTAGTAGTTGTTGTGCTCAACCTCAATTTTATATTCACGTGGACGTGCGAACTCAGCAAGGAAAGGATACAATCCAATAGGTAGCTCAAGTTTGTGTATGTTAAATAGACGGATTTTTCCGTCCCACACTTTATTTTTATACGCCGGCATAAACTTATATCCAGGAACAAAAAACGAAAAGAAATCACTTAACTCATTCGCGATTCCGTAATCGCATGAGATGTGCATCATAGAGTGGTTTTTATTTTGTACTTTAATTATATCCATGATTCTATATATACGTCAATAGAAACAACATTAGGGCACTGAATGCCCTAATGTGATACAATGATTTTAGTGATTAGTTACCGGCTTCGAACATACGCCATTTAATCATATTTCCGATTGTCTGGTGGCGCCATTTGATATTATCAACAATTTCAGTAAGTGTATCAACTAATATCTTTAGCTCAATTATTTCTTCTTCGGATTTCTGAATATCAGTGTCTGCATCATAGTAGTAATCCATTTCACCCTTAAGAACCTTAAGTCCCTTAAATGGATCAAATTCCCATCCGCGAGACTGAATCTCTTCCTGAGTCATTTTACCATTATAATATAGCCATTTTGCTTTCAATAAAGTTTTCTGTGATGCCTGAGCCCGGCGATGCATCATCTTTGCTTCTGCTAAAAACGGAAGATATTTTGCATGCAAAGACGGTGTTTGACGAGAAGCCTCATCAAGTGATTTTTTATCGATAACAGAGTCTTTTTCCCACATCGTGAGAACCGGTTCAATGTATTTCATATTATACTCCAATTGCTTTGAGCAATTATACCATGTTATTCAGTGATTGTAAACGTTGTATAGTAAAATGTGATGGGGAACGTGATATATGTTACATTATCAACTGTTGACTGAAAGTTAATTGATCCAACATTTGTTGGGAATGCTCCCTTATATGTGATCTTATCAATCTGATTGTTATGGCTACTTAGGATCGACAGTGTAATATCATAGAACGTCGTGTCTTGATTTTCAGCTGTAATACTTGATGCGCTCTTTACATTTTGTTCTGCTGTGGATTTGATCCAGTTTAGCATCTCTTTGTATACATTCATATTCTCATCTACAATAGCATCTAAAGACAAAGCACCGTATTCAACTTTATCTCCTGGAAGCAATAGATTTGTTCCTCGGAATGGAGCAATTGCAGGCGATACAGACACATCAGGGTGTGTTACTGTTTGTGCAAAGAATTCTAGGTTTTTAAAGCGTTTTCTATTTACTACAAGCTTAAATCCGTTTGGCTGTAAGAAATTCTGTGACTCTAGTATTGATGTGGTTGTCATGTATATACCTCGTTGTTACCACTATTTATATCGGAAAAATATCATTTTATCTATGTACATTCATCCTAGGCTATGGTATAACAGTTATATCAAAAGGAGATACACAATGCAATTTATGAAATTTCAATCTGACTTCGGAATCCATCGCGCGGTTAACTGTCCTGTTGAACTTGATATTATTGAGGTGACTAAATGTGCTCCTGGACGTGATGTTTGGCATACATTTGTTGTATCGACTGAAAAAACATTTGATGAATTTCAAACTTGGTCCGATGCTGTTCGATTTGCAGAACATAAATTTGGTGTTAAATTTGACCTCGAGGGAAAAAAATAATGAAATATAAAGTAGAATGGAACCAATGGTATCGCTGTGGGTATCACGGAGATGATGCAGATTATGAAGTAGAACGCGCATATTTTAAAACTCTAGATGAGGCAAATGCATATGTGAATGAGCTTATTAGCGGTAAACGCCGCGGAACATATGATATGTCAGTGAACCGTGATGAAGTTAAAATTATAAAGGAAGATTAAATGCAAATTTCTATGATGTATCGCGGGGTTTCTATATACAAGAATGGTGAAAACAAAAAACACGTTGCTTGCTTTTTGGATAAAAAGCTCGCTGAAAAATATGCAAAGCAGTGCACCGGCTTGTCAAAATTTGATGACTTTAAAGTTGTCGAAAGCATTCTATATAGAGAGTTTGGTTAAGAATAAAAAAAGGCAACCCGAAGGCTTAAGTATATCAATATTCACTATATTTCTTATTAGGACTTTTACATCTGTGTGATATAGTGGTTCTATGAATTCTAGTTAATTTAGATGCTTCTGTGAGTGTTTCATATGTGGAACCATCAATATAGACAGGTTGTGCTCTTGGGTTATCTTTGGGGTTATCTTTGCCTTTCATGATAGGAAGATGATGATTTCCCGCTGCAAATCTCTTTTGTATAACTTTGAAAGATGAGGCTTTGGTATGGAGTTTGCAATCCTTACGGCTTGCTTCTGTTTATCAGTTGGGGTTCTTCCATAAAATGGATTACCTTCTCCACTATTTTTATCTGACATTTTTTTCTTCCATGCCAAAGACTTGGGTTTCTTTTGCAGCTCTTTAATAGCTTCTGCTTTACTAACCTGTCCGAGTAACATTCTACTGGCAACCAGGTCTTGATGCCATCCGTGTTTGTTGTATAAATCAAGATGAGCTTGTGCGTGTTCTTCAATTGTAAGTTCTACTAAATTTGACGGATCGTCTGATCCACCCATATGCTTAGGAACTATGTGATGTTTGTGATATATAGTCATGCTGGAACTTTCTTTCTTGTGTTTCTAGAGTAGTTGGATGTTGGTGCATCGTGAACTACATTTATATTTATACCCATTGTTATCCACACGCATAAAAAAAGAGCGCCGAAGCGCTCTTTAGTTGAGTAACATTGTTACTTATTTCTTGCTTATTATGCAAGGATATTATCGACGCGAAATATGCGATAATATTGGTTAGTCTTAGCAGTTGCAAGACCGTCTGCAGGAGTAGCACCAACGAATGGGTTAGAAGCCATGCCGTAGCGTGTCTTGAAACCAATTTTAGGCTGGAACGTTTCCTCAGCAACGGCGCGAACCATTGTAAGCGGTACGTATGGGCAATAGAATACACCGGCGTCATATGGGTTTGTGCCCTTATAGCCTACGTTGATGTAATCTGTAGCAGCATATGGATCGATATAGATCTTCATGCGACCGTTAAGAACACCAGCGAATGTGTTGCCTGTATCGTCTACGTTAAGTGTTGTTGACATTGCAGGAGCATAGTCAAGCATACCTGAAGCTGCAAGAGCAGATGCTACGTCTGAAGATACGATCGCAAAGTTACCTTTACCGCGTCTTGTTTCTTTAGCAATTACGTTTGCTTCACGCTCAAGCTGAAGAATAAGACCTTTGATCTTCTCTACGCTCCAACGACCATCCGCATCTGTTGACAAGTCAAAGATACCGTTGATTGCTGTGTTAGCTGTACCAGCACCAGTTTTAGCTTGGCTGTTGATTGTACGGATAACTTCGCGGTTGATTTCTGCAAGAATCTCAGTTGAGAGAATGTTTGCAAGCTCTGTTTCAGCATCAAGACCGTGGATTGCTTTCAAGTCTTGTGCAAGTTCTAGGCTGTACTCAGCTTTCAACGCGCGTGATTTCGCAGTCACTGTCGCTTTTTCGATGGTGAAGCCCATCTCGTTGAATGAAGAACCACCAGTTGAACCAAGTGCTTCGGCGTCAGTCGTTGGCATACCAGAAGCAACCGATGGACCTGTGCGATCATTGTTGATTGAGCTGTCTGAGTTGGAGTCTGTAAGACCAGCAAGACCTGATGGTCCACCAGTTTGTGTTACAGATGAGTCACCTGAGAACGCAGTGTTAGCTTCGTTGAAGAGAGCTTCTGTTGAGCTTGTTGAACCAGCACCGTAGCGTGATTTCATCGCAAAGATAAGACCAGTTGGGCCAGTCATTGGCTGAACGCCAGCAACATCATATGCCATCATGTTCGGCATTGCGCGGCGAACAAGTGAGATAAGAACTGGGTTCCAGTTAGCAGTGCCGCCGGTGTTGTTACCAGGTGCAGCTTCTGTAAGCATGTTGTTTTGAGCAGATTGTGAAGCGAATTCACGCTCTTGGTTCTCAAGAACAACTGCAGTTACGGCACGACGGTGAGCGTCTTTAATTTCTGTGCCTTCATTGAGAACTGGTGCCCATTTCTCTGTTAGGTTATCGTATGTGTCCATTGGAATTATTCCTTACTTCTGGGATTTTTTAATTGCGTTTACATATGCAGACATTGAGCCTGAAGTTTCGATTTCGTCGTCGAATGATTCTTCAATTTCTTCTACATGTGATGCTGTGGTTTTCTTAGTGAAATATGATTCTTTGATAGTTTTCACTTTAGCGGAAAATGTTTCTTCTGATTCGAAGTCAAGGTCCTCAGCAAGGTTTGCCAATTTTTCTACTTCTGTTTCAGCAAGACCACGAGCGTGCTCACGGATGACTTCATAACGCTTGAATAGTTCAAGCTCAGATGTCATTTCGATTAGATCACTTGTCTGTTCGTTAAGTTTAGCTTCAAGAGCTTCAACCTGTTCAGCCAAATCATCAACTAGGTCTACTTTCTCGTCTGGAACTTCCACATAAGATTCTTCGAAAAGATCCTTAAGCTTTGACATAAACCCTTCTGCGATTTCAGAACGAAGACCGTTTTGAATTGCGAGTTTATTTTCTTCCATCCAATTTTCAACAACGTAGTTTAGGTAACCGTCAACTTTTTCGACTAGGTCGGTTTTAGTTGTTTCAATTTCCTCTTGAAGAGCTTCTGCATAGTTTTCTTCCATGCGAGCAACTTCTTCTTGGAGCTTAGAGTTAAGCGCCGCTTCGAAAATCAAACCAGCTTTAGCGCGGAAGCCCTCAGATAGAGTTGCTTCTTCGTTTACAAGTGCGTCAAGATCATCTGTGAAATCAATATCTTCAGCTTGTAGGCCAGATAGCTTTCCAGATGCTTTTAGATCTGATTTATCAGAATTTTTCTTGTCGCCCTTACGAGCTGGCGCAGTTTTACCTGCATCTTCTGCTTTTTTAGTAGCAGCGATTGATTGATCTTCTGCATTCTTTGGATCGTGAGCCTCAACAACATTCTCGTCATCATTGAGTTCAATATCCTGATTTACTTGATCAGTCATAATTGACTCCTTATTTGTTTTTCATTAACGAGAGGAAATTCTTAAATTCACGAACCTGTGTCTCATATAGATCCACACGAGGCGCTTTCTTAATTTCAGTCTCTATTCTCTCAATTTCCTGAGCTTCGATAATACCGTTATTCCATACCCATTCCACACCTTCCATAATGCCATTAACAAAAGCTTGTGGGGCAGATGGATCTTGGACGATGTCAATTGTATTCAACATAAAGTCTTCTTTGACATACATAACGCCATTTCTATTCTCAAGGCTTCCCATACCACGAGTCGAAACACCTAGTTGCACACCACCTTCGAGTAGACCTTTAACAATCTGTCCCATTGGAGTATCCAATATACGTGCTTTACCCATCACATTATTTCCCTCAATTCTGAGGTCTGTAATAAGATGGGATACTTTATCTAAGTTAACAGTTGGACCATCAGGGTGGTTTAGTTCCCCAACTGCTCTCTTAGTTTTAACTTGGTCTGTGTAATACTTATTTACAGCACCTTCCATAACGTTCTTTGGATAGATGCGACCATTTCTGTTTTTGCCTTCGGACTGAGCAAAGATTCCTTCAATGATGTAGTTCTTAGATCCATCATCTTTCTTTTCTACTAGACACTGGACGTCCGTCTCTGTGTATTCAGTGATAAGTTTCATTTGCTTCCTGCCATTTTAATAAACTCATTTGCTGCTTTTTTTGCATCATTCAAAGATGAATATGTATCCAACTTTTCATTATCAATGTAAGCAACAAACGAGTTCTTTTCTTTATGCACCATAACATTATAGCCTTTTACTTTGGCATCAAAAACGTGAGTGCCCTTAGGCATTCCTTTAATCTTTGCTTCTCTGATTTGGCTAAAATTTTTCATATGGTTCACTTTATGTATTCTGTATTATTTATATAGATTTAGATCTTAAGATCACTCGTCTTCATCATTTTCTTCATAATGATCTTCAGCCGCATCTTCAAGATCTTCGTCGGTAATCTCATCATCAATAGCATCTTGCCAGATACCCTGAGCAACTGCTACCTTTTCTTGCTCAAGAGCATGATGAACTTTACTCATTAATACATCGTTAAACACGTCATTGGCTTTATTAAATTCTGCATTGGCTGCAAAATCAATCATGTTCTCAAGTGGGTTTGTTTGTTCTACTTCACTCATATTATATTCCTATTTATCTACTTTAATATTGATGTTGTGGTTTTGCCCATCTTATTTTTCAGGGGTATCATTTTCATCTTGTTTTTGGTCATTAAATTCGTCAGCTTCGTCTTGCGCAGGAGCTTCGGAATCAATTTGTTTTGTCATGTGTTTAATGTCTTCATCGTTAAACTGAAGTACGTTACGCATAACCCATTCTTTAGAAAAGAACTCGCCAATATAATTCTGAACTTGATCAAGAGACTGTAGTCTTTCCCTCAGTAACTCAGCGTCCTTTAATTCAGTGAAATGGTTATCACGCCTGAATTCAAACTGGATCATATTGGAATTTTCATCCCAATCTTCCTCGGTAATGATGTTCTTAAGAATAAGTTGTTTTTTTAGAATTTCTCTAAACAACATTGAAAAGCGTTTGCGTAATCTATCAATAAACTTCTGGAATTTTAGCTCATCGCGCGAAATCTCAGTGGAGCGACCAATATTGAATTGGCCTTCTTGTTCAAGTCTACCAATAGGAACATTCAGTGATTTATATAGGCGTTTTTGGAAATACAGAATGTCATCAATTTGTCCGAGGTTTTCACCACCAGGTAGAGTTGAAATTTCTGTACCTCTTCCACCTTCACGTCGTGGAAGCCAGAAGTCTTCAAGCATAGACATATGCTTGCGGTCATCTTTAATAGCACCAGTGCTTGCATCATAGACAAGTTTGTTTCTGTATCTTGACATAATGCCTTTCATATATTCTTCTGACTTACCTTTTGGTAGGTTGCCAACATCAATATAAAAGATTCTGCGTTCTGGTGCACGAGCGAGACGATAGATTACCAGTGAATCTTCCATCATGCGCAACTGGTTAATAGGCTTCAGTGCTTTATGTAGATACGAAACAACATGTTTATGTGATGCGTCAAGCAATCCCGACGTTGAATATACGACCGAATCCTTTGTTAGCTTAATGCCACTATTCTGTTGACCAGGTTTTTCCTGGTAGATATAATATTCGCTTTGTCCCTCGATAATATTAGCGCCAGTAATTGGATCTTTTTTCTTAATGATCTCTTTTACTTTACGAATCTTTGCGGCGTCAATAGGGCGAATATCAAGAATGCCCGCAGACGGGTTTTTATCATCAACTACAAGGTGGAAATTATGTCTCCCATCGATGTACCATTTTCTAAAAATATCATGGCCTAGGTCATTAAACCTGAGCATGTATAGAATGTCGTCAAATTCCTCTTGGATTTTTCCTTTAATGCCATCGGATAGCTTTACCTTATCCATATCTAGGTTGACTGAGATTTCACTCCCACCAGAAACAGCTTCGTTAACGATATCTTCAATAGCCGCATCAACTTCAGGGTGCATCGCGACACCCCGGTATTTTTGAATAAGAGTGGCATTGTCTTTGGATTTATCGCCGTCCAAATCGACGTATTGTCCGTAATGCCCACCGGAAGCAGAAACGTAGCCTGCACCATCTTCATCCACTGCTGGAACGATCGAGCGCATTTTCTTTTCGTCATTTTCTTGTTTTTTAGATCGACTAATTTCAAATCCAAAAAGCTTTATTGTATTTTCGGCCATTACTATTTCCTATTACTTAAGTAAGATTAGGCCCAAAGGCCTAATCTATTAGTATATATCAATCTTAAGAAGTCGTATTAGATTCCCAATACTGAACTTGGAATTCAACCTGGAATCTTTCGATGTCATCGTTTGTTCCATAATTGAGATCAATTGGCGAAACATTAGTAGGGAAGCAACCACGGAAGTTGTATGTCTTCAATACAGATTCATCTCTGTCCAATTGGTCAATCACAAGATCAACCTGGTAATCAACAGGGGTTGTAAGACCAGTGTTTGCTCTGTGTGCATTAATACCGTTCATCCAACGTTCCATTGAGTCACGAACTTTAAAGTCTGTGTCGTTAATGATTGTTGGTGTCCACGTGTCAAACGTACGATCACCCGCAATTTTAAGTTGTCTACCACGGAATGGGATAGTGATTGTTCCCATAATTGAACCAGGTAGTTGTGCAGCCTCGCAAAGGAACGATGTAATTTCTACATCGCCCTGTGCATAAGCTGGAAAGTTGATTGTTGCCTTAAAGAGGTTAGGTCGTGCACCGCCACCTTTTAACTTGGCTTTAAAATCGTCTACTCCAAGAATAGCCATATTATTTTCTCCTAACGTCTATTATACTGAGCCAACAACTTCTTCAAACTCAACACCGGTTCTAACAGCAACAAAGTTAAGTGTAACAAAGTTGATTGAACGTGCTGGTTTAATGAAGATGCTTGCAATGAATTCGTTTCTGTCAATTACCGCAGCTGTGTTATTTGTACTGTCGCACACTACACGGAAATCAGTAATACCACGCCGACCTTGAATTTCTCTTAAGAATGGCTCAACGATATTCGTGAATTCAGCGCGAGTAAACTCATCGTTAAATTCGAACATTACGTTACGCGCAGCAAGTGCAATAGCTCTTTCAAGAACAAGAAACAATCTACGAACGTTAATGCGATCAAACGCTGATGGGCGAGCCATATGTGTCTTATCACCATAAAGAAGAATGCCTTGACCCGGAAGGTTAGCAATTGGGTTAACACTGTTTCTATAGAGAAGATCTCTCTCAGTTTTATTCGGCGTATATTCAAGAGCCGTGACACCTAGATACATGCCGCGCCTTTGGCCTGCTGGTGAATACCAAGCAGCTTGGTCATTATCTGACGAAGCCATGATACCTGCAGTTGAAGAAGCAGCTGGAATCTTGATGTACTGATCGTTGTACTTGTCATATACTTTGAGATAGTTGTTATCGTTAAACAGATACGAAGAATATGTGAATGTCTTTGCGCCGGCAATGATATCAGCATTTGGTGTTGAAGTCGTGATAATGTCATTGCGCGCAGGTGATGCAATTACAACACAATCTTTACGCGTGCTTTGAGCGATAGAAACAAGATCATTAACCACTGTGGTCTGATCTGTTCTTGAGACCATTCCAGGAGCAATTAGGAAATCAACCTGAATATTGTCAACATCTTCAAATTTATCAAAACCTGTTGCATATTCAGATGTTGTAAGAGCTAAACTGTTTTCTCCGTTGTCAAAGGTAATATTGACAGCAGCTGGAGTACCCAACTTATAGTCTCGGCTGTTAATAGCAACCAGTCCGGCATTAGAACTAAACTTAGAATTTGAACCAAATCCAGCTAACCAAACATAATTGGATCTATTATTGATAACGTCTTTAACGTAATTTGATGTGCCATCAGGTGCTTTTGCATCAGATGCTAGAGATACAAACGGGAAAGTTTCTAGAACTGTCCCACGTGTTCCTGTAATAACACCTTCAGCATCAATAACCACAACGTGCATTTCATCGTTTGATGCACCGGCTGCTTGAGCATGTGACGACGTTGTTGGAGCACCGTCAAAACTAGCTTCATATGTCCATCCAGTAAATGCTACATCATCAGCAGAATCAACAGCCCCTAGGATAGAAACTTTAATTGATGAGCCAATCTCACCTGGATATTTTGCAATAAACGTGTGACCGTCCGAATCAAGACCTGATTCTTGGTTAACAAAGTGTTCTTCATTGTTAACTACTGCTGACGCTGTTACATCACTGTCTGCAGCGTTTTGTGCATCGTCTGTTGCTCCACGAACAACATATAGTGAATTTGAATAGCGCAAGAAGTATGCTGCACTATGGAAGTCGATTGAATTTGTTTTGTTTGGATTACTAAATACTGAAACCAATCCTGCTTCGTCTGAAACTAAAATAGGGGAATCGACTGGACCCCAATTAAAGTTACCAACAAAGGCACCTGTTGTTGAACCTACGTTCGGAACAACGCCGGTAAGATCGATCTCTTTAACGGTAATCGCTGGAGATTCTGATACTGCCATGACTCTTTTCCTTTGAGTTAAATTATAAGCTATTCATAATACGGATTTTCAATTATTACTATTTATACTAAACCCATTTAGAAGTTTTGATCGCCGTATTCAATAGCCCACCCGTCATCTGTTGTCGGCCTTTCATACTGGTTAATAAGATCTGATGCATCATCAATAAATCCAAACGGAACAATATCATCCTCAATCGATTTCATTCTGTCTTTAAACATCATTTCTTTCATATTAATGTCGGTCATATCAGTGAACATTTCAGTGAGAGCAAAATAACCAAACATAACCAGATTCATTATTAGATCATCATGGTTTCCAGCACTTGCCTCAAAGGATTGCCCTTTTGCCTCAAAGGTAGATATTTCCATAATAGTATTAGTGTCATTGATAACAAGTTTATCATTTTCAATAATATCTTTAATTCCAGAGCATCCAAGACGCTTTGACTTTCTTGTCATCTCGACGCCGATACCATCAGATTTTAGAGCCGAGCTTACATGCATATTTTCGTATTCAAGATCGTGATATAAACCACGGCAAACCAATGTTCCTTGATCATTCGATTCAATTATAACATATGCATTGTTGTAAGAAGTCGCATACTTATATATAATATCAGGGAAGAGGATCGGAGAGATAGTATTACATCGATAAACTGCAACCTGTCTAAACGGATGCGAAGTTATGTCGATTATGGTAAACGTAGAATAGTCTTGTCCTCTTCCCTTCGATACATCAACAGTCATAATATATTGATGATTTTTCTTGGTCTTCTCGTATATTAGCGCATCACCGCCTTCAAGAATTTCTATAGGATTGATTGCTTTCAACTTCATGAGAGTCTCGGCGTTGATCAGAGTATCTCCTGTTCCAAAGAACGTATTTCCAAATTCTTGATCAAACTGCAGTTGAGATGTGTTACCGATTGTTTCAATTTTCCATGCCTCATCGCGGCCAGGAACATCCCACCAATCTACTCTGAAGCCCTTATAGGCATTTGTTCCCTGTAAAGCACCCTGCCAAATAGTATAAAACATGTTGCCAATACCATTCGCAGTGGATGTGATAATAACCTTTGTATCCTTACCTGATGATACAACGGGATATGTTGATGTATAGAATTCAGTGGCATTTTCTACAAACGCAAATTCATCAAGAAACAACAAGTTAATAGATAGACCACGAATGGATGATCCTGATGTCGCTGCTGCAATAATCTTAGAGTTGTTACTAAACTCAATAGAACCTTTATTAAGTGCCTTTGTCCCAGGCTGTAAAAAGAATGGAAGATTTTCCAACATCAAGGTTACACGCGAAAGCATTTCCCGAGCTGTCGCACCCTTGTTAGCAAGAATTGCAATGTTCTTTTCGGAATGGAATAGAGCATACCATAAAAGATACGCCACAGATGAAATTGATTTCCCACTTTGTCGACACGCTAAAACGATAGAGAATCGATTCTCGTTAAAGTGATCAAACATATTCTTCTGATAGTCATATAGCTTGAACGGAACAAGACCCCTGTCAAGAGAAATAACTTTACAATACGTGATTGCAAAATATGCTGGATCATGCATACACTTCTCGTATTCAAGAATAGTCTCCTTTGACCACCCTTGAACTATTCCATCTCTCTTCACGTTCGGATTTCCGAGATAGCCTTCGTTGCCGTTTACAATATTATTCATCTTTTAGATGTGGTGTAATGTCCACCACATTGCTCTCCACCTGTTTATGCGCGTCTTGAAGCATTCTTTGTAGATCCGTCGTGGATCCAATAAAAACATTATTAGTGGTAGTTCCACCCTCAGGTAGTACCGGTCTATTTTTAGAATTAATATCTTTATGCTTCTTACTCAGGTCGAGAAGTTTGTCATTAACATCTGCCGTATTTTTAATCAGTGTTGAGAGGACTTCAAAGGCCCGAGGGTGTTCACTTTCTCGTGCAACCTCAATCATGCTTTCAAGAGCATCTGTTCCCTTTTCGATTAGATCGTAAAGAACTTTTCTTGAATATTCGTAATCATTATCGTAATGTTCATTTTTTTCATCACTCATTATGCACTATCCTCATAACTATAAATTGTTGTGGTGAATCCATAATCGCTATCCGGTGATGCGTCTAATGGATTTGGGTCTACTTCAATCCGCGAAGAGGGGCTGAATAAGTCAAAGGCACCATCTGAATCGATTCCATGTGTATGTAAATCCACTATAGGCTTTCTGATAATTGAAGCGGTCTGTGTTGGTCCATAGAAATTAGCATTCATTTGAAAGTCTAATGTATACTGAATAATTCTTCGTGTGTCAAGACTTCCCTCATATGCATCAGTATATGACAACCCATTTAATGTGATCGGAACATCTTCCTTAATGTCATTATAATCAGCAAATGGTCTAATCGTTAAAGTGTATTGTGGACCAAAGTAAGGAATAATCTGTTCAATAAGCTGAAGAGCATCATCCTGTGTTTTCGTGTATATGTTCAGCTGAAAGCCGATAATATATGGAGTAAAGGAGTAAATTTTATTGCGGTTTGTCCCACTGTTTCCACGGTTGATGTTATTTGTCTTTTGCAACTGCCGCTGGGAATCATACTGAAACGAAATAATCTCAAATGACATTCTTGGTAACTTAATTGCGACCTTAGTATCGGTATCAAGATCGGGGTTTTCTCTGAGCCTTTCTAGATAACTATCTTTAGGAGCATATGACAAAGGAACTCTAAGTTGACTGATTACCTTATCCGAAGAATCTTTTCGAACCACATAGAGGTTATTAAACAGTGACCCAAATAAGGCCACACTTTTTCTGATTCTTTCGTGGTAGAAGTGTGTGCCTAACATTACTGCGGATCCCCAAATGGATTTGATTCACTAAAGTCTAGGAATCCTAAATCGTCTTGTGTTGTTTCAAAGTCTAGATTTTGCTCATTTTCAGATAGCTTATTAACCTCTTCAACTAAATTCACATTAGCCTGAGAAATTGTTCCTATAAGACTACCTTGAGGTGTTGTTCCTGAGATAATTGCCCCGGGAGTAAACTCACGATATACACCACTATTACCTCCAGCGTGTATAACACCTAGAACATTATCTGAGTCAGACCATCTGGAAACTTCCCCTGACATTAGATCACCGGACTCTCCTAACAATTGGTTTACTGTTTCACCTATAACAAATCCATAACTCGCACTATCAAGTGTGAGTAGATACTCGTATGCATAGTCTCTTTCAATGTCGTCAATTGCTGCAACGTTTGTATCGAAGTCTTCATTGCTATATTCAAACAACTCACACCGCATCTTATATGTAGGGAGATTACTTATTTGATAAAATGGAGATTCATGTTCAACAGACATAATTTGAAACATAGAATTTGAAAGTGGGAGATAGATAATATCGCCTTCTCTTGGTCTATCAGACTGAATTTCATTATCGTAACGTGAGACGGTATTTTTCCAACGCTTTCGTGACACAATAAAGTTTGCCTGATCGCGAATTTCAATGCCAAACTTAGTGAATAGATCACCTTCGCCATCAAACCCATCTGTGTTTTCAATATACATTTCAATCTTATATGCCGAATTGAAGCGCGACGGAATGTCTTCACCAAGAATTCTATCCTCACTAATGACGTCCCGCGGTAGATAATAAATATCTTGTCCATACATCTTTAAGGACTCAATTATGATGTCCTCATAAAGATTCTGTTCTGATTTAACTCTTTGACTGAAATATACATTAGTCGCCATTATATTATCCTACAAAGAAATCGGCTGGAAGTTCAAAGTCTGAGCGAATCTTTTCTCTTAGTCTTTCAATCTGAACAACAGCGTCATCGTAAAGCTGTCTTCCATTAAGCGTCACACCGCCTGGCATTTGCATTCCCTCAAACTTACTGAGGTTCGATCCCCATTGTTGTTTGATAAGCTCTGTTGTGTATTCTTTAAGCCACATGTCATTATAAACTTTACCGAATGAAGAAGGATCAACGGTCTTATATGCCTCATAGATGATATATTCACCGGCCTGAATATCCTTGTCTGCGAAATCACCATGAACATATAAACGATTCATTTTGCGGGAATATGTTGTTTGTGGTTCGCCGTTTAGTTTCATATCAAGCAAAGATAGATACTGATTCAGCTGCTCATAATAGGCAAGATCCCCAGCAAAGTTCTGAAGGTCTGCAATGTCATTTAACATCATCTGGTATTTAATATCAAAGAAGTTAAATGATGTATTGAATGATGAAGAGATTCTAAATAGTTTTGACACAAAAAGAACATCGTCAGAGGTTTCAATATACTCCCTATTCACATCACTGTCACCAACAAGATGTGAAACATATGTTCTATAAGTTGCCTCAGAATGATATTCTTGCCAATATTGAATTGCCTCGTCCACGCGATCCTCGAGTTGATCAATATCTACATTGATTTCAATAACAGGTTCGCCAAGGCGTCTTAAGCAGTAGTCGATAAGACCTTGTCGTGTTGTTGGGTTTGCCATATTATATTCCTATTTTCTTCTATTTATATCATTCTTTAATAGCAATATGCATGCAAAAGGTGCTATGTAAAAACCTATATGGTATTTACTAGTTTAATCCCTTCGTTCAATATCGTCCTCTGATAATTCACTACCCATCCATACCTCAATAACTTTTGCCGGTTTTGATTCTATATTAGTCGCCTTGTGCCAAGTATTGGGTGGTATATCAATACTATCGCCTGTCGTATATGTTCTTGATATTCTGTGTTGGTTTTCATACTCAATATCCAGCCACAGTGATCCCTCGAAGGTGCTTCATTTTCTCAGTGCCTCTTCGATGCCGTCTAGCTTTGCGAACACAGCCTTAAAGCTCTCTTGCAGTTGCTTGAACTCTCGGTCGTGCGCCTCTTTGTTTGCCGCCGCCGTCGCTTTCAGCACCTCTATATCGGTGTGGTGGGCCTGCAATTTACTGTGCAGCATGTAAACAAACGCGACCACTGGGACGACAATGTATTTCAAAAAGAGGTCAAGCGTTTCCAATGTCAATTCCTTACGGTGCTACAGGCCACGTCACTGTGTTGGGGAAGTCAGCCTGTGCTGGGATGTCACGCAGGGCTTGACGATAAGTAGTCATGTCCGCTGTCATGGTTACATCACTGTTAGCTGTCCAATCAGTGGCTGCCAAAAGCTCGTCACGTAATGCACGGGCTTCATCTGCACTCAGAGCAACCAAGTCCCAATCAAGTACCCACTCAGCACCAACAAGGGTAGGCAGGGCTTGAGCTACAGCCTTCTTGCCAACCTCTGTGGGCATGGGGAGGGTCCGTACCCGATAGACGTCCTGTGCGTTGAGGTGCCTGTTAGACAACGTATGTCCATAGACCGTGTGGAGGTTAGCGGCACGGAAGGATGCGGATGTATATGCCTTTGGGAGGCCGTCGATGATTTTGATTAGTTCGATCATGTTGTGATGGCCTCCTCTGAGATTAAGTTAACTGTCACGCCAGCGTCGTCGGTTTGGAACTCATAGGTTACTCTTGTGTCATGAAGCAGGGCGGTAGGGGTTCCTACAACAGCGGCTGGTGTTGCTGTTAGGCGAGGCTAGAGTAAACGTACCTGCGCATGACGCATTGGGTGTTAGTGAAATCTTGCTCATGTTGAAGGCTCATGTGGCCATGTAATGTCGTTAGGGAAGTCAGTCTGCTGCGGCACGTCCAATAGTGCTTGGCGATAGGTAGCCCACTCAGCTTGAGTGTCAGCATCCAGTGCCGCCCAGCGAAGAGCATTGCCAGCTACAGCATCTACCTCTACGAGGCGACCATTACGATCAGCACGGACCTCTGCTGCTAGTGCTGCGTCTAGCTCTGCCTGAGTAGGTGGAACGTAAGCAGCTACGTCAGCCCTCTCGACCATGGTTTTGATGAGCTCATCGTTGTTGATAGTCATGTCTGTGTCGGAGGGGTCCATAGTGTATGGTATCCAGCCGTGAACAGGGTGATCAAGCTCACAGTCGATACGAGTGTCGTCGATGTATTTTGCGTTACGGTAATTCATCAGGATATCCTTAACCACAGGGAGGTCTGGTTTCTTTGATATGAGGTTGTGAAAGACCCATTGTTCTCATAGCCTGTGTTACCCATGAGTCTCCATGTTCCATAGCCAACAATACTGCTTGCCCCGTTGGGCGTTGCGTTATTGTTAGAGTATGCGTTTGCCCATCTAAGGGAGGACCCACTCACGGTTTCTCCAGCATCACGCTTAGCCAACGACGAAGAGGCACTCAACATTGCATAGGTTCCAACGGCACCTACGGTTGTGCTGCCACCAACACCCGTCAAGGCAGACCCGTCAATAGCTGGTAATGCGCCTGTTAATTCTGATGATTGTAGATCGGTTAATCCTGATCCATCGCCTATGTGTTTGCGGCTGTCATCAATAACAGTTGTGCCTAAAATCTTAATTGCCATCTTCGTTTTCCCTTAAACTATTAGCATGTCGTGCGAGTATTGATCATGATTTTATTTCACGCGTCACTGGGTCTTCATCATCCAGAAATTCAACTGGATTGGGATGAGGATCATTTATATATTTATGGATAACCCAATCATTATTGATCCATATTGCTTCATATCCATAATCAACGTTTGGTGGATTTTCTGCTATTTGGTATCCTGCCGCATCTGGGAGGGTCAGTGTGCGGCTGGTGTTGCTGTTAGGCGAGGCTAGAGTAAACGTACCTGCGCATGACGCATTGGGTGTTAGTGAAATCTTGCTCATGTTGAAGGCTCATGTGGCCATGTAATGTCGTTAGGGAAGTCAGTCT
>Ga0222676_1000024_pt1 | contig 72406 bp, 61 predicted proteins | sample AntAcemetagen870_FD_179815 | JGI IMG/M metagenome (GOLD analysis project Ga0222676, IMG submission 179815) | Saline water microbial communities from Ace Lake, Antarctica - #870 | ecosystem: Environmental > Aquatic > Non-marine Saline and Alkaline > Saline | place: Antarctica: Ace Lake...
AGAGAACTTACCTGCTTATGGATCACCGAGTTCAAGTAGTCCAGACAGTTCAAGCAGTCCGGACATGTGGTCTAAATTTACGGGTGGTGTGGAAGGCGCGTGGGATGTTGCTCTAGGCGACTTATCGAGTCCGTCACCCGCACCAGCACCTTCACAAAGCAGTCCTGGTTCAAGCACAGCACCTTCACAAAGCAGTCCTAGTTCGGGACAAAAACAGGTATATAATATTTCTCAAAACAAGTATACATATAAGCGCGCACAAGAATTATGTGAGTCACTTGGCGCGACTTTAGCAACATACGATCAAATAGAGGAGGCCTATAATAATGGCGCTGAATGGTGCACGTATGGCTGGTCTGCAGGTCAAATGGCCTATTTCCCGACGCAAAAGGCGACATATGACAGATTAGCGCAAAATCCCAATACCAAAAACGCATGTGGACGCCCGGGTATTAATGGTGGCTATATGGCGAACCCCAATATTCGCTTTGGAGTGAATTGTTATGGAGTGAAACCGACTGAGCCAACTGATTGGGTCGCACCTGTGATTAGTGCACCGCCCGCTGCTGCTAGTGGACCGTCGGCATGTGCCCTCAAAGAGGACAAAAGAATGGCAGAATTACGTAAGAACGCAAGGGTATCAGGGTTTAATAGTGATGAATGGTCTCGGTATTAGATTTACAGATAAGTGAACTTTATAGTAAATATAGTCTGTGTATGATATATATCAAAAATGGAAGGAGGACTCACTATGTTGTTGCATTCGGTTGTCATTGGGTTTTTACTGTATATTTTCATGGTATACCTTTTAGGCCAAAAATCTGCGGTTGCTGAAGATAGAAGTATTCTGATGGCGGCAATAATCTTGTGTTATATGATACTATTCGGACATGGATTACCAACTGCTACTGTCAACAAAAATATTGTAGGTTAATTTATCGGATTGATAACATTTCAGTTGAATGGTATCAATATTATTATCGTTTCTTCTTCTTGGTACAATTATATCTATTACGTACCGAACCTATGTATGATCTACCCCCGCGCCTTACCTTCTTATGTGACATTGATCTACTATGTGACATTGATCTACTATGTGACATTGATCTACTACGTGACATTGATGGTTTATGTTTTTCGGCGTCAAAACAATATTCTTCCTGTGTTATTTTTACACTATGCGTATCATCTAATTCAATCAACGTATTCCATGAAGCTATAAATCGACTGATCGTGTTTTTCAAAATCCCTTTTGCTAACTCAGATCCTAACTTACCGTCACCGCAATAAGCTCCTCCTGTCGTTTTGAATTCAACATCATACTCCGTTTCCGAACTACATAATAATTCGTATATGGATTGAATCGTATATCCGCTTTTGATCGTAACGTTACCCATATCGACCACATTTTCTCCTCTTTTTTTACTGTTTGTATTGTTAACAATTTCAACATCATACGAATTATCCAAATCCGCGTTTTTATAAGCATCATCGATCGCCTTCATGTAGTTACTGATTGTCGCACTTGATCTCTTATCGCCCTGCCCGTCTATTGGAATTTTTACTTCAATTGGTGCAGTTGATGAAATAGATATCTCGTTGGGAGGTTGCGAACAATCTCCATCGATTGTTAAAACCACAATTGGTTTTTTTCTCGCTGCCAACGATGGGAAATTCTTTTTCATATCTTCATATAATTGAAATAATGACATAGTTTGTTCGTTATTCATATTCGTCGCCCCTATATTCATTGACAATAAATATTGTAATTTTTGTAATTTACCTATATCAATTATAAACGGACTCATATCTGTTACATTAGCAACACTACATATGTCGTCTAACTGTTTAATATGTAAGTGAATCGATCGTTGCTTTTTTTCCACCTCGGCATCCATTAGTTTATACATTAACAAATCATACCCATATCCAACTGTCAATGGTTTTGGATATTCTTTTTTACTCTGCGTATATCGAAATATATTATCTAATACATTGGAAATAGTCCATGAGTTATTCATCGGTTTTTCAATTAATAAACTATCCATTATTCCTTTAAAAAGGGTAAACAGTTTTGTATATTTCGTAGGTTGCCAGTTTGACATAAATTTTAGTAAATAATAATTACCTAACATTTGGGATATAAATTGCGTATATTGCTGGTTCGCATCAATTTTCTCAACCATATCGGTAAAAACCCATCCGTTAGCCATCTGTCTAAACATAGCTGCGGATTGTGTATCGTGGTCCGTGCTATGTACTAGACGGTACCAATCCTGAGCCTCAATAACACCAATATCTACAGTAAATACCATACCGCATTCTCCTTTAGTTATAAATTCCTCATCTATCAAATCGCCAATCAGTTTATTTCCCAAAAATAACAGTTGTTTAACTTCTGGCGTCATGTCTGGTTTGAATTCAACACTTATCACCGCACCCTTGGTACTTCCATCTCCTTGGCGAGATATTGGCATTGTTGGATTAGTAGTTCCACGTATGTTGACGTTATAATAATTCATAAGACCATTAATGGTAACGTTTCCTTGAAACACGAATATTGCCAATAAACCGTCCTTATCAGTAACTTTTACAGTATGTTCTACTCTATAATCTGAATCTAGTTTAAATACTGATATGACTTCATATGTATATTTACCAAAAATATCCGTAAATATCATTGGTGCAGTGTGTGTGGTTGGACTGATCGCCTTTCCTCCTCCACCCGCGCCATCAAAATACATGCCTAGGGTCTTTTTCATTTGTGTATCCGGTAGCGTGTCCTTGTGCGAAATTTGCGTAGTGAACCAATCTTTTATATCATCTTTACCAGAAATAAGCGCAAGATCTTCTAAAAAATCTTTCCGGTCTGTTTCGTCTAATTGTTGATAATATTTGATTACTTCAAGAAACGTTATCACTCTACCTGATTCGTAAAACGCTTTCTTATCTAGATTCTTATATAAAGTAACAATGAAGCGTTGATAACCTTCTTTAAAGGTTATCTCTCTCGCTGGTACTGGTTGAGATAACGTACTATTGTGTATACTTAATTCGCCGTACAACTTGGCAATGAGTTGTTGCCTTACTTTATGTACTGCGCCTTGGCTTACAGCACCAGAATTCGTAATTAACTTTTTAGCCAAGTCTGGATAGTGTCTTAGTATTAATATACGAAATTCAGTATCATGTAATAGATCTGCAAGGTTAAACTCGGCATTTTCTAAATAGTTTCGTATAATTTGTTTTTCCTTTTTTATTGTGGCTTCATCTCTCGTAATTACCGTATTAAAAAATCCAATTAATCTTGTTTTCGTGTCTTCATTTTCGGGTATTGACAATTTATTGCGTAGTTTTCCATCCAATCCAATCAGGTTCGCATCACCAAATCGAGGCAACCATACACGCTGGAATCCGATTCCTACATTCCCAACATCCGCAACCGATTGTTCCGATCGTTGTACCGATCGTTGTACCGATCGTTCTATATTTCTTTTTTTTCCAGACAATTTCATTTTTGCATCTAGTAGAAGATTTGTAAAATTATGAATAAACCGGTTTTTATTGGACCAGGTCCTATTTTTTTTTTTTGTTGGTACATCTCGTTGATCGAGTAAATTAGTTAAGATATCAGCAGAAGCTTTGGGTGTTATATAATTAAGTATTTGATTGCCGGTGTATTTTCCTCCAAATGATAATGTGCCTACAATCTCTAAAATAAATTTCACATCGCTATCCGTCCATTTGACGTCATGCACTTTCCATAACCTGGGCGAAAAATGATCGTCGTCGCTCTTTTTCGGATCGTCGTGATCTTTCATTGCCGCATAAATCTTACTGTATGTTTCTTCAATATATGTGTTAATAAGATCAAGCTCTTCTTTATAGTTTTGTGCTACTGGTGCTTGTACTGGTGCTTGTACTGGTGCTTGTACTGGTGCTGGTGCTTGTACTGGTGCTTGTACTGGTACTGGTGCTTGTACTGGTACTGGTGCTGGTACTGGTGCTTGTACTGGTACTGGTGCTGGTACCGATCCGATTGATATAGTATCCATTTTAACTGCTGCTTCTTTTGGTGGTATAGTGGATAATCTTTTTTTAGTACGCGCACTGGGCCTATATTTACTTTTTGTATATTTTCCTGGTCTATCGAGAGATGGACCTATAGATTTCAACAAATATGACATGTATATATATATATGTATACATGTTAACGGCTCTTTTTCTTGGAGTCTTTTTTTGACACCTTCTTCGATTCTTTGCGCTTCTTCTTGGAAACACGCGCGCCCTCTTCCTTTTTGGCCTTTTTATTATCTGCTTCTTTTTTCACGGGTCTATCCTCGATTTTTGCAAGTAATTCGTCATACATATCCTCTGGAAACATGGTGTCTTCGTATTGGACCATGAATACATCGTTTTCAGGAGAAACATAATGTTTCTTTTCGTGTAAGGCGATCATCGGCATTCCTAAATCTTGGAATCGTTCCAATTTCATTTCGGCGTTCATTTCCTTATCCTCCAATTTCGAACGTTTTGTTTTAAGCAATTCTTTGGCAGGGTAAACACACTTATCATTAATACACAAAACATGATGGTTCACCATTCTATATAGTGTCGACCCATTTATTTTGTTTTGTATGTGCGCTTTAACTCATTTGATACCTTGATTTCGCGATTTTCCTTCAAATAGGCTAAAATTGCATGCAATTGATTTTCGTCGGATACGATTTTCCCTAAATGTTCTTCCAAAAAGGTGAAGGAGAGGGGGCTGTATTCTTTCTTTTCATGCATTTTCAATTCACCGTCGTGGATACCAATCTTTTTATGCTTCATTTGGTTGGTTTCTAAAAAATGACATACTTCTTGGTTGAGTGCATTTTTTTCTTCGCGAATTGTCTTCGTTTTTTCGTTGATTGCTTTCAATTGGCTATCCAATAAAACCCATTTCTTTATTTTTTCGACGAATTGGTCTTTACCTATGGTTATACTCATTTGTATTATCAATACAAATGAATCAATTATTTTTATCACAAATTAATAAAGTACCTCAATAATAATTTGGCTCGAGGGACAGGACCCCACCACCTATCTTCTTGCCTTTCTGTGTTTTTTGGCAGATTTATTGTTGGAAGAACGTTTCTTGTGTGTCTTCTTGCGATGTTTCTTACCACCATGCATGCATGCAGGTGGGTTGACGGGAGGGTACGCAGACCCATGATTGGCAGGTCCCGTACCTTGTCCTGCAATATAGTCCATTTGGTGTGAAGCACTACCGTAGGCAGCACTACCGTAGGCAGCAGCGCCTAAATATCCTCCGCCCATTTGACCTCCTCTGCGACCTTTGTGACCGTGACCTTTGCGACCGTGACGTTTGGTTCCTCCACCCATTTGACCTCCTCTGCGACCTTTGTGACCGTGACCTTTGTGACCGTGACCTTTGTGACCGTGACCTTTGCGACCGTGACGTTTGGTTCCTCCACCCATTTGACCTCCTCTGCGACCGTGACGTTTGGTTCCTCGGGAATCCATTTTCTTTCTATTGCAATGAGTTGGCATTATATATTAGGAAAACATTTTTCTAGACATCCAAAGAAGCATCCAGATAAAATCCACCCAAATGATTTAGAACGCGCAAGAGTAGAAACAATATGGCTAAAACAATGAACGTGAGAAATACATGATATATACACAAGAACCAAACATAGGGATACATTTCATTATAAACCATGGACCCAATGGGTTGGATTATGGCCTTGACGTCTTGCTTGATATCTTCATTTTGAAAAAATTGAATACATGTGTCTCTTATCGATTTCATAATGGACCTTTATACAAACCACATATTAACACTATTGAATTCAAACGTGCATGCGTATCGCTTAACAAACAAAAATATCACTGATATTTATTATCATACATGGAGGGAATTTATGAACCAAATGCAGTGTTTCCTTTTGACAAAATGACAATGATCTCGCCTACCGTTCTCTCTGGGGGGAATTATTTTTTGAAAATGCTGGTGAATCAGGGACCCCTTTATATTCAAATGCCTAAATCTAAGACCAAGGGAGGGATCATACAGAGCGGTAAACGAAGTTATTGCGATCTGCTTTTCACAAATGAAGATGAAGAATTAATTCAATGGATGGAAGATTTAGAAAAGTTCGCATGTCAGTATATTTACGATCACCGCGAGAAATGGTTTGAAACCGAAATGGAATTAACTGACATTGAAAACTATTTCGCTTCTCCTCTAAAAACATTCAGGTCAGGTAAGTTCTATTTAGGGCGTGCTAACATTCCTCAACGTTTAGGAAAAATACATTTGAAGATTTTCAATGAAGAACATCAATCCGTTGAAGTCGACACGATAACCGATAAGACCGACATGATATCTATAGTAGAAATACAGGGTATTAAATGTTCCGCAAGAAGTTTCCAAATAGAAATGGAGGTGAAACAAATGATGACTTTAGAAACAAAGGACTTGTTTGAGACGTGTATTTTTGGCGCAAAAACTTCTACACAAGAATCTTTAGCAAAAGACTCTGGCGAATCGATCGACGATAACTCGAGAAGTTTAGTGGATATTGATACAACGGACAATCAAGAACAGGATACTGTATTTATTCAGACCGAACCATCTGAAATGTCAACTTTAGAGGATTTTTTGGGAGAGTCTACTTTAGAAAATACGAGTGGACCGAACGGAGAAAATAACATAACTTTAGAGAACAATGATAATGACGATGAGGATATATCCGATACACCAAGTTTAGAGAATATGGAGGAAACCCAACCACTCCATTTGGATGAAATGGAGGTGGATGTGATGAACGAGTTAATCGCCGACCAAGAAGTCGTCCATATAAAGGCACGAAACGATGTCTATTATGAACTTTATCGAGAAGCAAGGAAAAAAGGGCAGATTGCAAAAAAAATGGCATTGGACGCTTATTTAGAAGCAAATAAAATCAAACAAACGTATCATTTAGAAAGTGATGAGGATGAAAGTGATGAAGAATGGATGAACCAAATAGAAGATTCCGAGTCATAATTTAGAGAAAATACCCTTTCATCGTAAAAATTTTATCCACCGTTTATATAAACAGATGTTCAAAGACGTAATGAAGTTCTTCAAAGATGATAATGCAAAGTGGTTCTTTGTCATTGTTGTTGTTCTTTTAATTATTTGGTCTCTCATGTCTTATTCAGATAGCAAAGGTAAGGTGGTTGATAACATGATGAGTCAAGGTAACGTAAAGGCATTCAAACCCGTTGAACTAACAGGCAAAGAAGAGGTTGCCTCCACTAACTACAAACAACCCGTCACTCAGGACGTTCCCGCAGCAAATACCTGCAGTGGTGCAAGTGGTTATGACCTTGCACCCGTCGCTAATCCTAAGGAACTTTTACCTAAGGACCAAAATAGTCAATGGGCTGCATTGAACCCCATGTCAAACGACCAACCTATTCTTCCTGACTTGTTACAGGCCGGTAATTTGATTGGTCTCGATACTGTCGGTCAGACTCTTAAGAATGCCAACCAGCAGTTACGTTCGGATCCTGTGATTCAAAAACGCGATGTCGGTCCATGGAATAACAGCACATTCGAGGCTGATCTTGGACGCGTGCCATTGGAAATTGGCTGTGCTGTGCCAAACTAAGGAACTATCTAATATTTTATAGGGCAGTCGGTTTATCATTATCACCATGAATTATTATTTGAAGTATTTCCTTCAAATAATCCAGACCTTACCGTCGAATCGATCGAACGACTTGAATCTCGCCCTCTTTATCTCCTATTATTGTATATATGGATAAATCGGACGGGTTTACTATTCTATTGGTTCTATTTGTTTTAGCAATATGCGGTTATATTTATTACCAATCCGACGCTTTCCAATTGAAATGTATTGTTTCGACGGTTGACGGAAATAAATATTGTGTACGGGAACGTGACCGCGTCCAAGATGCTGCCGATCGTCTTGCCACCATCACCGTAAAATGCAAGGAATTGGTGGAATACGTCCAGACGAAACATGATGGTAAGGATAATGTGAAACGCTTGGTCGACGGATACAATCCACAAAAAATATGCGAAACGTTGCCAACCTCCACTTACACTGCGTATAGTGAAAACAAGGGTGAAAAGTTGGCCTTTTGTTTGAATAAAAAGAAGGACGATCAGGACAATTTAATAGATACCCATACTCTCATGTTTGTTGCTATTCATGAAATGGCGCATGTTGCTACCAAATCCATCGGACATAAAACCGAATTTTGGGACAATTTCAAATTTTTACTAGAAAACGCGAATGATTGTGGCGTCCATACACCAAGAGATTATAAAAACAACCCTGTCGAATATTGTGGAATGGATATTCATGACAATCCTTATTATGATATGTAATTCGAGGACAAAATTGAAAGGCGTTTCCCTGTAAATAACATTTTAATCAACAACGTTATTTACGATGCATATTTCCATTCTCCTTACCATATCTTTTGTCATGATATATCTGATTTCGGCGGCACCAATCGGTACAGGTCGTTTACGCGGTACATTTGGTACGTGTCCGGTTCAAATAGGTGAGTATACGTATGTGGTCGATACGTATATTGAACCATTGACTTATGCCAATTTGAGAGGAGCACATTCGTATACAAATAACTCGCACGATGAGTTTGGGCGAATTCATCCACAAAATAAATCAGCGTCGGTCATCCTGATGGTAAAAACATCATCCCATAGTATATAATGGATTCATCGCCAAATAAAGAAATACGAAATATCCCCTTTGAAGATGTATATAAAGCACATATAATCGGTTCAAATGGATCCATTGAAAGGATTCATGTCTTTTGTGCTTCAACGCTGGATGAAACAAAATTAGCAAATATATTTAGCGAATTACAGATTGCCTATTTCAACGAACAAAATATTGAGGTAGTGTTCTCTCCGTTCCTGATACATAAAGACGATACAATTCGTACAATAAAACGTAAAATTATACAAGAAACCCAAGAATATTATAAGGATAAGGCCGAATCCTTTTTCTTGTCTCCTGAAGAAATGTATTTGTATTCTTCCAAAAAGTTATCTTTTTCTCCGGCCCAATTATTCAAGGAAATTACCCAAGAAAAGCGAAATACAATAACGAAAGAGGAGTATTTCCACTACGCTTCCTTACTGAATCTCAAGCCCTTTTTAGAAGAACACGATGGACCTTCGAAAATAGTGGATAAGGAAGAATATACATGGACCGATTGGAATGCGCTATGTAAAACGTCGCAGCACGAAATTTTCGTACCTATCGGAATGAACTTCCAAGACCATTATGACTATTTGTTTCCGACGAATCCGTATCATACGCAAATGTCAACCATTCCCATTCGGTATCAATTTCAATCCAAGAATCCCCTTTTTACTTTAGAGAAGTCCCTTTTACTGAATTATGTAACAGACGAAACAAATATAATGGTTTGTTCGGCGAAACACGTTTTTCAGTATGCGATAGACCATGATATTTCTCAAAATTACATGTGTCAATTGTATTTCCCTCAATTGAATCAAATGGATATCCAAGATCTAGATGGTTTATTAGTTCATTCGGAGGAATTGCATAAAAAGTCGGAGAAGGAGTATACCAAATGGATGCGTCATCGAAATGAAATCGTGGACGTTTATCATGAAATATATTGGTCGCGCAAAAAAACGTCTTCGCAATCGGTTGATTTACCTTATGCCGAAAAAGGTGTCAAGGAGATCATGTTTACTATTTCCCCAAAAGAGGATTCGGCCATTTTCCCTCTCGAATATCTCTTTAAACATATTCATTCCACTGAATACCAACCTTTCATAAAATACAATCCCGGAAATCGTCGCGAAAACATGTATCGTTTGTTCTCCAAGGAGATTTCGAAAAATGGGAAAAAGATCCCCTTTTTAGAAGAAAATGTGATATTTCGATTAAATCGCGACATGAAGAAAGGTCATCATCTATCCGTTTTTCTTAACATAGAAGATCCTGTCTATTTTTACATTGATAATCGCGGAAAAACATTGGTCCACTGTGTTTTAAAGGAACCTCGTGATATTACAATCTTGGAAACACAATTACAAACATCCTTGAATGATTTATTTGCCTCCATCTCAACCACCCTTCAACCATTAGGATACGATGGACCTTCGTTTACAGGATTCCAAGATTCACGTATAGGTAATATGAATCTACAATACACGTTTTCGTTGCCATTAGAATACAAAGTATCATTGGATAACAGACATTTTTTATCCTCTGTATTTGACGTAATTGATACCGATATCACAAAAACCGCAAAAATGCGTTTCAAACGGGTGGAAAATTACAAGGAAATGGACGCAAAGGCATCGATGATCGTCGAAATCATTGGGCGCGGTGGTTCAAATCGAAATATCATTGACATGTTGATCGAAAATTTCGGCATGACGGAAGAATTGGCTATTGTGGAGTTCGGCGAATTCCGGTCCCAACATCAATTATTTAAAGAAAAAATCTTGGAGAATCCCGGATTTCCTGTAACACTCAAAATGAAATCCCTCAAAAATGAACTCGTTGTCTCCGTTCAAGATATTACATCGGTAGCCTATCTAGACCCCATTTCCGTATATTTAGATACGTTTCTTCGATTAAGCCAGGCCCCTAAGACGATTGGATTAGCAAAATCACGTATTACGTTTTTTGAGAAAAAATTTAAGGGAGACCAAGAAGAACAAGAAGAAGTGGATAATGTAATCACGGCGGTGGGTTTAGAGCCATCTAGTAAAGTATTCGTAGCTCAACCAATACGTTTTGGAGAAGACGTGACAGAAGAAGCCGAAGTTCAAGGTATTGCGTTTGACGATGCCGATTACTATCAAAATTCCGATGATGAAGGTGAAGATGATGAGGGTCTTGAGGAAGGTGAAAGTGAAGAGGAAGAAGATTATTATGGAGGTGAAAATTCGGAAGGAATCGATATAGAAGAACGCAAAAAAGAATTTGACGGCAAGTCCATTAAGAATCCAACCCCATTTTTCAAAAAAATGAGGGAAATTGACCCGGTTTTATTTGTTACTGAAGAAACGAGCAAATTTCCTCTTTATTCAAAGGCATGTCCTTCGGGAGATAGACGACAACCTGTCATTTTAACCGACGCCGAAAAAAAGAAAATTGATGAGACCAATCCGGGGTCGTACGGTCATGCTCTTCATCATGGTTCTGACCCAAATAATAAACATTGGTATGTTTGCCCTAGATACTGGTGTCTGCTATCAAACAGTAGCATTTCAGAAGAAGATGTCAAGGCAGGAAAATGTGGGTCTGTCATTCCTCGGGGCGCGGATACAATACCCAAAGGATCCTACGTGTATGAATTTAACAATCCCAAAGTGCATATGAAAGAGGGAAAATACGTTCAGCACGTTCCGGGATTTCTGAAAAAAAATAAACATCCTGACAGTTTATGTATACCATGTTGCTTTGGAAAGGAATGGGATTCCAAGGACCAGAAAACGCGAAGAGATAACTGTGGATACGGAGACACGGTTGTTGCAACCAAAGAAAGTGGTAACAAACAAACAAATAAGGTCCTTTCTTATATCATTGGACCTGTATCTTATCCACTACCAGCACAACGATGGGGATTCATGCCCGTTTCAGCACAATTGTTCTTCGACGAAGATAGTGCAAAACTGGTGGATCCTCAAAACACATCGATCTTATTACCGAATACACCCGCTTTATTGCGATACGGAACCGTCCAAAGCGAAACACGATCCTTTTTAGGAGTGATCGCTTATTATTATGCTTATAAACAGGGTATTAAGGATGTACCTTCTATCGAAAAAATGGCACAAATATTGGCGACGATTGTGGATATGGATATGTTTGTACGCGTCCAAAATGGCAATCTGCCTGGAATTTTCCGCCCAAAACAAATCGACCTTGGAGCGATTGATATAGATAAGTATTCGGGAACGAAATTCTTCCAACAAATCGATCTAAAAGATAATACACAAATGGAATACTTAGAAGATACGATTGCATCCTACGAAAACTTTGTGAACTATCTTCAAGACGACACGGCCGAACTCGATCACACCTTTTTATGGGATATTGTTTGTATGGAAAATCCAGAATTATTACGCGACGGTATGAATATGGTTATTTTGAAGGTGATCGAAAACGATATTACTGAAAAAGTACAATATGTATGTCCGTCAAACGCATACTCCGGTGTGAAATATGACCCACGTAAAGAGACTATGATTCTCCTTTTACAAGACCAGTACTATGAGCCGGTCCACTTATACGAGAGCATCGAAAAAATTGTGGCTTCCAAATCGTCGAATGTGGTATACACATTGAAACATGGTGATAGTATTAACAAAAACACAGTGGTGAATTCCGACCGCGAGGTGGTATATAAAATCAAACCAGGAGAGGTCCAAATGAACGAATTGGTAATTAAAAAGGCGTTTCTACAACACACCGCATTAGAACATATCAAGAACATGTTATTGATGATACAGCAAACTTCACAAACACAATGTCAGCCATTACCAAGTATGCCACGTAAATATAAATTTAAGACGGCTATTCACGCGGACCAACTACTCCGACTTCTTAAAACACATCATTATAAGGTGGAAACACAAGTTGTAAATTATCGACATAAAACAATCGCCTTTTTAGTGAATCGTGAAGACGCACAGGCCAAAATATATGTGCCATGTTATCCATCCTCTTCCATTGAAAAATTGGAAATCAAATATATGGATGATTCAGATTTATGGTTGGATTATAGATCTACACGGGATCGCTTACAGGGAATTTATAATGAAAGTGATGGTAAAATCCCATGTCAGGTCAAGGTGAAAATCGTGGAAGACGACATGGTCGTTGGGTTTTTGACAGAAACCAATCAGTTCGTTCAAATCAATCCTCCGTCCCAAGTAATCGACGAAGATGGAATACCCGTTGTACGTCACTCGAGTTATGCGATGAAAGACAAGACGAATGCCGACAAAATACTAACTACCGAGAAAGAGGGCGATACTGAACGTGAAAATACGATTCGAAAGATCGAATTGGAGACGGAATTTTACAATGTATTCCGGTCAGTCGCGCGAATACTACTGAATGATTATGATAATAGTCATATTCGCGAGGAAATTGTCGCGATTATAGAAGAACATCGCCAAACATACAAAAATCGGTTACAAGATATGGAAAAACGTTTGCGTAAAATGATGGAGCCCTATGTATCCTTTCAAGAAATAGAGGAGAAAGATTTGAAAACAATCCAAGATATAATGGTGTGTAAAGGAAAAGAAACCTGCGATCAAACAAGCACAACGGGTAGTGTATGGAAAACTTGTTTACAGACAACTGAAGGCGTGTGTCAAAACGTATTTCCCAAAACCCATTTGTTAGGGAAGCGTGATAATGATCGCGTTTATTATGGAAGATTGGCCGATGAACTTCTCCGATATGAACGTATACGTGTGTTTATGCTGGAACCCAAAAGATATTTGAATATAGGTCCATCTCATTACCATATCAACGATAATGAACTATTTTTACTCGAAAGTATCTTACAAAAGGAATATTTCATCGATTTGGAGCCCTATAATCGCACAAAATACGTGAAAAACATAGAATACGACAACGCCCAACCATCCATTTCGCAAAAATATGTCAACAAAATTTCCGTGAAAGAACAGGAAAAGGACCGTAAAAATGGACCGTCTGGTGATATGGATACCGCAGTGAGTAGTTATATATTGGATTGTATCTCACAAACCAAACCTCGCGTTATAGGGAATGACAAGGCAGGATCTTGGAAACCCATTTTTCCGACCGAGTCTAAGGAAATCGTCTTTGAGAAGAGTAACATGTGTACGTATATACCACTAATTTACATTTTGCAAGACATACATAAATCGGCCACTGTATCTATACAAAATATCAAAACTTCGTTGTGGAATGGATACACAAAATTATTAGAAATAGACGACACACAAGATAAAATAGTAGCCATTTTGAGGAAACAGGGGAAAAAAGAGCTCATGACTCAGGTAAAATCTCGTAAAATAACACTCATGCAGGCTGTTTTCAGCGAAGATTACTATTTGACGGATTTGGATTATTGGGTATTCTGTAGTTTCAACAAATTACCGGTCATTTTGTTTTCGTCCACCACATTGAAATTCTTGTCCTCGCGTATCAACTGGTTGCGCTTGGGCGATGCAAATCGAAGTGGGGAAAAATTTTATTTCATTCGTTCACCCGTCGATGTGAAAACGAACCAGTCGGCATCTTATCACATGATTGTGCCAGCGATCGCCCTGGACGATTTAAAAAATCCGATGTTTGTAGAAGCACAACGAGGATCAATGGAATACGAATCGAATTGGCAGACTATTGAAAACTATCTACAAAAGTATCATTTGATAAAGGGTCCGTAATGATTTAGATACATATTCATTCAACGGTGTAATACATTATAAGAATAAGACAATGTATTACATTTTTATACCACATATATATATATATATATATATGGTTGAGAAGGAGTATTTGCTAACTCCTTACAATAAAAGTTTGGCTTATGGAAAAGCAAAACTATCACTTATTGTAAATGAGAGTGTAACTGCTGATTATGTAAAAAAGTATTTTGAAGATCGGTATGTATCATCAAAATTATGGAAAAAATTGTTAGGTCAGGATAATAGTATCGCCGAGGAAACAGTTTTAACATTACCTTTTAAAGAGGTTAAATCGATTTCTACGTTAAATGCTGTATCTACACAAAGAGTAGATTTATTAAGTACGGATGTTGTTATGGGGATTATAAGCAAATTTGAGAAGGCAGTTCAGATATCGACACAGGCATATAATCTTTTTATGGCTGCTGAGAAGGAAGCTGCTAACAAGGCTGCTGCTGAGAAGGCTGCTGCTGAGAAGGCTGCTGCTGATGAGGCAGGGATGACCTTGAACGAATATATTGCTAACATGGATTCTGAAGATGTTGATATTGATGTTGCTCTTGCTTCTACTACTACTACTGTTGCTGAAATTAAGAGGAGATTATCAACTACAATGCATGATATTTATCTTAAAAATTTCAATGATGAGTCGGATTTGTCGTTATATGAATTATCTAACACAAACGGATCATTTGACACTTCTTCTATATTATTTACAACACGTTTAGGTCCATTCGAATTAGAATTCAATGAATCCATTGAGTATTTAGTAAATAATGCATCTAAAGAACGAGAAGGACGTTTCATGGATGCATATGCAACCGAGTTTGGTATTGAAATGCTTCAAAATTCGTTATTACCAACGGAAGAATACGACCCAGATAATACCCAAACACCATTCTCATGTGGTTTTATGATAATAAAAAATCCAGTATCAGGAAAGATACAAAACATTCGATTATATTCTTCTTATGTGTTGAATGGACCCGTTATTACGGTTAATCTTGGCAAAAAAGGTATTCTAGCAGTCGATACGCCACGATTAGTCATTTCGTCTGGCGTAAATTTATTCGATTTTTTAGATATTGCACAGTTTTATGAAGGAGTTTCATCAAGCCATTTTTCTATTTTAATGATGAATATATGTGATACTTTAAATAGAACAAATTTGGACGGGTTTACTGAGACAAATACAACATGGGAATTTGGACCTCTTGCGACATTCGACCGTTTAAAATGTGTTAATTCTGTATATAATCCTAGCTGGACGGGTCAATTAATTAATGAATGCATTCTAGCAGGTACAACTGTGAATATTCCCAGAAGATTATATTACATAGTTGAATATTTAAATACAGAGTTTTCCACATTGCAAGACAATCAAACGATAATCATTTCTTTTGCAGATGGAGCACAAAAAGTAGTGTCTATCATTCAAATTCATAAAACCGGCTCCATAACTACGTTTCAGACAAAAGACGCCCGTATCGATAATTTGTTTCCACAAAACGAGATTAATGCAGATACATTAATAAAAGGCGAACTACAAGTTGCAAATTATAAAGGCGATACCATTATGCACGTTGATCCGACTACGAGTAGTGTAACAATCATGGGAAAATTAGGTATAAATCAAGAATTACATGAAATAAAAGGAATGATAGACGTTGATAATTTATCCAATACAAACATGAAGCATTTTATAGATACTTTTACGCCATTTATACAAGATACTATTCAAAGTATGACTCCTTTTCCAACTCAACAATCTATTGAGAATAATGATGTTCTAGATAATATTACAACATATATCCTGCCATTGAAGCAGTATTCCTTGATAGCTGCACTGCCACCTCTTTCTCGCGCAGAACGATTTGGTAGATTACAGGCTATCGTTGAATTACCAGTACGTATGTTTGTCATTATTGATGCATATGAAATATTGAAAGAATACAATAATAATATTATTAAGCTAACAAGACAAATACAAAAATTAGAATCTGAAAAGAGCATAAAAATTGAAAAAGAGGAGGATGCGGAGAAGTGGGCGTTAGCCGTCGACATTGCCTTAGTAGGTTTTGTTTTTGTGACTGCAGTTGCTTCTTCGGGTACAGCTCCTATTCTCACGGAAAAAATACTCGCCGGAATGTCGATTGCAGCCAACGAAATAGATTCAAGGACAAATCTGATTGAATATATAAAAACTGCCCGTTTGGACGGTCTTACATCTGAGGAAATTCAACAACTAATTGACACTGCTATATCTAGTAAAAACAGTTTACAACGTCAGGTCCAAACACAAACAGAAACGATAGATGGTTTAATAGAGGATATTGACACACAAGCAAGTTTGTTAGGCATGGGGGAACAATATAAACAATATTTGGAGAGTCAAATCGAATTTTTAAATTGTACTGAATTCATCGCAGTTACATTTAATTATACAACTATTCAAATAAATGATGTTATTACCAAAATAGAAGACAGATTTAACCGATTCACTGGGTATGACATTCCAGATGTATCATTTTCACGTATTTCTGGAAGTGTGGAAACCATACAGAAAGAAATTAATGCTATACTTAATGTAATGGATGAAAACCCATTTATCGTAAACATGGATCTGTTTACTGATATGAAAAACATGTTAGCTGATATGAAAATAGAAAAATTTATAAATATGTACTTGGGAAAAACGAGTAACGTACCTGATGATATGAGAAATTTTATAAATACTATGAAATCACATTCTAGTTATAATAAGGATACGGAATCTCATATATTTTTACCTGGATATTTTAATATCCTAGGAAATAATCTAGTCAATGTTAGAAACAGTATTAACACAGGGACATCTGACATAGTGAATGATACCATAGTAAGTAAACAAAAGACATATAGAACCACTGAAAGTATATTGGACATGATAAACAAACTTGATGATGCACAATTATACTATAATACAGAAGCCTATAGATATGAAGTATATCAATATATAAAAGCCAATTATTCTGTCATTGGTAATAACCCTGGTAATTATCATACTCTTAATGAATATTGTAGTCGTACTGGTGATAAGGATGATCGAACGTATCATATGCACTTGGATGTGATGGTCGCCGCACTACGCTCGGCCATGCCAACAAGATACGGTATAGACGCGGGTTCATTATTGGATAGTTTCGGACAAAACGTGGGAAAGTGGTCTCGTCTGAATCAGTTTGGAGGAAAGGTTTCCATTCATTTTGATAAATTAATACAAAATCAATTACCATTTGTGAATGTAGCGAAGGATACTTTGGAAACATTGAGATTGGAATACAATTCATATACCGATGAATTACAAGATTATGTAGACACTCAAAATTGGGATATAGAAACACATAATCGTTTACAACTGGTTATTTCAGCATGGCTTAAAATGTTTACCATTTACGGAGGAGAAAACAAATTTGCGGTTGTTGTACCGGTAACGGATAAAACGAATAATGTAGGATCCATATATTATTTGAAGGCCTTCATTAAAAAAGATGATAATAAAAATCCCACACTTTTGTTATCAGGTCGTTCATTGAATATAGATGAATATACACGTGATTTATCGTATCGCGAAACTTTATACACATTAGTGTCAGCATTAACCTCATCGTCTCAATTGATAAATTACTGTACTTTATTTTTGGAAAAAGATATAGATACTGCAATTACAGACAAAATTCAAAGTGACGCGCTCTTTACAGATAGATTTGACGGAACTTCGTTGTTTGTTTCTGTAGTTGATATCACAAATCAAAAGGTAATTCAAAATGAAGAATATGCATATTGGAAAGGGCAATCATTCGATCAAGTATATCTACCTAATACGAACACTACGATGAGTGATATTTATAAGAATACAAATGCGAATTTTAAAGAACAATATGGTTTTGATCCATCAAGTCTGAAGGTGAAAGATGACATTCTTGAAAATGTATATATTGCACCGACGAAATATGACGATACGTGGCGTTTGGTTGTAATGCGCTTTATTGTAAAGACTGATAACGATACTCAGGATAAAACGATTTATCGCGTTTCATGTAATATTAATGTGAATGAATACATTAACCAGAGTATTATATCGAGAGGAGATACTACGTTGTACGGCGATCTTACCGTAAAGACATCCGCCGATAAAGAAATATTTCAAATTGATACATTAAATAAAACTGTATCCAGTATCTATCCATTGGGTATTGGTTCACAAAATCCAACCACAATGTTGGATATCAATGATACATCTATTTCAAACATCAACCGTTTTATTGATACTATGTCATCAAAAATGAAGGATTTAAAAGGTATTCATAGACGGATTGACGATAAAAATAATGGTAACCTTATTTTTAATAAAATACGTAAACAAATAACGGAAAATCTTACAAAGACTATTGCAAAAACAGACAAACAATATAAATATAGCTATGATAGTATGAAAATATCCGAGGAAGAATATGAAGTTAAATTAAATGCCGAGCCCCAGCGTAGGGATGAAAATGGCAAACCCATAATCTTTGAAAAAGGCATGGTGGATTTTTCCGAATGGTATTTATGGGATGCAGATGTTACTGCTAGGTATAGACAAATATATATAACTCGATCACAAGTGAACCCAAAAACCCCCTTAGGTTATAAGTCATACCTAGTATCTATGGGACGAAAAGATAGTCTTAAGGACCCAACAATGAAAATTATTCTAGAAGAGGAGAACAATTACTTAAAAGCTCCCTCAGGCATATCGTATACAGTAAACAAATTAGCAGGTCGTAGTACATTTATAAATTCGGTATATGAATATTATATTCAAGTAATCAAATATTATTATGTAACCGATAACACAACATTAACCAACGACACAAAAACACTTCTGACGGAGATTCTTGAAAGAATTGATACACAACAGTTCGCTTCTGATACAAAAAACGGAATAACCCTATTTACAAATAAGATAATGAGTTTTATACAAACATTTGTATATAATAATAATATGGAAGTTACAGACCAATCCCCAATAGATATATATGAGTTATCCATGGATACTACGGATGCTGAAGATATTAGAATTATCTATTCCTCACAGAATCCCGAATGGGCTGGACGTACGTTTAACGATTTACTTAATGAGACTGGTCTTGTTGATACTGATAAAATTGCAATTCAGAACCATGTCAGCCTTTTAAAAACAGATTTCGTTGATAAACAAAATACTGACGGAAGTGTATGCGTGAAACTTTATCCACCTATCACTAGTTTCAAACATGAAGTAGATAATGAAATAATGAGTTATATACAAACATTTGTATATACTTATGCGGAAGATACGGACAGAAAACCATATTATATATATGATTTATCCACGGATACTAAAAATGCTGAAGATATTAGAATTATATATTCATCGCAGAATACCAAATGGACCGGATATACGTTTAAAAAATTACTTGAAGACAATATAGATAACGACCTTACTAACATTATTAAACAAAATATTATACCATATTTACAAGATATTCTTGATAAACAGTTATTATATGATGGAAGTGTATACACGACACTTTATCAATCTGTCAATGGTGACAATTATACAGTAAATACTGTATTTGAAATGGATAATAAATTATTGGTATTAGGTTCAGGAATAGATATACAACAATTTAATATAAATATAAACAATCCAAACGTATCCAAATTATTGAATAAAATAACACAAAATATTAACTCTTTGAACTATACTTACTATAATTATATTTCATCCAGTATTAACGTCCAAAATGTATTTGGATACGATGAAACTCAAGAATATATTTCTTTATTAAAAACACAAGGCATTATATTTGATTTTGATTCTGTATATACATTGGTGCCAAGTGTGAAAAATTTATTGGATAACAAAGTAAACGGTATTGAAATAAAAAATGCAACAGATAATTTGAAAAAAGAATTACATACCTCGTTTCTTGTGAATTATACTAAAAATGATTCTACTAGTTTATTTGGAATTGTTAACGCGCGAGATAATAATAATGATTATGTGGTCTTTTATTATAAATATACTGGTTCTGATGGTAGTACAAAACTTCAAACATATTATTTAAATATCACGGAGAAACTATTTGTTTCATCGGTAAGTTTAAATGGAGATATGTCTATTACCGGACAGCTTGAATTATACAAAAATACCACAGAAAAAGAAAAATTTATTATAATTGATCCTGAAAATTCTTATTTGGGTATAAATACAAATGATCGTTTTTTGAATTATGAGTTAGAATATCAAACAACATCTAGTATATACAACTCAAAACAACACGTTGTTGCGTTTAGTGATAGCTACCCTAATGTTGCATTTGAACGTCAATCAGAAACGAAAGAAGACAGCAATGATCCCGATTATTCCCGATTTGGATCATATTCTTCTTCTACCATGGTTCGTGTGAGTAAATTGTGGGATTATGATGATATAATGAAACGCGTTGACCTTTTGAACGGAAGTAATGAACTCGGACTCAGCTGGGTAGTAACAACAATCGACAATATCGAATATGTACCGAGTAAATTTAAATGGCAATTTCATAGAACATATGGTCCAGATATATCATTTGAAATTAAGGATAAATCAGATGTGAATACTGAATTGGGACAATTGAAAATGGTAATTGATAAGAGAGAGGATAATAAAATACACGCTGGTTTTGGAGTCCAAGTAGTGGATACAACATTGTCATCTGGCTTTGAAGGTTCACTAAAAAATATTCTTTATGTCAATAATGATAGTCAATTATTTGTAGAAGGTGTTTGGTTAGGAGGAAAACTATTTAGAGTAATCGGAAATACACTTCATTGGGGTGATAATATTGTGGTTACAAAACCAAACAGATTTAAAGTAGCGAATCGCGCTGAATTAAAAGAAATGATTGATAAATTTATCTTAAATACTAATGATAGTGAAGTAAATGAATTAGTTTCTAACCCAAACCTTTGGGATGTAAGCTTAGTAACTGATATGAGTAACCTGTTTTCTGATGCAGCTGAATTTAATCAAGATATTAGTGCGTGGGATGTAAGTAATGTCACTGATATGAGTAGCATGTTTTCAGGCGCATCTGCATTCGCTCAAGATATTAGTGCGTGGGATGTGAGTAGTGTAAAAGATATGAGTAGCATGTTTTATGGTGCAACTGCATTCAACCGGGACATTGGTAAATGGACTGTTAGTGATGTCACTGACATGAGTAGCATGTTTTATGGTGCAACTGCATTCAACCAGGACATTGGTGAATGGACGGTGAGTAGTGTCACTGACATGAGTAGCATGTTTTATGGTGCAACTGCATTCAACCGGGACATTGGTAAATGGACTGTTAGTGATGTCACTGACATGAGTAGCATGTTTTATGGTGCAACTACATTCAACCAGGACATTGGTAAATGGACTGTGAGTAGTGTCACTGACATGAGTAGCATGTTCTATAATGCTGCTGCATTCAACCAGGACATTGGTGAATGGACGGTGAGTAGTGTAAAAGATATGAGTAGCATGTTCTATAATGCTGCTGCATTCAACCAGGACATTGGTAAATGGACGGTGAGTAGTGTAAAAGATATGAGTAGCATGTTCTATAATGCTGCTGCATTCAACCAGGACATTGGTGAATGGACGGTGAGTAGTGTAAAAGATATGAGTAGCATGTTCTATAATGCTGCTGCATTCAATCAGGACATTGGTAAATGGACTGTAACATATGTCGGAGATATGAGTAGTATGTTTTCTGGTGCAACTGCGTTTAATACAAATATTAGTGAATGGGATTGTTATGGGGTTGAAGATATGAGTAGCATGTTCTATAATGCTTCTGCATTCAACCAGGACATTAGTAGATGGACTGTAACATATGTCACAGATATGAGTAGCATGTTTTCTGGTACAACCTCGTTTAATCAAGATATTAGTAAATGGATTGTGGATAATGTAACTGATATGAGTAGTATGTTTTCTGATGCAACTTCGTTCAACCAGGACATTAGTAAATGGACTGTGGATAATGTAACTGATATGAGTAGTATGTTTTCTGGTGCAACTTCGTTCAACCAGGACATTAGTAAATGGACTGTGAATAATGTAACTAATATGAGTAGTATGTTCTATAATGCTGCTGCATTCAACCAGAACATACGTAGATGGAATACTTTAAATGTGGATGAATCAAATTACGAAGATATGTTCAAAAAAGCAAACGCGTTCAATAGTGTATTTTATCCAATAATACCTGGCTATATAATTGAAGGTACTCCATTTGCAGAATTCTTTAACTTTATCAAGATAGATACTTTAAGTTTGATATTTAATATAACAAACTCACCTACTAAAATAACACTACCTATATCAGGTTCAGACGATCTAGAAATAAATGTAAATTGGGGTGATGATGTCATTAATAATGAATTAACGAATACTTATTATTCGAATTCTCTCTATATCGTTATTGTAAAAGTTAATTCAGGGGAGGTAACCCAATTTGGTTCTAACAATAAAAACTCATGGGAAGGTAATCAATATTTGACACAGGTAAAAACTACGAATAGTGTAACATGGGGATTACCGGGTATAATATCTTTTGAAAATGCGTTTAATGGTTGTACGTCACTGACCCAAGTTCCGACAGAAATTCCAAGTACAATTACAAATATGAATTCTATGTTCAAAGATGCGACATCATTTCAGCAAAATATTCGCTTTTGGACTGTAAACAGTAACAATACTACTACGGTCAATATGTTTGATGGTTCACCTTATTACTATGATAATTACTATGATAATTACGGCGCTAATCCCGAAGATAATTTCTTCAATACTGTTACTACATTAAATTTTAAATTTGTGATTAATAATAATAATACCAACATAACGTTACCTATTTCGGGTAATGATCTAGAAATAAATGTAATTTGGGGTGATGGTACAAATAATAATAAATTAACGAATACTTATGAAGATAGCGGAACGTACGATGTAACTTTAGAGGTTAAATATGGAACAGTTTCTCATTTTGGTAGTAGTGAGTGGGAGGGTTGTGATAAATTAATCGAAGTTACTACTACAGATGATAATAGTTGGGGTCTTCCGGCAATCACATCTCTAGCATCTGCGTTTGATGGATGTACGTTATTAACCAAAGTACCAACTAAGATTCCCAATACTGTTACAAATACCATGTCTATGTTCAAAAATGCAAGTAAATTTGATGGTGATATTACAGATTGGGATGTTAGTAATATTAATACGATGATTTACATGTTTTATGATGCGAAAGAATTTAACCAGAATATATCCAAATGGGATGTAAGTAAAGTTATTCAAATGGATTACATGTTTACAGGAGCTTTAAAATTCGATCAGTATATTCGCGTTTGGAATAATAGACCAGATTTAACTCTTTTAAAACCAGAAAATTATAAATCGGAGGTTGACGCATATACCCAAGAGGGTATTTTTAAAAGATTGGATACAGACAACAATTTAGCTATGCTTGTTAAGTATAGTAGTGGTATAGATGACGGTGACTTAAATTTGAAAGAAGATGGCTCTAATTTTCGTGAAGTCGATTCGAATAATAACGATAATTATAATAACCAATTTATAAATGTAAATTTAGAGATTCGTCATGACACATTTGAGGGCGTGGACGATATATATAATCCTATCACTATACATAGTCTGTCTAGTACTCTATCGGATAACGCTTACTATGTAGGCAAAAAAGGTGAAATTGCATACACAAGTGAGAGTGTTAAGTATACATGGTATCGCGATGGAGTGGAAATAAGTAATGAGTCCTACACACTTTCTTTACATCCAGTTTATAAGAATAAGACATTCTATCAAACTGCGACATATACCGATAAATATTCAAGACAACTTGTTACAGTATCTAGTAATAAATTTACTTTTATTATATAATTAAAAATATTTGTAGAAGGTATTTAATTAGCCGATAAATTAAGTCAAATATAAACAGTATATTTATTCGAAATACATACACAACAGATTGTTTGAAGGAAACCTTCACACAATCATAGGGAATGCCCTATAATACTCCCTGTAAAAATATACAATAACCTTGTCCGAGGGAGGGTTTTAAAATATACAATAACCTTGTCCGAAGGAGGGTTTTAAAGGGAACCATTGGTTCCCTTTATTTAGAACCCAGCATCATAATCATCATCACAAACACCTGCGTCCCCATTCACATGAATATTCGCAATGTTGTTTTGAATCGTAATAGAACCCTTTTGACAATCGCCCTTATCCGCTTGCGATTCACACATTTTCTCCACATCATCACCATCTTCGGATTCTTTCACATCAAACCCATCATGTTTTTCCATTTCATCCATATCCAATGCAACTTGGAAAGAATTGGTTCCATAATTTCCAACTTGACCGCACATAACATTGGCCGACACACCTCGCATGTGGTCGAATTCACCATGTCGCGCGGCTTGAAGCAATACTTCTGTATGCACTTCAAAGGTCGCCTTTGCAACGGGACCCACATTGTCATTCAATAATCCAGAACGGAATATGGGTACAAGGTCGTGATTGCATGTCATACGATCACAGAGAAGACTGAGATGGTGGTAATTGATATAGACGCCACTAAATTCCATGACCTCCATCATCTCATTGATAATCATCTGACGTGCTGCTTCAATACCAAACACATTAAACATCTCGCGGATATCGTTACTATAAAGACGGGTCGCATCAATGTAATCCAGTGCCAATACATCGAGAAGATTGGATCCCGTCGTATCCAACACCCAAATATCATTCTTTACGTACTTACCATCTTCTTTACGAATATGCATTTCATTGTCTTTAACCACATCATATTGACCTTTCTTGATAAAGGGCATCTGATCGACATGTTTGACCGAATTCTGGATTTTACGCGCGCTCACATTGTCAATGTGGTCGACACCACGCAAGACTATTTTGTTTAACAATGTATCCTGGAAATTTTTCAACAAATAGATCTCGTCAGATTGATCGAGTGTTTCAGGGACCCCCTTCTTCTTTGTTTTTTGGAAGACGGAACTATTTACGCGAATGCGGAATACTAATTTTTCGCTATTGTAATCTGAATAAACGCAAGAGATATCATTGCCATATTGACTATTGTTAACTGCGAAATGTATGTCATCCATCGTGATGTTCTTGTCTAACAACGTTTCGTGGTCCATTTCCATGCGAATAATCCATTTGGATTTCGATGTTTCCTCTGAGGATGCGAGCGCTGTATCTTTTTCATCCATACAGTCCTCCATCATATTTTCAAACACATTGTATTGATCGAGTAATTCACTATCATCGTCAATGACCGTGGCGTTCGAAATGGGGTCGAAGCACACTTGGATAGATTTGATGACATCCACTAATTTCGTGTGGGCCATCATGGTGGCGTATGTTGTGGCCTTGTCTTGATCTTCCTCGTCCATTGGTTTTAAATGGACGGTAAGTGAAGGATGCTTTGGATTCTTTGTCAAACGTAGAATCTCTTCAATTCGCGGCACACCACGAGTCACATTCGACTTACTCGATACACCTGCTAAATGAAATGTATTGAGTGTCAATTGTGTGGTTGGTTCACCAATCGATTGGCCCGCAATCACCCCCACCATTTCTCCTGGATGAACGATGGCCTCTTTGTGCTTGAGTGCAATTTTGTCGAGGAGGGCAATAAGCGCCTTGCGATGGAAACGCTTCTTGACAACCAATTCTTTCGGTGAAAGATAGAAGTAATACATCACTTCAAACAATTTGGTTAGTGGTACGTGACGAAGACTCGACATCTTTTCGAAATTCTCTTCAATTAATTGGAAGGCCTCGAGAGGGGTAATATCCACTGCGGTATTAGCATTCAAACCCATTTGCCCTTGGACGTTTACAATCGTCGCTTGGAATGCAATTGGCATCGAAATATTATTTTCATTTCTTCCTTTAAACACATTATTCACCAGATCGTTTCTCTTTGTAATCATTTTGTCTATGTAAAATTTGCATTTTTCTCTTGTTTCCGCGCGTTGCTTCTTAATTCTAGAAATGGCGCCACGAGTGTATACACTCAATAAATTACTGTCTTGTTCGTTTACACCAATAATATCATAATGCATATAAATATCCTCGATACTCATTCCAACAAGAGGAATCGACTGATTTTCTACACGTGTAGTGTCAAAACTATCGTCGCCGTATTGGAATTGGATGATCTTACCCTTATTGTTACGCACTGTCATATCGTATTCCACCTTGAGATCCTCCAGACCTTTGATTAAACGTCTTTGGATATAACCCGTTTGCGAAGTTTTGACCGCTGTATCAATCAAACCAATACGTCCACCCATCGCATGAAAGAAGAGTTCAGGAGCAGTTAGTCCGGAAATATAGGAATTCTCAATGAATCCACGCGCACCGGGACTGTCATCGAATTTGTGGTAATGGGGGAGCGTACGGTTATCAAAACCATAGGGAATGCGCTTGCCATCCACATTCGTTTGACCCAAACAAGAAATCATCTGAGATATGTTGATGGGTGAGCCCTTAGAACCCGAATTGATAATAATCAAGAAGCGATTGTTGGGATCCAAACTATCACGACCGATTTTACCTGCCTCGTCTGTTGCCTTATTCAATATGTTATTGACAGTGGTCTCAAATTCCATATTATTGGAACGAGCAGTGTTGTTCTCAAAGACACCGAGATGAACTTTATCGATGAGCTCATGAACTTCGCCCTTTTGCTTCGCGATGACCTGTAAAATCTGTGTCTGAGTTGGCTTGTTGGCAATGAGATCACTGATACCGACACTATACGAACTTGTTTTCAAATATTCAGTCACGACATTTTGCAAATCATCATTGAAATTCACACAGGCCATATTACCGAAATCATTGCAAATGCGATGAAGCAGACCCTTTGTGGTGGAACCAATTACCGATTTATCCAATTGACCGCGGTAATATTTACCATTGCGAATCTCCATGACATCGGGAGATGTGGCATAATCGTCACGTGCATCATTGAACTTTTTCGTTGTATAATTCACTGTCAATGGAGGCATAATCTGGGATAACACATCAAACGAACTGAGCTTTCCTTTCTTCTCACGCAACGCATCTGTATCAACGCGGGGGAACATCATCAACAAATTCATCGCCTGCAAATGAGTAAAGTTGATGTTTGGACGAGTAAGACGGTATGAACCCAAAAGGGAATCCTGGTAAATACCAATGATAGGTGCATTGGAAGCCGGACTAATGGCTTGATAAGGGATCGCTGCCAATTGTCTCAATTCTGTCTCTGCCAATACGTTTTGAGGCATATGCATATTCATTTCATCACCATCAAAATCCGCATTATACGGCTTTGTATCACCTACATTCATACGGAATGTATCACCCACTTTCATCACCTTGACAATATGACACATCATCGACATTCTATGGAGACTGGGTTGTCTGTTGAAAAGAACCGCGTCGCCATCCATCATATGTCGATGGACGATATCCCCATTCTCTAAATAAATGGAATCACGATCTCTGTAGCGAAGGGAGATATTTTCACCACTCTTGCGTTGGAGGATTTTTGCACCGGGATAGTTTTCCTCATCGGGTCCATTTTGAACTAATTTCGTCAGGTAATCGCGATTACGGTCATTTACAGTGACCGGTTTCGTGATATTACATGCAATTTTGAGAGGTACACCCAACTGTTTTACGGACAAGTTTGGATCACCTGTAATAACAGAACGCGCACTGAAATCAACTCGCTTTCCCATGAGATTACCACGAATACGTCCATTTTTAGAATTTAAACGTCCCATAATACAATTCAATGGGCGACCGGAACGCTGTGCCATAGGAGCAACGCCCTTTATTTTGTTGTTTACTATCATCGCACACGAATGTTGCAATATGGTAAACCATCCGTCAATGACATTTGTATTTGTTTCTGGATTCGCCATTTTCTCCTTTAAAATGTTGTTTGTTTTGATAATATTAATGTAAATGTGTGTGAGATCGTCTTCACTTCTTTGTTGAGCGTCATGTTTTACTGATGGACGCATTGCGGGAGGAGGTACAGGTAACACTTCTAGAATCATCCAATTGGGTCGGGACCAAATAGGACTGAATCCCATAAAGTTTACATCGTCGTCTGAAATGCGCTTGAATATTTTCAATATGATCTCAGGACTCAGTTTCATTTGAATTGGACCATCACCTTCAGTTGTACCAATGCTTTCCCAGAAAGCACATAACGTTGCCATTCCTTCCAATTTAATGTCGGGTTGTTTACAACCACATCCGTCTAAAGTTGCTTCGCCGCATCTTTTCACACCCGACGCTAGATTGGAAACATATTGCCAACGCTTTTCTGCCGGATAATCGAGTACGTGTTTATGTGCTTGTTTATTGATGAGTAGTTTACTGCATTTGAAGCAAACACATCTGGCAATTTTCATAATATCCTTGATATGCTGTATAGCAAATACCGGACGTGCCAATTCAATATGTCCGAAGTAACCAGGGGTATCAATATACGTAAGACCGTCTGTCGGACAAACCATACCCGGTTCCAATACACCCATCCTAGGATCGAATAGACCCCCAATCAACGGTTTATTATTATTATATGTATCACGCGAAGTCACCTCGACGACGGAATTCTTACGAATTTCTTCAGGAGATAACATACTAAATTGAATACCAATAATTTTGGACGGCGCCTTATAATCACTTGTTTTTGTGGAAGACGACATGGTTTACTATAATATAGATGTCTAAATTTTATATCATTTCTCGTAAAAGATACAAATCAATTTTCTCCTAAAGAGGGAGTATTACCTATTTGTCGTTTTGACTCTAATTCAGCGATTTCTGTTTTTAAATCAGCGATTTGTTTAATTAATTTACTTTCTTCTCCATAATTTGTAAAATTTGCACTTGGATGTGTATGAAAATTATCAACAGTAACCTCCTTCTCAAATTCTCTGTGTAGTTCCGCATAGTCTTCCTTTATAACATCCATTTGTCGCTGTAATTCAGCTCGTTCTGTCGTCAACATTTTTATTAAATTTTGTGTTTTTTCTACTAATTTTTCTTTGTCGTTTGTTGTGCATTCAGTAGTCTCACACTTTTCTTTAAGTATATTGATTTTATATTCTTCACAATTAATTGCCTTCTTCACAAGCCCAAAATTATAATATTGGTTACATGGGCTCAATGACAATCCACCTCTCTTCTTACGCGACCGATACCGTTTTTTATGTGTTTTCTTCCCATTTTTATGTGAAACGCGCGAGCGAGTCCGTTTTGGTTTTATAACCTTTTTACTTCGATGTAACCTTTGCGTTTTACATTATTCGTATCATTATTCGTATCATTTATCGTGGGTTCGGGTGGGTTATCCGGAAAATTTGTTATCTGAAAACTTGCATTCTCGTTCGCTTTCTCGTTCGCTTTCTCGTTCGCTATCTCGTTCGCTATCTTGTTCGCTTTCTCGTTCGCTATCTCGATAATAGCTGAATCGGGATCTCGTACATTTATAACCGTTTTGTCTTTATTTACTTCTGTCAATAATCGATTATTGTATGTATTATCGTCTAGTATAAATAAATCATTTTTATTCAACACTGCATACACCTCAGCAGAGTTTATATTGCGTAGTCCACCTCTCTTCTTACGCGACCGATACCGTTTTTTATGTGTTTTCTTCCCATTTTTCTTTGAAACGCGCGAACGAGTCCGTTTTGGTTTTGTTTTCACCACCTTTTTACTTCGTCGTAAATTTCGTGTTTTACCCATTTTATATATTTACATGCGATAAAATTGATAGCTCTTTTCTAAAAATATCTATGGAAACCATTTAAACACTTAGGAGTTAATCGTTAATACTATGCCATTCAAGTCTGACAAGAAGTCAAAGAGCGCCACCAAGAAGAACAAGCTTCGTCGCAATCATCGCGATGACGATTCTTCAGAGGAGGATGTGGAAAATATTCACATAGAAGCGGATAGTGATGAATATGAAACCCTTTCCGAAGAAGATTCGGACACGGATTCCGATTCGTCATATAAACCATCTAAAAAACCAACAAAACGTTCTAAAAAGGCGGAATCGTCAGAAGAAGAATCCGACGAAGAAGAAGAGGAGGATTCTGACGAAGAAGAAGAAGCGGATTCCGACGAGGGTGAATCGGTAATTGATCCTCGCGAATTGCGTAAGACATTGGCAACACTTTTCCCGTCCAATTACATCAATAAAAAGGTAAAAACCGACGAAAAACATTCAAAAATTAAAACTAGGGAGGAAAAAAATAAGAAATCGAAATCCTCGTCTAAAAAGCGTCATGTGTCGAAACGTGATAAAAAACGCCGATATGTCGAATCTTCCAGTGAATCAGAATACGATTCTGATGATTCTGACGAAGAAGAATATGAACTGGAGGATTTTGAGGATGAAGATGGAAAAGATTTCAATATTATCCTCACCATGGGAGGTGGAGGGGGTCAATTACTCGGTCAGGATGACGCAGACGAAGAAGCGCTTGAAGATGACAATGAGGAATGTGACAGTGAAGATGAAAAAACGTTTATGAAGGAGAATTATCAGGCAATTACAATGCCTAAATCGATCGCGGCGGTTGACAGTGCCAAGAAACTCAAGAAGGAAAAGGCGAAGAAGAAGAAAAATAAGCGTCACAATGTATCGACGCATTCCGAAGATATGGAACCAACCAACGCAGAGATCGAATACAATGATTTAATCGAACTGAAGAAGCATCTCAGTGACAAAGTTGCTAAAAACCCCAATAGCAAGATGTTGGTGGAGAAACTCGAGGAGTGTCGCAAGTCCATTCGTAAATTGGTGAAAAAGGTGCGTATGAAGAATGCGAAAAAATACAACAAAATGGTAAATAACGGTGTCAAGCGACAAAGCGAGATCGAGTATTTTAAGAAGGAAATGTCGAATCAGGAACAGATCCGTGTCATGAAGGAACTCAAGAAAGTGAACGAACATGTCGACGTGAAGAAGCCATATCGTCTTAGTTTACTCGACAGCACGATACCTGCAAAATACAAGGCAACTGTTCTCCAAAAGGTAAATATGCTCCGTACAATGGAACCCGGAGACCCCGAGTATTACAAGCTAAAGACATGGGTCGATGCTTTCATGCGTATTCCGTTTGGAGTGACGAAGAATCTCAATGTCTCCATGGCAGATGGAATAGATGTTTGTAGCGATTTCATGGAAAATGCAATGAAAACCCTGGACGAATGTGTATATGGACTAAACGACGCAAAGATGCAGATCATGCAAATGATCGGTCAGTGGATTTCGAATCCAGATGCATTGGGTACGGCCATTGCGATTCACGGACCCCCAGGTACAGGCAAAACATCTCTCGTGAAGGAGGGAATTAGTAAAATTCTCGGACGCGAATTTTCGTTCATTGCTTTGGGAGGCACTGGTGATGCAAGTTTCCTCGAAGGTCATGGATATACGTACGAGGGAAGTCTGTGGGGTAAGATCGTCCAAATATTAATGGATAGCAAGTGTATGAATCCGGTCATCTATTTTGACGAGTTGGATAAGGTAAGCGACACACCCAGAGGTGAGGAGATCATTGGTATTTTGACCCACCTTACGGATACTTCTCAAAATTCTCAATTTCACGACAAGTATTTCTCAGAAGTAGAACTCGATTTGAGTAAGTGCATCTTTATATTCAGTTATAATGACGAGAGCAAGATCAATCCCATTTTGAAAGACCGTATGTATCGCATTCAGACAAAGGGGTATGACGCGAAGGAAAAGTTAATCATCGCGCGAAATTTCCTTTTACCCAAAATCCGCGACCAGGTGAATTTCGAGGAAGATGCGGTAATTATTCCCGATGAAACCATGAAGGACCTGATTGCGAATAAATCGATTATGAGAGGAGAAGAGGGTGTTCGTAATTTGAAACGTTCGCTAGAAATTATTCATACCAAGTTGAATCTGTTCCGACTTATGAAGCCAGAGAAGAATATTTTCGAGAAGGATATGGACTTGAAAATTCAATTCCCGATCGAAGTGACGAGCGACCATGTCAAGAAACTTATCAAGAATAACGACGAACCATTGAACCAGAGTGTACTAGCGATGTATGTTTAGAGGGGGGTCCACAAACACACGATCATTAATGGTTTGAAATAAATATGAAAAATAATACTTAAAACAAAAATGTGTATATATTGTATATTTTTCATGAACGAAAAAGTCCATGTTATGGTCTATGCGAAATTGTCGTTACAAGCCATTCCTCCAGAAATACAGGATGCAGATTATACTAAAATATTAGAAACAATCGAGGAATATATTGAGACAAATTGTCAGCATGTCAAAGTGGACGATTTAATTGATATAGATCCCGACAGATCCAAATCAATTACTTATTGTGAAGTTTGTTATAAAACGTTTCCCTAAAGAAGGGGGGGAATCCCCCCTTCAACCCCCTCTGATTGGGGTTTATTTGTAAGACATTATGTGGAAGGATTATTTGTAAGACATTATGTGGAAGGATTGTTAGTAAGACCTTATGGGGAAGGATGGGGTTGAAGGGGAAACCATTGGTTTCCCCTCATTGGTTTCCCCTCTTTATTTGTTACATCCACAAGACATTTTATAACACGTGGAACAGGTCTGGTTTCCACCGCGAGTAGTCAACATATTTAATTGTGTTCGGTCTAGACATAGATATCCCATTGAGTTTGACATACCAGAAGAAGCTCTTTGGCATGCGGGTGCTAAAGAACCCTGTGCGTCGGCAAAAGTCGTGATCTTTTCATTGTTTTCCATGGGTCCATAAAGACCTCCGGCCAAACCACTAACGCGTTGAGCGGTTTTGGAAGAAGCAATGCTATCAATAAGATGAGTGTCTTCGTCGTTGGTAGCATTTGCAACAGGGTATTCGGCGTAACGAACGCGATCTTGACCCTGGTCTTTGGTGGATGTCATACCTTCAATATTGTTTGAAGCAAACTTGCCAAAGGCGTTGTATGGCTGGATCTTTCGTGAAGAGAGCATTGTGGTTGCAATCACAATAAGAGCGAGAACCGCGATGGCCAAAATAAGTCCGTAAGATATTTTACACGTTTTCATTATAAGTATATACTTGTAATGAGAAAAAGTACACGATGCAAGAAAATATTTATGACGCATCAGGTATTTCGCGTAATGATTGATATAATTTTTGCAAAGGCGCGCTATATTTTGCGTACATGGGATCAACTAACGTAGCCTTAACTAATATTTTGAGATTGTCTAATTCCTGCGGGATGGTTTCTAATTGTGATTGGACGGTTTGGGGTATATCACTTGCATGCGTAATAATATTTTTCACGTTGCCTAAATATTTCAAACTAATCAATTGTAAAATGGAGGACATACCATTTATCTCCTCTTCGTTTTTACGAATAAAGTCCTTATTCTCATCCATAGCCTTTTCAATAGCCGGTCCACTAAGATCATGAATAAGTTCTTTTGACTCATGAATCGTCTCCGTTGCGCCCTTATTTTTATGCGTGACGACGTCGTAATCATTCAAATCTTTATAAAATTTGGTTTTTGCGTCCACGAATTTCGGATTCAATAACAATTTGTCACTCATCATGTTTCGGCAAGCTTGTCCGTAGTAAAATTGTGGTTCACATTTATTTTGACGATTATATGTTTCATACGATAATGCTAAATACATCATGCTAATAAATGTTACAAATATCAATATACATAGAATCGATGCTATATACGTAGGTTTATGATAGGATAAATAATCGATGGATATATATTGTGTCATTCTTGCTCTATACAATGACCGTCGATTTTACTGTGGAGACGATGACGTTGGACTCGGACTCGAACCGTTTTTTGAAGCGTTTTGACTAGAATTCGGTGCTTTCACTGTACTAATTGCACCATCAGTAATGTAATTATTCAATACAAAAGTGCCTCCCAATTTAGAAATACTGTCACGCAGTTTGGCTATTCCACCTAAAATGGAAATTCCTAAATTACTCGTTTCTGCTTGATTATTCGGCACGTCAGTCGCCACCTTCGCAGCAAGTCGATTTGCACTCATATTTAGACGAGAACTTTCACTTGTCATCTCACTTGCATTACTCTGAATATTATTCACCGCAGATGATAAACTAGACGCCTGTGCGTTCTTAATATACTGTTCGAATTCGTTTTGAGGGTCCTTGCCAAACAAGTATGCATTTGTAATCACCGAAATACGATTTTGATAATCACTGTAATTTGAATATACATACCAATATGCAATGGATATAAACATCACGAGTAAAAAGAATATTACCATAAATGTTTGACCCCATTGCATATATCGTGTTGTAATCGGAGGTACAAAATATTTCGTCATTAATGAGTTAATTGTTTCTGAAGGCAGATTTTCCATATACACTTCTTTTATATATTATAACGCCTTCAAAAAACATAAAAGAACTTATCCTACCTATAATATTCATTATGCCAATGACACCTGACGAACAACTCAACTTGAAAAAGATGATGGGTGAGATGGACTATCAAGACAACACCGATAATATTCGTCGCCTAAAGCACAGTAAGTATATTCGCGGAGATGTAAAGAAGATGGATGAATTAAGGGTCGCCCATGCAGATATGAAACACACTCATCCTGAAGGATATTTCAATATAATGCGCGATGAATGTCGATTTATGTATGATAATTATACGGATCTTTTCAATCGTTTGATGAAGGATGAATTGAATACCACTATTTTGACAAAGTTTCTTATTGTTTTAAAGCTTATTGAAGACGGTTCGGTCGACCAACAAGAGGGATCTGTTATGATTGGTAAATACTTAAAAGATTTATATCTAGATTCGGCTGTTCGCAAGGCCGATGCCTTGGACCAAGAGCGTGCTGGCGAAAAAGAGCCTGTGAATGAAGGCAGTGACGTTTCATGGAAAACCTATAAAATGGGACGCAAATAAAATGATAAGATCGCATAATGGAAACATTACACCCTTTCATCGGTATACATAAAATTGAATACACTATCGAAATAGTAGTATATTCAATTATAACTTTACAGGTATGGACGATATAACTTTGCACGCAATTATTATGGATGCAGTGAATAATTACACTGAGCCCAAATATCGTAAAATACGAAAGAGTGATTTTGAACTGAGTCATATAGAACATTCGCATGTCACAACTCATGACAAAGAAGTTATTAACCAACATCAAAAGGAATATGGTGAACGGAAAAGAATTAAACCGTGACGTACGGGTACCAAAAGTCAACAAATACCGACCAATGGGAATTTTAAACCATCAAAGAATTAGAAACCAATGGTATAATTCTTTGAATGTATTTACCTGCATAAATATATTACGATTTGATGTATAACGGAATGACAGAATATATATAATTGCATCGAACGATGATAATTTATATATTCTTGACTATGTTAGCACATGTCGATCATATACCTATTTCTCATTTTACCGACGGGTTTTTGCCTCCCGTATAATCTTTTTGGTTCATTACTAGGTTCAATATATTCTTTAGATGTTATACATTTCTGTATATCATCCCGAAGAGAACATAATATATCATTTTTATCAGAATCATTTTTATCAGAATCATTTTTATCAGAATCATTTTCACAAGACAATGCCATTTGTATTTTTTCTTTCATTTCGTTTAAAGACGGATTTGATAACATGAATGAATAAAATATGTAAACTTTATTTTCTTTGTATAATATAGTATATTCTCGTGCATGCATGGGGAAATAGGAGTATTTATTGGAGATTCACTAAAAAAGGAGGATACCATGGAAAACCATAAATATTTCGTTTTTGATTTGGATGAGACTATTGGTTCATTTTCGGATTTGTACTTATTATGTAAAATATTAAATATAGTCCAAAAGGATTTGAATCTGTATTTATTTCCTGATGCAATCCAAGTTGTCGATCGATTACTTGATATATTTCCCGAATTTCTTCGACCAGGTATTATTGATATATTATATTATATTTATATTAAAAAACAGGCCTCTATTTGCGATGGAGTATTCATCTATACAAATAATCAATGTATCCCGGAAACATGGACGCAACATATTATAAATTACATTGAAAAAAAGGGGAATATGAAAAATCTCGTGAATAATATTGTTTTGACGTTCAAAATAAACGATCGCGTTATTGAACCGAGACGTACCACTCAAAATAAGGTATATCGTGAATTTGTAAAATGTTCTTATTTGCCAAATAATAGTTCGATTTGTTTTGTAGATAATGCATCTTTTAAGAAAATGAAGCGAGATAGTGTCTATTATATACAACCGCCCTCTTATTTTCACACACTCGGTATGAACGATATCATTCAGAGATTATTAACCTCGGATTTTGGATTGCAATTCATTCATTCGACGGGTTCGTCCAAAAGTATATTGGAAGAGAGAATGTATGCATTGAGTCTTTCGCTCGGACGTAGTAATCGGTTATACCAATATAATTTGAATTCATTCGAACGATTGTCGCATATAGAAACGTCGCGCAAAATTATGTATTATATTCGAGAATATTTGTTTTATTCGAATAAAAAACGTCGGGAAACAATGTCTTTGCGTAAGAAAACGTTGCGCAAAACACGTAAGATCTCGCCAAACATTATGAATTGAGATGTAATATCATGAGCTCGTCCTCATTTAATTTTTGAAAGGTGAGACATTCGTCCATTTTGTATTGTATAAATCGATTGTTTTTGGATTTACATAATACTTGGACTCCTGAATCAGTGAATTTTACATCCACCACAATTCCTCCGTTGGTTAATTTGGGCGAATCCTGTGACAGACGTATCCAACGCACTTGGACCCCTTTATGTAGGTCACATACATTTTCGACCCATCGAAAATCGGACAATTTCCCCACAAGTTCATGTATTTCTGTCTCAATTGTATTGATAAATACTGCACGAATGTTTTCCCGAATTTCTTCCGAAACAGATGCCAATGTTTTGTCCTTTAAATAATGCGTTTCGTGTGATTGTGCTAATAAATGCTGTATATCGAGAGTATTTTCCAAATCAGGGTTGTTACGCTGATTTTGAATTTCTTCCAAAATGGAAATCATGGTGGTTCTATGTAGTTATATTGGACTTAGAACAAAATATCAATTTTGTAACGGATCAGGTGGATAATATTTACGAAGCGATGTATGTTTCAAATACTCACTCATAATCCCATCTCCGAATATTTTCTTTTTTGATAATACGTATTCAGCGAAGTTGTTTGGCCGTCCATATATGTTGGGTCCTATCCCTCGTTTGTTATTGATATATAAATATACATCGTATAAAATTATGTCTCCTTGAATTCGGTCATGAATACGATTGCGATTGAAATATTGATGGAGGTCAAATATACACTCCTTAAACTGTTGACGATATCGATCATCGAACATCCATATATAATCCCATAATACCTTTGGTAGCCGATAATATCGTGAATGCATGGTTTTGAAATATCGAGGTAATATCTTATATTTGGACGACATTCTGAATAGCTAGCGAATTTATCGAAATACTTTAAACGTATTTTGTATTCAATTTTATCTAGTATGTTACATGTATTTCTCGGCAACGGCGTGCGGATTTAAATATTCAAGGGTGTAATCATATATCCAAGCATTATAAGTTATTTAATCATATACGATAGGGGTTTTTCCATATAGCGAAATAATATTTCGGTCATTCCCGTGTTTACAAATAAGAAAAATCCAGCCGCAAAAATAAGTGTGCGGTCACTTTCGCTCAGTGTTACTTTGTATAAGGGATTGAATCGATACATTAATACAAAGGATACGAATAAACGCACTGTCAAACTCAATGTCTTTGTGTATTCGGGATTCACGTAATAAATTCCTAAAAATGCCATGATGTAAAATGCATATAACAGGCCTACCACCATTGTATACACCGTCGACGATTGGTTTTTAACGAACGAAAATAGAGTCATATAAATATAAACATATATTTATGTGCTATTACTGAGTGTATTTTCCAAATGGTTTCCATTGGATATATAAATGAGGCACTGCCGCAGTTGGCATACCAGGCACAATAATTTGAAGCAAATAAAATACTAGATTTCGCAACGTATCCACATGATACGAATCCAATGCACTAAATTGACTCGAATAATACTCAACCAAATCAATGAGTTTTTTGGTTGGGTCACCCTGCTTCGACCCACTCTTGACAAAATATTCATAAATCATATTTTCAATTTTCTTTTGCAATACTGTATTGTCTTGAGAGCCGTTTGCCAAAGCGATTTGTGTAATGTCGTATCCAGTATATGTAGTACTACCAATGGTCGTTCGATTTGCTTTATAAGTAAGCTTTGTGTGAAAATTTTTTAAAAATTCGGCATTTGTATATGTGCTGTGATTGGAAGGGCTGGTTGATGATCCAGATATCGCTGGTACTGCTGGTGCGGTGGATGGAGCTGATACTGGTGACGGTACAATACCCGCTGCTTTTTGGAAACAAGACTGGGGGCATGTAATTCCGCATGTACTATCCGCACAAGCAGGCTCAGAATCATCTGATGCAGGTCCAGGTGCAGGTCCCGGAATAGGAGCGGCAGGTGAACCTGCAAAATTACTACCATTGCTATGAGCGGCAGTGTATTTTGCAGCTGCACCCGAACCTTTGTTATAAATATATTGAAATTTATCTTCTGGATTTCCTTGATATACGTCGTATGTTGGGATTTGGGCGATTTCCACATCGAAACACGGAATACCAGACCATTTTAAGGGAGGCCATTCTACCTTTGGTTTCGGATTATCTTGTGTAGGTAACATGGGAATCACTACTTCTAAAAAGTAATATCCGATATCTGTCAATTTGCTTTTTAAATCGGGTGTAACTGGTCCGAGTTCATATGGGCTCTCACCTACAATGTATTCTTGGACGGTATCGATTGTATTCATATACGGAACACCCTTTTCGTCAAAATATAACGCTACCGTCTCGTCTATGATTGTATTCAGTGATATGATATTACTTTTACCAAGATTATTAAAGGTACCATAAGTCGATGTGAGTGGGTGACGTCGTGGCATAGGATATGTTCGTGCACCTTCAATTAGCGCAAACGGCGATCCATTTGCTTGGAAATGCTGTATAATAAATATGCCTAAAACCAAGATGATTATACTATATAATAGGTGTTTCAAATACATAAGGAGATAAAGAAATATATAGTATCCTTAGTAAATATTTATGAGTCACAAATACGAGTTGCTATCTAAACTCGGAGAGGGCCAATTTGGATCGGTTTATCTTGGAAAAAAACGGAATGGGGCCGAACATGTGGCACTCAAAATAGAATATAAGGATAGTCCCTATCGTATGTTGAAACATGAGGCTAGAATATTGCATTATTTATACGAGAAGGGATGTGCGTTTATTCCCGTTGTTTTCTGGTATGGACGTTACGAAGAACATCTTGGAATAGCCATGAGTCATTATGAAATATCTTACGAGGATTTCATTATGAATGATTCTATTCTAATCGATTCCAAGAAGAATCCAGAATATTATTTGGATAAAATGATAGAAATAATCGATCACATTCATGACCGATTTGTAATTCATTGTGATATCAAGCCTCAAAACTTTATGATGCGGAACGGAGAGTTGTTTTTAATTGATTTCGGTCTTTCGCGGATTTATGTGGATGAAGAAAAACAACCGATTCCAGGAACAACCGATCATGACACTATTCTTGGAACGCCTAAATATATAAGTATCTTTATTCATGAAGGACATAGTCCGTCACGACGAGACGATGTTATATCCTGTCTTTATGTTTATCTATTTTCCAAGATGAAAACATTGCCTTGGGAAAATATACCCGATAATGTGATGGAAGAAAAAGAGGGTATAGAACCGATTCATGTCGGGCACTATAAAAATAAAGAACGGATGCGATTGAAACAGGAAACTATGAAGTCATTAGAAAACCATCCTCTTGGAATTCAACTTCTCCAAGCCTATTCTCTTAAAAGTACTGATCGTTTCGTAGTCAAAAAAATCTAAGGTAAATATTATACATGCACGTTGATGTAAAATGTATAAAATTGATTTATTCATTTTATATAAAAAGTCAGATATCAATTACCAAGGGTGTAAAAATAATGGATTTTCCTGAATGTGCGATTTGCTATGATGTGAATTCAAGTCCTCTTATTCATAAATGGACTTGTAAACATGATGAAAAATTTCATACTGTATGTATTGAAAATTGGAATAATGGATGCCCTTTATGTCGCAACACGGAGCTTTTGGAAAAATATAGATCGTCTCTCGTCACTTATACGAAAAGATGTTTATCTCGAGAATATTTATTACATCCGGATTATCGTGTTAACGAACCGTATAAATCGGTTTATATGGAGAAATGGAGTAAAAGAATGTGTATAGAAGACAATCATGATATACTGTTTAAGAGACTAGGAGGTGTTATTGGATGGTGTCAAAATTGTGATATTACGCAATGTTTTAATTTATCACATCCAATCAATTAGTCAAATATTTAAGGGTTAATGTATTATTTATGTGATCTTCTTCTCAATCTTGTCAAAAAATTCAGGACGGTAAATGAATTGACCGGTGGGTTTGTATTCACTTACATCATTATACTCCTTTTTCGGTTTTTGGGCGGGTGGACCTCCGGTATTTAATAAACGAGAGGTAGGATCTTCATTGACATTTTCAACATCATCGGCTTTTTCAATCACTTGACCGATTTCATTCAAGATCATTCCCGTTTTTTTCTTAAATTCAGACCGTACATAAGACGGAACCCAATTTTCCCAAGATACAAACAGCGTGTTTGGATGAATATATCGAATATGAAATTTATTACTCTCTAATTTGGCAATAACATAGGCGATACAATCAGCCTTGTTATAAACCGGCTCTCCAAATATATATTCCGGGATGGTGAACCATATATGTTTATCGTGTTTTTTGTTTCGAGAGGTAATTTTGATACGGTGATGAATGCGATTCAATATTTTGTTAAAAATAGAAACTTGACGTAAATCGCGCCGTTGCTGTTTATCATACAATTCGTCAATGTTTATATTTTGTATATTGTCATCGTCGGTTGTGTATAAAAAGCAAGACATGTAGTTGCATTATATAATGAAAAAAAAGAAAACATATAAACACTATATTTGTATGTTTGTTATATGGACGTCCAGGATAATGAAAATAAAGCAGAAAATGAGGTCGATGAGGTCGATTCAGAAGAACCGGTCCATAAAATTGCAATCAAACACTTAGTTGTTGCAGGCGGAGGTACTTACGGACTAAAGGCTTATGGTTCATTGCAGGAAACTCAACGACAAGGATTATGGTCGATGAGTAATTTACAGTCGTGTCATGCGACTTCGATGGGTGTCGTTATTTGCATTATGATTTTTTTACAGTATGAATGGAAAGAACTAGACGATTACATTATAAAGCGTCCTTGGCATCATTTATTTCACTATGATATTTATTCGATTTTGAATTCATTTAATACCAATGGATTTTACGATATATCCACATTTAAACAACTATTTCGACCCTTGTTTAAAGGAATGGATATCTCAGAAGATATTACCTTGCTAGAATTCTATGAAAAAACCAATATTGATTTTCATATTTATACGACTTCGGTAAATGCATTTGACGCCGTTGATTTATCACATAAAACACATCCTAATTGGACGTTGTTGGAAGCGGCTTATGCTTCTGGTTGTATTCCTATATTTTTCAAACCTTTTGAAAAAGACGGTGAATTTTATATTGATGGAGGTGTATTCCTAAATTATCCCGTTGAAAAATGTCTTGATCTATATCCTCATGAAGAAATTTTGGGGATATACAAAATTACAGATGAACCGGAAAAAATGAAAACCAGTTCCAATTTATTGGAATATATTGGCATCCTTTTCGGTCAAGTAAGTTATCGAATACAACGAGAGGATTGTTCGATCATTCCATATGAAATCAAGATCGATTCGCCATCTATTAATATTGGTGAAATATTCGAATTTTGTAAATCAGAAACATGTCGAGCCGAATGGGCGGAAATGGGACGCGTTTTAGCCAAAAATCATATTGAAAAATGGACGGATTGTAGCAAATCAGAATTATTGTAATACTTTTTCCACGAAATCTGACAGATTTGATTTAGTCACCTTGGCGTCATAATTTACACGTTGGTTCTCATCCTTTATCAATAACACAGTGGGGTAGCCATCGATACCATATTCTTGGATAAGAGGGGAATCTCCCTCCGTACAATCAACCTCTTGCGTCTGGATGACATAATTACCCACATCCTTTCCATGATACGTTTTCACAAAATCATTCCATTCGGGTTTGGCGCGTTTGCAATACGGACACCAATCGGCGGTGAAAAACAACACCTTTGATTCACTTTTTCGCCCATTGTAATTTGCCATGTCCTGTGTGGTTTGGTTTTCAATGACCGGTTGTCCGAACCATTTGTATGCATAATATCCAGCCACTCCAAAAATGATTAGCATAAGAAATGCTAATAAATATGTTTTATTTGGTTCTATGTATTTTTCACTTAGTATGTCGATAATAGACGCCATTATATATGGAATCTGGATATAATATTATGGAATACCTGACACAATGATTCCGTTCGAATAGGTTATTTTGTCTAAATACTATATCTGGAATCAAATATGGGAAAAAATTCACAAACTAAAAAGAAAAAACGTTCTGTATCAGGTAAAAGGAAACACATCTATACACGGAAGCATTACGAATCGAATGACGGTATGGTAACAAGTGTTTGGGGTCCAGGTGCATGGCATTTCCTCCACACCATTAGTTTCAATTATCCTATACGCCCGTCGTGTGATGAGAAAAGAGAATATCGCGATTTTGTCCTCAGTTTAGAGAATGTTTTACCTTGCGGAAAATGTCGGAAAAATTTGAAGAAAAATTTTAAGAAATTACCCCTATTACGGAGTCATATGAAGAATCGCGATACTTTTTCGAAATATATGTATAAGTTACATGAAGTTGTGAATAAAATGTTGGGGAAAAAATCGGGACTTTCCTTTAAAGATGTTCGTGAACGGTACGAGCATTTTCGGGCACGTTGTACGGGTCCAGTGGAAACAAACACGAAAATCGAAGATGGATGCACTGAACCAATGGAAGGGAAAAAATCAAAATGCGTTTTGCAAATTGTACCTCAAACGGATAAATGTGAGACCTTTCAAATAAAGGGTCCATAGAGTTCCCTTTACACCGATGGTGTTCGTTTTGTTCTAAATTTACCGACATATATGTGTGTGTTCCATTTTAATTCTACATTGGTGTATAACCGCACACAAACACTCATAACTCTTCTGTTTCGGACATAGGGGGTGTTTCACTTTCAATACATACGCAGAATTCGCACTCCATTAATATAAAACACGTACATGTTACCATTATTAAAAAAACAACTAACATTATAATTTCTGGACCCATTACATTAATAATAGGATATATATATTTAAATCATTTAAGGATTAAGCCGTTATTTGGGAATAATCTCATATTTTCGAATGCAGTTTCGCACACGGATAGTAATATCACATGCAATTAAATATTTGTGGTTATATATATAATAATGGCTTATGAAAAAAAGAATGTTAAATTAGAAGATGAATTACAAGCAAGCAAAGCGCATCTCGAAAAATATACAGTACCATCGAGTAATATTGGAGCTGATATAATAGCGAAAGCGATGAGAAAAGGCAAAGTAAATTCGGATTCTCACCTTTATAAGGATGATGACGCGCTAGGTTCTAGCTCTCATTCACTCAATAATAGTAGTCACGCGATGGGTGTTGCGCTAGGTTCTAGTACTCATTCACATGGGACCGAAACTGACATGAGTAACATGGGTGGTAATGGTAATACGAGCAGAGTCCTGCTTGGTCGATATGCTGATCAAGATAAAGTATCCGCCAAACAGCGATTCACAACCGAGTCCAAGGATCAATTTCGACTACATCGAACATCCCAAAGAACGCGCAAACTCGATTAATGTGCTTCACTTCGCATTATACGTGATGTTTTACATATTCAACGATTTTACACCATGGGGTTCCCTTTATTTAGTTCTTTCCTATACAATTTTTATAAGAAAGAATATATATATGGTCCGTTCATCTGTTACCCATTTAGAACAATCAGGATCCTCATGTTTATATCCTCAAGGTGATCCGTTTATAGAAAAACCGTTCAAACAACCCGGAGAAACGAAATGTCAGCAGGACACTTGTGAAGACTCGCTTCCTGCGTTTCATAACGATGCATCTGTCGTAAAATTGCCAGATTTGTCACGTTTAAAAAAGAAATCCAAAAAAATGATTCCTTTTTGGACCAACGATCCCAATATTTTATTAAACCAAAAATACGTCTTGGAATTTTTTCCGGTAGAAGGGATGACATTTACTCAAAAATTAAATGCGATTACTCGTCTCGTCATTATAATGACGTTATTTGCATTCCTTTATACGAAAAATATGCGAATTATGGCTATTGGTTCTATCAGTGTGTTAGCTATATTTCTTTTGCATTTTGCTTATAGAAAGCAGGAAGGTTTAGGTGGGGGATATATGACATCTGACCCATCATTACCGGCGATGGGTCCCCAAATACCGATGAATGTGATGAGTGGGGAACAAGAATTCAGTATAACTCCCGCAGAATTTAGTAAAACGTTTGATAAACCCACTTCAGAAAACCCCTTGTCGAATGTTCTAGTTCCCGACTACCGGTATGACGTTCACAAAAAACCGGCACCGCCAGCTTTTACAGAACAAGGGTCGGATACCATTTTAGAGAATGCCAAGAAAATGGTGGTCGAGCAAAATCCCGGACAACCGGATATTGCGGATAAACTCTTCGGAGATTTAGGAGATGAACTTGATTTCGAACAATCCCTTCAACCCTTTTATTCGAATGCAAACACAACCATTCCAAACGACCAAGGTGCTTTCGCACAATTTTGTTACGGAGATATGATATCTGCAAAGGAAGGCAATATGCTCGCTCTTGGAAAAAATAGTCCCCAATGGATCAATGCGAATAGTTAAATGACCGTTTTACACCTTTGAATATATTTTCGAATGAATTGCATTCGAAAATACAAGTAAATATATATATACATAGTATAAGAAATGGTTAAATCCGTGTCGTACACATTTTTCGCTTCCGATCGCATTGGAAATGATGACCCATCAAAAACACAGGACGAAATACAAAGCGCAAATTATTTAGGACTTGCCACTGGAAATCCATTTGCCACTGATTATTCTAACCAACAGTCACAGGTCAATTTCGCCCTAGACCACCCGGGTATGGTTCCCGTCGGTGTTCGCGGTGCTGGTGTTGGCGGAGGACACGTCCAGGATGAAAGTGCTCTATTGGTTGACAGCACACAAGGAAGAAATCTGTCTAGATTAAGCTTGATGCAACGTCAATTCGCAACAGTGCCATTCTTGGGCCGCGGATCTGTCGACCCCACACTAGAATCACAGATGCTTCAAGGAGATTCTATGAAGGACAAGAAAAGTGCAACCCCTTCCTTGGATACTTTCTCAAAATACGAATTACATCCTGAAAGTAAGGAATTTACAGAAGAGATGCAAAAGAAACCTATACATGAGACAGCATTGAACGCTCCCCGTGGTGGAGCCGCAACACGAGAGGTGAATGTTGATTATTATAAGAAAAAGAGTACTTCTGGTACTATGTAATTGTCTAATTTTAATCTTGGAAAAACAGAATTAGAAATTGTAAATAGATTCAAAAAAGTAGATGCGCGATTGTGTGAATAGACCCTTCTCACAATCTTTTTGGAGGATTTTCCAAGATTTTATATTGTCTTCCTATCACAAAACAATATAAACGTCAAATCTGGAAGTATTGTAATGGAAACACCCTACGAAATTACTTTAGACATATCCTACAATAATGATGTCGAATATCGCGAATGTCTTCGATGTATTTTTTGCATGATTCCATCAGAAGACAGTGATGATAGTATTGATGACATCACTCGTGACGAAAATGACTACGACGAATTAGCTGCTAGAAGAGCCATGGATTATGTTTATAAAAATACCAGCAAACATCCTCTTTTCATGCATTTATACGAAAAAGCAGCATCGCACATGTTGTCTTTAGACAAAACCATTGGACTAGCAGTCCTATTTTCTTATGACTATTTGCAATCCTTTCATAAATGCATACAATCATATTTCCAACAAAGGGAATCTTTTGACGAGATGAATGTAAATTACCTACGGATAAAGGAGGAAATAGACTAAAAAACGTGTAAAAACGCGATATCGCATCCACACCACGGGAATTTTGCATTTCCTTATCGGGTTTTATTTGTATACATATACTATACTCAATGTCTTCCACTCGTAATAAAAATACCACTGGTAATTACCAGGCACAAGTACATGAGAACATTACCATTTCTGATTATACAACCAATCCGGAAAAAATGTATGCCGCTCATACCTATTTAGCCGGCTCTGGATTGATTCAAGGTCATATGCCCGATAACACACTTTCAGAAAATCCAACCAATATTGAATCCTTTCTTTTTGGCATTGGGTCTAACAATTTTATCCACCCACAACATAGCTTTAAAGCGGATTTGAAAACATTGGATTCGGCGTCTATTATCGATCGTCACGTACCCCTTATTTTACCTGAACCACTAAAACCATTACAAAATCAACGCCCTTTTCCTGTGCCAAAATAATCGAGTTTACAAAACATAACATTGTTATGAAATCAATTTAAATAATACAGTCTATATATTTATACATGAGTCGATTTATGTATAAGTACGGTAACGGGCCTAAGAAGCAACGCGCAGCCAAAAAGAACGAGTCTGACGATGACGATGACGAAGAAGATAGCGGTTTTACGAATGGGGACAATAAGGAGAATCAGCAAATTTCCCGCGAGAACAATCACGTATATTTTCACGCCGAAGTGAATAGAGGATCTATTTTTCAGGTAATCAATCATTTGCGCGCAGCAGAAGAAGCATGTATTTTAATGAATCATCGTTATTCCACTACCGATATTCCCATTTACCTTCACATTAATTCTTTTGGGGGTTCGGTGTTTGATGCAATGACCGCGATTGATGTCATTCAGAATAGCAAAATCCCGGTCCACACAATTATCGAAGGCGCAACCGCTTCTGCAGGCACACTTATGAGTGTAGTTGGTAAAAAGAGATATATGCGCCCAAATGCATATATGTTGATCCATCAATTATCCTCTGGCTGTTGGGGAAAGATGGCGGAGATTGAAGATGAATTTAAAAATCTTCAATCTATCATGGTACGCATTAAGGAGATTTATAAGGAAAATGCGTCAATTCCAAAGAAGGAATTGGCCGATGTATTGAAACACGACCTTTGGTGGGATAAGGAAAAGTGTATTCAATACGGGTTAATCGATGAGATTTGGACGAATTAAAAAAACGTAAGAAAACAATGTTCTAATTCATGTTCGGCGCGTTTTTCATCCTCCTCCTTGATGAGGTCTTCTTTGGAAAGTTCCTCCACTTCGGCCGCTTCTTCGATGGGTTCATCCACTTCGGCCGCTTCTTCGATGGGTTCATCCACTTCGGCCGCTTCTTCGATGGGTTCATCCACTTCGGCCGCTTCTTCGATGGGTTCATCCACTTCGACCGCTTCTTCGATGGGTTCATCCACTTCGACCGCTTCTTTGATGGGGTCCTCTTCCTCGATGGGGTCTAGGTTGGGTTCAAAAATTTCAGTATCTTTTACAGGGTGAATTTCAGATGACCCACCTTTATCAAAAAAAGAAACAACATACTTAAAAAAATCAGTTAGCATCTTATATGCTAACCGATTATAATAAAAAACACAAATATTATTACTTACGAATAAATTCCAACAACGATAAAACGCCAAATGTAGATAAATACACTTTCACGTGACCGTCGATACATACCTCACCTTTGTTAATAATATTACTAAATAATAGAATGAGTAGCAAACCCATTGACATGGTGAATGCAATATGTAAATTTTCCTTCCATGTTTCTAATTGCAATTTCAAATCATTGTCGGACCCGCGATTAATATATATACCTGCAAACATACAACCAATATACACTATTTTAACGAGTAAAATGCAAAATAAAAATATATCGAACACACGATGATATTTTTCCATTCTATATATTTACGTGGGAAAAAGAATAGTTGATTTATGCATTGGAGCTCAAATCACTATTTACCATAAAAACATATTTTTCCTGATTGTGTATATTACCATACAACTTCATGATACTATCAAGTAAATAATGAAATTGTGAGATTAATTGATATTGACTCTTTATTAGACCGATATAAATATTATCAATATTGCATTCAGGATAATCGTAAATAAATTCATTCTTGACAAGTTTACTCTGAAAATAGGTTTTTATAAAAGCGACAACTGGTTGTATATCGTATTTTATTACGCCAAAATTCGGATTGGAAAATAAATCGAAACGCATATTGATAACCATGGAATTATCCATAGGTCCAATCGCATCTTTCACGTATTTAATAAGTTCATATTTTCCATACCAATAATTTTTCCAACCGATTAATGGCATTTTACCGGAACTTACATACCCACTTGTATTCCCGTGCAATTGAATCTTCGTGTCATCATCTATGATAATATGTTGAATCAAATTTGAAAACTGGCCGAAATATTCATGTATCATTTCTTTTGATACAGGTGTAATATTCATATCGACATCTCTCCAACTAATATTATTTTGAAGAATATTCCATGTATGTATATATATTTTGAGTGAGGAATCTATCCGATATAACTGCTCGATAAAGAGATACAAATCTTTGCTATCAAAACTATTTCGAATGTGTCCTCTTAAAAGTAATAACATCTATATTTATAGATGTTATAATTGTTTTAATATGTAATAACTCGAATTTATAAAATTGATCTAATATATTACATATTAAATGGTGGGTATAATATTACAATTATAATGGGAAATAACACATCGAGCAATAATACAGAAACATGCTTAGTTTGCTGGGACCCAGTTGAATCCATTGATTTGGTCCGATGTTATAGTTGCAATATAATATTGCACGCGTATTGTGAAGAAACATGGCGAGGAGGGAAAGGGTTCTGTAAATGCCCGCATTGTCAACAAGTTGGTACTTTGGGCGTGGGACTTTGTGTCTTGGAGAATCGTACAAAGAAATAGAGTATATACTAATCATGAAACGACACCACGATTTTCACATTTTCCTTTTTGATGCATTTGCATGCCGAAATAGACAACTCCTCTCGCTTTTTACGGGTCTTGCCATTATCATTTTGCAATGTAATATTGGTTGTTTCGTGTGTATTTAAACTCTGTTTCTTCTTGGAAATACTATTTCGGTCATTCATGTCACGCTCAATATCGTCGTAATTCTCTTTAATAAAATCCACAATTTTATGTTCGATGGCCCACTTGAAAAAATTCAATTGACCGATGGTGGTCTCCATATAATTATCATCATCGTAAGGAATTCGTATGCGTTCCCATCGACAAAATGGGTCAAATCTACGTTTTGAGTAAGCCTTTAACTTCAGTTTGTAATCGTTGTATACCTTGAAACGGGATGTGCGGTCACCATCTAAAGATGTCAAATCGTATACCGTATAATATTTCTTTGCGTAATTTGTAACAAACCAATCCACGATTCGCAATGAAATATGTGTATCTCCTCCAATGACATTCATCATGTAAGTCAAATGGTCCTTGTTCTTGTAAAAAGCCATGAGATTATCCATTAACAGTCCATTCTGCGTTTTGTGTTTGATTGATGACATGTATATTATATAACCAACCCAATAATGTATTTATATGTTTTTTTCGAGAAAACATTTGCCAAGGATCGGTCGTAAAATTGAAAGGCTTTTCATTGTAATGAATAAAGTATCAAAAGAACCAACCAATTATGGAAAGAAAGTGGAAACAATTGTCGAAATCCCTTGGTGTCATTATCGGGGGATACATAAATCGACTCAAATGTGCTGAAAATGCGATGGTAGATTTGGTTTACACCTACCAGGTCGAATTTCCTGAAGACAATATATTTTGTGCACTATATCCAAACGAACCCACTCGCAAATACATGCTTGCGTTTATGAGAGAAGAGGAAGAGGAAGATAAAGACGAAGAGTACGAAGATAAAGACGAAGATGATAGAACAGAATACATACATCAATTCACATGCCTACATCGACGAGACCCCCAATACTTTACTATGTACGGAAATCGACAGAATGGAAAAACGACATACACCTGGAAATGGAATTTTGAACGAGAAGATCAGTTCCGTTTCGACCATTTTGTATTCGATTGGACCAACATTTTGAAAGAAAAATACGAAAATCCCGATAACAGAGAGAAAATTGACAATATACTCGAACAATACAACAAAACCAAACGAAAAACTATCGCCGAATTAAACATGTATGTACGCGATGCGAGAGAGTGTGGGGGTAGATGAGGGGTCGGATGTCCGGATACTAGTGTAAATACTGTTTTTTACTGTATTAAAGAGAACGTTTATTATTTTTATAATATGAGTGATATCAATACATATGTAACCATCCCATTTGCATGTTCTTTTTTTGTATATTGGTCCATTTCAGGATATTACTTTTTACGCGATTATTACGGAGATTTATCCCAACGAATTGATACAAATATAGATTGGATGTTGTATAAAAAAACGTTTTATCATGTTTTATATTTGCAATTTTGTTTTAGTTTACCAATCATGTATATGTTAATTCCTGTATGGAAATGGCGAAATAACACTATTTTATTTGAATCCATTGAGTATATTGATATTATTAAATTGGGAGTTAACGGATTATTAGGGGAATCTATTTTTTATTATATGCATTATTGGTCGCATTTTATACTATATTCAAAAATTCACAAAGTTCATCATGAATGGACGAATACATGTGCTTTGGCGGCGGCATACACACATCCTGTCGAATTTATGCTGGTTAATTTACCATCCTTTTTAATACCACCAATCATAACGGGTTCTAATTGGTTTATAACTAATTTATGGTTTATGATAGCTACCACTAGCGTTGTGATCGACCATTCGGGATACAAAAATATACATTATAGTGAATTTCATTGGAAACATCACAAATCATCCAACGTTAATTATGGCACAAATACTATTGGGGATATAGTTTTGTTGTTATACCAGAAAATTACCAGTTACACCAATTAATTCGGTTTTTTTTCATATATATGACGCGTTTCAGTAAAATTAGGACAAAGTCTCGAAAACCATTCACATTCCAACTGTGAAAGATTTGATGTTATATATTCTGTATCTGCACTTTTTTCGATTGGCTTTTTTGATTTCGCACGTTTTTTTTTTTTATTTTGATATTTGATATACTGTTGTGCTGCGTCCATTCTTACTATAAAGTGTTTGTATAAAATCAATTACGCGCAAAAAATCATTCAATTTTATATGACTTATTTACTTATTGTATTAGTTGTTTCTTTACCTATGCATGTGCGAATGTTCGCATCTTTTGTGTGGGATGGACTTCGGTGAAATCGTAAATGTTCTGTTTCTTCGCAAATGTTAAATATGGGTCTTCCTGAACCATAAAATATATTGAACTGTTTTATTCTCCATTCCTCTTGTTTTTTTGCGATATTCACACGGTCAAATGTATGGTTGAGTTGATACGAATTCATCTTTGGGCGTATAGTATATTTACACAAATTATTTAAACATTTTTCACTATACAGTATAACAATGGATAAAGATGCTAGAATTAAGGAACTGGAAGAACGTAATGCGAAATTAGAAGAAGAATTACAAGCCACCAAAGAACATCTCAAAAAATATACCGCACCTGCGAGCAGAAGAGAATATTATGAACGAAATAAGGAAAAAGAACAACAGCGAACAAAAGAATATCAACAGCGAACGAATTATAAAAGTGATTATAAACCTACATCCGAACAAAGAAAAGAATATAATAGACAAGCCTACTTGAAAAAAAAGGCAAAACTCAAAAATGAAATAGATGAAAAACAAAACGAGGAGAATATTTAGGAACTATTGTTTAATAACGAAATTACTTAAAGATAATATATGTAAGTAATATATATTATCATAATGATCAAATGCTTGGCAATAGATAGAAATTTGAAGGGGTGTAGATGTAATGCTATCAATGACACTCGTTTTTGTAAAAAACATGATTATATGGGTGATTATACAGAGGAAATGTTATCGAACTTACAAATCTGTTCTGGGTGCAAGAAGTCATATTATATACCCGAAGGTAAGACATGTTCGTCTTGTCGCGATAGAGGAAAGAACACCGTTCAACGAAATCGCGAAAACGTTATTTTATGCGCGAACGAGGGATGTGTATTCAAACGTTCTGAAGAAAATATTTACTGCAAAAAACACCAAATATGTATATTTGTGAATGAAACTGTCGCGCTTGGTAAAAAGGTTTGCAAACAATATGTTCGTGGATGTAGAGTCCAACTTGACACAGATTATCAATATACACGTTGTCAAGGTTGTTTGCAAAAGGAGAGGGTCCAAGATAAAAATCGTAGAGCAAATGCGAAAACCGCGATAAAGACAGACACACATCAAACATGTGGGACATGTTGTAAAGAGTTTTCGTGCGATAATTTTGTTGGCGAAAAGGGAGAATCGACGAAGACCTGTAAAATATGTAGAACAAGATGTCAATATCACGATCAAAATCGCGATAAAAAACATCGCAATGAATTAGCTCGTATTTCCGAAAAGAAACCCGAAAGGCTTGCGAAAAAGGCTGATTGGAAGGAAGCAAATTACGAAAAAGTTGTTATATATTGCATGAATCACCGACAACGTCGGATTGATGAAGATATCGGCGAATATCTAGAACAAAACGCAAGAAACGCGAAACGGTGGAGAGAAAATAACCCAGATAAAAAAGAATCAAATAATCAAAAGCGCATTGAAAATGTAATAATTCATTATTCAAATTATATTCGGTGTGCAAGAGATAAAAACCTAATTTTTGAAATTTCCCAGGAAGAATTCAATAAAACTGTAAAGGAACCGTGTCATTACTGTAATGTTATACAAGAGCGCGGATTCAATGGTATTGATAGATTAGATTCAAATATAGGTTATGTTATGGATAATTGCGTGAGTTGTTGTAAAATTTGTAATTATATGAAATGTTCTTTGCCGGTCGATGTGTTTTTGAAACGAATCGAACATATTTTAACATATAATAACAAAATCAATGGACGTTATTTTACGGAGGAATTTTGCGACACTGATTCAGCATGTTATAATAGTTATAAAACCCGCGCTGAAAAAAAATCGTTACTATTTGAGTTGGCAAAAGACGAATATAATACAATTGTAAATTCACAATGTTATTTATGTGGTAGAAAATCATGTGAAAAATATAAAAATGGCATTGATCGTATTGATAATAATTTGGGATATACAATGTCGAATGTAAAACCGTGTTGTTGGAGTTGTAATTTTATAAAAAAAGATATGGAATTGGACGATTTATTTAAAAAAATGTCCGATATATATTTGAAATGTAAAATTAAAGTGAAAACTACCATAATTATAAGTAAAACACATAAAACATCAAAAAATATTGTAAAAAATACGAATAAAAAAACGCATGAAGAAAAACGTGAAATAGCGCGTATTAGAAAACAAAAACAACGCCAAAAGTTGAAAGAAAAATATGATGATGAAGAATACAAAAAAGAAAGGGCAAAAGAGCTAGCTGAATATAGAAAAAATAAAAAGGAAATAACGAATAATTGAGTTGATATGATTATTAATTTATAACAAATTTATAAATTAATTTTATATTTTTTATTTGGTTTTGTGGGCGAACCCTTTTATATTTTTTATTTTGGTTTTGTGGGTAAAACCCATTTTAATGATTATAATGAAAATGTAGGTCACGCAATTTGATCAGTTACTATAAGCTACTCCCGCCATGCCTGACATGACTCTTAACACATTGTAGTTGGTAGCATAAACACGGACCTTAGCAGTGGCAGTACCACCGACAGTGGCGCTGGAAAGGACAAGCTGAAGGGTAGCATTGTCGATTCTGGAGAAATTGCAGCTGCCAGAAGGTTGGTGCTCCTCAGGGCGAAGGGCGAAGGAGTACACGTTGATACCGGCATCGGGGGTACGTGTGTGGTGTTGGAAAGGTTGGACGACGTCAAAGTAAGTACCCTCACGCTCAGAGAAACGGTCTTGGCCGTTAAGCTGAAGCTTGGCAGTGACGACAGGGTTCTCACCCCAGCAATGCATATCGAGAGCGGTCTCGGAAAGGACGAATGTACCGGCATCAGAGACGAAGGAACCCTCATCGACACCGGCACCGTTAGGACCAGTGGCAGGAGCGAAAGTTCCGGCGTAGTTGATACCAGTTCCATCGGCACCTCCAGCAGCTCCGGGATCTTGGAAGAGACCGGCACTGGTGATGAAGGCATCAGAACCAGAGGTCTGTTCGGGTCCACCGAAAGCGTGAACGGCGTTGGGAAGAGCATCAATGGCATCAGTGTAGTTGAAAGGTTGGGCGCCAAGGGTCTTGTAAAGAGTTTGACCGCACTCGAGGGAAGCACAGTAATCTACGTTAGCATCAGGTTGGACGACCCAGATAAGCTCCTTACAGGGGTGGTTGAAATTGAGCTTGATCTTGTTGGAAGAGGAACCGACAGACTCGTCACCAGTGAACTGAAGTTGCTCGATGAGGTACTCATGGGGGTTCTGTGCCATCTTTCTACGCTCGTCAGTGTCAAGGAAGACATAGTCGATGTAAAGAGAAGCGGCAACAAGGGACTGTTGGTAAGCAGCAGAAACGGATTGAGGACCGGAACCAGGAGCGCACTCAAGAGTCTTGACGGCCCATAGGCACTCACCAATAGGACGGAAGTCAATGTTGATCTTGACCTCGTGGTATTGAAGGGCGATCAAAGGAAGAGCAAGTCCGGGGTTACGGCAAAACCAGAAAAGAAGGGGAACGTAAAGGGTGGTCTCAGGAAGGGCCTTGCGAGGGGCACAAACCTGGGTAGGTCCACCGGCAGCGGCGCAAGGTCCACTGATATCAGCGAAGGTAGGATCGGTGATGTAGGTAAGTTGGGTGGTGTTACCAACCATCTGGAAGTAACCGCGAATTTGATCGGCAGGCATGGTAAGTTGGTTCCAGATGTGCATCCAGTCACCGTATTGACGGTCAATGCGTTGACCTCCAATCTCGACCTCAACCTGAGCGATGAGCTGCTCTCCGGGGAAATCTAACCAGCGGGCATAGACATCGCCAGTGGTACCCTTCATGGACTGGTTGATCTCAGGAAGAGTGACTTGGAGATAAGTGCGGTAGCACAAATCACCATTGCGACTGATGGTACATGTCACACGGCGACCGAAATCGGCTTGGCCGGAGAAGGTCTGCTCGATGGACTCCATAGCAAAGTTGGTGTGGCGTCTGTAAGACACCTTCCAGAAAGTAATCTCGGGTGTGCCAGTAAGGAAAACGTCTTGTGCGCCATAGGCGACGAGTTGCATGAGTGCTCCAGCCATTTTATATGTTACTCTTAGAAAATAATTTCAGAGAAATGCATTTTATATCCACTTTTTACGGGTTAATTTACGCAAACCGTTTATACAGCACGTTGTATGCATAAATTAACAGGTTTATACACAAAAACACTGCATATTTACAGAAATAATCGCACAAAGCCATTAGGACAGAAAAAAACAAAATGCCTAAATGTTAGGGCAATGATTTTTTCGGGGATTTTGAAAATGACATTCGAACTTTGACTAAATAAATACCGGCAGCTTCTCTACTCTTTATTTTGGGAAACGACTTGATTTCTTTAGGCGTTTCCGTTTTTTTGTTAATCAAAATATTGGGGTCCTTAGCATTATGCTAGTGATACCAATATTTTGATTCTATCATTTTCAGAAAAAACGTATTTGAAACGTCGATTCGACTCGAAACCACTTAAAGTTGTCTTATTTATCTCTATAAAGACGACTCGGATCCATATGAAAATCATTTTCTTTGCATCTTATCCCGATTTAGGTATCGGTTATTCTCGAATCGCAAACATTTTATCCAACTTTCTTGCCGAACTGGGTCACGATATTTATTACATTGGCATTTCCAATTTTAACAATATCGAAAACTGTTCTCGCAATATTCACCCCAATATTACCTTAATCGATGCGGCAAAAGAAGAAATCGATAACGAACTTTATGGCGTCAATGTCATATGTAAATATATTCAACAGGTAAAACCCGATATGGTATTGATTTATAACGATATTATTGTTATCAGTCGTATATTTAATAATTTCATGAAACTAAATATTCAAAAAAATTTTAAATTAATCGTGTATTTAGATTTGGTTTATCGTTATGAAAAAATAGATTTAATAGAGCATGTTGACCGATTTTCTGATAAAATAATCGTTTTTAGCGAATGTTGGAAACAGAATTTAATGGAGATGGGTGTGTCCGAAAATAAAATCGATTTTTTATACCACGGAATAGACAAAACCATTTTTTTCCCCGTCGAAAAACATATTGCGCGCGAAAAATTAAATTTGGGAAGGGATGATTTTATTGTATTGAATTCAAATCGAAATAATTATCGAAAATGTATTGATAAAACTATCGACGCATTTGTCCTTTTTTTAAAAAGGAAACAGATGAATCCGAAAATCAAAATGTTTTTGAATATGAATCTCCATGAAGGCCCAACCCAACCCGGATACAATATCCAAAATTTAATCAAAATTTCATGCATTAAACATCAACTACCCTATGATACTGTGGTGAATCATCATTTTTATCGTTACCCAAAAGACGCATCCATGACAGATGAATTACTAAATTATTTATATAATGCCTGCGATATTGGCATGAATACATGCATGGGAGAAGGATTTGGGTTATGCAATCTAGAGCACGGCTCTCTCGGAAAACCCCAAATTATTAGTAATGTTGGGGGATTAAGTGATATTTTCAATCCGGATTTTTCTATGCCAATACAACCTATTTCCGAAATTTATGTCCCAAATAGCCTCGATTATCATGGGGGATATTTGGAGATTTGTTCTACACTTGATTTTACAAATGCATTGATACAATATTACGATAATCCATCATTAAGAGAAAATCATGGAATACTTAGTCGCAAAATATTAAATGAAAAATATGACTGGTCTTCAATTTTACAATCATTTGCCGCTAAACTTTCTTAGGACCCGGACCTCCTTTTCTATAAGGATTGTTTGGATTCGGTCCTCTCCTCATCAATGAAGGTTTTATTGGTGAAGGTGTTTTGTAATTAGGTGATCCATCAAACCGGGATAAGTTATCACTATTATGCGAGTTAGATGGTGAAACTTTATTCATTGATTGACTTTGGGACGGAGTCCCTTTCATAGAAGATTCTCCACCACGTCTTTTTCGTGAAGATCTTGTTTTTTTGCGAGTAATTCCATTGCGTTTTTTGCGAGTAACTCCATTGCGTTTTTTGCGAGTATTAGTCTTTTTCCTAAATAGACCCATATATATTTACAACCTATATTCATTCCTTTTTGAGAATATCCATATCCAAATTCGAATGAATAAATGTTTCTAAATAATTTTCTTGGAAGACTTCCCTTTTCCCCTCATGCTTTTTGGAAAATATGTATTCGCTATCGCGCTTTTTCACCGTCCAACCTTTTTCCAAGGCATTTGCTAAAAAGGCCATCACCTGAATCTGTTTCGGATTTAATGATGATGGAACTTCCGAAGTGAGTGTTTCTTGAGCTGGCATTATTTATATACGATTTGAAATTATACAAATCGTATAAACTAAAACCCCTCCTTCGATCATTCCCTCCTTCGATCATTCCCTTACCCCCCTTCACATAAAGGAGGGTTTTAAAGGGAACCAATTGTTCCCTTTATCCCTTTATCCCTTTATCCCTTTATCATCGTATACTTCTCCATAAAGGTCAATGCACTTCCTCCGAAAAAGGTGGGGTGTGTAAAATCTCCATAAAGCACATCACCCTCTCTTCTCAAATCCTTCTTTGCATTTATATATTCATCATCGATTACGTGCCATGCCGAATTCACTGTAAAATCGATTGAATTATCGGTTTTCGCAGTCGCATATCCGTGACTAGTAGAGACAACCCGTCCGTCTATGTATGACTCGGAAGTATTGAATAGATTGGTACCGTGACTTGGTTTATAAAAATATTTTCCTTTTCGGACCGCTTTATAATGAATCTCGTCGGTTTTTCGATCACGTGCCACCAATTCATTTGTGTATTGGATGTTTTTCTCATCTGCGTTTTCTGTAATCTCTAAAACGTTAGATGTGACTAAACCATTGGGATAAAGGGGCGTTGGACTATATATGGCTTCACCTACATATTTTCCCGACTTGACCACTTTACGTAACAAGGATTCCTCCACATCTATCGCTGTGCGAGGCATATGAAGATAGAACCAACGCATTGCTACCAAGACTAGCACGACGACAAGTATCATAACGACACCCTGTCCGTATTTCATACGATTCGATTTCATGCTATACTTTGTATAGAGAGAAATAATGAGGGATACTCTAGGAGAGGGGGTGATGATTATTCCCTTTCCGTTTTGTTTTCCTGTGTTTTTTTGATTTGGGCGCTTTGCGGAATTTCATCTTCTTCGTGTGCTTCCTTTTATTGCGCCTCTTTTTGGTCCTTTTTGTTTTTTTTTTTCCGCCGACTACTTCTTGCTGGACTAAATTGGATGTGTCTAATTGAGCGGGTGTAGCGCCACCCCCAGCAGACAGGAAACCACGTAAATGGTGCTCTATACTGATGATATCCTGACCCACCAACCAAGATCTTTCTCCGATAATAGTGGGTACTACCGAGAAACTGGCTGGTCGGGTTACCAGGACGTGTTCTCTTATAACTTGAGTAGCATTTGCTAATATAGCAATATAATGATATAAATCCTCGTTTTTAGCAAGACTAATTAAATATTTTTGACTATCTTCTTCTCCAAATATCATCTCCAAAATATCCCCACCTTCATCAGGAGTGGTGTTTATAATATCAAGTTCTTCTATTGTTCCCTGATCGTTACTCACCCGCGGGGGCAGGAATGTTGCTTCCAAAATATCGTCGTCTTTAAGTTTTGTACTTTCGGTGTTGATTTCGGTTGTAACCATGGGATTGATGATCGCATCGTAATCTGTCATGGTCATCACATATCCATAGGCAAATATAAATGTTTTATTAAACCAATCAGCTACTTCAAACTCATCCCATTCATATGTAGATTGGTTGGGCCGTTCAGACAGCGATAAATTGTGTCCTCCCGTTGAAGTATCATACATACTAAAATTCCACAAGTTATCCCCATCATCGGGGAGCCATATTCGAAAGTATACTGTAGATAGAGGGTTATTCGAAAGTATACCCCGTACCTTTTGCTTACACTCAAGCTTCCCCGGGGTGGCTTCCATATTGAATGTAAAAAGATCATTCGTTACATATGGTAAAAATGGCAGCCCATTGATAGCAGGATTCATCCTAAATTTCGCTATAAATGTCGCCTGCCTAACCAGTCCCAGCCCACCTATTTGTATATTTGATCTTTCACCTCCACCTGATTTACCATCTGTTTTTTCTGATTTACTATCTTTTATTTGTTTTTTCGTAGTCTTTGTCGTTTGATATTGATGGAGTGTTTGTAAAAATGAACTTACGAAAAATACTTGATATAAACACATACGTGCTTGTAAAAATTCATAGGAGTCTGGTTTGTTACTATGCTCTATATATTTGGTTCCTTCAACCTGTATAAATTTTTGTACCATTTCTAATATATTTTTCAATGCGTCTAATCCCTTTACCATAGAATCTGCTCTTTCATATGTGGCAATTTGGGCGTCCGATAACTCTGCATATGAGTTTTCTTTTATGGCTAATGTTATGCTTTCTTTTGCCTTATCCTGCAATGTTTTTGCATCAACCATTTTCGGTTTAGTGCCGTCTGTCATTATCGTTATCGATGCATTCACTTTCGACAATAACTCTTTCATTTTTTCTTTTTGTTTTTTAAATTCTTCTGCTTGTGCTGCTTCTTGTTTTGTTAATTCTTCTGCTGTTGGTACGGGTGCTTGTGCTGCTTCTTGTTTTTGTGTTTTTAATTCTACTGCACGTGCTTTTGTGGGTATTGTTACTAGTTCTTGTATTAGTCCTTTTGTGGGTATTGTTACTGGTTCTTGTATTAGTCCTTTTGTGGGTATTGTTACTGGTTCTTGTATTAGTCCTTTTGTGCTTGGTGCATTTGTTTCTAGTACTGCTTCTCTACCTCCAAATATCATAGTATCATTATTATATTGATCTAATAGTGGTTGGCCCATAAATTTATCCTTATAATCGTCGGGAATTCCGGTTAATGCTAATTTATAATTGGGTTTCAAACCCTTCTTGTCAGCTACGTTATAAAAAGTATTGAATAATTTCTGGATCTCTGTTTGAAACCTATTCAGATACAAATCACCATTTAAGTTATCGAAACATTGTTTTATGATAACCAAACCTAATTCAACCGCATTTGGGTCGGTGCCATTACAACTGGTCAACTTATTAACAAAGCTTCTTCCTCGTTGTGCTTTACCTAGTCCCATAAATGGGTTACATCGATCTAATATTTTATCATGTGTAAACTTAACCTTTTTATTAAAACTTTTAATCATATCTCCATTGTTCGGATCATGAATAATCGCTCCCCTCTCCAAGATTAATTCATCGTTAATAATTTTTAGTGTATCATTAATTTTATTAATTTGAGACGTTAATTGGATTACTGCATTTATCTTCTCTAATATTACTGTTAATATAACGTTAGATACTTTCGAATTAAGATTACGATCATTACCATCAATCGCAGCAGCAGCAACGGCATTAACAAAAGCGTTGTTTAAATTTACATCATTACCATCAATCACAGCAGCAGCAGCAGCAGCAGCAGCAGCAGCAGCAGCAGCAACATTACCATTGGCAATAGCAATAGCAGCAATAGCAGCATTAGCAATAACATCAGCAGCATTACCATTATTAGCATATTCAATAATCACATCACTAGTCGCAATAGCATTAGCAGCCATGCCTGTGTTACTTATTTGTGCGTAGTTTGTTTCAAAAATATTTTTTAATTTCACTACTGCCTTAAGACGACTCGTGTGTTTGGCTATTATCGATCCCAATCTCAAATAATTTTGATACCATATATCGAATTGTGCGTTTTGCCTCGACGAGTTCCAACCGGATAATGTCGTCTGCATTTTATTCATATCGGTTTCCAGAGTTCTAAGGGTAGCAGTTATGCCTGGCACCGAAGTCGGATTGTATTGGTTATTCCATAAACCCTGCACAGCCGGCGTCCCAACCGCTTCTGCGTATTGTACTTGTATCGCTTCTGGATCAACTGAAGCTTGAGCCTTTATTATTTTATAATTTAATTCTATTCGAATATTATCTGGATTCGAAAATTTATTCTGTATCTTTTTACTAATAAATAGTAGTACTCCGCCGGCTACTCCGCCCACATCATTTACATTATACATTACGACCGGACACCCATATTCTAATGCCGCACCAATCGCAACCTGATCGTAACTCAGAAAACAGTGAATGCCATTACTTTTTCTAGGTACCAGATTTACATTCGGTTGGGCGTTAATCGGTTCAAAACTAAAAAAATCAAATTGATCGCGTAATGTTTGTAATGCAATACCACTATCACCAAATTTTTTTGTCATGATTTTCAATGGTCCAGATTGATTAACCATTAAATAATTTGGAAAATAGTATGATGCAGATGCTATATCGATTGCATCAACCGCCGCACTATACTTTAGACAAGAGCATATAAACGGTAAATTTAACATACTGGTAGCCTTGGACGATGAATGTTTAGTGACTAAATATAGTCTTTTTTGTCCTTGATCCTGACCGTATTCAACCACTAAATTAACCTGTGACGAATCAATGATCTGTTTGGTCGTAGCTTTAGTAATTGTAACAGCAGCACCAGCAGCAGCAGCAGCACCAGCAGCAGCACCAGCAGCAGCATAAATATCCTGAGCCAAATTTTCACCAAATAATTGACTCTTGAATTGAGAAAACATCATTTCCTCGGGTGATACCATTAGATTACCGGTAAATGCTGAATATACGGTTGTATTTTCGTTTGCAATCGAATCATTAAATAAACCGTATCTTGACTTTCCCTTCGCCAGCGGAGTTCCATTATCCCCTGGTACTGGAGTCGGTACACTCAAAAGTTTTGGGGGTACCGAAACACCAATGACATCGGCAACATCTTGATATCCACACTTTATTCCTGTATCCGACAAATAACTGATACTTGGACCCGGGTCATAAACGCCCTCGCTGGTTTGTACGTTATACACGGTCGTATCTCTCCCCCATCGACGAATATCATATGCAACATTTCCATAAGCAACATCTCGACATATAAAAAGATCTGCATCTATATCATTTTTTACAAAACAAGCTTGAATTTTTGAATATTCGTTATCATTGTTTTGTGTGGGATTTTTATCTAATGTCACGCTACAAATAATATATCTATTTCGTAATTCTTGGTCAAATTGTTCGAGCCATGCGTTATATGTAGCAGTGGGATCAGCACCGGGAAGGTTATGGTCGTTATCTCGATATATATCATAAATATATCCGGGTCTATAGAAATTTTTGGCGGGATTAGTCCCCTGATTGAATTTCAACACCGAATACAAGAAGTTGGGTTCGCTCACCTGGGGTTTGCTGGTTCCGACTTGGCAAGATGCAGGTGTATATGCCACAACATTATTCTGTATATCCGTTTCATTTAGATTTAATATATTATGATGATCGTGCCAAGCTTCCATATGTGCAATCCCGCATAACATGATAGCCACAGTTGCAATAACCGACATTACTGCTGCTTGTGCTGCTGCTGCTGCTACTGTCTCAAAAGGATATGGCGTATATCCAAATAAATTCACTGATGGACCATTCTGATAAAATAAGTTCATATCATTTCGTTGTGGAATAACTTGAGCCATATTTATAAATTACTATATAATACTCCTCGATAAAACAATATCAATTCCCGAACAAATTAGTTAAATATACAATCCAAACTTTCTGTATATGTCAAAGAAAAACCAACAAAAGCAATTGACCTCCCTGGATGAAAAACACAGTGAGATGTTAGCCTATTTCGAAAGACTTGAAACACACACGATTCCTCAATTACACGAAGAAATAGAACAACACAAGACCCAACTCAAAATACTTCCTAAAACGCGCACCGATGCGATTATGGAATGCAAAGACCAGATAAAAGAAAAGAAAAAACAGGTAAAACTCCATGAAAAAGAACACCAAACCTATTTCTTGGATAACTCAAAACATATTTTCGATTATTTCGAATCCAAGAAACAAATTTCCTCAGGAGAACCGTCACAAAACGTCAATGTTCTAAACTCCTTCTTCAAGGTGAAATCCAACAATCCGGACCGTCAAGATACGTCGAAATACGTCCAATCCAAGAAATTATACCAGGATTATTGGTATAATGTCAACAAGGAATTCACGAATATACAAGATTGCTATGTAAATTGCGATTTATGCGAGGTATGCGAAAAGGGGGAAATGGTGCCCCAAGAAGACGAGGGGGTAATGATTTGTAACAATATGCAATGTGGACGGTTCATTACACATGTCATCGATAGTTCGAAACCCAATAACAAGGAACCTCCGAATGAAGTATCTTACACGGCCTACATTCGGCTGAATCATTTCAAAGAAATACTCTCGCAATTCCAAGCCAAAGAGACGACACAAATACCGGAAGAGGTCATCGACCAGATCAAGGCGCGCATCAAGAAAGAGCGTATTACCGACATGAAAGAGATTAATTACGATAAAATGCGCGAGATTTTGCGGAAATTGGGCTTGAATAAATATTTCGAGCACATCCAATATATAAACTCGCTCTTTGGTATCAAACCACCCGTCATGAATGAGGAATTACACGAGACGCTGTGTGTCCTTTTTATCGAAATTCAGAAACCATGGGCCGTCCATTGTCCCCCGAATCGCACCAATTTCTTCAATTATACCTATACTCTTTACCAATTATGTGTCCTCTTGGACCAAACCCAATATCTCCCCTTTATTCCCATGATGAAGGATCGTGAAAAACAACTGGAGCAAGATATGATATGGAAAAAGGTGAGTGGAGATTTAGACTGGGAATTTTTCCCAACAGTATAAAATAAACGCACTATATAACTATGTATGAAATATTTTTTCATGTATCGGGTATTGCCTTATTAGAAATTTCCTTTTTTTTTTATTATATCGGACCGAAAGAAACCGAAATGTTTTTGCATTACATAAAACGGATATTAGATTCTTCTTTGTTTGATAGCGATAAGGGAATCCTAGATATTCAACCGTCAATCGATAACGGAATGATGAATGACTTTGGAATGATACAAGTTGTCAATGATAAAATTCGTCTTCCTGAATTATTATATCCCGCGCAAATCCAGTCGTTATTATCGAATCAAACGTCTCAAATGCAGGAGGATTTATATCAAAATAATCTGCGAGGGATTGCGAAGCGCGAGGAACAAAATGCGGAATTATTCAAAACATCCATTATGTATTGGGGGGCGCTAGCCGGATTTAGCATGCTCGTATTTGTCATTCAAAATTCCTATTCTAGATATAAGGATCGCAAAGGTAAACAAACCGGCGTGGTAACCGTATTGTCTGAACCACAAATAGATGATATAGAAATGGTAAGATATCGAAAGACATCAATGGATAACGAAGATATCGAAAGTCGAGAAATCGTTGAAAACATCACCCCTTCTTATTTACGCAAAATATGTAAAATAGGGACCCATTACGTCGTATTTAGCGGATGTATTGTCACTTTTCAATATTTATTCTTCAAATATATCGCGTTTGCGTACAAACCCCTGTCAATCGAAGAAATTAAATACTATTTATTCACCTATTTACTTGCCGAAATACCGACGATACCATCCACATAATTTTCGCATAAACAAAAGTGGGGAGATATGATAGAATGGGGGTCGATACAAACACCCAATACAAAGAATTTCGTGTATCCATTTGTATACGTATGCAACATCATATTTTCAAAACCGTACAGGATAATTTGCGAATCCATTTCCTCAAAACAATACGCGAGAAAATGGATGATTGTGTCGCGTCAAATTTACGCGCATATCCAGGTTTTACGGAAAAAACCATACTAACCGGTCTGATGTGGTGCGATTATTATATTTATTTACCGTTGCGTGTAAATAAAGCCAAAATGATTCGGAATAAAGGTGGCTGTATGGGATGGGTGTATAAACCGTTTTACAAAACAGACAGGTTAGTCAAATATATGGAAAATGAACTTCGAAGGATTCTAAAACGACATTTGTGTAATATTGATCCTCTGGAACAAGCTATTCACATGACGGCGATTCATGTGAATAGAAAAAATCTATGTATATAATATAATTGAAACCATGTATTTCAATCAGCATAAGGTTGGTTTGTTTTTGATTACGTGTGCGTTTGTATTTTTGCTTTACAAACAGTTCAAGGGTGTTAAAATGGTGATACCATCTGCCTTTTTCTTTATCTACGGGTTGGGTGGACTAATCTTAATGACCCATATGTATTCACATGCTATTTCTCCAAAGATTTATATTATGGAAATGATTGGGGCCGTTTGTAGTCTGTATTTAGGTATGGTTATGTATAACAAAGGGTATTAGATTGAACCATATACATATTCACTATTTTTAGAAATGTCATAAAAACACAATTGTTTTTATTACATGAATCGGGTTCCAAAAACTCACCCCAAAACCTCACCCCAAAACCTCACCCCAAAACCTCACCTGAAAGGAGGGTTCTAAAGGGAACCATGGGTTCCCTTTTTTTACATATCATCTCGAATATCTGCCGCACCCATATCTGCTGATTGGGCTTTTTGGTTTTCAAAAACAGACTCTTCATGTGCTTTACGCTCGTCTTCGTCCGCCACATCACGACTCTCGAAATCCACATTGTCAAGAACACCCACCAACTCACCATCTTCATTAATAGTTTGCGTTAACTTGTTACCAGATTCCTCTGCCTTTTTAATATTCTCTTCAATGGCCTTGCGCTTGGTATCCTTAATACGTTTATCGAACTCCTCTTTGGCCTTCTTCTCATTCTTCATCTTCTCCTGGTGCAATTTGTTGAGTTCCTCCTCCATAAACTCCACGCGACCGGTCTTGTACGCATTGGGATCCCACGGTAGCCATACACCGACAGGTGCTACAAAGATATCGTGACTTGGATCCTTCTCGCGCAACTTCTTGCAGTGCATCTCGGCCTCTTCTTGTGTGGAAAAGTTACCACGGCTCTTCAGACCACGAACAGAGGTTTGGAACGCGTGTTCTGACTGAAATTTGGCAGTCAAACTATCCTCGTTCTTATCCAAAAAATTCTGGAAATCTTCGGTAACAGACTCCGACTTTAGGCGTTCCTCCTCCTCTTTACAGAATTCATTGAAATCTGCAAAAACTTTCTCCACGTTTAGGTTATATTTATAGCTGGCGAAATTAATAAAATCACCGAACTTTGACATGGATTTAGTGAAATCAAATTCCTGAACGAACTTGTCGAATAGGAAAAGTTCGCGTTTCTCGAGAAGTTTGTCGGGGGAAAGAAAGGACATGCAAGAAAATCGCTGGCCCGCAATTCCTTCATCTTCGTCCAATACATCCACATATTTAGGGTTATTTTCACCATTGGCGAGTGTCTTACGTTCAAACTCCGTCATCGTGTATATATATGTAATGACAATCGTATTTAAGTAATTTCCAGGAGAATTCTTTTATACATTTTTTTTCGTATTGTTATATATATATTATGAGCGCAATGTTTGACGTCCAAGAACTTGTCAAAAGAATAATCAAGTATTTGGTGGAGGGTCTTATGGTGGCTATTGCCGCTTACGCCATCCCCAAGCAATCTCTCAAGGCCGAGGAGGTAATTATCATCGCCCTCACCGCCGCCGCCACATTCGCCGTCCTCGACGTCTTTGTTCCTAGCATGGGCTCTTCTGCTCGTGGTGGTGCCGGTTTCGGTATTGGCGCCAATCTTGTTGGTTTCCCAGGAGGTCTCTAAATAGGGAGTCATTTAGAAACTCCTTTCTAGACGGATTTTTAGTTATTATATGAGAATCACCCGTATAAATATCACATTTCATTGTATACGTGATATTTATGCCAACAAATACGAAAAAACATACAGAGCAATATTCAAATACACAAAATTGTATTGTTGGATGTAATCCGCGCAGCATCAACCCGTTTGTACCCTCTCCTAGACAAGGGGGTCCAACGGGTCCAACGGGTCCAACGGGAAAAGATGGTCCAACGGGTCCAACGGGTCCAACTGGAAAAGACGGTGATATATATTCAACTACTTCAACAAATACAATTGATTTAGCGAATTTATCTATTGGAGATACAATCGTTATAACGGTGGATACTGGACTTGCGTATACTGTCGCACAAAAGGTTGTGTGTGGATTAATATCTGATCTTCCTGCTCTAGAAAACAGTGCAATAGAACAAAATTATTTTAACGCAATAATCGATTCTTATCTTTCGAATACCGGAAAAATGACGCTCAGTATACTTGACAAGATTGGTTCGGATATTGGTAGCAATTGGGATGTTAATTTGAAAGGAGCCCCCGGTAAACAAGGTGATACTGGTATTCAAGGTATTCAAGGTATTCAAGGTATTCAAGGTATTCAGGGTATTCAAGGTATTCAAGGTTTTCAAGGTATTCAAGGTATTCAAGGTTTTCAAGGTGATACTGGTCCAAAGGGAGATCAAGGTGATACTGGTGCGAAGGGAGATCAAGGTATTCAAGGTATTCAAGGTGATACTGGTGCGAAGGGAGATCAAGGTATTCAAGGTGATACTGGTGCGAAGGGGGATCAAGGTATTCAAGGTATTCAAGGTATTCAAGGTGATACTGGTGCGAAGGGAGATCAAGGTATTCAAGGTGATACTGGTGCGAAGGGAGATCAAGGTATTCAAGGTGATACTGGCGCACAAGGAAGTGTCTATTACAGTAAATACGACAAGGATTATATTAATTTGAATGATATGTCGGTGGGTAATGTCAAAACATATAATTTAGATTCTCAACTTGCGTATAGTGGTGGGGAAGAGATATTATGGTCGTATGACGTTGATAATTTTTTCATGGGTCGTGTAAATACATATGATAAAATAACCGGTCAAATAAATCTCACAGTGACCTACGTCCAAGGAACTGTGACCGGGGTTTTGTGGTATGTGAATTTGACGGGAATGCAGGGACCCACTGGTCCACAAGGTGAGACCGGTCCAACAGGTCCACAGGGACCCACTGGAGATACCGGTCCTCAAGGAAACGACGGGAATTTTGGAGGAGCTACCTTTGATTATACATTTGATATAGCAACCGACGAAAGTGATCCCGGACAAGGAAAAACAAAATTAGACAATACTACGCAGAATATTGCGAATGCTTTGTATATTGATAGTTTAACCGATGACGGTTCCAATATAGATAGCTTTATGGAAACAATTCAAAGTGCAACTTCAGTCGTTAAAGGTTATGTTCGTATTAGTGAAAAATTCGATCATACCTCTTTTTTATTGTATCAAATTACCGATTTAATTGATAATACTGGCTGGTGGTCGATTACTGTCGCCAATCAATCATTTTCGAGCGTGAAACCATTTGAAAATGGCAATGATATTTTGGTTAGTTTTATCGTTCAAGGAGATAAGGGGGATAAAGGTGATAAGGGTGATACGGGTCCTCAAGGTGATACGGGTCCTCAAGGTGAGACGGGTGACACTGGTCCAACAGGTCCTCAAGGTGATACGGGTCCTCAAGGTGAGACGGGTGACACTGGTCTCATATCGGTAACCGGAACTAATTATTCTGATTATATTTATTGGGATACTACCACTAATGATTGGGCGGTGGGAGATTCAAAAGTACATATAGGACAAAATGCTGGTCTATCCAATCAAGGTAATAGTGCAATCGCTTTGGGTAATTCTGCGGGTAAAACAAGTCAAGGTGATTATGCAATCGCTCAAGGACTTCAAGCGGGTCAATACAGTCAAAATGCTTATGCACTTGCATTGGGGTGGGCTGCGGGTAATTACAATCAAGGCTCCAATGCAATTGCACTGGGTCATGGTGCGGGTCAAACTACTCAAGGTAATAGTGCAATCGCACTGGGTAATTCTGCGGGTACCACAAGTCAAGGTTCCAATGCAATTGCTTTGGGTAGGGAAGCGGGTTACAACAGTCAAGGCAACTTTGCAGTTGCACAGGGTCAAGCTGCAGGTAACTCTAGTCAAGGCGACTTTGCAGTTGCAATGGGTTATTATGCGGGTCAAATAAGTCAAGGTTCTAATGCAATTGCTTTGGGTAGGGAAGCGGGTCAAAATAGTCAAGGTACCTATGCAGTTGCAATGGGTCGATCTGCGGGTAATACAAGTCAAGGTACTAATGCAGTTGCAATGGGTCAAGATGCGGGTAACACTAGTCAAGGTACTAATGCAGTTGCCATGGGTAATAGTGCTGGTCAAACAAATCAACAACCAAATGCCATTGCTTTGGGTTATCACGCGGGTAAAACAAGTCAAGGTAATAGTGCAATTGCAATGGGTATATCTGCGGGTGAAACAAGTCAAGGTTCCAATGCAATTGCACTGGGTCAAAATGCGGGTATATCCAGTCAAGGTGATTATGCAGTTGCATTGGGTCAATCTGCGGGTTATACAAGTCAAGGTACTGATTCAATTGCAATGGGTCGATCTGCGGGTAGCTCCAATCAAGGTCCCATACCTCCCAAGCCTGAATGGTTCCTTGATCCAACCGAAGTATGGAATGAAATATATATTGATACCGACTCTATCGCAATTGGTACCAAGGCAGGTGAAATCAGTCAAAGTATTGGTTCAATTGCAATGGGTCCATCTGCAGGTAATACAAGTCAAAGTACCGATGCAATTGCAATGGGTAATCGAGCGGGTACCACTAGTCAAGGTACTCTTGCAATTGCACTAGGTAAGTCTGCGGGTGCCTCCACTCAAGGTGTTGGTGCAATTGCATTGGGTTTTCAAGCGAGTTATTCCAATCAAGGTGATTTTGCAATTGCACTGGGTTATCAAGTGGGTGAGGACAGTCAAAGTGCTTATGCAATTGCTTTGGGTCAATATGCGGGTAAAACAAGTCAAGGTACTGGTGCCATTGCAATGGGTCTCCAGGCAGGTTATACATGTCAAGGTTCCAATGCGGTTGCCTTGGGCTCTCAGGCGGGTCAAACAAGTCAAAGTATTAATGCAATTGCACTGGGAGATCAAGCGGGTCTAACAAGTCAAGGTGCTAATGCAATTGCTTTGGGTTCAAATGCGGGTCATTCCAATCAAAAGGATTTTTCCGTTGCGTTGGGTCAAGCTGCGGGTTACAGTAATCAAGGTTCTAATGCAATTGCTTTGGGTTATCAAGCGGGTTCGATCGATCAAGGTGATCGTGCAATTGCCATGGGTTATGAAGCAGGTAACACAAGTCAAGGTTCTGATGCAATCGCCCAAGGATATAAAGCGGGTAACTCCGATCAAGGCCATATTGCAATTGCAATGGGCTATCTTGCGGGTGTTACAAGTCAGGGTTCTAGTGCAATTGCCCTAGGTCGAGCTGCAGGTCAGTCCGATCAAGGTTCTAATGCAATTGCACTGGGAGATCAAGCGGGTCTAACAAGTCAAGGTTCTAATGCAATCGCCCAAGGATATAAAGCGGGTAACTCCAGTCAAGGTTCCAATGCAGTTGCAATGGGTCAAAAAGCGGGTCAAACAAGTCAGGGTGAAAATTCAGTTGCAATGGGTCAAAATGCGGGTCAAACAAGTCAAGGTTCTAATGCAGTTGCTCTAGGTAATGGTGCGGGTCAGTCAAATCAAGGTAATTCTACCATTGCACTTGGTAATCAAGCAGGGATTACCAGTCAAAATAATTATGCCATTGCTTTAGGTCAAGATGGAGGTGGCGTCAATCAAGGTTCCAATGCAGTCGCCATGGGTCATTTATCAGGTTATTCCGATCAAGGTGAAAATGCAGTTGCTTTGGGTTGGGAAGCGGGTAAAACAAGTCAAGGTTCCAATGCAGTTGCAATGGGTCAATATGCAGGTAACACAAGTCAAGGTTCCAATGCAGTTGCAATGGGTCAATATGCAGGTAACACAAGTCAAGGTTCCAATGCAGTTGCAATGGGTCAATATGCAGGTAACACAAGTCAAGGTTCCAATGCAGTTGCAATGG